>ERZ1066117.341-NODE-341-length-40322-cov-40.482107_pt1 | contig 40322 bp, 40 predicted proteins | sample MGYA00382764_ERZ1066117 | MGnify/ENA primary metagenome ERZ1066117 (study PRJEB33369, sample SAMEA5778347) | biofilm metagenome | biome: Industrial cooling water; feature: Water cooling tower basin; material: Biofilm | place: United Arab Emirates | collected...
CGCCGAGGCCGCGGCCGGCGCGGTCGGCGAGGCCGCCGAGGCCGCGGCCGCCGGCGACGGCGGTCCGGCCGAGGCCGGAGGTGCCCTTGCCGAGGCCCTTGCCGAGATCGGCGGCGGCGCGGCGGGCGACCGGGGCGAGGGCGCGGCCGCGCGTAAGGGCGGCGTCCCTGGCCCGGGTGAAGGCGTCGCGCCAGGCGACGCCGGTGCGCAGGCGCCCGGGCAGGGCGCGCAGGGCGAGGCCGAGGCGGCGGAGCTGGGCGAGCAGCCAGCGCGCGTGCCGACGGGCGGCCGCCTGGGCAGGAGGCCGGCGGCGGCGGTTGCCGTGTCCGGCACGGAGGGGAGGCCGGGGGGTCACGCCCGCGAGTGTGCGCCGCGCGAGGGAGGGGACCAAAAAATCGGCGAAACAGGCGCAGGAGCGGCGCGGCGAAGGGGAGTCGCGGCGAGATCGGCGGGCGGCGCGGGGCGAGGCGGGTGTATTAGGATGGGGGCATGTCCTGGCTCGTCGCGTCGTGGTTGCTGCTCGCGCCGGCCGGGTGGGAGCCGCGGCCGCCCCAGCCGCCGACGGTGTGGGCGGAGGCAGGAAGCCGGCCGTGGGGGCAGTGCCGCGACCTCGAGCGCGGGGCGGAGCGGATCCTCGGGATGTCGCGGCTGCCGGTCGAGGAGCGCGGAGGGCCGAGCCCGTGGGTCGAGCGGGCGGTGCTGTGTCCGGGGGCGCCGGCGGTGCTGGTGCTGGCGGCCTACCACGAGCTGACGCAGGTGCCCGGGTACCCGCCGCTGTCGGAGCTGGCGGCGCAGGTCGACACGCTGACGGAGACGCAGCGGACCGGGCGCAAGCGGGCGGCGCGGTGGCTGGCGTCGGCGCGGACCGAGGCGGCGCGGCGCGGGGAGCCGCCGCCGCCGCGGACGTGGATCTTGACGGCCCAGGCGGCGCTCGGGCTCGGCGACGTGGCGCTCGCCCGCCAGGCGCTCGCGGCGGCGGCGGCCCGCGGCGAGGTCGAGGGCTGGCAGATCGACCGGCTGGCGGCGCTGGCGGCGTTGTTCGCCGGCGATCTGCCGCAGGCGCTCGCGCTCGCGCACCGCGCCCGCGAGCTCGGGACCCAGGGCGAGCGCGCGCTGACGACTCTGGTGCTCGCGCTGATCTACGACCGCGCCGGGGCGCCCGACGCGGCGACCCGCGAGCTCGTCGCGCTCAACACGCTGGCGTTCGGCTCGACCGACCGCGCGGCGCTCGAGGCGTTGCTGCCGCCGCATGAGCGGATCTACTTCACCGCGCTCGACCAGCTCGCGCGGCGCAATCCGGGCAACGCGACGTGGCTGTTCAAGGCGTACCTCGCGTGCCCGGAGCCGGAGGCGCCGGAGCGGCGGCTGGTCGAGCGGCGGCTGGCCGAGCTGCGCCCGAAATGAGATGGCCGCCGGGACATGCCCCGGCGGCCATGGTGTTCAGGGCAGGCGTCCGGCGGGCTCAGCCGTCGATCTTGAGGCCGTCGGCGCTGCACGACCAGGTGACCTGGTCGCCGAGGATCTGCGGGGCGAGGTAGTCGCAGAGCGACTGGGTGTCGGTGCCGGGGGCGGCGAAGGCGGGGATCGCCGCGGGGTCCTGGTCGCGGCTCGGGACGCCGGCGAGCATGAACTGCGGGGTGCTGAGCAGCACGCCAGCGAACCGGCGGGCGCCGTTCTCGAGGGTGAGGGTGTCGACGTCGTTCATCGGGGTGTCGAGCGGGACGCCGAACACGCCCTCGATCGCGGCCTCCTCGGCGGGGCCGTCGATCACGGGCTCGGTGATCAGGCGGTCCTTGATCGCGGCGGCGACGTGGCGGATCGTCGTGCCCGGGGTCTTGCTCGCCTCGACGAGCATCAGCTCGATCCACTCGTACTGCGCGCACGGCTGGCCGAGCGGGCCGGTGCACTGGCCCTGGAGCGACTGCTTGTTGCCGGTCGCGAGCCGGTTCTCCCACGAGAGGAGGCCGTTGAAGTCGACGCCGTTGAAGCCGGAGATCGCGTCCTTGAGGAAGATGCCCTGGTCGCGCAGGAACGACAGGCCGGGGTAGTCCCACTCCTGCGGGCCGATCTGCTGGATCGGCAGCTCCCACCACATCGCGCGCATCGCCGACTCGATCAGCACCCAGGCGCTGTAGCGCTGGACGCGGTCGCCGACGCCGTTGCCGCGCTGGTTCGGGTCGGCGGCGGTGACCGAGTACGGGTCGAACACGGGCTCGAGGAAGTACGGCGAGGCGACGCCGCACAGGTCGGGGGCGTCCTGGTTGAAGTACGGGTGGGTGACGACCTCGGTCAGCAGGGCGCGCAGCGAGAAGCCCTCGGCGATCATCGCGTCGGTGAGGCCCTGGAGGATCTCGCGCTGCTTCTCGTTGCGCGGGAAGCTGTGGGCGAGCGTCAGCGGGTAGCCGAGCGCCTCCTTCCACACGGCGTTGGCGATGTTGGCGGCGGTCATGTAGGCGAGCGCCTGGTCGGGGGCGACGGAGAGGTCGCCGGCGACGACGAGGCCGCCGTCGGTGAGGCTCTGGAAGCCGGACTTGAACAGCGGGTCGAGGTCGAACAGGTGCTGGCCGGACGGCAGGTCGCCGCCGAGGTAGCCGGGGATCCCGAGGAGGTCGCCGTCGCGGCCGGGGTCGAAGCGGCCGCACGCGGAGGCCATGCCCCACGGGCGGGCGGTGCCCTCCTGCGAGACGAAGCCGGTCCAGCGGAACACGGCGAACAGCTCCTCCTCAGGGCGGCCCTTGGGGTCGCCGAGCAGGGCGCCCTCGAAGTCGCCGGTGATCGCCCAGTGGTGGTTGAACTTCGGGTCGGGGTTGTAGGTGACCGACTCGACGCTGGTGTGGCACTCGAGGCAGCCGGAGCGGCGGCCGAGGTAGCTGCCCTCGAAGATCTCGCCGTAGTTCGAGCGCGCGTTGACCTCGAACTCCTCCTGCGTGATGTTGGCGCCGGACAGCGGGCGGGCCATGCGCGCGAACATGTCGGCGCGGTACATCGGGCTGAGGTCGTCGAGGCGCAGCGAGCTCTCCATGACGTCGGCCATGGTGAACGGCTGGCCGAAGCTGGTGCCGAGGGCTTCGTTGTCGCGGATGAACTCGGCGAGCGCGACGTCGTCGCCGGGGCCGGCCTTCATCAGGTAGCAGCCGGGGTTCGACTTGACCTCGATGCGGTTGATCTTGAGCTGCTCCCAGAAGAAGGTCCTCCAGCGCGACAGGTAGAGGTCGCCGGAGGCGAGGCCGCGGGCGACGATCGCCCGGCCGTCCTTGCCCTGGGCGTCGAGCTGCTGGATCGCGGAGACGAGCAGCCGGACCTCGCGCATGCCCTCGGGCTTGCGGCCCTGCAGCAGCGGGACGATCCGCTTGACGAAGGCCTCGTCGCCGGCGTCACAGTCCTCGTCGGACTCGCCGGCGGGCGGCGGCTCGGCGCCGGGGTCCTCGGGCTCGCCGGTGCTCGGGCCGGTGGTCGGCGCGGGGTCGGTGTCGCTGCCGGCGCTCGGGTCGGTGTCGCCGGGCAGGGTCGCCGAGGCGCCGGTCTGGTCGTCGGAACATGCCCCGAGGGGCAGGCCGAGCAGGGCGAGGCCGGCGAGGGCGCGCAGGGAGGTGGGGGTAAGGTTGTTGCGGTTCACGGCGTCACCTCCTTTCGTCAGACATCGAGGCCCATGTAGAGCTGCTTGAGCCGGGTCGCGGCCTCGGCCTGGTTCTTGGCGCCGACGACGTCGCCGACGGCGAAGGTCTGGGAGCTGAAGGGGTAGATGCCGAGGGCCATCATCAGGAGCATGCGGTTCTCGGCGGGGGTGATGTAGGTCTCGGCGTAGCCCTGGTCCTCGGTGATCGAGCCGTAGACGCCCTTCTCGGCGGCGGTGATCGGGCCGCCGATCAGGACGGTCGCCATGCCCTGCGGCCAGTGGTTGAGGCCGGTGTCGCCCTGGCGGTGCGGGGTGCGGCCGAACTCGGTGTTGATGACGATCATCGTCTTGTCGAGGTCGATCTTGGTCGGGTCGCCCTCGCCGGGCTTGTTGATGATGTCGGCGAGCGCCTGCAGCGTGTGGGTGACGTTGCGCGAGGCGTCGTTGACGTGGTTGTCGTGGGTGTCGTGGCCGGCCGAGGGGTTCGGCAAGAGGCCGCCGTCGATCCAGTGGACGTAGCGGGCGCGGTTGTCGGGGCGGGTCAAGAGGCTCGCGGCCATGCGTGCTTGCATGCGCGGGCGGTCGGTGTCGTTGCCCTCGCTGCAGCGGACGCCGTCGAGCGGCTGGAAGAGGTCCTGCGAGAGGACGCCGGCGAGGGTGTCGGCGCCGCGGCGGGCGAAGTGGGCGAACTCGTAGTTGCTGCGCTCGGCGGAGCGGGTCGGCTGGCCCTTGCCGTTCGGGCGGAAGCGCTGCTGGTAGGCGGCGAGGTAGTGGTCGATCGCGGCGTCGTGGACCTCGCGGTTGGCGGCGACGGCCGGGCGCGCGAGCAGGGCCGACAGCGAGGAGTTCGGGTCGACGGTGACGCTCATCGGCCGCGCCGAGCCGGGGTGGAGGCCGATCGCGGAGGCGGCGAGCACGTTGTCGGTCGGGAACTCGACGCCGGGGTAGAGGACGTAGGCGTAGGGGGCGGCCCGCAGGCCGCCGGGGCGCTCGAGGAAGTGGCGCTGGATCGAGGCGCCGACGCCGGCGAGGCGCGGCGAGCCGAGGCGGCTGCCGGTCAGCGCGTAGGGGTTGGCGCCCTCGTGCGGCAGGAGGTCGTGGCGCTCGACGAGCACGCGCATGCGGCCGACGATGTCGGGGCGCTGGCGCAGCGGCGTGACCCACGGGCCGAGGTGGACCATCAGGCCGACGGAGTCCTCGGCGAACGGCTCGGTCAGCTCGCCCGGGAAGCCGCACTGGGCGAAGCGGGCCTGGGTCTGCGGGTAGTAGGCGTGGAGGAACCGCTCCTGGTTCTGGCCCCACGTCGGCACCGTGTAGAAGGTGTCGAACGCGTTGACGCCGCCGTAGAGGTAGAGCTCGAGCACGCTCTCGGCCTGGCGCTCGGGCGGGATCATCGCGTCGAGCTTGTCGCCGGGCCACTCGCCCCAGTAGGCCTCGGCGCGCCTGGGGTGGCGGAGGATGGCGAAGGTGGCGGCGCCGGCCGTGGCGACGCCCATGGACTTGATGAAGGTTCTGCGGTGCATGGGTTGCTCGCGGATGGGGGGGCTGTCCTTCAGAGCAGGTCAGGGTCGGACCAGACCTCGTAGCGGACGACGACGCGGAGCGCGCCGGCGGGCAGGGCGAGGTCGTAGAGGCGTTCGCGGGCGATCGTCAGGGTCGCGGGGCCGGGCGCGAGCTTGCCGAGCTCGGCGGCCGGGATCGTGAAGCTGCCGTCGTCGGCCGCGTGGGCGGAGAGCATCTGGCCGAAGGTGTCGATCAGGCGGACGACGACGCGGTCGGCCGGCGCGTCGGCCTGCCAGGCGAGCGCGAGGTCCTGGGTGCGGTCGAGCGGGGCCAGCGAGATCGAGACGTCGGGGCTGGTGACGGTCAGCGCGGACGGGGCGGTGATCGCTGCGGGCAGGACGTCGTCGGGCCACATCTCGCCGCCGAAGGCGATCAGGTCGTAGACGCCGCCGGGGGTCCAGCGCGTCGGGTCGGGCGCGCACGCGGGGTCGAAGTTGTCGGCGTCGTCGCTGAGGTAGATCGGGAACGTGCCGCCGACGAGGAACAGGCACGCGGCCGACTCCTGGCCGCCGGCGCGCAGCTTGAAGGCGTTGCCGGCGGTGACCCAGGTGTCGGCCTTGCCCCACTCGTAGGGCGCCGGGATCGCGTTGTTCTCGAGCGTGTCCGGGGCGGCGGGCGCCGGCGGCAGGTGCATCGACCACGCCTGCACGGCGTAGAAGTCGTCGGTGGTGAACGGCGTCGTCCGCCACGCGCCGGCCATGCCGAGCTCCTCGGGCAGGCCCGCCGCGGTCGCCGGGTAGTAGGTGAAGTTGAGCAGCCCGAAGTTCGCGCCGGCCGCCCCGCCGGTCGGGTCGTCGGTGCCGCCGGTGCTGGCGTCGCCGGTGCTGGCGTCGCCGGTGCTGGCGTCGCCGGTCTCGGCGGCCTCGGTGCCGGCCTCGCCGTCGCCGCCGTCGTCACCGCAGGCGGGGCCGACCAGCGCGAGGCCGAGGAGCTGAACGAAGGGCCAGGTCGTTCCGTTCAGGGGCGTGGCCCGGTAATTCGGGCGATCAAGACTGCAGAGCGTGCTGCCCATCAAAGCCATCTTTTCCTATGAAAAGACAGAAATCTTCCCGCCGGGGCGAAGCTGGGGAACATCGTTCGGTGATTTTCGTCACTGGATGTACATGGAACTTCCTGAGGGGCTGGCCGGGTCCGCCGTCGGCGAAATCTCCGGTGGACGGCGGGTGCGGTGCTCTGCCATATGCTGGAGCCGCGAACGACGTATGACCCCGGCAGCCAAGCCAGCCCCGCGAGTGACCGCGCCGGCCCTTCTGCAGCTCAAGCGGCAGGGGCAGCCGATCGTGATGGTGACGGCCTACGACGCGACGTTCGCTCGCCTGGCCGACGAGTCGGGCGCCGACGTGGTGCTGGTCGGAGACAGCCTCGGGATGGTGATCCAGGGGCACGCGCACACGCTCGAGGTCACGCTCGACCACATGTGCTATCACGCGCGCTGCGTCCGGCGCGCGGTGCAGCGGGCGCATCTGGTCGTCGACCTGCCGTTCATGAGCTACCAGGTCAGCCCGGAGCAGGCGCTGGTGTCGGCGGGGCGGCTGGTCCAGGAGGGCGGGGCCGAGGCGGTCAAGCTCGAGGGCGGCGGTCGGCCGGACGCGGTGCGGAAGATCGTGCAGGCGGGGATCCCGGTGATGGGGCACCTCGGCCTGACGCCGCAGAGCGTCCACGAGTTCGGCGGGTTCCGCGTGCAGGGGCGTGAGGACGGCGCCGCCGAGCGGCTCAAGCAGGAGGCGCTTCTGCTTCAGGAGGCGGGGGCATACAGTCTCGTGCTCGAGGGGATCCCCGCGGCGCTCGCGGAGCAGATCTCGCGGTCGCTGACGATCCCGACGATCGGGATCGGCGCCGGCGTCGGCTGTGACGGACAGGTGCTCGTCATGCAAGATCTCCTCGGCCTCGACGACGGGTTCAAGCCGCGGTTCGTCAAGCGCTACGCCGAGCTCGCGGGGGTCGTCCGCGAGGCGTTCGCGGCGTACGGCCGCGAGGTCCGGGCGCGCAGCTTCCCCGGCGCGGAGCACAGCTTCTCCGGCGGGCCCGGGACCGGGCGGAGCTAGCCGGCGATGCTGGTCTTTCGGACCTGCGCTGAAGTACAGGCGTGGCGAGCGTCGCTCGCGGCGCGCGAGCGGGTCGCGTTCGTGCCGACGATGGGCTACCTGCACGAGGGCCACCTGACGCTGCTGCGCGAGGGCCGGCGGCGCGCCGACCGGCTGGTGCTGTCGATCTTCGTCAACCCGACGCAGTTCGGGCCGCACGAGGACTTCGACCGCTACCCGCGCGACGAGGCCGGCGACCTGGCGAAGGCCGCGACCTGCGGGGTCGACGTCGCGTTCTGTCCGCAGGGCCGCCGCGAGCTGTACCCGCACGGGACCAGCACGTGGGTCGAGGTCGAGCGGCTCGATCGGCACCTGTGCGGGGCGGCCCGGCCGGGCCACTTCCGCGGGGTGTGCACGGTCGTGGCGAAGCTGTGGGGGCTGGTCCGGCCCGACGTGTCGCTGTTCGGCGAGAAGGACTTCCAGCAGCTGGCGATCCTCCGGCGGATGCACGCGGACCTGTTCATGCCCGGCGAGGTCGTCGGGGTGCCGATCGTCCGCGAGCCCGACGGGCTGGCGATGTCGAGCCGCAACGCCAACCTGTCGCCCGAGGCGCGCGCGCAGGCGCTGGCGATCTCGCGCTGGCTCGCGGCCGTGCGCGCGCGGTTCGCCGCCGGCGAGCGCACGGCGGCGGCGCTGCTCGGCGACGTCCAGGCCGCGCTGGCCCCGGGGCGGATCGACTACGCGTCGCTGGTCGACGCGGCCGAGCTGCAGCCGCTCGAGCGCGTCGAGCGGCCGGCGCTCGTCGCGGTCGCGGCGTTCTTCGGCGGGGTGCGGCTGATCGACAACACGGTGCTCGCGCCGTAGCTGGCGCGAAGGGCATGCCCGGAGGGGCATGCCCGGAGGATCATGTCCGGAGGCTCAGGCGGCCAGGCGGAGCTTGTCGTCCATGCCGCCGGCCCAGAAGTCGCGGAGGGCCCGGCGCAGGCGGGTCCACTGGCCGCGGCGGATGTAGCGCTCGAGGGTGCGCACGAACGCGAGGGCGATCCGGTTGGCGGTCTCGTAGCGCTCGCGCAGCTCGCGGCTCATGCCCGGGAGGAGGGTGAACTGGCCGAACAGGCGGTCGACGAGGCCGGTGAAGGCGGCCGCGGGGCTGCTCCAGCGGGCCAGCAGGCACAGGGCAAGCTTGTCGACCTCGGCCTGGGTCTCGAGCTCGAGGCCGCTGACCGGGCGGGCGCGGCGGACGGCCTCGACCATGTAGAGGAGGTGCGAGAGGCCCTCGATCACCGGCAGGGCGTCGGGCAGGGCGGCGTCGGCGAGCACCTGCGGCGGCGGTCGGGCCTCGAGGCGGGCGAGGGTCGCGTCGTCGAGGTACAGGCCGATCTCGAGGCCGCCGTCGTCGTCCTCGCGCAGGAGCAGCAGCTCCTGGCCCTGGCCGGGGGCCGCGTCGAAGCGGACGAGGAAGTCGACCGGGTCGATGCCGGACTCGGCGCCGTAGAGCGCCTCGAGCCCGCGGTAGAGGCCGCGCAGGGTGTTCATTGCAGGTCGTCCGAGCCGCGCCGCCCGCGCACGAGCACGACCCCGGCGGCGACGAGGCGCTGCTGGTCCCGGGCGTCGCCGTACTTCTTCCACCGCTCGTACAGCGCGAGCAGGTCGTGCTCGCCGCACGCGTCGGTCGCCTCGGAGATCACCTCGGCCGCGGCCTCGAAGGCCTCGGCGAGGACGTGGAACACCGGCGGGTCGGAGATCTGGCGGTAGGCGGACTCGCCGATCGAGCGGACGTAGCGCAGGTTGACCGGGGTGCGGTCGACGCTGTGGGGGACGACGCCGGCGATGAACAGGGCCCGGTCGCCGACGGCCCGCAGCGCCTGCGTCCGCATCGCTCCGCGCTGTTCGCGCGCGGCGAGGTACTGCAACGCCAGCGGCCCGCTGGTGCGCCCGGCGACGCTGGTCCGGCGGGCATGGTCGGCCAGCAGGTGGACGACGTAGGCCTCGACCTCGGCCGCCAGTTTGTTGTTCCGTCGCCTCTGGACCCCATCGACCCGCTCGTAGAAGAAGGACTCCAGAGTTCCCGCAAAACGAAGTTCAGGATCAGGCATGGCAGTTTCCCCATCAAACACGCTAACAGAGTGGAAACGCCGCGCAAGGAAATTATGTGAGTTAACTGCGCGCTCCGCGACCCGAAGCCGCCCCTTGCCGGGGGGTTGACCGACCGGGGACTCGCTTTACACTCCGCGCCGCGTTAGCACTCCTACATCCGGGACTGCTAACGCCCGGCCCCGAAAAATTTCATGGTGGTTTCGCGTACTTATGCGGGACCGCGCGGGGCGCGTGCAGGCCGAAACCGTACTGAATTCGGAATCCCAGGAGACAGCAAATGACGACGACGACGAAGGTTCGTCCCCTGAACGATCGCGTGTTGGTGAAGCGCATGTCCGAGGAGGAGAAGACGGCCGGTGGCCTCTTCATCCCGGACACCGCCAAGGAGAAGCCCGCCAAGGGCGTTGTCATGGCGGTTGGCCAGGGCAAGTCCGACGACCAGGGCAAGCGGACGCCGCTCGACGTCAAGGTCGGGGACAAGGTCCTGTTCGGCAAGTACTCCGGCACCGAGATCAAGCTCGACGGTGAGGAGCACATGATCCTCCGCGAGGACGAGATCCTCGCGGTCCTCGAGTAAACGCGGGCCCGCTCCCGGAACACGACTGATTCTTCCCGAGAGAGAGAAGCACCATGGCTGCCAAAGAAGTTCGTTTCGATGAGTCCGCTCGCAACGCGATCCTGCGCGGGGTCAACATCCTCGCCGACGCGGTGAAGGTCACCCTCGGCCCGCGCGGCCGCAACGTCGTGATCGAGAAGTCCTGGGGCTCGCCGACGGTCACCAAGGACGGCGTCACCGTCGCCAAGGAGATCGAGCTCGAGGACAAGTTCGAGAACATGGGCGCCCAGATGGTCAAGGAGGTCGCCTCGAAGACCTCGGACATCGCGGGTGACGGCACGACGACCGCGACGGTGCTCGCGCAGGCGATCTACCGCGAGGGTCTGAAGATGGTCACCGCGGGCCACGACCCGATGGAGATCAAGCGCGGCATCGACCTCGCGGTCGACAACATCATCGGCTACATCCGCGACAACCTGTCGAAGGCGACCAGCAGCGACGAGGAGGTCGCGCAGGTCGGCACGATCTCGGCCAACGGCGACGAGGAGATCGGCAACCTGATCGCCAAGGCGATGAGCAAGGTCGGCAAGGAGGGCGTGATCACGGTCGAGGAGAACAAGTCGAGCACGACCGACCTCGACGTCGTCGAGGGCATGCAGTTCGACCGCGGCTACCTCTCGCCGTACTTCATCACCGACCAGGAGCGGATGGTCGTCTCGCTGAACGAGCCGTACATCCTCTGCTACGAGAAGAAGGTCTCGACGATGAAGGACCTGCTGCCGATCCTCGAGCAGGTCGCCAAGCAGGGCCGCAGCCTGCTGATCATCGCCGAGGACGTCGACGGTGAGGCGCTGGCGACGCTGGTCGTCAACAAGATCCGCGGCGCGCTCCAGGTCGCGGCCGTCAAGGCGCCGGGCTTCGGCGACCGCCGCAAGGAGATGCTCAAGGACATCGCCGTGCTGACCGGCGGCAAGGCGCTGACCGAGGACCTCGGCGAGAAGCTCGAGAACCTGACCCTCAAGGACCTCGGCACCGCCAAGCAGGTCACGATCGACAAGGACAACACGACCATCGTCGACGGCGGCGGCAAGAAGGCCGACATCCAGGCCCGCGTCAAGCAGATCCGCGCGCAGATCGACGAGACCTCGTCGGACTACGACCGTGAGAAGCTGCAGGAGCGCCTGGCGAAGCTCGTCGGCGGCGTGGCGGTGATCAAGGTCGGCGCCGCGTCCGAGGTCGAGATGAAGGAGAAGAAGGCCCGCGTCGAGGACGCGCTGCACGCGACCCGCGCGGCCGTCGAAGAGGGCATCGTCCCGGGCGGCGGCGTCGCGCTGATCCGCGCGCAGAAGAACCTCGACGGCTACAAGGCCCCGAGCACCGAGCAGCAGTTCGGCGTCAAGATCATCCTCCGCGCGATCGAGGAGCCCCTGCGCCAGATCGTCGCCAACGCCGGCGGTGAGCCGTCGGTGGTGATCAACGCGGTCCGCTCGGGCGACGCCTCGTTCGGCTACAACGCCCGCACCGGCCAGTACGTCGACATGCTCAAGGACGGCGTCATCGACCCGACGAAGGTCGTGCGCACCGCGCTCCAGCACGCCGCCAGCGTCGCCGGCATGATGCTGACGACCGAGGCGATGATCGCCGAGAAGCCCAAGAAGGAGTCGGCCGCGGCCGGCGCCGGCGCCCACGCGGGCGGCGGCATGGGCGGCATGGACATGTGATGCGCCGCGGGTCGGCCTGACCGACCTCGCGCGCACGGAGGCCCCGGGCTGCTCGCCCGGGGCTTTTTTTGTTAACCTCGCGGCGTGGAGCTCGCGGGAAAGATCGCCCTCGTCACCGGAGCGTCGTCGGGGATCGGCCTGGCGACGGCCAAGCTGTTGCACGCGAAGGGGATGCGCGTCGCGCTGGTCGCCCGCACGGCGGACAAGCTCGAGCGCGCGGCGGCGGAGCTCGGCGAGGGCGCGGCGGCGATCGCCTGCGACGTGTCCGACCTGTCCCGGCTGCCCTGGCTCGTCGACCAGGTGATCGCGCGGTTCGGCGGGCTCGACGTCGTCGTCAACAACGCCGGGCTGCACCACCGCGGCGACATGCTGCGCCACCCGCCGCAGGCGCTCGCCGACATGTTCACGGTCAACACCGTCGCGCCGGTCGTGCTGACGCGGATCGCGGCGGACCACATGCGCGCCGGCGGGTGCGTCGTCAACGTCGCCAGCCTCGCCGGCAAGCTCGGCGTGCCGGGCTCGGCCGTCTACTCGGGGACCAAGGCGGGGCTGCGCTTCTGGGCGCTGGCGGCCGCCGAGGACCTCGCGCGCCGCGGGCTGCGGGTCGCCAACGTCAACCCCGGGCCGGTCGACACCGGGTTCTTCGACGCGGAGATCCAGTTCGTGTCCGACCTGACGTTCTCGCAGCCGATGAGCACCGCCGAGCAGTGCGCCGAGGCGGTGCTCGCCTGTATCTTGGGCCAGGAGAGCCCGATGGAGATCGACCTGCCGCGCGCGTCGGGCAAGCTGGCGACGCTCGGCTACCTGTCGCCGAAGATCAGCCGGGCGCTGCGGCCGATGCTCGAGCGGCGCGGTGCGCGGGCCAAGGCGGCGTTCATGCGGCGCAAGGGGCTCGGGTAGGGGCGCGGATCGAGGCTCATGGGCGCGCGTCATCGCGGCGCAGCACTCGAGGATTGCCAAGCGCGGCGCGGCGGACGATCCTCGGCCGGCGTGCGCAGGCTTTGCAGCGGGCTGCTGGTCGCCCTGCTCGGGTCGCGGGTCGGGGTCGCGGCGCCGGCGGAGCGGCCGGCGGTCGAGTTCCGCTGGGACGCGCCGGCGGGCTGCCCGGGCGAGGCGGAGGTCGTCGCGGAGCTCGAGCGCCTGCTCGGGGGTCCGCTGGCGGCGCGCGGCGGGCCGCGGCTGACGGCGATCGCCCGCGTGCGCCAGGAGCCGGGCGGCGGCTACGACTTGCGGCTGTGGACGGTGCGCGACGAGGGGACGCTGCAGCGGTCGATCGTGCACGCGCAGTGCGACGCGCTCGCGCGGGCGGGGGCGTTGATCGCGGCGATGGCGATCGATCCGAACGTGCTCGGCCGCATGGCCGAAGGGACAGACGCGGCCGCGGTCGCGAGGGAGGCGAGGACGGTCGAGGGCGCCGAGCCGCCGCCCGAGCCGCCGCCGCCGCCGCCCGAGCCGGTGCAGGAGCCCGTGAGGTCGGAGCCGGCCGAGGCGGAGCCGACGATGCAGCCGGGGCCCGCGACCCGGCGCGCGCGGGCGGTCCGCGGGGGGCTGCGCGTCTCGGCGGGCCTGAGCGTCGGCGACCTGCCGGGCGCGGGGGCGCTCGTGCGCGTCACGCCGGCGCTGCTGTGGGAGCGCGCGCGGCTCGAGCTCGAGGCGAGCTACGGGCCGGTCCGGCAGGCCCGCTTCACGGATCGACCCGACCAGGGCGCCGATCTGCAATTGGCCAGCGGGGCGGTCCGCGGGTGTCCGGTGCTGCGCAAGGGGCGCGTCGAGTTCCCGCTGTGCGCGGGGCTCGAGGTCGGGGCGGTCTACGGGCGCGGGGTCGGGTTCGCGCGCACGAGCGAGGGGCGGCTGCTGTTCGCGGCGCTGCACCTCGCGCCGGCCGTGCTGTTCGCGCCGCACCCGCGCGTCGCGGTCGGGGCGATCGTCGAGGGGGCGATCCACGTGGCGCGGCCGCGCTTCGTCGTCGAGGGCACCGGCGAGGTGTTCCGCTCCGCGCCGGCGAGCGTCCGTGCGCTCGCTACGGTCGAGCTCCGATTCCGGTGATGATTTCTCGCCGAGCCGGTCACGAACCACCGAGCCCATGCCGCCGACCCCCGCAGCCGCCGCGCCGAGCCCCGCCCTGGTGGCGGTGTACCGCGAGCACTTCCAGTTCGTGTGGCGCAGCGCCCGGCGGCTCGGCGCCCCGCCGGCGGCGCTCGACGATGTCGTGCAGGACGTGTTCCTGATCGTCGCGCGCCGGCTGCCGGAGTTCCGCGGCGAGGCCTCCATTAAAACCTGGCTGTTCGCGATCACGATGCGCGTCGTGCAGGTCCACCGGCGCAGCGTGTCGCGCCACCTGCGGCGCGTCGAGGCGTTCGCCGAGGCCCACGTCGACGGCGGCAGGACCGACCCGTACGCTCGCAGCGACGCCGCGGACCAGTTGTTAAAATTGCTCGACCGGCTCGACGACGAGCGGCGCGCGGTGTTCGTGCTCGCCGAGCTCGAGGGCATGACGGCGCAGGAGATCGCCGCCGGGCTCGGGCTCAACGTCAACACGGTGTACTCCCGCCTGCGTGCGGCCCGGCTGCAGATCGAGAAGCTGCTCGGCGAGCCGGCCGGGCCCGGGCTCGCACAACAGGAGGCGCGGTGATGCAGTCGCAGCGGCTCGAACAGCTCCTCCGCGCCGAGCGGCAGGTGGCGCCGGATCCGGGCGCCGAGGCGCGCAACTGGGCGGCGATCGAGCATCGCCTGACCCATGGGCCACCCCCGCCGTCCGCCGCCGAGGCCGCGCCCGCGGGGCTCGGCGGGGCGTCGGGGGCTGCTTCTTCTCCTTTATTGAAGTGGGTCGCGGGGCTCGTGGTGGTCGTCGGCGTGGGCGGGGCGATCGCGTCGGGGCGCGGCGAGGCGCCCGGGCAGGTCGAGCCTGCCCGAAAAGACGGTCACGAGATCGCGGTGGCGCCGGCGCGTGAGCCTGTCCCGGAGGACAGGGAGCAAGCCGCGCCGCCGGTCGTGGCCTCGTCTGTCGTCGCGCCCGCGCCCGAGGTCGCGCCCGCGCCCGAGGTGGCGCCGACGCCGGAGGAGCCGGCGGAGGGGCCCGCGAGGCGGCCGGCGCGGGGGAAGAAGGCGAGCGGCAAGGCGATCGAGCCGACCGGGAGCGAGCCGGCGCCCGTGGTGGAGGACTTCGCGGTGGAGCTGCAGCTCGTCGGCGAGATCCGCGGCGCCCTGAAGCGCGGTGACCACGCCGGGGCACTGAAGAAGATCGACGAGCACGCGCGGCGGTTCGGCGCCGGTGGGCAGCTCGTACAGGAGCGGCTGGCCTCGCAGGTCGAGGCGCTGTGCGGCGTGGGTCGCGTCGCCGACGCGCGCCGGGTCGCGGGCGAGCTGCTGACGAAGTGGCCCGACTCGACGCACGCGCCGCGTGTGCGGGCGAGCTGCGCGGGGGGGTGAGGGCGGCGCGCGTGGGTTCGCCGCGGCGGCTTCGGGCCGGCGCGGCGACATGCTTTTAAGGACATGACCCGAGACGCGCTCTGTGCGGCGACGGCGCTCCGGGGCTGGTATTCACGCCCTGCGGTCCGTCACGGCGAGACAAAGCTCGCTCGCGGCGCGTCACGACGCGGCGGCGAGGCGGCAACGAAGAGACGAGACAACCACGAGAGAGCACGACATGACTTCGATGACCACGACGATCCGCACCCTCCTTGCGACCCTCTGCCTCGGCCTGGTCGGCTGCAGCCCCTCGCTCGGCGACATGACCGACGGCGGGGAGACCGGCAACGGCCAGACGAGCAGCGACGATCCGACCGGCGGCGGCTCGAACGAGTGGACGCCGTGCAGCGCGGCGAACCCGTGCCCGGACGGGCAGTTCTGCTTCAACGGGCTGTGCGCGATCGGCTGCAACAGCGACGGCGACTGCGCGGAGGACCAGTACTGCGCGACCGACGGCGACCGCCTGTGCCACAACAAGGAGGTCCCGACCTGCCCGGACACGCCGTGCGCCGAGGGCCAGATCTGCGTCAACGGCTTCTGCAGCACGCCGCCGCCGGACACCTCGTGCACGCCGCAGTCGATCGACGACGGCTGCGCCAAGGACGCGCTGTGCATCGAGGAGGAGGAGGGCGCGCCGAAGTGCTACACGTTCCCGTACTGCCCGGCCGACGGCGTGTGCCCGGTCGGGGTCGAGGGGGCGGTGTGCAACGACGGCCTGATCGCCGACAAGGACAAGATCTGCCTGGTCGGGATGTGCACCGGCGTCGAGCACTGCCCGGCCGACTGGAAGTGCGTCAAGTTCCAGGGCAGCGTGCTCGGGATCTGCAGCAGCGGGGCGGTGGGCTTCCCGTGCAACGACGGCAGCGAGTGCGCGAGCGGCAATTGCCAGGTGCCGATCCCCGGCTTCCCCGGCTTCTGCGGGTGACGTTCGCTCAGCGGCGCCAGCGCAGGCCGAGCAGGCCGTAGATCGCGGCGGCGAAGAAGATCGTCGAGATCCACGGGATCCCGAGCGGCGAGGTCGCCGGCAGGCCGAGGCCGAGGGTGTAGGTGCCGCACGCGACGGCGGTGATCGTCAGCGCGGCGCGGACGCCCTGGTGGAGGCGGCGCTCGGCGGCCTCGTCGAGCGCCTTGAGCGAGCTCGGGGCGAGGCCGATCGCCAGCTTGCCGGTGTGGATGTCCTCGAGGACAGCCGGGAGCTTCTGCGGCAGGCTGTGGGCCATGCGCGACAGCAGCTGGAAGTCGGCGACGAGGGTCTGCTTGAGGCGGTCCGGGCTGTAGCGCTCCTGGACCATCTGGGAGATGAAGGGGCGGGCGAGCTCGAGCGGGTCGACGTCGGGGGCGATCGACCGGGCGAGGCCCTCGGTCGTCAGGATCGCCTTGAACATCATGGTGAAGTCGGTCGGCATGCGGACGCGGTGGCGGGTCGCGCCGGCGACGAGCTCGGCGAACAGCTCGCCGATCTGGATCTCGGACAGGGGGACGCCGCCGAGGTAGCGGTCGGCGATCTCGATCACGTCGGCCTCGAAGGCGGCGTAGTCGACCTTGCCGCCGGTCGGGATCGCCAGCGCGTAGAACGAGCGCGCGAGCGCCTCCATGTCCTCGCTCATCACCGCCCACAGGATGTCGATCAGCTTGTCCTTCATCGACGGCGATAGGCGGCCGACCATGCCGCAGTCGATGATCGCCAGCCCGCCGCCCTCCTGGACGAAGACGTTGCCGGGGTGGAGGTCGCCGTGGAAAAAGCCGTCGATGAACAGCATCTTGTAGGCTGTCCGGAAGTACACCTCGACGAGCGGGCGGGTGTCCTCGCCGGACTGCAGGACCTCGCTGAACTTGCGGCCCTCGACGAACTGCATGCACAGGACCTCGCCGGTGCTCAGGCCGTCGTAGACCTTCGGGACGAGGACCCTGGGGTCGTCCGCGAAGTTGCGGGCGAAGCGGGCGATGTTGCGCGCCTCGACGCGGAAGTCGAGCTCCTGCGCGAGCGACTTGGCGAACCCGCGGATCACGCCGACGAGGTCCATCGCCGCGGCCTCGTCGAACGCCTCCTCGAGGTAGCCGGCGGTCGCCAGCAGGATGTTGAGGTCGCTCTCGATCTTCGGGCGCAGGCCGGGGCGCTGGACCTTGAGCGCGACCTTCTCGCCGGTCTTCAAGGTCGCGCGGTGGACCTGGGCGATGCTCGCGGACGCGAGCGGGGCCTCGTCGATCTGCTCGAAGTGCTCGCGCCACTTCGGGCCGAGGTTGGCGCGCAGCTGCCCCTCGACCTGCTCGAAGGGCAAGGGCGAGACCTGGTCCTGCAGGGTCGTCAGCTCGGCGATCACGGCCTCGGACACGAGGTCGGGGCGGGTCGAGAGGATCTGCCCGAGCTTGATGAAGGTCGGGCCGAGCTGCGAGAACGCGGCGACGAGCCGCTTGCCGGTGTCGGCGCTGCCGATCGCCGCGCGCGTCAGCTCGCCGCCCCGCAGCTCGACCTGCAGCTGCAGCTCGCGCCGCAGCTTGAGCTGGGCGACGAACCACCCGAAGCCGTGGCCGACGAAGACGGTGGCGATCTCGCGGAAGCGGGCGACGTCCTTCGCGCCGGTGACGAGCGCCCGTGAGGAGCTGACGATCGTGCGCAGGACGGACAAGGCGGGCGGAGTATACGGGTTCGGGCGCGCGGCCGAGAGCCCCGCGCGGCCCGCTGTGCGGCCGGCGACGCCGGTCGTCAGACAGGCCCGGGTTTTTGCTATGCTCGGGCGGTGGAGGTGCGTGTGCGGCGAAACTACGGGCGAGCGTGGCTCCTGGTCGCCTTCGGGCTCGTGCCGGTCGGGGTCGCCGGCTGTGACGCGGCGAAGAGCACGCAGGCGGCCTCGGAGATGGCCTCGGCGGCCGGGGCCCGCACCGCGGAGGTGGCGCAGGCGGCCCGCGAGTGGGCCGCGGGGCTGGGGCTCGGGGAGCTGAGCGCGGCGGCGAAGGGGTGGCTGCGGCGGGGCGCGGAGGCGTCGGCGTCGAGCATCGAGTCGGTGCTCCAGAAGGGCGAGCAGGTCGTGCCGGTCGCGCTCGAGATCACCCGGGCGCTGGTCGCCGCGATCGATACGGACACGGCGATCGAGCCGATCTACCAGGAGGTCGCCGGCGGCTCGACCGAGCTGGCGCTGCGGCGCGCCGAGGCCGACGCGGCGATCCGCGGGATGGCCCGCGTCGAGCCGATCGAGGGGCTCGAGGTCGGCTTCAAGCAGCTGTCGAGCCTCGACGCCGGCACGAGCGTGTCGGAGTCGGCGTACCTGGTGATGTGGCGGCAGGACGACCGCCTGGTCGGCTTCGTGTTCCGCTCGCGCCGGGCGATCGCCATCGACCAGCTCGTCCGCGACGCGCCGCGGCTGGTCGCGCTCGTGCGCTCGGTCCTCTGAACCGGCCGCGCGCCGCCCGTTGAAGCGGCGCGCGCGCCCTGGTATGCCCGGCGGGCGTGGCACGGCTCCAGCAGACGCTTTTGCGGCAGATCGGGCGGGCGAACAAGCAGTTCGGGCTGATCGAGGGCGGCGACCGCGTGATGGTCGCGATCTCCGGCGGCAAGGACTCGTGGGGGCTGCTCCACCTGCTGCGCGCGTACCAGAAGGTCGTGCCGTTCAAGTTCTCGACCGTCGCGGTCAACCTCGACCAGGGCCACCCGGGCTTCCCGGCCCATGTGCTGCGGGAGTACCTCGAGCGCGAGGGCTACGAGCATCGGATCGTCCACAAGGACACCTACTCGGTCGTCAAGCGCGAGATCCCGGAGGGCAAGGCGTACTGCTCGCTGTGCTCGCGGCTGCGGCGCGGGATCCTGTACGACGTCGCGGTCGAGCTCGGCTGCACCAAGATCGCGCTCGGCCACCACCGCGACGACCTGATCGAGACGCTGCTGCTCAACCAGCTCTACGCCGGGCAGCTCAAGGCGATGGCGCCGCGGCTGCGCTCGGACGACGGGCGCAACACGATCATCCGCCCGCTGATCCTGTGCGAGGAGCGCGACCTCGCGGCGTTCGCCGAGGAGCAGGGCTTCCCGGTCGTGCCGTGCGACCTGTGCGGCTCGCAGGAGAACCTGAAGCGCGTCGAGGTGCGGCGGCTGCTCGCCCAGCTCGAGGCGGTCAACCCGGCGGTCCGGCGCAACCTGCTCGCGGCGGCCGGCAACGTCAAGCCGTCGCACCTGCTCGACCCGCGGCTCGCGGCCGGCGACGAGGCCGAGGACGAGGGCGAGCCGGCCGCCGGGCTGATCGCGCCGCGGCTGCTCGTACGGGCATGAAGGAAGGTACATGATGCTTCGGACATGGATGACGGGGCTGACGATCGGGTGCGCGATCGCGGCGTGCGGCGGGCCCGAGGGGGTGTGCGTCGACGAGACCTGCGACGCCGCGGTGCCGCTGACGATCGTCGACGACGGCGGGCCGGCGGGGGCGCTGCGCGCGGGCATGTACACGTTCACGCTCACGACCGACTACGCGGAGAAGGCGTGGAGCTGCGCGCTGCCGGACGAGGCGTGCGCGCTCGACTGGTTCACCGACTTCACCGACGGCGAGGAGACGGGGACGCTGTCGGCGCAGGCGCGGCTGGGCGAGACGGGGCTCGTGGTGCAGCTGCTCGAGACGCGCGGCAAGGTGTGGAGCGGGCCGGCGCGGTTCACCGTGACGGTCGAGCGCGACGGGGCGGCGGTCGCCGAGCAGACGTTCGAGCCGACGTACAGGCAGCTGACGGCGTCGGACCGCTGCGTCGTGTGCCTCGGGCGCGAGGGCGACCCGCCGGTGCTGCACGTGCCGATGTGAGCGGGCGTCCCGCGGGCGGGACGGCGGTGGCCGGCCGGCGGGACGATGGCCGGCGGGCCAGGGCGCGTGGGGTCCGGAACGATTGGGTTTTTCGGACATGTCCGGGCGGACCGGTGCGTGCAAGTCGGTCCGGGTGTGCGCCGTGCCCGTCCATCCGGTCCTCGACCTCGTCCGCCGCGACCCCAACGTCGTCGTCCACGTGCTCCGCGATCTGCTCGGCTGGGAGCTCGAGCAGCCGACGCGGGCGCTGATGGCGGACGTCGCGGACACGCAACTGCGGGCGCGCGGCCGCGAGTGGAGCGCCGACCTCGCGCTCGAGCTGCGCCGGCTCGACGGGACCTCGACCTGGCTCGCGCTGGTCGCCCCGGCGGCGCGCGACGACGACGAGCGGGCGCTGCTGTGGCCGTGTTACGCGGCGCTGCTCGGGGTGCGCCGCGGCGGGCCGGCGGGGCTGCTCGCGGTCGTGCCCGGGCCGGACGACCTCGAGTGGGCGCGGCAGACGACAAGCTGCGGGTTCGGGGCGCTGACCTTCACGCCGGTCGCGATCACGCTCGCGCAGCTGTACGCGCTGCGCGATCGGCTCGCGGCGGCTGGCCGCTAACGCCTGTCCTTGAGGACAGGGAACTTCTCGCGCGCGTCGCGGACGACCTCGGGCTTCAGGTCGGCGAGCAGCATCGTCTCGGAGCCGGCGGCGGCGGCGAGGATCTCGCCCCACGGGTCGATCATCTGGCTGTCGCCGCTGTAGTCGAGCCCGTTGCCGTGGCCGACGCGGTTGACGCCGACGACGTAGGCCTGGTTCTCGATCGCGCGCGCCCGCAGGAGCGCGGTCCAGTGGCGGCGCCGGCGCTCGGGCCAGTTGGCGACGACGAGGTAGGCGTCGGTCTGGTGGGCGGTCGCCCAGAACTCGTCGGCGAAGCGCAGGTCGTAGCAGACGAACAGGGTGCAGCGCAGGCCCTCGATGTCGACGGTGACGTGGTCGGCGCCGGCGGCGTAGTGCTCGTGCTCGCGGGCGAAGCTGAACGGGTGGATCTTGCGGTAGCGGATCACCGGCCCGCGCGGGCTGGCGAGCACGAGCGTGTTGTACGGCCGCCCGGCGCCGTGGGGCAGCTCGGGGATGCTGCCGCAGATCCACAGGCCGTGCTGCTGCGCCTGCTCCTCGAGGAAGCGGGTCGACGGGCCGCCGGGCGGCTCGCGGATCCGTTCGGTCGCCATCGAGAAGCCGCAGGCGAACATCTCCGGCAGCACGCACAGGCGGGCGCCGGCGGCCGCCGCCGCGGCGACCCACGGCCGCAGCCGCTCGAAGTTGGCCGCCGGGTCCTCCCACGCGATGTCGCTCTGGATCGCCGCGATCTTCATGCCGTGCTCCTTGTCGTTCGGGTCAGGGTCTTCGGGTCAGGTCCGCGAGGACAGCTCGCGCAGGCGCTGCAGGCGGCGCAGGCCCTCGTCGAGCACGTCGTCGGTCTTGCAGAAGGCCCAGCGGACGAGGTGGCGGCCCTCGGCCGGGTGCTCGTAGAACGACGACGGCGGGATCGCGGCGACGCCGACCTTCTCGGGCAGCATCCGGCAGAACGCGACGTCGTCGTGCCAGCCGAGCGGGCGGATGTCGGTCATCACGAAGTAGGCGCCGGCGGGGACGAGGACGTCGAAGCCGATCTCGGCGAGGCCGCGGACCATGCGATCGCGGCGCGCGCGGTACTCGTCGACGAGGCCGGTGAAGAACGCGTCGTCGGCGACGAACGCCTGCGCGAGCGCGTGCTGGAACGGCGTCGCCGTGCAGAAGGTCACGAATTGGTGCGCACAGCGGATCGCGGCGGTCAGCGCCGGCGGCGCGCAGGTGTGGCCGACCTTCCACCCGGTGAAGCTGAAGGTCTTGCCGGAGGAGGAGATCAGCACAGTGCGCTCGCGCATGCCCGGAAGCGTCGCCAGCGGCACGTGCGTGCCCTCATAGACCAGGTGCTCGTAGACCTCGTCGGTGATCGCGAGCAGGTCGTGGCGGCGGCACAGCTCGGCGATGTGCTCGAGCTCGGCCCGGGTGAAGACCTTCCCGGTCGGGTTGTGCGGCGTGTTGAGCAGGATCGCCCGGGTTTTGGGGCCGATCGCGGCCTCGAGCTCGTCTGCGCGGTACGCGAACTCGGGGGCGCGCAGGGTGACGACCCGCGGGACCGCGCCGGCCATCGTCACGCTCGCGCGGTACGAGTCGTAGAAGGGCTCGAACAGGACGACCTCGTCGCCGGTCTCGCAGAGGGCCTGCAGCGTGGCGCAGATCGCCTCGGTCGCGCCGGAGTAGACGGTGACCTCGCTGTCGGGGTCGTACTCGAGGCCATAGAAGCGCCTCTGGTGCGCGGCGATCGCCCGGTTGAGCTCCGGCAGGCCGCTCATCCGGCAGTACTGGTTGTGGCCGGCGCGGATCGCAGCGATCGCGGCCTCCTTGACGAATTCGGGCCCGTCGAAGTTGGGGAAGCCCTGGCCGAGGTTGACCGCGCCGTGCTGGATCGCAAGTCGCGTCATCTCGGTGAAGATCGTCGTGCCGAAACCCTGCAGTCGGGCCGTGAGGTGCGGCTGGCGAGCGCTGCTCATGCGAGGCCCGAGTGTGGCATAGTTCCGGGCGATGTCGGACGTCCAGAACGCGCCCACAGACCTCACCTCCCTCGCCGGCGAGCCGGCGCCCGGCGCCGCGGCCCGCCTGTCCGCCATGGCCGGCTCGCTGATCGGCTCGGAGATCCTGAAGATCGCCGCCGAGATCCGGGTGCTCATGGGGCAGGGCGTCCCGGTCTGCAACCTCACGGTCGGCGACTTCAGCCCGAAGCAGTTCCCGATCCCCGACGTGTTGCAGCGGTCGATCCTCCGCGCCCTCGAGCGCGGCGAGACCAACTACCCGCCGGCCAACGGCATGCCGGAGCTGCGGCAGGCGGTCCAGCGGTTCTACGAGCGCGAGCTGGGCCTCCGGTACCCGCAGGACAGCATCCTGATCGCCGGCGGCGCGCGGCCGGTGATCTACGGCATCTACCGCACGGTCGTCGACCCCGGCGACACGGTGATCTATCCGGTGCCGAGCTGGAACAACAACCACTACGTGCACATGTGCGGCGCCCGCGGGGTCGCGGTCGTGTGTGGCCCGGAGACCAGGTTCTTGCCGACCGGCGACGCGCTGCTCAGCGAGCTGCCGACGGCCCGGCTGGTCTGCCTCAACTCGCCGCTCAACCCGACCGGCACGGCGATCGACGCCGACGCGCTGCGCGGGATCTGCGAGGCGATCCTCGCCGAGAACCGCGCCCGCGCTCAGCGCGGCGAGCGCCCGGTCTACGTGATGTACGACCACATCTACTGGATGCTGTGCTTCGGCGACACGCGGCACGTCACGCCGCCGGGGCTGTGCCCGGAGATGGCGCGCTACACGATCTTCGTCGACGGCATCAGCAAGGCGTTCGCGGCGACCGGCCTGCGCGTCGGCTGGGCGGTCGGCCCGGTCGACGTCATCCGCCAGATGTCGGCGGTGCTCGGCCACGTCGGCGCGTGGGCGCCGCGCCCGGAGCAGGTCGCGACCGTCGACCTGCTCGACGATCCGGCGGCGATCCGCAACTATGCCGAGCAGTTCCTGCGCGGCATCGAGCGCCGGCTCGACCTGCTGCACACCGGCTTCCAGGCGCTCAAGAAGGACGGCCTGCAGCTCGACAGCATCCCGCCGATGGGCGCGATCTACCTGACCGTCCGGATCCACCCGTTCGGTCGCACCACGCCCTCGGGACATGTCCTCAAGACCAACGAGGATGTCCGCAAGTACATCCTCACCGACGCGGGGATCGGCATCGTGCCGTTCCAGGCGTTCGGCGTGCCGGGCGACGACGGGTGGTTCCGCCTCAGCGTCGGTGCGGTGTCGGAGGACGAGATCCAGAAGGCGCTGCCGCGGCTCGCCAGGGCGATGCAGGCGCTGCAGTAGGCGGCGCCGACGGGCTGCTGCGCCGCGCGTCGCGGGCGTCGGCGCGGCGCTCAGGCGCGCGCGAGGCCGTGGCGGGTGAGCACGTCGAGGAAGCGCGCGAGGCCGGAGAGGCCGCGGCGGAAGCTCGAGGGCGGCGGCGACGGGTTGGTCGCCGGGTAGACGACCGGGCCGCCGGCGAGCGCCTCGCCGATCGCGGGGCGCAGGTCGGTGGTCACGGCGCGCAGGTCGACGCGGGCGAGCAGCGCCCGCATCGCCGGGCCGTGGTAGGCCGACAGCACCGGCGCGTCGGTCAGCTCCTTGAGCAGCGACATGTTGCAGCCCTGCCACATCGCGCCGCGGTAGTAGCCGACCCACGCGTGGTAGCTCTGGGCCGCCTCGGCGTCGGACAGGCCGCGCAGGCCCGGGAGGCCGCGCAGCGACGACAGCCACGACGGGTGGCTGTAGAGGCGCCACTTGGGGGTGGTGAAGGTGTCGGCCAGCGCCCCGACCCACAACACCGCGCCGCGCGGGAAGCGGGCCGCGAGCGCGCGCAGCTCGGCCGACCAGCGCACGTGCTCGAGGCCGATCCGGCAGGCGTTGATCGCGACCTCGCTGTCGAGCAGCGTCGCGTCGCGGTCGTCGAGCCGCTCGACGTCGATCGCCAGCCGGTTGTCGCGCACGAACTGCTGGACGAGCGGGAAGTTGGGTTCGGCGCTGACGGCGAGCACGGGGCTCCGCCAGGGCAGGAGCAGGAGGTTGAGGCTGTCCTTGCCGCCGCACAGGACGACGTGGGTCGCGCCGGGCAGGCGGGCCTCGACGCGGGCGACGTCGCGGCGGGTCGCGTCGGCGAAGGCGGCGACGTACGCGGCCGCGTCGGCGAGCTCGAGCGTCGATGCCAGCGGCGCGCCGATCCGCCGCACGCCGCGGTCGATCGTCGCGTTGGTCGGCAGGTAGCGGAACTCGCCGCGCACGCGCCGGGCGACCGACTCGTCGAGCTCGAACGCGCCCTTGAGGGCGATCAGCGGCAGCGGCCCGGTCGCGTAGTGGTCCTGCCAGCGGTAGACCGGGTAGAACATCGGCGCGCCGACGAAGCGCTCGGCCTGCCAGACGACCGGTCCCGGCGTCTGCCACAGGTCCTCCTCGTCGACCTCGGGCTTGCGGCGCACGTCCCAGGCGCCCCTCGTGACAAGTTCGGGGAGGATCATCGCGGCGGCCCGTGGCGATACCAGATGGCCCCGCGGGTCGCAAGCGAGCGCCCCTTCGCCGCGGCGAGGCCGTGCCGTCGCGGCTGCCCCTCGGGTCAGATCGCCGCGCACGCGGCCGTGCGGCAGGTCATGCGCCCAGGGCCCCGTGCCGGCGCGCAGGTTGACACTCTCGCGGGCGCGAGCGTACCTTCGCCGGCCGTCGGCCCCTTGACCGTAGGTTTCATTCGCCACGAATTCCTGCCGCCGTCGGAGACGTTCATCTACACGTCGATGCGGGCGCTGCGGCGCTACGACGTCCGCGTGTTCGCGGTCGAGCGGCGGTCGCAGCAGAAGTTCTCCGAGGGCGAGGTGACGGCGCTGGCGTCGCTGCCGCTCGGGGCCGTCGAGGCGCTGCTGTACCGCGCGACGACGGTGTCGCCGCGGCTGCTGCGGTGGGCCCGCGGGCTGTCGCTGCTGCACGCGCACTTCGGGCAGACGGGGGCGCACGCGCTGTGGACGGCGCGCCGCTGCGGGCTGCCGCTGGTCACCAGCTTCTACGGGAAGGACGTCGCGGTCCGGCGCTCGCGCCTGCGCTTCTCGCCGGCCTACTGGCACTACGCCGCGCTCGCGCCGCTGCTGTTCGCCCGCGGCGACCGGTTCCTCGCGCTGTCGCGGCACATGCGGGGCGAGCTGGTCGCGCAGGGCTGCCCGGCGGACAAGATCCGGATCGTGCCGCTCGGGGTCGACGTCGCGCGCGTGCAGCCGCCCTCGCGGCCGGCGCGGGCCCGCGCGCGCGTGCTGATGGTCGGACGCGAGGTCGAGAAGAAGGGCTTCGACGACGGGCTGCGCGCGTGCGCCCGGGCGCGCGCGCTCGGGGCGGACCTCGAGGTCATGCTCCTCGGGACAGGCTCGGCCGGGGCCGCGCCGCTGCGCGCGCTCGCCGAGCAGCTCGGGCTCGACGTCGCGTGGCCGGGGCCGTCGACGCCTGTCCCGAAGGTCCTGTCCGAGGCGGACGTCCTGCTCACGCCGAGCCGGACCGCGCGCGACGGCGACCAGGAGGGCACGCCGACGGTGATCTGCGAGGGCTCGGCGGCGGGGCTGCCGGTGGTCGCGACGCGGCACGCCGGGATCCCCGAGCAGGTCGAGCACGGAGCGACGGGCCTCCTGGCCGACGAGCGCGACGTCGAGGGGCTCGCGGCGCACCTCGTCCGGCTGTCCCGAAGTCCAGACGAGCGGCGGGCGATGGGCGAGGCCGGCCGGCGCAAGATGCTCGCCGAGTACAGCGTCGAGGCCCACCGCGCGCGCCTCGAGGCGGTCTACGACGAGGTGCTCGGGCGGCCGCGCGCGGCGGAGGTGGCCCGTGCTTGAGGTCGAGGCCCGCTGGCTGCGCGACCGGCTCGCCGAGCTGCCGGCCGCGCAGCTGTCGCCGCTGCTGAACCTCGGCAGCAGCGACCTGCACTTTCGGACAGCCGTGCAGCCGTGGATCGACCGCGAGGTGTTCGCGCCGCTGCGGGCGCGCGGGGTCGCGGTCGTCCACAGCGACCTCAAGGCGGCCCCGGGGGTCGACATCGTCGCCGACGCGCTCGGCGAGCCGGGCTTCGCGGCGCTGCGGGCGGTCGGGGCGCGGGCGCTGCTGTGCTGCAACATGTTCGAGCACGTCACCGACCGCGCGGCGCTGGCCCGCCGCTGCGCGGCGCTGGTGCCCCCGGGCGGGCTGCTGGTCGTCACGGTGCCGGCGAGCTACCCGTACCACCCGGACCCGATCGATACCTACTACCGACCTGCCCCGGAGGACCTGGCCCGGGAGCTGTTCCCCGAGCTCGAGTGCGTCCGCGCCGACCTCGTCGACGGGCCGACGTACCTGCCGGAGCTGCTGCGGCGGCCGTGGCTGCTGGTGCGTGACCTGCGGGCGCTCGCGCGGCTCGGCGCGAGCCCGGGCGGGCGCGCGGGCTCGCGGCTGCGCTGGCTCGTCCGCCCGTACCGGGTCAGCTGCGTCGTGCTGCGGCGGGGGCGCTAGGGCGATGTCGGAGCGCGAGGAGCAGGTCCGCGTCAACCGCAGCCTCGCGTGGGTCGGCAGCGCGACGGCGGCGATGAGCGTGCTCGACGTCGCGGGCAAGGGGATCGTGCTCGCGTTCTGGGTCGACCCGGAGCAGTACGGGGTCGCGACGCTCGCGCTCGCGGCGATCCCGATCCTCGACCTCGCGACCGAGCTCGGCCTGCCTGGCGCGCTGATCCAGCAGGGCGAGCACACGCCGGCGCGGCTGTCGACGGTGTTCTGGCTCAACCTGGCGCTGTCGCTGGCGATCGTCGCGGGGGTGTTCTTCGTGCTCGCGCCGGGGCTCGCGGCCCGCTACGAGGCGCCGATCGTCGGCTGGATGCTGCAGGCGCACTGCGCCAAGCTGCTGCTGCAGAACCTGTACATGGTCCCCGGCGCGCTGATGATCCGCGAGCTGCGGTTCCGCGAGTTCTCGCTGGTCCGCTTCCTCGCCAGCGCCGCCGACAACGCGGCGACGCTGAGCAGCGCGCCGTTCCTCGGGCTGTGGTGCTTCATTCTCGGCGGGCTCGCGCGGGCGGTGACGATGACCGCGGCGATCCAGACGTTCCAGCCGTGGCTGCCGCGGCTGCTGTTCGACTGGCAGGCGACCCGCGGCGCGGTGATGTTCGGGCTCAAGACGTCGCTCAGCCGGGCCCTGTTCTTCGTCTACACCGGGCTCGACTTCTACGTCGTCGGCGACGTGTTCGGGCGGACCGCGCTCGGGCTGTACAAGGCGGCCGCCGACCTCGCGCTCGACCCGGCGCGGATCATCAGCACGGTCGTCGTGTCGGTCGCGTTCCCGGCGTTCTCGCGCGCGCGCGAGCGCCCGGCCGCGCTCGCCGAGCAGTTCGTCCGGCTGTCGCGGCTGAGCTTCATCATCGTCGCGGGCTTCCTCGTCGTCGTCGTGCCGGCCGCGCCCGACCTGCTGCACCTGCTCGACGCGCGGTGGGCCGCGGCGGCCCCGGCGGTCGCGGTGCTCGGGATCGCGGCGCTGCTGCGCTCGCTCGCCGCCGTCGTCCCGCCGCTGCTCGACGGGATCGGCCGGCCGTCGCTGACGCTCGCGTACATGGCGGTCGCGGCGGTGACGATGCCGGCGTGGTTCGTCGTCGCGGCGCTCGTGCTCGGCGACTGGCTCGGCTACACGGCGGTCGCGTGGGCGTGGGTGCTCGGCTACCCGCTCGCGTTCGCGGTGCTGCTGCGGTTCGCGCTGCGCAGCGTCGGGCTCGCGGCGACCCGCTACGTCGGCGCGGTGCTGCGGCTGGCCTTGTGGGCAGGTGCAGCGATCGCCGCGGGCTTCGGCGCGCGGGCGCTCGCGCTCGCGGCGCTCGGCTCGCCGCTGGCTCGCGCGGTCGTCACCGGGCTCGTCGCGGCGGCGGTGTTCCTCGGCCTGCTGGTCGTGTGCGAGGGGATCACGCCGCGGTCGGTCCGTGACAGCCTGCGCGCCCCGCCGGCCGCGTGACCGGTGCGCCTGCGAGGTCGCGGCCCGGGCCGCTTGTGCGGTGCACAATCGGCGTGTAAACCTCGGGGCGCGATGCTGCAGGTCAAGAAGTACGGCAACCGGCGGCTCTACGACACCGAGGCCAGCCGCTACGTCACGCTCGAGGAGATCGCCGAGCGCGTGCGCCTGGGCGAGGATCTGCGGGTCGTCGACGCCAAGAGCGGGCACGACCTGACGCAGATCACGCTGGCGCAGATCATCCTCGAGAGCCGCGGCGCGGCGCGCCTGTTGCCGGTGCCGCTGCTCAAGCAGCTGGTGCGGATGCGGGACGACGCGCTCGCCGAGTTCTTCGGGCGCTACGTCACCTGGGCGCTCGAGGTGTACCTGCGGCTCAAGCAGGGCGCGCGCGCGGTGATGCCGTGGAACCCGCTCGCCGACCTCGCGGTGCCCGGGCTGCTCGGGCGGCTGTTCGGCGGCGGGGGCCAGGCCAGCGAGCCGCCGCCGTTCCCCGACGAGCCGGTGCCCGAGGGCGCGGCCGAGGAGCTGGCGACCCTGCGCCGCGAGCTCGCCGAGCTGCGCCGCACCGTCGAGGAGGACCTCGCCGCCCGCAAGGGCAGGCGGTCGGCGGGCTGACGGCCGTTTTGTGCGCCGCACAATTCTGGTCTTGACGTCCGCGCGAAAGGGCCTAATCTCGCCCGCATGACCGGACGCGCTTCTTCGCAGGTGCAGCATGGGCGGACCCCCCGGCGGGCCGTCGGCCGCGCGATTTTGCGGTAGAGTGGCGCGAACGGAGGCGAAGGAATGTTCATCGGCGACTGGATGGAGCGCGGCGCGCGGTACTGGCCCGACAACCTGGCGGTGGTCGACGTCGCCAAGGGCGACGCGGGCCGCTTCACGTACGCGCAGATGAACCGGCGCGCCGACGCGGCGGCCAATTGGCTGCGCGGCGCGGGCGTCGGCCGCGGCGACCGGGTCGCCCTGCTGGCGATGAACGGCGTCGAGGTGCTCGACGTGTTCTTCGCCTGCGCCAAGCTCGGCGCGATCTTCGTGCCGCTCAACTGGCGCAGCCACTGGCGCGAGCTGGTCGAGGTCGTCGAGCTGACCGGGCCGAGGGTGCTGCTGTTCGGGCCCGAGTTCGCCGAGGCGGCGCGCGAGCTCATGCCGCGCTGCCCGCAGATCGAGCGCGGCGTGCACCTCGGGGGCGCGGCGGTCGGCGCGAGCGTCGCGTGGGACGAGGTGCTGGCGACGGACGGCGGGCCGGTGACCAACCCGCGCGTCGAGGCCGAGGACATCGCCTGCCTGCTGTTCACCGGCGGGACCACGGGCACGCCGAAGGCCGCGCAGCTGTCGTACCGGATGATCGCGTGGAACACCCTCAACACGGTGATCCACGAGCTGCAGCGCGGCGACGTCACGATCACGCACACGCCGATGTTCCACACCGGCGGGCTGTTCGTGTACACGCTGCCGCTTTTGACCCTCGGCGGCACCGTCGTGATCATGAAGAAGTGGACCGCCGACGAGATGCTCGAGCTGATCGAGCGCCACGGCGTGACGCTCCTGTTCTGCGTGCCGACGCAGTACCAGATGATGCTCGAGTCGCCGCGGTTTCGGGCGACGTCGTTCGCGTCGGTCCGGTTCTTGACCAGCGGCGGCGCGCCGCTGCCGGTGCCGCTGATCCGCGACTTTTGTGCGGTGCACAAGGTCGCGTTCAAGCAGGGCTTCGGGATGACCGAGTTCGGGCCCGGCATCTTCTCGCTCGCGCCGGAGTACGCCGAGAGCAAGGCGGGCAGCATCGGCCGGCCCAACTACTTCATCGACGCGCGGATCGTCGACGACGACGGCCGGCCGGTCGCGGACGGCGAGGTCGGCGAGCTGGTGCTCAAGGGGCCGTCGGCGAGCTCGGGCTACTTCGGCAACCCGCAGGCGAGCGCCGCGGCGTTCGACGAGGGCGGGTACTTCCACACCGGCGACCTCGCGCGGCGCGACGCCGAGGGCTTCTTCTACATCGTCGACCGCAAGAAGGACATGTTCATCTCCGGCGGCGAGAACGTGTACCCGGTCGAGATCGAGAAGGTGCTGTACGAGCACCCCGCGGTCGCGCAGTGCGCCGTGATCGCCGAGCCCGACCCGCAGTGGGGCGAGGTCGGCAAGGCGGTCGTGGTGCTGCGCGCGGGCCACGGCGCGAGCGAGGCCGAGCTGCTGCAGCACCTGCGGGCGCACCTCGCCCGCTACAAGGTCCCGAAGTCGGTCGCCTTCCTCGACGCGATGCCGCTGTCGCCGGCCGGCAAGATCCTCAAGCGCGAGCTCAAGGCCGCGCTCGAACGTCCAACCAAGGGAGCGTAGAGCCATGTCCGAGAAGACACCTCCGAGAAACCTGACCGCCCGGATCCTGCGCGCCGTCGGCTACCTGACCGACCCGAAGAGCGGGCCCGGCAAGTGGTGGATGCGCTTCGAGGGCGCGTCGACCGGGGCGATGGAGAAGCTCGCCCGCAGCCCGAAGTACCTGCGCTTCGCCGGCAAGGGGCTGCAGAAGATGTTCCACCTGCACCGCGACGCGATCGACCTGACCGAGGAGATCCTGCACTTCTGGCGGATCCCGTCGCTGTCCGAGGTGCACGAGGTCCGCAGCCAGCTGCGCCGCCTCGAGGACAACCTCGAGATCACCACCACCCAGCTCGAGCTCGCCCTCGCGGCGCTCGACAAGCTGCAGGCCGAGCTCGCGCGCCGGCCGGCCGCGTGAACCGAAGAGGAAGGAGGCCGCCATGGTCCTGTCCGCCGCCCGCACCACCGCCAAGAAGCTGTTCACCGTGATCGAGGGGTCCGCCGAGGTCTCGCGCGCCTGGCAGCGCGCGCTGCGTGACCGCGCGGTCAGCCCGACGTACTACCTCGGGCCGCTGGTCAAGCGCGCCGCCGGGGTCGGCGACCCGCCGGTCAACTCGACGCCGCGCAAGGTCGTGTACTCGCGCGGGAGCATGCGCCTCTACCACTTCGAGCCGGCGGTGAGGCGCCACCGGACGCCGATCCTGTTCGTGTACTCGCTGATCAACCGCTACTACATCCTCGACTTCCTGCCGAAGCGCAGCCTGATCGAGTACATGACGGAGCAGGGCTTCGACGTGTACGCGATCGACTGGGGCACGCCCGGGCCGGTCGAGCAGGACATGACGTGGGACGACATGACCGGCGGGCTGATCCAGGCGGCGGTCCGCTGGACGCTCAAGGTCAGCGGCGCCGACGACCTGACGCTCTACGGCTACTGCATGGGCGGGACGATGGCGCTCGCGTACGCGGCGCTGTACCCGCAGAAGGTCCGCAACTTCGTCGCCCAGGCGACGCCGGTCGACTTCAGCGAGGGCGGGATCTTCACCACGTGGACCGACCCCGGGCACTTCGACGTCGACGCGATGGTCGACGCGTACGGCAACGTGCCGATCGACCTGATGGAGTCCGGCTTCTCGATGATGGCGCCGGTCCAGCGGATCTCGAAGTGGTTCGAGGTGTTCCGCCGGCTCGACGACAAGGACTTCGTGACGACCTTCCTGGCGATGGAGACGTGGGCGGCCGACAACGTGCCGTTCCCCGGCGAGGTCTACCGGCAGTACATCAAGGACTGCTACCAGGAGAACAACTTCTACCGCGGCAAGATGATCGTCGGGCGCCGCCGGGTCGACCTCGGCGAGCTGCGCTGCCCGCTGCTGAACCTGATCGCGGAGAACGACTCGATCGCGCCGCCGCCGTCGTCCGAGGCGCTGATGAAGGTCGTCGGCTCGACCGACAAGACGCTGATGCGCTTCCCGGTCGGGCACATCGGGCTGTCGACGTCGAGCAAGGGCCCGAAGCAGATCTGGCCGAAGGTCGCCGACTGGATCGCGGCGCACAGCGAGCCGCTCAAGTAGCGCCGCGGCGCGCGCCGGCGAGCGCGACCTCGAGCTTCTCGAGGAAGTAGGCGCGGTCGGTCGTCGCGTGCAGGTCGCGGCCGAGGGTCAGGGCCGCGACCGAGATCAGCATGGCGACGACCTTCGAGCGGACGAGGTAGTCGACCGCGACGAAGGCGTCGTTGTGGAGCTTGCCCCAGCGCTTGAGCTCGTCGCGGGCGGCCGGCTCGTAGCTGTCCATCCCGGTCCAGTCGTGGAACACGGTCAGCTTGCCGCGCGCCATCTCGCGCTCGGCCCGCCGGGTGTAGTACTCGACGCACGCGCCGGAGACGTGGCCGCGAACGAGGGTGACGAGCAGGCCGGGCGCCGGGTTCCACAGGTGGGCCTCGCAGCCGTCGGCGCGGAAGTGCTCGGCCGTCGCGAGGTTCCAGGTGAAGGAGGACCCGGGCAACGCCTCAGGTGTGCCCGAAAGGACGCGGTCTGTCGAGCCTTCTGCGCCCGCCGGCGCGTGCGTGCGGGCGCGCCGGCGCCCTCACTGCGCGAGCCAGGCGGCGATCTTGGCCGACGCCGTCGGGTGCCAGCCGAGCTTGAGGTGGTTGATGTCCTTGAGGACAGCCGTGTCGGCGAGCGTGCCGATGCCGTCCTCGGCCGCGCAGCTGTCGACGAACACGACGCCGTCGCTCGGGCCGGCGATCTCGTTGGGGATCCCGGGGATCAGCACCGCGGTGTCGGCGAGGTCGAGGTCGCCGCACAGCAGGTAGGTCTCGATCGACGCGGGGATCCCGGCGGCGACCATCGCCTCGATCACCGAGCCCTGCTGGATCGCGTAGTCGATGCCCTTGCCGCGCGCGTAGATCCCCTTGTACTGGCCCTCGCCGTAGTAGGTCGACTCGCTGTCGCCGACCGGGAAGCTGGCGAAGCCGTTGTGGAAGGTCGCGGTCAGCGGGTAGACGTCGTCCCACGCGGCGAGCATCTGCAGCTGGCCGCGGTAGTTGTCGCCGGCGGCCGACTTGTAGATCGCGTACTCGGGGCGCGGCTGCCACACGCCGAACACGAGCAGCTCGTCGTGCGGGCCGGGGGCGTGGATCTTGCCCATGAAGTCGGCGTAGATGCCGGCGTTGTGGGCGGTGCCGTAGCGGAAGATGTAGTCGAAGCCGAGGTTGGGGCCGCCGATCAGGACGAGCCGGCGGATGTCGTCCTTGTAGCCCTGCTGGCCCTCGCCGGTGAGGCTCGACGCGTACATGCGCGCCGACATCACGCCCTTGCTCCACCCGACGACGTCGACCTTGCTGACGCCGGTGCGCTCGCGGATGATGTCGATCGCGGCGCCGATCTGCAGCGCCCAGAAGTGGTTGTCGCCCTGGCTGTGCGCGTGCGACACGGCGAACACGCGGTGGCCGGCGGCCGCGAGGTCCTGCATCAGGCCAGTGTCGGGGCAGTCGGACTGGCCGCAGCCGAAGTCGCCGCTCTCGCCGGGGTTGGCCCACGCGCGGTCGGCCTGGTCGTTGGCGCCGTGGGCCAGCAGCACGGCCGACTCGGCGCCGGTGTCCCAACCTGGCGCGTAGTACAGGAGGAACTTGCCGCTGTGCGGGACCGGGTCGTCGCCGAAGAACTCGAGGCGCTGGCCGGTCTGGTGCGCGCGGCTGTCGAGGTCGAAGCGGTCCTCCTGGATGAAGAACGGGTTGGGGTCGCGCCAGCGCTCGACGCGGACCCAGCCGTTGGCGATGCCCTGGTCGAAGGTCTGCTCGAGCTCGAGGTCGCCGAGCAGGTCGCCGGTGGTGTCGTCGCCGGTGGTCGCGCTGGTCGGGTCCGTCGGATCGGCGGTCGTCGTCGGCGCGGGCGCGTCGGTGCTGCCGGCCTCGGTCGCGGCGGCGGTGGTCGTCGGCTCGGAGGTCGCGCCCGACGAGTCGGTCGCGCTGGTGATCGTGACGCTCTCCGACGCGGAGAGGCCGGTGTCCTCGCGCGAGCCGGAGGCGCAGGCGGTCAGCAGGGCGAGGGCGCAGCAGGCGGGGGACGTTCGCATGCGCAGCAAACTAGCCGAAACCGCGCCTGCGCGGAAGTGAGCAAGCGCCGGTCGCCTAGCCGCGGACGGCCTCGGCGACGAAATTCTGCAGCGCAGCAACGAAGCGGTCCTCGTGCTCGAGGTGCGGCGAGTGACCGCAGCTCTCGAAGACCTCTTCACGGACCTGGCCGCCGTTCCTCGCGTAGGCGTCGAGGACGTGGCGGGTCTGGCCGATCATCGGCTGGGCGGGCACGACGTCGTCGCCGGGCCAGCCCGGGATCGCGCCGAGCTTGCCGAGGAAGCCGAAGTCGAAGAACGAGGTGTCGCTGACGATCTGGTCGTCGGCGCCGCGGATCCACAGCACGGGCGGGCGCGGGGAGATGTCGGCGAAGCCGGCGAGGTTGACCCACTTCGGCGAGATCGCGTTGTTCATGCCGCGGGTGCCGGGGGCGACGCCGGGCCAGTTCGTCGAGGTCGTCGTGTCGCCGGGGTAGTGGTCCTCGCCGGTGCGGGTGCGCAGCATCGACGACAGGAACGCCTCCTCGAGCGCGGGCGCGAAGGCGAAGGGCGGCTTGACGTAGAAGGCGTTCATCACGTTGCGCGGCGAGACCGGGCTCTCGCGGCCGCGGTCGCCGGCGCCGAGCAGGCGGACGAAGTCGGGGTTCGCGGTGCCGCCGCCGGAGCCGGCGAAGTCGGCGGTGCACGGCGTGCCGGCGATGTCCCTGGTGCCGCCGAAGCCGAACGGCGACATCGGGTTCTCGAGCACCAGCCCGGCGACGCTCGTCGCGTGGTCGATCGCGTACTGCATGACGACGCCGCCGCCGACCGACCAGCCGACCAGCACGGCTGGCTTTGCGGCCAGGTCGAGGGCGACGAGCAGGGCGCGCAGGTCGTCGGAGAAGTCGCGGACGCCGCGGGTCGCGTCGATCGGCTTCGGCTCGCTGTCGCCGTAGCCGCGGAGGTCGGGGGCGACGAGCTGGAAGCGGTCGGCGAGCCGCGCCATCAGCGGCTCCCAGAAGGCGCCGCTCGACACGTTGCCGTGGACGAGGACGACGAGCGGCCCGTCGGCCGGGCCGGCGAGGCGGGTGTGGACGTGGAGGCGCGAGGTCGGGACGAGCTGCGAGCGGATCGACATGGAGGCGGCCCCAGGATCGCAAAAAGCGCGCGGAGTGTCGACTCGCCGGCGGGCGAAATCGCCCTTGTGCGCCGCAATACGGGGGTGTTCAGGCGACCGCGGGGGCGCCGTCGCGGATGGTTCAAGGGACAGATCGGCGGCGCGGACCGGGGCTCGTGGTATGGTCTCGCCCGTGCCGCTGCCGCTCGCCGTCGTCGCCGCCGTCGCCGCTGTCACCGTGGTCGGCGTGTCCTTCGTGTTCTCGTCGGACGCCCGGACCCGCAGGGCGCTGAAGAAGGTCCCGGTGACGCCGATCGCCGGGCTGCAGACGGGGCAGCTCGCGCGGATCCGCGGGCGGATCGTCGCCGGCGGCGATCTGCTGGCGGCGCCGCTGTCCGAGCGGACCTGCGTGTACTACCTGGCGACCGCCGACCAGCGGCGCTCGTCCGGCAACTCGAGCTCGTGGCGGGAGGTCGCCCGCGAGGAGCGCTACGTCGACTTCCAGGTCGCCGACCACACCGGCGCGGCGTGGGTGCGGATGAGCGTGCCTCGGGTCGCGGTCGTCCGCGACCTGCACACCCGCTCGGGCACGTTCGACGACGCGAACGCGCTCGAGGAGGGGTTCTTGCAGCGGCACGGGCTGCAGAGCACCAGCGCGGTGCTCGGGCTCAACCTCGGGATGCGCTACGTGGAGGGCGCGCTCGAGCCGGGCGAGGAGGTCACCGTGCTCGGGCTGGTGCGCTCGGAGGTGATCGACGGGCGCAGCGTGCTGGTGCTCGACGCGCCGACCGACGGGCCGCTGATGATCAGCGACGACCCGCGCGCCGTGCAGGCGCAGTGATCGCGGCGCACGGATCGGCGCCGCGGCGGCGCGGGTCAGCGGACGATCGGGCCGGACTTGCGGTGCTTGTAGATGTACAGCGCCAGCAGGGACAGCAGCGCGCCGTTGAACAGCGCGACGACGGAGAGGATCGACAGGGTCGAGATCACGGACATCGACATGGTCAGGCCACCTTGATGTGTCGATCTGTGCCGCGGGCTCGGCGGCGGCGAAAGCGAAGGATTTGCCGAAATTCGCTGCCGTGACGTCACGTCACCCGTGCTAGAGAAGGCCGGGCATGCAGGAAGTCACTGGCACAATCCGTCCGATCTGGATCGTCGGCGCCGGCGCGGTCGGGCTGCACCTCGCGGCCCGGCTGGCGGCGGTCCGGCCGGTCACCGTCGTCGCCCGCGGCCCGCGGGCGGAGCTGCTCGCGGCCGAGGGGTTCGCGCTGACGGGCGCGGAGGAGCGGCCGGCGCGGGTGCCCGTGGTCGAGGTCACGCGCCCGTGGACGCCGCCGGCGGAGGCGATCGTGCTGGTCGCGGTCAAGGCGACGCAGCTAGCGGAGACGCTCGAGCAGGTCGCGCCGCGGCTGGCGCCCGGGCAGGTCGTCGGGCTGTGTCAGAACGGGCTCGGGGTCGCGGCGCTGGCCCGGCGACACGCGGCGGCGGCGCGGCTGGTGCGGGTCGCGTGCTGGCTCGGGGCGCACCTCGCCGGCCCGGCGGCGGTGCGGGTCGCGGGGGTGTTCCGGCTCGAGCTCGCGGCCGACGACCCGGCTGTCTCTTCGGACCTGTCCGAATTGCAAGCCGCGCTGATGGCCGCGGGCTACCCGGTCGACCGCGCGCCGGCGATCGCGGCGTGCGAGTGGCGCAAGTCGCTGTGGAACCTCGCGGTCAGCGGGGCGTGCGCGCTGATGGACGAGCCGAACGGGGCGATCCTCGACTCGCCGCCGCTGCACGCGCTCGCGCGCGACCTGCTCGCGGAGGCGCGCGCGGTCGCGGCCGCGGAGGGCGTCGCGCTCGCGGACGAGGACCTCGAGCGGGTGTTCGTGTCGACCCGGAGCACGCGCGCCAACGTCAACGCGATGCTGCAGGACCTCCGCCGCGGGGCGACGACCGAGATGCCGTTCCTCAACGCGGAGGTCGCCCGCCTGGCGGCGCTGCACGGGCTCGCGGCGCCGACCCACGCGGCGATCGCCCGGCTCGTCGCGCACCGCGAGCGGAGGTCCGCACCGGCCGCGCCGTGAGGGTGGTACGCTCGGGACCTCGTGCGGCGAGGTGACGGATGAACGTGGCGGACCGCTTCCTGCTGACCTACGAGCCGGCGAGCTACCGGCGGGTGATCGCGGGCAAGGACGTGATCATCCACTGCCACCACTACAACTCGCGGATCCAGCGGACGGTCGAGGGCGCGAGCCGGATCGACGGCAAGGGGATCCTGCGCGAGTCGGCCGAGGCGGTGTTCCACGAGCAGGTGCGCGCGGCGCTGCGGCCGGACGACGACGCGGCGCAGCGGCTGGCGGTCGCGGCCGGGTTGTACGCGCACCTCGGCTACGGGACGCTCGACCTGGCGCAGGTCGGCGAGGGCCGGGCGCGCGCGACGGCGTCGCACTTCGTCGAGGGCTGGCTCGCAGGGTTCGGCCGGCCGGACCAGCCGGTCTGCACGTTCACCGAGGGCTACCTGCAGGGGGCGCTGCACGCGGCGACCGGCGAGCTGTTCGAGGTGCGCGAGCAGGCGTGCATGGCGAAGGGCGACCCGGCCTGCGAGTTCTCGCTGACGCGCGGGCGCGCGGCGCCGATCGCGGAGAACCGCAAGCGACCGCCCGAATTCACGCCGCGGACCGGCGGCGAGTTCCTCCACTCGCCGAACGTCGACGAGCAGAAGATCATCGACGCGCTGGTGGCGATGCCGATCCACGGCAACGCAGACGGGCTGATCCCGGCGTTCAGCGTGTACCTGGCGAACACGCCGGCCGACTTCTACAACCGGGTGGCGATCCGCTTCGTCGAGGAGATGCGGGCGGCCCGCCGCGAGAAGGCGGCCAAGCGCATGCTCGTCAGCGACGGCGAGGCCTGCGCGATGAACACGTTCCGCGGGATCATGAACTCGGCCGAGTGGGACGCCCTGGTCGCGCCGATGCTCCGCGAGCTGCGCGACAGCATGTTCGCGCTGATCGCGATCAGCAACGGGCTCGGCTGGGGGAACTGGCACATCGTCGCCCACCCGGGGCCGCGCGCGCTCAGCCTCGAGTCGCTCAACGGCTACGAGGCGATCGGGTTCCGCGAGTACCGCGGCGCGGCGCCCGACCCGCAGTGCTACATGCTCGCCGGCGTGGCCGCAGGCCTGGTCGAGCTGGTCTACGGCGAGGGCACGATCGCCGAGCGCCTCGGGACGTGCGTCGCCGACGAGCGCGCGTGCATCGGCTGCGGAGCCCAGGCGTGTCGGTTCGACGTCGAGCGGGTGCAGTGAGCGACGAGGCGAGACAGGCGCCGTACCGGGTGCGCCACCACGCGTGCATCCACCCCGAGACCTTCAAGTATTTCTTCGATCGCCGCGAGGTGCAGGCGGTGTGGCAGCGGCTGGCGGCGGCGTACGGAGAGCCGCGGACGGTGCCGGGCTTCGGGGTGCGCGAGATCCAGCACGAGCGCTTCATCCTGCGCGCGACGGCAGGAGGCAATCCCATCACGGTGATCCGGACGCGCAGGTGCACGGCGGAGGACGTCGCGGCGCTCCACGAGGTGCTCGGGTTCGCGGGCGACGACGAGGCGTGAGATCAGCGCAGGCGGGCGGTGATCGCGTCCTGCAGGCTGCCGCGGACGTCGAGGCCGCGCAGGGCGTCGGTCTCGCTGAGCGCGACCGCGGCGGCAGGGCCGAGGCCGGTCAGGACGACGCGCACGCCGAGCAGCCGCAGCGCGGCGCTCAGACGGACGAGGCCGGCGGCGCCGGCGGCGTCGAGGCCCGGGACGCCGGTGAGGTCGATGACGACGACGCGAGTGCCGCTCCCGGTGATCCCGGCGAGCAGCTGGCCGGTGATCTCTCCGAGCCGGGCGCCGTCGACCGGGCCGACGAAGGGGACGATCGTGATCTCGCGGGAGACGGGGATCAGCGGGGCGGTCAGCTCGCGGATCGCTCGCTGCTGCGCGGCGATCACGGCGTCCTGGTGGTCGAGCCGGTCGCGCAGCCGCTGCTCGCGCTCCTGCTCGACGCGCAGGCGGTCGGTCAGGTCGCGGAACATCACCGCGTAGCCGGCGACGCCGGCGCCGGGGAGCAGGAGCGGCTGGAGCCGCGGCTCGAGGGTGCGCTCGCCGACCGTGACCGGCTCGAGCGGGCTGTTGGCGTCGAGCGCGGCGAGGCGAGCGCGCAGTCGCTCGAGGCCGCGGTCGGCGAGCAGCTCGTGCAGGACGGCGCCGACGAGCGCCTCCTCGCCGACGAGGACGCCGTGCTCGGAGCGGAAGGCGAGCAGGTCGAGGAAGCGGGCGTTGTAGTCGAGGATCGTGCCGCGCCGGTCGAGGAAGACGACGCCGTCCGAGCTGCCCTTGATCGCGGCGGACCAGCGCCGGCGGTCGTTGTAGAGCTCGAAGACGAGGTTGTCGTCGCGGTCGATCGGCTCGACGACGGCGAGCCAGCGCTCGCCGTCGCGGGTCATCGTCAGCCGCGAGAGGCGGGCGACGTCGCCGACCTCGAGCAGGGCGACGAGGTCGACGCGGCGGACGTCGGCCTGGCTGAGGGCGCGGTCGAGCTGCATCGTCGAGCGCCGATCCTGCGGCGAGATCAGGTCGGACAGCTCGAGGCCGACGATGTCCTCGCGGGCGCAGGCGAAGTCGCGGAGGAAGACCGGGCTCGCGTCGGTGAGCTCGACGGCCTCGTTGGCGACGAGCACACCCAGCGGGAATTCGAAGCGGTCTCCCAGTTCCATGGACCTCGACGTGTCCTGGGGACTGTATCACCCACCTGGCGCCGCATGGGCCGGCGCCCCCACAGGACGCGCCATCGGCGGGTGTTCCGCAAGGGGTGAGGCCCTCGGCGCAGGCTGACCGATCGGGCTGGTCGTGCGCGCGCCCGTGCGCGCGCGTGCGGGGCGTCAGCCCTCGGGGGCGATCATCGCCTCGGGGCGG
>ERZ1066117.343-NODE-343-length-40197-cov-43.957451_pt1 | contig 40197 bp, 33 predicted proteins | sample MGYA00382764_ERZ1066117 | MGnify/ENA primary metagenome ERZ1066117 (study PRJEB33369, sample SAMEA5778347) | biofilm metagenome | biome: Industrial cooling water; feature: Water cooling tower basin; material: Biofilm | place: United Arab Emirates | collected...
TCGTGCTGGGTGGGGACGCGGGGCTCGGTCGTGCTGGGTGGGGACGCGGGGCTCGAAGGCCTGGGCCGGCGGGCGGGGGCCGACGCAGCCGGGTCCCTCGCGGTCGGCGGGTCCCCGCCATGACTCGTGCTCGGCGCCCGCATGTCGTTGAAGACATGTCCGGTTGGGCACGTGGCTGGGCGCGATCCAAAGGCATGCGGGCGCCTGCGCGCGAGCCATGGCCCCCACCCCGCCTGCGTCCCAGTGCGTCGGCCCCTGCCCGCCGGAGCGACGACCTTGGTGAGCCCCGCTTCTGGGAGCGCGAAGGAGGTCGCGCGGGTGCAGGGTATGGAGAGCCCCGCTTCTGGGAGCGCGAAGGAGGTCGCGCGGGTGCAGGGTGTGGAGGGCCCCGCTTCTGGGAACGCGAAGGAGGTCGCGCGGGTGAAGGGTATGGAGGGCCCCACTCTCGGGAGTGCGAAGGCTGCGGCGTAGGTGCAGGGTGTGGAGGGCCCCGCTTAGGGGAGAGGTGATGGCTGCGGCGCAGGTGCGCGATGTGGAGGGTTCTACGTCGGGGCGTGTGAGGGATGAAGGCCGCTGCGGAGAGATCATCGGACACGACGGTGGCTGTGTGTGACGGGCTCGTGATTGTCGGGCGCGGATGGGGTTGTGTGCGGCGAGGAGCGGGGCCCACCCATGTCGTCGCTCCGGCGGGCAGGGGCCGGCGAACTGGGACGCAGGCGGGGTGGGGGCCATGGCTCGCGCGCAGGCGCCCGCATGCCCTGCGGTCGCGCGATACGCCATGTCTCGCGGGACATGACTTCATCGACATGCGGGCGCCGAGCACGAGTCATGGCGGGGACCCGCCGACCGCGAGGGACCCGGCTTCGTCGGCCCCCGCCCGCCGGCCCAGGGCTGCGGGCCCCGCGTCTTCACCCGAAGCCAGATCGCGCGGTCCAGGTCTGCGTGCCCCGCGTCTTCACCCGAAGCCAGAGCGCGCCGCCCAGGTCTGCGCGCCAGGTCTGTGCGCCCGCGGTCAGACGACGTCGGCGGCGGTCAGCGCTCGACGGTCGGCGCGCGGCTCGAAGGGGACGACGGCGCTGCGCGGGCGCAGCGACGGGTCGTCGAGGGCGCGGCGGTTGTGCGCCGCGTGTTCGTGCCACACGGCGGCGTCGCGGTCGATGTCGCCGGACAGGCGGGGGTCGCCGGCGAGGTGCTCGCGCCAGATGTCGAGGCGGGCGCAGCGGACCAGCCCGGCGTCGACCACGGCGACGTTGATCTCGCCCTCGTACTCGAAGCCGCGGTCGTTGATGTTGCAGCTGCCGACCGAGAGGAACAGGTCGTCGACGATCATCAGCTTCGCGTGGTTGTCGACCTCCTCGCCGTCGACCATAAGCGTGTGCAGGACGAAGTCGGGGCGACGGCGCTGGATCCGCTCGAAGGCGGCGCGCGTCCAGCCGCCGGCGAGCAGGTCGTCGGCCTGCGAGCGCTGGGTGACGACGACGAGGTGCAGGCCGGGCCAGGTGCGGACCGCGTCGGCGATGGCGTCGCTGACGTGGGTCGAGCGGAAGTACTGATCCTCGATGTAGATCAGGCGGCGCGCGGCCTGGAGCGCGCGCAGGTGGCTGTCGAGGATCCCGCGCTCGCGGAACGGCTCGGGCATGGTGCGCACGACCTGGACCTGGACGCCGCCGGCGAGCGCGGGCTGCGGCGGCGGGTCGGGCATGCGTGTCGCGTGGTGCGACCACGGTGCCTCCTGGTCGATCAGCCAGTTCCACCGCTGCTGGAAGTTGCGCTCGAGGTGCTCGACGGCGGGGCCCTCGAGGCGGGCCATGAAGTCGTGGCGCGGGCGGTAGTCGGCGGGCAGCTCGCCGCGGTCGACGCGGGCGCGGTGCTCGGCGTCGCGGTCGAAGCGGCAGCGCCGGGCGTCGCAGCGGCGGTGCAGCCGCGAGTCCCAGTCGTTCTCCTTGAGGTTCATGCCGCCGCAGAAGCCGACGCGGCCGTCGACGACGACGGTCTTCTGGTGGTACGAGCCGATCTGCAGCTCGCCGAGCAGGGCGCCGAGCAGGCCGGCGTCGCCGTCGGGGAACAGCGGGCGCTCGGTCGGGTTCGGCTGCTCGAGCGCCTCGAATCGGTCGTCGGCGCGCCCGGCGACGCGGCGGACGTCCCGGGGCATGCGCAGGAACGGGGCGTCCCACAGCAGCATGCGGACGCGCGCGCCGGCGGCCGCCTGCGACTCGAGCAGCTCCTGCACGGTGTAGGGGGCGCGCTCCTCGGGGGAGGTCAGCGGGCGCGGGCGCTCGAGCTCGGTCGAGGGCTGGTAGATCCACGTCGTCAGGTGGACGCTCGCGCGCGCCCGGCGGAGGTCCTGGGCCACCGCGCCCCAGCCGGCGTCGCCGTCGACCAGCAGCTCGACGTGGTTGCCCGCGGTCGGCGGGTAGCCGATCGGGGTGAAGAACAGGTAGTCGAGGGTGACGTCGAGGGCGAAGTCGGCGGCGCCCGCAGGCTCGATGCGGTCGATCCGCGTGCGGGCGCCGTCGAGCTCGCCGAGGTGGCGCAGCGCCGGGCCGGCCGACGTGTGGGTGTAAAAGAGGGCGGCGCGGAGCGTGCGGTGGTCGAAGCCCCCCGGCCGCTGGAACCGCTGGACGACGAGCTGGTAGTCGCCGGGGGTCGGCAGGGCGAGGCGGTAGACGCCGTGCTGCTCGATCGCGGCGATCTCGAGGCCGCCGCCGTGAATGATGACAGTGGCCCCCGGGACAGGTATGCCGTGCGGGGTCCGTATGCGCAGCTCGAGCGCGATCGGCCGATGGATCGCGGGTGATGGGCTCATGTCGACCGTCCTCCCGCGTGGGTTCTTGGCACGGGGGCGCGCCGCGGGGCGCGGCGAGGCGGCTCGGGCGGGGCGACGGGGCGCCGAGCGTGGGCTCGCGCGGGCGCGCGAGCGTGCGGCCGCGTCGAGCGCCAGGTCGAAAACGCGCGGCGACCGGGACGATGGATGGCTGATCGGCCATGTATGAACAGTCATTGGCGCGTGTCCACCGGCCGCGCCGGGGCGCGCGGCGATCGACGGCGCGGGGGGTGGTGCCGCGTGCGCGACATCGAGCGCGCCCGAATGTGCCGTCGCGGAGGAAATCCATCGCATCTTCGCTATCCTGCGCGACGATGATCGATGAGCTCGAGACGAGCGCCTCTCCCGCGACTCACGACCTCGCCTGGCTGATCCACCCAGTGCCCGTCGAGATGTTCCTCCGCGAGCACTGGGAGCGGCGCCACTTCCTCGTGCGGCGCCAGCGGCCGGAGTACTTCGACGAGCTGATGACGCTCGCGCGCTTCGACGCGTTGCTCACGACGACGAGCGTGACGTCGTCGCAGGTCCGGGTGGTCCGCGACGGCCGCGTCGTCGCCCTCGACCAGATCGTGCCGACGGGCTGGCGCGCCCGCGCGGGCGCGCTCGAGGCGCTGCTCGAGCACTACCGCGGCGGCGCGTCGATCGTCGTCCAGGGCCTCGACGAGCGCGACCGGGCGCTCCAGCGGCTCTGTCAGGCGCTGGCGACCGAGCTCTCGGCGAGCCTGCAGGTCAACGTCTACCTGACGCCCGCCGGAGCGCGCGGCCTCGGCGAGCACTACGACACCCACGACGTGTTCGTCGTCCAGGTCGAGGGCGCGAAGCGCTGGCGCGTGCGACCGGGGCCGATCGCGCTGCCGTGCGAGCATCAACCGCCTTGCGGGGCGCTGGCCGCGAGCGAGCCGATCGACGAGTTCGTGCTGCGGCGCGGCGACGTCCTCTACGTCCCGCGCGGGCTCGTCCACGAGGTGATCGCCGAGGACGGGCCCTCGCTGCACCTGACGATCGGTGTCCATCCGCTGACCTGGGCGCACCTCATTCGCGCCGCCGTCGACGATCTGTTCGCCCGCGACGCGCGCTTCCGCGAGGGCTTGCCGCCGGGGTTCACCCGGGCGCCCGCGACGCGCGAGCGGGCGGCGGCGCGGCTGGACGAACTCCTCGTCGCGCTCGGGGAGGGCCTCGACCGCGGCGTGATGCTCGAGGACGCCGCCGAGGCGGTGCTGCGCGCGCGACCGCCGACGCTCGACGGGCACCTCCTCGACCTGCGCGATCTCGACGCGATCACCCTCGACACGCGCCTGCGCCGGCGCGATCGGTCGGCGTGGCAGGTCCACCGCGACGGGGAGCGTGTCCGCCTGCGTCTGTTCAGTCGGCAGATCGAGATGCCGGGCTGGCTCGAGGACGAACTCCGATTCATGGGCGCCGTCGACGGGTTCACGCTCGCGGAAATGCCCACGGAGCTCGATGAGGCGGGGCGGCTCGTGCTGGCGAGGCAATTGCTGACCGAGGGCGCGCTGACGATCGATCGCCGGCCCCTTCCTTCGGCCGCGCCGGCCTGATACGTCGATCGTGGGAGATACTGCGATGGCTGATTCAGATGAACTCGCTCTCAAGTTGGGCCGCAAGCTCCTCGCCTCGGCGAGGAAGCACTCCGCGACCAAGACGCTCCAGCGCGACGACTTCGCGGTGACGCGGGTCAAGCTCCGACTGCCGATCACGCGCTTCGACGGGCTCACGCTGGCGACCGGCACCGGCGCGGCGACCGGCGATCCGGTCACGATCAACGCGGATCCGACCGACACGAGCATCGCCGACAGCGACTGACGACGCGGGGCGCGTGTCCTCGCGTCGGCCGGCGTCGGCGTGAGGGCGCGCGCAGGGGCGCGTCGGGGTCACGCGGGCGCGGGGCGGCGGTACATGACGTCGGTGCGGAGCACGTACTTGGTGCCGCGCTCGAGCACGCAGCCCTCGTGCAGCAGGCGGTGCTGGAAGAGCAGGGCGAGGCCGCGGCGGGGGGCGACGTCGAGGCCGAGGTCGTGGAAGACAGTGTGGCCGCCGGCGAAGTCGTCGTTGAGGTAGACCATGAAGGTCAGGCGGCTCGCCTCGTCCGGGTCGCGGGCGAAGGCGCCGTCGAAGTGCGGGGCGAACCGCTGGCCGGGGTCGTAGCGGTAGCAGCGGAAGCGCTCGTTGACGCCGACGGGGCGGCGGGCGCACAGCGGGTCGGGCAGCAGGTCGCGGACGCGGCGGAACAGGTCGGCGGCGAGCGCGAGGTCGTCGAACATCGCGCGGGTGTTGTTGCGGATGTCCGGTCGCATGACGAAGCCGCGAGGGGTGGTGATCGGGGCGGCGGTCGGGCCGAGCGCGTCGATCCGGGCGATCGCCTGCTCGCACTCGCTGGGCGAGAGGACGCCGGCGACGGTGAACACCAGCGGCTGCGACCAATCGAGGGCGTCGCCCTGGGTGTACGGGCGGCCGGAGGCGGGCTCGAGGATGTCGATCGAGAGGGCCATCGACGGGCCAAGGTAGCCGATCGCGGCGTGCGGGTCCGCCCGTCGCCGCGGCCGGGCCCGCGCTTGTCCGCGCGCCCGCGCGCCGGCACGCTCGTGGGGTGTCTCCGCGCCCCTGGCCGCGCACGATCGCCGTCCTGCTCGCGGGCGCCGGCTTCCTCGCGTTCGCCGGCGTCGACCCGGGGCGCGAGCGGGCGGTGTTCGCCAAGGAGGGGCCGGCGGAGCTGGTGTCGCACGCGGTGCTGCTGCTGGCGATCGCCGCGTGGCTCGCGGTCGCGGGGCGGTCGCGGGGCGGGGCGCGGCGAGGGGCCGCGGCGATGGCGGGGTTCCTCGCGTGGGTGCTCGCGGAGGAGCTCGACTGGGGAGCGGTGCACGGGTGGCTCGCGCTCGGGGAGCGGATCCAGGCCGGCGTCGGGCACCGCAACCTGCACAACGCGCTGCGCGGGGCCAGCTACTTCCTGTTCGCGCTGCCGCTGCTCGCGTACTTCGCCCTGCCGGCGCGGCGGCTCGGCGCGCTCGCGCCGGTGGCCGACGAGCGCGCGGCGTTCTTCGCGGTCGGCGGGCTGTCGGTGGTGTTCGGCCTCGGGCCGTGGGAGCGCGACGGGCAGGAGCTGCTCGAGGGGATCGTCTACGCGCTGCTGCTCGCGGGCGCGCTGCGGCTCCTGCGGGGCGCGGCGGCGAGGTGACCCGGAGGGCATGTCGTGGAGGGCATGCCCGGAGGGACGGGGCGTGTGGGGCATGCCCTGGGGGACATGCCCGGAGGGTCAGCGGCCGACGGCGCGCAGCGACGCGTCGTGGGTCGGGGTCGGGACGCCGTGAGCGGCGGCGGCGGCGGCGAACCAGCCGTTGCGCCACGGCCAGTCCTTGACGGCGCCGCGGTAGTCCGGGATCGCCAGCGAGTAGCGGACGAGGCGCTCCAGCAGCGGGGCGGGCCCCAGGTCGACGCCGAGGGCGGCGCGGCCGACGGCGGCGAGCTCGGCGACCAGGGCGGCCAGGGTGTCGCCGTGGCGGGTGGCGACCTGGCCGACGGGGCAGGCGAAGCGCTCGCACAGCAGGCCGAAGGCGGCGTTCCAGATCAGCTTCTCGAGCATCGCGGCGGTGAACTCGGCGCGCGGGACCTCGGCGGCGGGCAGCGCCATCGACGCGAACCACGCGACCAGGGCGGCGGCGTGGCGGCCGGTCAGCACGCTGGTGCCGCCGGGCTCGATCGCGGCGCCGCGGCGCGGGACGGCGAAGTAGAGCAGGGCGCGGCCGTTGTCCTGCAGGCCGCGCTCGGCGAGCCACGGGTCGAGCATGCCGTTTTGCACGAACACGAGGTCGGGGCGGCGGTGCGCGGGGGTCCTGGCGAGGACGTCGCCGAGGGCATCGTTGGTGGTGGCGACGACGATCGGGCGGCCGGCGGGGGCGGCGAGCGCGTCCCAGCCGGCGTCGCGGGTGACGAGCGCGCAGGGGGTCGGGCTGCGGGCGGCGAGGGCGCCGCCGATCCGGCCGGCGCCGACGATCGTCACGGCAGCGTGGGAGGACATCGCCGCGGAGGGTACGCCGGTCGGCGCGGCCGCGCGAGCGCGCGCGGGCGTGACGGAGGTCATCCCGCGGGGCGGCGCCTCGGCGACATGTCGAAGGGGGCCGGAGCCGCCGGGTCTGCGCGGCGCGGGCGAGTCGTGGCATGCTCGCGGGCGATGCACCTCCGCGCCCTGTCCGCCGCCGCGATCGTCCTGTCCCTCAGCGCATGCGCGAAAGACCAGAACGGACCGGCCGGGCCGGGCGAGCCGGGGCGGGCGTGCACGGAGATCGGCTGCATGAACGGGCTGCGGATCGAGCTGAAGAAGGCGGGGGCGTGGGCGCCGGGGGCGTACACGTTCGCGTTCACGCTCGACGGCGCGGCGGTGAATTGCAGCGGGGCGCTGCCGCTGAAGCCGTGCGAGGCCGGGCCGTCGCTGACCTGCGACGTCGCCGACCGCGTGGCGATCGGCGAGTCGGGCTGCGCGCTGCCGGCGGACGGCCACGGGTTCGCCGACGTGCAGGTGACGGGCGAGCCGAAGGAGGTCAAGCTGACGATCTCGCGCGACGGGCAGGCGGTGGCCAGCGCCGAGCTGCGGCCGACCTACACGGAGTCGCGGCCGAACGGGCCCGGCTGCGAGCCGGTGTGCCGCAACGCGGCGGAGACGATCCAGGTGCCGTGACGACCTGGCGCGGCGGGCATGTCCGTCAGGGCAGCTCGACGGCGCGCGGGGTCGCGGCGACGTCCCAGACGCGGGGCGCCGACGGGGCGAGGCCGTCGCCCCAGCAGGCGACGGCGCCGGCGTCGGTGACGGCGCAGGCGGACGTCTCGCCGACGGCGATCGTGGCCGCGCCGGCGACGGCCGCGGGGACCGGGACGACGCGCCGGCCGTGGGTGTCGTCGCCGAGCTGGCCGGCGTCGTTGTTGCCCCAGCACAGGACCTTTCGGCCCTGGTCGATCGCGCAGGTCGAGTCGCAGCCGGTCGCGAGCGCCGTGACGCCGGCGAGGCCGGCGACGGCGGTCAGGGCCGGGCGGTCGGCGCGGGCGCCGTCGCCGAGCTGGCCGGTGTAGCCGTCGCCCCAGCAGACGACCGCGCCGGTGCGACGCAGCGCGCAGGTGTGCAGGCGGCCGGCGGCGAGGGCGACGGCGTCGCGCAGGCCGAGGACGGTGACCTCGCCGTCGCGCGGGGCGGTGGTGCCGTCGCCGAGGCGGCCGGTGTGGTTGGTGCCCCAGCAGCGGACCTCGCCGGAGCCGAGGCGGGCGCAGCCGTGGGCGCCGCCGAGGGCGAGCTCGACGGCGCCGGGGAGCGCGCGGGTGCGCGCGAGCGGCCGGTCCTCCCAGGCGTGCCAGCAGACGACGTCGCCGGCGCGGCGCAGCGCGCAGGTGTGGTGCACGTGGACGGCGAGGTCGATGACGTCGTCGAGGCCGGCGACGGGGCCGGGGCGCGGGCGGCTGCGCGTGTCGATCGGCGGCAGCGGCGCGGGGCCGCGGTGCCTGTCGCGCGGCTCGCCGTGCGGCCGGCCGGGGCTTGCGAGCTGGCCGAAGGTGTCGTCGCCCCAGCACAGGACCGTTCCGCCATGGTCCAAGGAGCAGGTGTGGCGCGCGCCGGCGACGAGCTCGCGCGGGCGCCCGAGGCCCGGCGGGCGGACCGGAGCGTCGCGGCGGGCGCGGGTGCCGTCGCCGAGCTGGCCGTAGGTGTTGTCCCCCCAGCACCACGCGCCGTCGTCGGACCAGGCGCAGGCGTGGGCGTCCCCGACGGTGACGCGCGTCGCGGCGAGCGCGTGCGACGTCATGGGGACGGGGCGCGGCGTCTCGACGGGGCCGGCCTGGCCGAACTCGTTGTAGCCCCAGCAGCGCAGCGCGCCGCTGGTGAGGCGGGCGCAGGCGTGGGCGCTGCCGGCGGCGAGCTCGACGACGTCGTCGAGGCCGGCGACGGGGGCCGGGGTGTTGCGGCCGTCCTCGCGGGGTGGGGCGCCGTCGCCGAGCTCGCCGCTGCGGCCCTCGCCCCAGCACGTCACGGCGCCCGACTGTCGCAGCGCGCAGGCGAAGCTGCCGCCGACGGCGATCGCCCGGGCGTCGTCGAGGTCGGCGACCTCGGCGAGGCGCGGGCGGGCGTACGGCGGGGCGTGCGGGCTCCGCGATGGGACCATGTCGGGCGGGCGGCCGTCGCCGAGCTGGCCTTTGGCGCCTGTCCCGAAGCACAGCACGCGGCCGTCGCCGAGGCGGGCGCAGGCGTGGCCGTCGCCGGCGGCGAGCTCGAGCGCGCCGGAGATCCCGGCGACGCGCGCGGGGGTCGGGTCGCGACCGTCGCGCAGCGGGTCGCGGCCCCAGCACCACGCTTCGCCGGAGGCGAGCGCGCAGGAGAAGCTGTCGCCGGCGGCGAGCGCCGTCGCGGGCGGGAGGCCGTCGACGACGGTCGGGCGCGCGCGCGGGCCGTCGCCCGCGCCGGACTCGCCGCGGTGATTGGAGCCCCAGCACAGGACCTTACGGTCATGGTCGATCGCGCAGGTGTGGGTGTCGCCGGCGGCGATCGCCGCCGCCCGCAGGTCGGGGATCGGGGCCGGGCTCGGGCGGGTCCCGAGCGCGCCGTCGCCGAGCTGACCGAGCGCGCCGTCGCCCCAGCACAGCACCTCGCCGGCGGCCCGCAGCGCGCAGGTGTGCCAGATGCCGGCGGTGACGGCGACGACGTCGTCGAGGCCGGGGACCGGCGTCGGGGCGGGGCGGTCGAGCCGGGCGCCGTCGCCGAGCTCGCCGTGGCCGCCGTAGCCCCAGCACAGGACCTACCCGCCGACGAGGGCGCACGAGTGCGACACGCCGAGCGCGAGGGTGGCGCCGACCGGGGGCGGGGCGGGGGACGGGGCGGGGGACGGTCGATCGGGCGCGGTCGCGGCCGGCTCGGGCGGGCGATCGGCGGGGCTCGCAGGGCCGTGGCCGCTGCACGCGGCGAGCGAGACGGCGAGCGCGGCGCGGCAGGCCTGGCGGTGCGGGCGCGCGGGCATCGAAGGGCATGGTACCTCGGGTCGGTGGTGGGCGCGCAGAGAATGCGAGGGGGGCACGAGGGCGGAGAAAAACCAGCGCCCGGCTCGGCGGCGCGCGGCGTCATGCTCCCGGGCCGATGCAGCCGAGCACCCGCACCCCCTCCCTCGCCCTGGCGCTGGTCGTCGCGCTCGGGTACGCATGTGGCCCGAAGGACAGCTCCGAGACGAAGGCGCCCGGGGCAGCCGCGCAGCCGGAGACGTCGACGGCCGAGCTGAAGCCCGAGCCGAGGGCCGAGCCGGAGCCGCCGCCGCAGCTGGTCGACGCGTGGTACACCGACACCGACGAGGACGGGGTGCCCGACTTCGTCGAGCTCGAGCTGCACGGCGATCCGAACATGGACGAGTGCATCGTCCAGGCCTGCGGCGAGCCGGCGCGGACGGGCCGGCTGGTGTCGGCGATCAACACGCTGATCATCCTCGATGTGTCGGGGTCGATGGCCGGGAAGGTCGCCGGGAAGGGGGCGAGCAAGCTCGAGCTGGCGAAGAAGGCGGTCGCGCGCTACGTGGAGACGATGCCGGCGGTCGATCTGATGAAGGTCGGGCTGATGGTGTACGGGCACAAGGGCGACCGCACGGCGGCGACGAAGGAGCAGAGCTGCCAGGCGTTCGAGACGCTGCAGGCGCTCGGGCCGGTCGACGCGGAGGCGATCACGGCGGCGATGAAGCCGCTGAAGCCGACCGGGTGGTCGCCGATCGCGGGGGCGCTCGAGGCGTCGGCCAGGGTGGTGCCGGAGGAGGTCGGGGTGATGAACCACATCATCCTGGTCGCCGACGGGCTCGAGGCGTGCGGCGGCGATCCGGTGGCGATCGCCCGTCGGCTGCGCGACACGAACCACCTGACGGTCGTCGACGTCGTCGGGCTCGGGGTCGGGGCGAAGGAGGACCAGGCGCTGCTGCGGGAGATCGCCACGGCGACCGGCGGGACGTACCAGGAGGCGGCGACGGTCGCGGAGTTCGACCAGGCGTTCAATACGCTCAACTACAACCTGTGGAAGACGTTCGACGCGTGGCTGTGCGCGGTCGGCAGCGAGCCGCTGATCGCGTGCTACCAGCAGCGCGTCGACGCGGCGATCCGCCGGACCGAGCAGGAGATCCAGGCGATGGCGAAGCGCGAGACCGGCGGCGGGAAGGTCTCGGCCGATCTGCAGGCGATCAAGGCCCGCACCGAGCGGATGCGCGACGGGCGGCTGCGCGTGGTGACCACGTACAAGGTGAGGCTCGAGGAGATCAAGAAGTCGGCCGAGAAGACGCGGCCGAAGAAGTAGCGCGCGGTGGTGCCGCGCGGGCGGGCGGGGTATCGTGAGGGCGTGCTTCCGCGGCGCGGCGCTCGGGTGATCGAGGTGGACGGGCACCCGCTGCTCTGGTGGGTGCGGCGGGGCGGTGCGCGCGGGTGCCCCGATTGCGATGAGTGCGCGGTGATCGTGGCGCACGCGTCGCGCAAGGGGGCGATCGTGCGGGTGTTCATGCGCGGCGCGTGGGGGCCGGACGTCCCGATCACGCCCGGGCGGGTCGCCGCGCTCGCGCGCAAGGCGCTCGCGCGCGGGTGGGTGCCGGGGCAGGGGCGCGGGGAATTCGCGCAGGTCGACGATCTGCCGCCGGATGGCTGAAAGGTCAGGTCTGGCAGAGGGCGTTGGCCCGGCCGAGCGGGGTCGGGTCGAGGCGGGAGGCGGTCGATTCGAGGCGGGCGCGGAGCTCGGGGAGGGTGCCCTGCAGGGCGGGGTTCTTCTGCAATTGCTCGGCGAGGGTCGAGCGGGTGTTGCCGCCCTCGTCGTGCAGCGGCCAGATTTCGGTGTCGCCGGGGAGGTCGCGCAGGCGCGCGAGGCTGGTCGCGAGCGCGGACGGATCGCCGCCGAGGTCGCAGCCGCCGGTGCCACCGAGCCACAGGGTGTCGCCGGCGAGCAGGCGGCCCGGGAGGAGCAGGCAGACCGAGTCGGGGGTGTGGCCGGGGGTGTGCCACACCTCGAGCTCGTGCGCGCCGACGCGGAGGCGGTCGCCCTCGCCGAGCGGGCGATCGACGCACGGGGCGGCGGCGCTGTGGTGCATGGCGAGCGCGCAGCCGAGCAGGTCCTTGAGCCGCTTGGCGCCGGAGAGGTGATCGCTGTGGGTGTGCGTGTCGACGACGAGGTCGAGGCGCAGGCCGAGGCGCTGCAGCTCGGCGAGGTAGCGGTCGACCTGGTCGCGCCGCGGGTCGACGAGCAGGGCGCTGCGGCTCTCGCGGTCGGCGACGAGGTAGGTGCGCGTCGGGCCGGTCGGGTTGAGCTGGGCGAACAGCAGCGCGGAGCCGGGGCCGTCCTCGAGGTGCGCGGGCGTCGGGGCGTCGGCCTCCATCCAGCGGTCGTTGCAGCGGCCGGCGAACTCGGCGGTGACGCCGGTGGCGCGGACGCGGTAGCGGCCGACCCATCGCCTGTCCCGAAGGACAGCGACGGCCTCGAGCAGGCGGTCGACGTCGGCCTCGTCGTTGTAGAGGCCGAAGGAGGCGCGGACGGCCCCGGGGGCGCCGCCGGGCTCGGGGGTGGCGCCGCCCTGGAGCGCGAGGAGGCGGTCGACGTGGACGTGGGCGCAGAAGCGGCCGTTGCGGGCGGCGATCGCCCGCTCCTCGCTGAGCACGGCGACGGCGAGCGGGTCGGAGACGCCGGCGACGTTGAAGCTTAGCACGCCGAGGCGCTCGGCCGGGTCGGGCGGGCCGTAGAGGGTGACGCCGCCGAGCTCGCGCATGCCCGCGAGGGCGCGGCGGGTCAGCGCGAGCTCGTGCTCGCGGACGCGGTCCATGCCGATCTCGTCGAGGTAGCGGATCGCCTCGGCCATCGCCAGGACGCCGCCGATGTTCGGGGTGCCGCCCTGGTGGCGGTCGGGGGCGGCGACGTACTCGACGCTCGCGGGGCCGACGCGCGCCGCGGTGCCGCCTCCGGGCAGGTAGGGCGGGGCCGCGTCCATGACGCCGCGCGGGCCGTAGAGGAAGGCGGCGCCGAACGGGGCGTAGGCCTTGTGCCCGGCGGCGGCGACGAAGTCGAGGTGCTCGGGGTCGCCGGCGGGGCGGACGTCGAGCTTCTTGTGCGCGAGCAGCTGCGCGGCGTCGACGAGGATCAAGGCGCCGTGCTCGTGGGCGAGGCGGGCGATCGCGTGGATGTCGGGCATCCAGCCGGTGACGTTGCTGGCGCCGGTGACGGCGACCAGCTTGACGTCGTTGCCGCGCAGCAGGTGCGCGAGGTGGTCCATGTCGAGCCGGCCCTCGGGCGTGAGCCGGGCGCGCAGGACCGGGCCGCGCTTGCGGTGCGGGAGGTCGTTCGAGTGGTGCTCGAGCTCGGTGACGATCACCTTGCCGGGCAGCGAGGCCATGACGTGCGCGGCGAGGTCGACGGCCTGGGTGGTGTTGCCGAGGAAGACGACGCAGTCGCGCTCGGTGTCGCCGCCGAGGAAGTCGGTGACGACGTAGTAACACTCGTCGAACAGCTCGGTCGCCTTGCGCGAGAGGAGGTGGGTGCCGCGGTGGATGTTGGCGTACTCGCCGGCCATGAAGCGGGCGTAGCGATCGAGGACGGGGGCGGGCGCGTGGGTCGAGGCGGCGTGATCGAGGTAGAGCAGCGCGCGCTCGCCCTCGCCCATCACCGGGACCATGCGGCCGACGATCGGGAAGGCGGCGCGGATGTCGGCCCACGCGCGGCCGCGCGAGCAGGCGGCGCCGAGCTGCGGGGCCGCGGTGGCGCGCGCGAGCGGCAGGCCGGCGGCCTGCCAGGCCATCAGGCCGCCGTCGAGGAAGACGACGCGGGTGTAGCCGAGCTGCTGCAGGACGTCGGCGACGAGCACGGCGCGGTGGCCGGTGCGGCAGACGACGGCGACCGCGGCGTCGAGGTCGGGGAGCAGGTCGGCGGCGAGCTTCTCGACGAGGCCGCGCGGGACGTGCAGGGCGCCGTCCAGCGCGCCGCCGGCGAATTCGTCGGGCTCGCGGACGTCGAGGAGGATCGGCGGGTCGCCGCCGCGGCGCCGCGCGGCGAGCTGGTCCGGGGCGATCGGGACGACGCGCGCACGCACGCGATCGACGAGCTGCTGGTAGCTGACGCGCATGCAGGGACGCTACAGCAGGCGCGCGAGACGGCAAAGGGGCGCGGCGCGGTCGGCTCCGCGCGGCGAGGTCGCCGGACCGCGTACGGGGTCACGGAGCGGCGAGCTCGACGCGGGTGAAGTAGGGCCAGCGGGAGCGGCGGCGAGGTGCGGGACGTCGACGCGGAAGGAGACGGCGCGCAGCTTGCCCGCGCTGTCGTCGGCGAGGGCGACGACCGGCGGGAGGCCGGGGAGCTGCACGGTGAAGTGGTGCGGGTGCTCCGCGCCGGTCGGCGCGGCGGTGATGGGAGCGCCGAGCCGCGCGGCGAGCGTGGCGAAGTCCATGATCGCCAGTGTCGCCGATCGTGCGCGCGAAGGACGGATCGCGGTCGAGGTGGCGACGGTGCCGGCCGCACGGCCCAGGGAGCGGCGCGCGATCGCGCGGGGTGTGCGCGCGGTCGCTTGAGGCCGCTGATGAAGCGAGGTACCGTGCGCGAAGATCGGAGCCGCCCTTGATCACGATTCGCCGTTTCGTCCCCGTCGCCCTCGCCCTCGTCGCCTGCCAGCCGCCCGCGACCGGAGGGTCCGACTCGGCGGAGTCGAGCGGCGGCGAGGCGGGCACGAGCAGCGGCGGCGCGACGACCGGGGGGGCGGTCGAGGCCGGATACACGTACTACCGCGACGCGAAGGCGATCCTCGACGCCCGCTGCGCGTCGTGCCACCGGCCCGGGGACATCGGGCCGTTCTCGCTCGAGAGCGGCGAGGACGCGGTGAAGTTCGCGCCGCTGATCGCGGCGTCGCTGACCGAGGGGACGATGCCGCCGTGGCCGCCGAGCGACGGGTGCAACAGCTACGAGCACTCGCGCGCGCTGACGGCGGAGGAGCGGGCGGTGCTGCTGGAATGGGCGGAGGGCGACGCGGCGCTCGGCGAGCCGTCCGAGGCGCCGCCGTCGGCCGAGCCGCCGCTGCCGATCGCGTGGGACCGCGAGCTGATGCTGCCCGAGCCGTACACGCCGACGGCGCTGCCGGACGACTACCGCTGCTTCGTGATCGACTGGCCGGAGGACAAGTTCCGCTATGTGACCGGGTTCGACGTGATCCCGGACAAGCGGCCGATCGTGCACCACGCGATCGCGTTCCTGATCCCGCCGGGCGGGGTGAAGTACTACAAGGACCGCGACGCGGCCGAGGACGGGCCCGGCTACACGTGCTTCGGCAGCCCGGGCGGCAGCGGGGCGCTCGAGTGGCTCGGCGCGTGGGCGCCGGGGGCGACGCCGATGGTCGACGAGACCCGCGGGATCCCGGTGACGCCGGGCAGCGCGCTGGTCGTGCAGATGCACTACCACCCGACCAGCGAGCCGATGGCCGACCAGACGCGCCTGACGGTCAAGCTGGCCGATACGGTGCAGACGCCGATGCACGTGATCCCGTTCACCAACCCCGACTGGCTCGGCGGCTCGATGCGGATCCCGGCCGGCGAGGCGAGCGTGATCCACTCGTTCCAGGCCGACTACTCGCAGTTCCTCGGCAACTACTTCCCGACGGTCGGGGTCAAGCCCGGCGATCCGTTCATCATCCACAACGTCAGCCTGCACATGCACACGCGCGGGAAGCAGGCCCAGATCTCGGTGATCCGCAAGGGCGGCGCGGACGAGTGCGCGCTGCACATCCCGCGCTGGGACTTCGGCTGGCAGGGCAACTACTGGCTGCAGGCGCCGCTGCGGGTCGAGCCGGGCGACGAGCTGCGCCTCGGCTGCGAGTGGGACAACAGCCCGGCGAACCAGCCGATCGTCGACGGGAAGCCGATGGAGCCGGTCGACCTGTACTGGGGCGAGGGGACCGAGGACGAGATGTGCCTCGGGATCCTGGCGGTCAGCTCGGTGAACTGAGCCGGCGGGGCTTGCTTCGAGGCGCGGGTGCCACGGGTCCCTCGCATGGGTCGCGGGGGTCGGGTTCCCGCCGTGCTCGGCGCCCGTATGGCGCGCCCGGTCAGGCGGGCTTGCGGGACAGATCGAGCAGGCGCGCCGGCAGCTCGGCGCGCGGGCTGAGGACCACGCCGACGCGCTCGAAGCCGCGGGCAGGGTCCTTGACCGCGGCGGCTGGCCTTTCGGACAGGGCGTGGTCGAGGTCCTCCGCGGTCGCGAGGAGCACCGCCAGGCGGTAGTCGCCGGCGACCCACAGGCGCATCTCCCAGCGGTCGTAGAAGTGCTCGCGGGCGACGATCGCGGCGAGGGCGGCGGCCTCGGCGGCGCGGGCGGGCGGCAGGTCGTCGCGTAGCAGGACCGGCAGGACCAGCGCGTCCTCGACGCGGTCGCGCTCGGCCCGGTGCGCGCGGGCGCGGGCGCCGGCGGCGTGGACCGCGAGCTCGAGGTCGTCGAACAGGTGGTCGGGGCTGCACAGGGCGGCGAGGCCGGCGCGCGAGCGCTCGCCGGCGACGACGACGACGGCGAGCGGGGGCTCGCCGTCGGGCGGGCCGATGTCGAACACGCCGAGCAGGTTGTCGCCCCATGGATAGGCGAGCTCGCGGAGGTCGAACACGACGGCCTCGGCGCCCCAGGTGGCGAGCGCGGCGAGGGCCTCGGCGCGCATGCGGCGGGCGTCGGCGGCGCCCTGCGAGCCGCTGCGGTAGGTGCCGTGATAGGAGAGGATCAGGACGGCGACGTCGTCGACACGGGCGGTCGCCGGGCGGCACAGGACCTCGCTGAGCTCGTCGAGGCTGCGCGGCGTGATCCGGAGCGGGGGGGTCGACATCGGGGGGAGGATCGATGATACCGCAGCGCGGCCGCGACGGACCGTTTCCGCGCGGGTGCGACATTTCGAACCAGGAGTTCGGGGTCGGGGAGGTCTCGCCCGACATGCCGGCGCGGGCGAGCGTCACTCGGCGCTGGCGAGCGCCTCGGCGGGGGCCGCGGCGACGCCGAAGGCGCGGTCGACGAGCGCGTCGAGCGGGCCGGCGTCGGGGTGGACCTCGAGGCGGCCGAAGCAGCGCTCCATGTCGCGGACGATCGGCGGGAGGGCGCGGCGGCGCTTGCCGCCGACCAGCGCCTCGGCGGCGATCCGCTCGCGCGAGGGGCGGCGCGGCCAGCTCGGCAGGTCGCACAGGGCCGACAGCTCGGCGGCGCCGGTCGGGCCGACGGCCGCGAGGGCGCGCAGGGCCAGCTCGTCGAGCACCTCGGCGGCGAGGCCGATCTTGTGGCGCATGTACTCGTAGGTCTCGTCGACGCTCATGTCGTTGGCGAGGTCGAGGTGGAGGTTGGCGAGGATCGACGGGATCGTCGGCAGGGCGACGTGCTCGCCGCGCGGGGTGTTGTCGACCCGGCGCGCCCACTCGGACAGCAGCTTCTGGGCGCGGAACTGCAGGCTCCGGACGTCCTCGCCGAGCCGGTCGAAGCGCTCGTGCTCGCCGACCGGGACGCGGTAGATCTCGCGGAAGAAGTACTGGCAGACGAACGACCAGTAGATGAAGTCGTCCCAGTAGACCTTGGCCGGCAGGACGCTCGGGCTGCCGTAGACGGGGGCCGACTTGCGGTAGCACTCGGCGGTGGTGTCGAAGGCGCGCAGGTAGAAGCGGTCGAACCGCTCGGCGAGCGCCCGGGCGTCGCCGCCGCGCAGGCGCGCGGCGATGATCTCGGCGGTGAAGGTGTTGGCGAGCGCGATGAAGTCGGAGCCCGGCGAATAGAAGGGGTCGGCGAACACGCCGGCGTCGCCGATCAGCGACCAGCGGGCGGTCAGGCACTTCTCGGAGGCGTGGCTGTAGCGGCGCAGGGTCAGGAAGTCGACGGCCGGCAGGTCCTTGAGCTGTTGATAGCAGCGCGGCTCGTGGCGCTCGACCCACGCGAGCGCGCGGTCGAAGGTGCGGATCGTGTCGTACGGGTGGACTTCGTCGTGGACGACGATGCCGATCGAGGTGTGCGCCTCGCCGTCGGGGCCGGGGGCGAGCGGGATGTACCACAGCCAGTAGCCGGTCCCCATGAAGTGGACGGTCGAGTACCAGCGGATGTGGTCGGGGTCGCGGGTGTGCCAGGCGGTCGCGTTCGGGCTGGTGTTGGCGGGCACGAGGTCGGCGACGTCGACGCGGCCCTTGACGCGCCACCACGCGGCGTTGGCGAGGTGGCCGCTCGGGCGGGTCAGGCCGAGCTTGTTGCGCAGGAGGGCGCGGCGGCCGGTCGCGTCGACGAAGTAGCCGGCGCGCAGGCGGACGCCCTCCTCGCCCTCGCGCGCGGCGACGTGGACGACGTGGTCGTCGTCGCCCTCGGCGAGCTCGACGTCGGTGACGACCTGGCCCTCGATCACGGTGACGCCGTCGGCCTCGTTCATCGCCCGCAGGTCGTCCTCGAGGCGGCCGCGGTCGAGCTGGAACGACGGGACCTTGGCGCGCTCGGGCGGGCCGATCTCGGTCCGGTCCTCGAGCGCGTGCGTGTGCCCGCCGCCGGGGTAGAAGCGCAGGCCGTTCTTGAGGTAGTGGTGCGCGCGCAGGTAGTCGCCGAGGCCGAGCACGACGCCGAAGTAGTGCGACGAGAGCTCGACCGACGACTCGCCGACCTTGTGCGCGGCGGCCGGGAGCGGCCGGCGCTGGCGCTCGATCACGGCGATCGTCGCCTCCGGGAGGGCGCGCCGGAGCTGACGCGCGAGGGTGAGGCCGGCGAGCCCGCCGCCGCCGATGACCACGTCGAAGCGCTGTTCCGTTTGCATGGCGAAGGTGCTGCCGAGGATACCCAAACGCCGCGGCGGCGGCGCGTGCGTTCGCGCGCCGTCGGCGGGCGGTCGGGCGGAGACGCGGGGCCGCCCTTCCCGCGCGGCGGGGGGACGCGCGAGGGTCGGGGCGGACCGGCCCGGGCGCCCGCGCCCGTGCGACCGAATGACGCGATATGCTGCGGCGATGACGTGGCTTCGTGGCTCCTGGGTGTTCCTCCTCGGTGCGGTGATCTCGAGCGGGTGCGGCGATTCGTCCGCGGGCACCGGCGCGTCGGCGTCGGGCACGACGACGACGATGGGCTCGCCGACGTCGACCGGCGCCGGCACGACCGCGGACGGCCCGACGACGGGCGAGCCGTCGCCGACCGGGTCGGCGAGCGAGGGCGGCTCGACGTCGACGTCGACGACGGCGACGCCGACGACCGGCGCGCCGGACCCGACGACCGGCGCGCCGCTGACGTCGGGCACGAGCTCGACGACGGGCGACGACACGACCGGCGCGCCGGAGACGTCGAGCACGTCGGGCGACGGGACGACGACGACCGGCGGGGTCAGCGAGCCGCCGCCGCCGCCGATGATGCCGGCCGGCTGCCAGGTGTGCGAGTGCTGCGATCCGTGGCCGATCTCGTGGGCGGCCGTGCCGGGCGCGACGCACTACGTCGTCCGCTGGAGGTGCTCGATCAACCCGGAGCAGGTCCACGACGTCGGGCCGGTGACCAGCATCTCGGACGTGTGCAACGACATCGAGATGTGCAACGGGATGTGCGTGTTCACGGTCGGCTACATCCGCGTCTCGGCGTGCAACGAGGACGGCTGCTCGGCGCCGATCGACATCCCCGCCGACGAGATCCCGATCTCGTGCGGCGGCGGCTGCTGCTGCTGAGGCGGGCCCGCGTCGCGCGCCCGCGCGGACGGCCAGGACGGGGGGCTGCGCGGGCTCCGGAGCGGGCGGTCGCGGCGCCGGTTGCGGGGCCCGGGTTGTCGCGCACACCGATCGATCGATGCCAGACAACAACGGAACGAATCCTCGCGTGGCGATCGCGGGCGGCGGCCTCGCCGGCCTGGCGTGCGCCAAGGTGCTCGCCGACGCCGGCTTCCCCGTCACGTTGATCGAGAGCTTCCACAACCTCGGCGGGCGCGCCAACACGTTCCGCGACCAGGACGGCGACTGGATCGAGCAGGGGCTGCACCTGTTCCACGGCGGGTACTCCGAGTTCCGCGAGCTGCTGCGCGAGATCGGGGCGCCGCCGCGGAAGACGCTGTACTTCACCGACTACGTGCGCTTCGAGGAGCCGGACGGGCCGAGCGCGACGTTCGGGATCAACCCGCTGTTCGCGCCGCTCAAGACGCTGTGGAGCGTCCTCGGCAACAACCGTTACCTCGGGCCGCTCGCCAAGCTGGCGCTGATCCCGGTGGTCGCGCCGTCGGTGCTGCCGATGAAGGTGTTGCAGCGCCGCTACGACGACCGCACGGTGACCGACCTGTGGCGCGAGGTCAGCGGCTCGAAGGTCGTGCTCGAGCGGGTGCTGCGGCCTTTCTGCCGCGCGATCCAGTTCACCGACGCCGACCAGTTCTCGGCCTACAACTTCCTCGGGTGGGCGCACCAGACGCTGATCCGGCCGCTGCGCGCGCGGCTCGGCGGGTACCGCGGGGCGCGCGAGGAGATCATCTTCCAGCCGTTCGGGCAGTACCTGACCAAGAAGGGGGTCGAGATCCGCACCGGGGTCGAGGTGCAGGAGATCCTGTTCAGCCCCGAGGACCGCAAGATCACCGGGTTCCGTCTCGCGGGCGGCGAGACGCTGGTCGCCGACCTGTACGTGGTCGCGCTGCCGCAGTGGATCTTCGTCGATAAGATGCCGCCGCCGCTGCTCTCCGATCCGTTCTTCGTCGAGATCACGAAGCTGCCGGTCGCGCCGGCGATCTCGGTGCAGCTGTGGTTCGACCGCGAGATCACGAAGCTCGACGGCTACGTCCTGGTGCCGCACAGCTACGGGCCGGTGTACCAGGACCAGTCGCGGATCACCTACCCGACCGCGAAGGGCAGCCGGATCTCGGTGATCGTCAGCCCGGCCGACGAGCTGCTCGGCTGGGACGAGGCGGCGATCGTGCAGCACGTCAAGTCGACGCTCGGGCGGGCGAACCCGAAGATCGGCGAGGCGGTGATCACGAAGAGCGTGGTGATCAAGCACCCGCGCCACCTGATCCGGCCGCTGCCGGGGGCGATGACGATGCGGCCGAAGCAGGCGACGCCGGTCGCCAACCTGTTCCTCGCCGGCGACTGGACGCAGCAGTCGTTCTTCGGCTCGCAGGAGGGGGCGGTCCGCGGCGGCAACGCGTGCGGGCGCGAGATCCTGCGCGCGACCGGGCGCGGGTGAACGAAGGGCCAGGCGCGCCGCGCCGCCTCGACGCCGCGGGCCGGCGACGGTAGCCTCGGCGGCGATGTTCCCGGTCTCGAATCAGCCCTTCATCGACGAGCTCGTGCGGACCCGCGGGCTCGCGCGCGAGGCCGTGGTCGCCGAGGTGGTCGCGATCGCGCGCGCGGCCGCGACCCGCCTGCTCGGCTCGGCGACGCCGCTCGCGGTCGACCTCGGCGGGAGGTTCGAGGCGGTCCGGGTGGCGCAGGTGCTGACGGTCGCCCGGGCCGTGCAGGACCCGGCGCGGGAGCTCGCGCTCGCGGACGCGCGCCGGGTGAGCGACGACGCCGAGGTCGGCGACGAGTTGGAGATCGAGATCGACTACACGGACAGCCCGCTCGGGGCGGCGCGGCGCGAGGAGCTCGCGGCGGTCGCAGACAGGCTTCCGCTGCCGCTGTCGGCGGTGGGGCTGTGGGACGCGCTCGGGGCTGCGCTGGACGAGTTCTGGCAGCGCCACTTCCCGACGCCGGCGGTCGCGGACGACTCGCTGTGGGCGCTGCTGCGGCGCGGGGGCGGCTGGCTCGTGGGACAGGAGGCGACGGCGGACGGTGTGACGCTGCGGGTCGCGGACACGCGGCTCGCGTTCACGCGGCTCGATCCGCACGGGGGGTGGGTCGATGCCGAGCTCACGATCTCGATCGCGCAGAACGGCGCGACGACGCGCTGGCTGCTGCCGCGATCCGACAACGACGCGCTCGCGCGGCGGCTCCTCGGCGTGCCGACCGGACCCGAGGCGCGGGACGGCTTCGTCGCCGAGCTCGCGGCGCTGGCCGCCGACGTCGCCGCGAAGGGCACCGGCGGGCTGTCGGAGAACACGGCCGCCGAGCGCCTGCTGACGGCGGCGATCCTGCCGCCGCGGCCGGGCTCGCTGTGGGCGTGGTGCGAGGAGCACCTGCCGGCGCTGCTCGGCGGGCACCGCCGCGTGTTCACGGCCCGCGGGCGGGCGCTCGAGCTGGCGATCACCGGGGTGTCTCCGCCGGCTCGCGGGCTGCGGAGCTTCGGGGCGAGCGGCGTCGAGCTGACGCTGACGGACACGGGCACCGGCGAGGCGGCGGTCGCCGGCGAGACGCTCGGCGGGCTCGAGCGGGCCGCGCTGACGCTGCCGGGACCCGATCCGGCGGCGGCGCGCGACGTGGCGGCGATGGCGGCGACGTGGCTCGCCTGGCTCGAGGTCCATGTCGCGCATCACCTGTCCCGAGAGCCATTCGAGCTGAACCGGGACGTCCTGTACGCGATGGCCGGGCACTTCCCGCTGGTCGAGCTGATCGCGGCGCGGGTGCAGCACGGTCCGCCGCCGCCGCTGCCGGTGCCGCCGCCGGGCGAGGAGGCGCTGGCGCGGGCGGCGGCGACGGTGCGTCCAGCCTCGGAGGCGACGCTCGCGCGGGTGCGGGCCGCGGTGCACGAGGAGCGGGTGATCGCGGCGCTCGAGGCCGGGCCGTACGCGATCGTGCTCGCCGACGATCGCCGGCGCGCGTTCCCGTTCGCCGACGCGTTCGTCGGCCTGCTCGCGCCGGGGGTCGACGGGGTCTGCGAGGTGATGCGCGTCGACGCGTGGAACCCCCCGAGCCGGGCGGTCGTCGACGGCGACGCGCTGGCGTTCCGCCGGTTCTGCGAGTGGCTCGGCGAGGCGCTGGTCCGCGGCGGGCTCGACGCGTGGGTCGAGTACACCGGCGAGGACGACGCCGAGGACGAGGACGCTGAGGAGGACGAGGACGGAGCGGGCGTCGAGCCCGAGGGGCCGGCGCGGCTGCGGCTGTCGGAGTGGCTGCGGTTCGGCCTGCCCGACGTCGGCGATCGCTTCCTCGTCGACTGGCGCCATCAATGGCACGTCGTCTTCGCGGGCGCCGGGATCGTCGAGTGCTTCGGCGGGATCTACGGGATGAGGGGCGAGCAGCGCGAGCGGCTCGAGGGCCGCGACCGCCGGGTCTGGCGGGCCTTCCTGCGCGAGGTGATCGACCCGCGCTTCGCGGCGTGAGCGGGTCGGGGTCGCCGCCCGCGCAGCGCGAGGGCCGGGCCCGTGCGAGGGTCGGCGAGGCCGGCGATCGGGCCGCGGCGCCCGGTGGGGCCGCCGCCGGCGGACGCGCGGAAGCGAGCCGGTACGCTTTGGGGCCATGAGCACCGAGAACCCCAAGCAGGGAGCCGACGACCAGCCCTCGAACCGCGAGAAGGACCCCGACGATTGGGTCACCGGCGACGAGCGGATGACCGGCGCGCAGGCCTCCTACCTCAAGACGCTGTGCGAGGAGGCGAAGGAGCCGTTCGACCCGAACTTGACCAAGGCCGAGGCGTCGCGCCGGATCGACGAGCTGCAGCGGATCACCGGGCGCGGCCGGCACGGCGGCGGCGACGGAGATCGGGAGGATGGCGGTTCGGACAGGTCGCAAGGGACATAGCGGAGGATCGCGGGCGGCGCCCGCGGCGGGGCGCGCCGGGGGGCGCGTCCGCGCGTCGGCGTGCGGTGGAGCATCGGGCGGCGCGCTGCGCTGGCCGTTCCCGTGGCTCGAGTCACGGTCTCTCGCGGTGGGAGGAACGGATCGCCATGGCGATGATTGAGGTCTGTCGGACGACGGGGATCGAGAAGGAGGAGGCCAAGCGCAAGACCGAGTCGCTGGCCCGCAAGATGGAGGCGAAGCTCGGCATCGACTGGCGGTGGAAGGGCGACCTGCTGCTGTTCGACACCCGGCGCGGCGCGGCGCGCGGCATGCGGGGCAGCGTCAGCGTCGGCGGGTCGAGCGTCCGCGTCGAGGTCGACCTGCCGCAGCGGATCGCAGAGCACCGGGGCAGCGTCGAGGATCGGCTGGTCGACGAGCTCAACCACCTGTTCCTGTGAGTGTTCGACGTGATCCGCCTCGAGCTCGATCACGAGCAGCGAGCGCGGCTGATGGCGAGCGCGGCGTGACAGGGCGGCGGCCGACTGGAGTGCGGCGGCGCGCGCTTCGCGGGCGGGCCGATCGCGTGTAAGGTCGCGGCATGGCCAGGGCCGGGATCGTCGCGCCGAACGACATGGACGGGACGTCGTGCGACCGCGCCGCGTGGCTGCGCGGGCCGGAGGCCGGATGACGGGGCTGCGGGTGGCGCTGGTCGTGCCGCGGACCGAGGCCGAGGGGCCGGGGGCGCGCTACGCGGTGTGGGTGCAGGGCTGCCCGATGCGCTGCGCGGGCTGCTGCAACCCGGAGATGCTCGAGTTCGCGGGCGGCGAGGCGCGTGACCCGCAGGACATGGTCGAAGAGGCATGCGCCGCGGGGGTCGAGGGGGTGTCGCTGCTCGGCGGCGAGCCGTTCGCGCAGGCGGACGGGCTGGCGGAGCTGGCCGAGGGGGTGCGGGCGCGGGGGCTGTCGGTGATGATCTACTCCGGGTACACGCTCGCCGAGCTGCGGGCGCTGCCGGGGCCCGGGCCGGCGCGGCTGCTCGCGGCGGCGGACCTGCTGGTCGACGGGCGGTTCGAGGCGACGCTGCGGAGCCAGCGGCGGCGGTTCATCGGCTCGGACAACCAGGAGCTGCACTTCTTGACCGACCGGTATCGGCCGGACGATCCGCGGCTCGTCGGGGCGAACACGGTCGAGCTGCGGCTGCGCGGCGGCGAGCTGCTGCTCAACGGCTGGCCGGTGCTCGGGCCGCGCACGCGGCTGGGGAGGTGAGGGGCGGTGGAGGCGCTGGTCGTCACGGTCGACGAGGGGCACGCGCTCGAGGTGCTCGACCTGCTGTGCCGCGGGCGCGCGATCCGGATCGCGCCGACGCAGCCGGTCGAGGTGCCGCGGCCGGAGCTGACGCGGCTCGCGGCGCGCCGGCTCGCGGCGGTGTGCACGCGGCTGCTCGCCGAGACAGGTCTCCAGGAACAGGTGGTGCTGCGCGGCGGGCGGCGGGTCCGCGGGCGGATCTGGGACGCGCGGCTGAACGAGGGGTTCCGCCTGCGCTTCACCGCGGCGACCTACGAGCTGTGGATCCAGACGACGCTGCGGCTGGCGGAGATCGCCCGCTCGTCGGAGGTCGTCGAGGGGCAGGGCAGCTCGCGGCGGGCGCGGCGGCAGATCCGGAGGATCGTCAAGGTCGCGGACACCGACACCGGCGACTGGCTGCTGTACGCGCTGGCGGTGCGCCACCTCGCGCGCGTGCCGATGCCGGGCGAGATCCGCGAGGACTTCGGGCGGCGGCTGTGCCTCGGGTCGCCGCTGGCGACGCTGTTCGCGCTCGACCCGCGGGCGCACGAGGGCGCGGGGCAGCTCGCCGAGCAATTCGATCTGCTGCTCGCGGGGCCGGCGGTGCGGCTGGTCGAGTGCCTCGGCGATCTGCTGGCGACGCAGTGGGCCGAGCAGGTCGCGGCGTGCATGCGCTGGTGGCCGGGAGAGCAGCGGGCGGCGCGGCTCGAGGCGGCGGCGCAGGTGCTCGACGCGTATCTCGAGCGGCTGAACTTCCGCGGGCGGCTCGACCTGTGTCGCCCGCTGGGTCGCGCGCTGGCGCTCCTGCTCGCGGACGCGTGGGCGGGCGAGCCCGGCGGGGTGATCCAGCGGCTGGTCGCCGACGCGGGGCTGAATACGCACGCGCAGCAGGGCGCGCTGCGGCGGGCGCTGGCGCGGCTCGTCGGGCTCGGCGCGCGCGTGTGGGCGCACCGCGAGGCGCTCGCGCGCGAGGCGTACGGCGATCGGCGGTGGGAGGAGGCGCAGCTGGTGCTCGCGGTGTGCGACGCGGAGCTGCGGCCGCACCTGCGCCGGCTGGACGCGCTAGCCAGCGCGCTGACCGGTCGGCTAGGATGAGCGCCCCGCGAAGGAGCCCCCGATGAGCCGTGGATACCGCGTGCGCTGGCCCGAGCCCGTGTGGAAGGACGTGTCGGCGAAGGTCGCCAGCGAGGACGCGATCTGCATGGACGTCGGCGTGCTCGAGATCTTGCCGGAGGCCGAGATGGTCGCGCTGCTGCGGGCGGAGCTCGAGCGGGCGGGCTGGTCGAAGGGACAGGACGGGAGCCTGTCGAGGTCGTTCGGCGAGGTGACGGCCGAGCTGGCGCCCGACGGGCGGACGCTGACGGCCCGCGCGACGGCGGCGCGCGAGGTGACGGCGCGCGGGACGACCGAGGCGGAGGCGCGCAACCGGCTCGGGCGCGCGGAGGAGACGGCCGAGAAGGAGCTCGGCAAGGCGGTCGCCGAGCGGCTCGACAGGGCGGAGGGCGACGTGCGCGCGGCGGTGCAGGCGGCGCTGCAGCGGGTCTACGTCGAGGCGCTGCAGCGCAAGGCGGCGTCGCTCGGCGAGGTCGAGAGCATGCAGGAGACCCGCGGGGCCGACGGCGAGCTCGAGCTGACGATCAAGGTGCGGGTGTGAAGCGTACGGTCGCGATCGAGGCGCTGCCGGTCGATGTCCGCGTCGAGGACGCGGTCGAGGCGGCGTGCGCCCAGGACGTCACGTTCGTCGAGGAGCGGCTGCGCCGCGGGATGAGCGTGCTGGTCGAGTGCGACAAGGAGCTCGCGCTGTACCTCTATCTGGCGGTCCGCGGGCGGCTGCGGCGCAGCGCCGGCAAGGAGCGCGGGCCGCAGATCGTGGTCGTCGACGGGCGCCCGCGCGAGGGCGAGGACGACGGGCGCAGCACGCTGTCGCGGATGCTCGCGCAGCTGACCGCGGCGATCCGCGGGAGCGTCGAGCGGACGATCATCGTGCTCCTGCACCTCGACGTGCTGACGACGACGCACACCAGCCTGACGATGGAGGCGCGCGAGGCGATCCCGCTGCTGTACGAGAACCCGGAGGCGGTGCTGCTCGGGTTCCGCGACCCGAGCTTCCCGCTGCCGCGGGTGATCGAGGGCGTGTTCGCGGTCCGGCGCGAGATCGTCGGCGTGCCGCGCGAGGCGCTGGCCAGGGTCGTCACCCAGCGCGAGGCGCGGGCGATCGACGTCGACGGGTTCGATCCGTACGCGCTCTACAAGTATGTCTCGGGGCTGAACCCCGTGCGGCTGCGGCGGCTGATGGCGGCGGTCGGGCTGCGGCGCGAGGCGCTGCCGGGGCGGTCGCAGGCGGCGCAGGTGTACCGCGAGCTGCGGCGGCAGACGGTCAGCGAGGACGTCGAGCTGCCGAACGTCGACCTCGGGCGCGACATCGGCGGCTATCCGGAGGTCAAGCAGCGGCTGCGCGAGGAGCTGCTCGACCTGCTGGTGCGCAAGGACCACCTCGCGGGCGAGGGCGAGATCCAGGCGCTCGAGGCGCTCTTGCCGCGCGGGATCATCTTCTACGGGCCGCCGGGGACCGGGAAGACGTACTTCGCCAAGGCGATCGCTACGGCGATCGACGCGACGGTGATCATCGTGTCGGGGCCGGAGCTGAAGTCGAAGTGGGTCGGCGAGAGCGAGGAGAACCTGCGGCGGGTGTTCCGGCAGGCGCGGCGGCAGGCGCCGGCGGTGATCGTGTTCGACGAGATCGACGCGTTCGCCCACGCGCGCGGGACCTACGAGGGCTCGGGGGTCGAGCACTCGATGGTCAACCAGCTGCTGACCGAGATGGACGGGTTCCGCGGCAGCGAGAGCGTGTTCGTCGTCGGCACGACCAACTTTTTGGAGAGCCTCGACGGGGCGCTGCTGCGGCCGGGGCGCTTCGAGTTCCTGATCGAGATCCCGGCGCCCAATTCCCAGGACCGGCGCGAGATCGCGGAGATCTACAACCGCAAGCTCGAGCTCGGGCTGCCGCCGGAGCTGTGCGAGCACCTGGTCCGCAGGACAGACGGGCTGGCGGAGCGCGAGCGCGGGATGCCGTTCACCGGGGATCACATCTACGCGGTGTGCCGCGCGCTCAAGCGGCAGGCGCTGCGGACCGGGGTCAGCCGGTTCACGTCGGAGGACATCGATCGCGCGCTGCAGCGCAAGACGCGGGCGGCGGTGGTGCTCAGCGCGGCGGAGGAGCGGGTCGTCGCGTTCCACGAGGCCGGGCACGCGCTGCTGGCGATGCTGGTCGAGCACGCGACGCCGCCGGAGCGGATCTCGATCGCGGCGGACCTCGAGGGGGCGCTCGGCTACGTGCTGCGTGCCGCGCGGGCGCGGCCGTACGCGATCACGGCGGCGGACATGCGGGCCGACATCTGCGTCGGGCTCGGCGGGTACGTCGCGGAGCGGCTCGTGTTCGGCGAGGTGTCGATCGGGGCGCACACCGACCTGCAGCAGGCTAACCGGATCGCGCGGGCGATGGTCGAGGAGTACGGGATGGGCGCGGGCACCGGGCTGGTCGTCGCGCTCGACGAGCCGCGCCACCGCGGGGCGCCGGCGTCGGAGCGCCGGCGCGAGGCGGTCGACGCCGAGGTCGCCGAGATCCTGGCCCATGAGCAGCGGCGGGCCCACGAGTTGCTCGAGACGAATTCGACGCTGCTGCGCGCGCTCGCCGAGGCGTTGCTCGCGCGCAAGGTGCTGGACCGCGCCGAACTGCGGGCGCTCGCCGGAGGACATGGCCATGGCTGAGATCACGATCCGTCTGCGACACAACGCCCGCACCGGCGAGCGCGAGCTGGTGATCCACTACGAGTCGGAGAGCGACGCGCTGCCGCACGAGCACGAGAAGGACCACCGGGCGCTCGCGGAGCAGATCCTCGGGCGGCCGATCGGCGAGCTGATCGGGGCGGCGAGCGTCGACCGGGTGGTCGTCGAGCGCGCGCCGAAGGCCGGCGAGCAGGCCGCCGAGGAGGCCGCGCGGCAGGCGGTGCGCGAGCGCGGGTGAGGCCGTGAGCGAGCGCTTCGGCATCGAGCTCGCGGGTTCGCCGGCGGACGTCGCGGCGCTGGCGGCGTTCGCCGAGGCCGCGTCCGACCTGGTCGATCGGGCATGGCTCTCCGTGCAGCCGCGCGAGGGGGCCGGGTACGTGCTCGTCGCGGTGCACCTCGGGCCGGAGCGGGCGCGCGACCTGGCGCGGCGCGGGCTGCCGATCGTCGCGGTGCGCGAGTCGGGCGAGGACGACGTCGAGGTCGCGCGGCTCGGGGAGGAGGAGCGGCGGCGGTGGGTGCTGCCGCGGCGGCGCGAGGCCGCGCGGATGGTCGAGGCGGTGCGGCCGCGGCGGGTCGCGGGCGAGCCGCTGGCCGAGGAGGCGCTGTTCGTGACGCGGCTGGACTCGCCGGCGCCGCAGCGGCTGCTGGAGCGGCTCCTGCTGCTGGGGCGGGGCGACGTGCAGGTCGGGCAGCTCGTCGGCGACGGCGGGGCGCGGCTGGCGGTGCGGGTCAAGGCGCCGCCGGTGTACCTGCTGATGGCGGCGCGCGACGGCGACGGGGAGGTCGCCGCGTACGCGCGCAGCGGGTCGTCGGGGCTGTGGGTCGCGTGGTCGTACGAGCACCCGCTGGCGGCGTCGGCCGCGGCCGCGCTGGCGCGGGCCGGGCAGATCGCGCTGGTCGACCGCGAGGGCGCGTGGCTGCGGCTGCCGGGCGAGTGGCGGACGCGCAGCATCTACGAGGCGGTGACGCCGGTGCTCGACGCGACCGAGGTGTCCCTTCGGCCAGCCGAGATGGATCTGCGGTTCCCGATCCCGCTGCGGCTCGCGCCGGGGCCGGTCGCCGACGCCGACCTGTGGCTGCTGACGCCGGACGAGCTGCTGGCGCTCGGGCCGTTGGTGGAGGCGTGCACCAGCGACGAGCTCGGGCGGCTGACGGTCGCGCGGCTGGTCGGCGACGAGGGGACGCGGTACCTGCTGCGCGAGCGCGTACGGCCGGGGGCGACGCGCATGGCGGCGCGGGTCAGCGACGCGCTCGGGTCGGTCGGGTACGCGCAGGTCGCGGGGGCGGACAACCTGTACATCCCGTGCGGGCGGCGGCTGGTGCCGCTCCTGCGGCGCGACGACCTGCGGCGGCTGCTCGGGCTCGACCGGGCGCACGCGGTCGTGCTGACCGAGGACCGCGACGGGCCGCAGGTCGTGACGATCACCGAGGTCGACGAGGCGCCGCTGCACCGGTTCGTCGACTACGTGGCGACGGATCGGCGGCTCGAGCTCGACCGGCTGCTCGAGCGGACGGTGTTCGAGTTCCCCGACGTCGTGATCGACTGGCCCGAGGTGCAGCGGGCGCCGATCCAGCGGCCGCCGCCGCGCGAGCGCAAGGTCGACGCGACGCTCAAGCGGCGGCCCGAGGCCCCGGTGCAGGAGGTCGTCGCCGAGGTCGCGGTCGACGAGGACGAGCAGGCGGCCCGGCTCGCGGCCCTGCGCGCGCGGGCGCGCGAGCTCGAGGGGCAGCTGGCGAGCGGCGGGGTCGACGACCCGGCGCCGTGGCGCGAGCTCGGGCTGGTCAAGCGGGAGCTCGGCGAGCTCGACGAGGCGGCGGCGTGCCTCGAGACGGCGCTGTTCCACGGCGGGCCGCCTCACGACCCGGAGGTCGCCGGTCTTTTAGTACAGGTCGTCGCGGGCATGTCCGGGAGGGCAGGGTCCGAAGACCAGGTCGCCGAGCTGGTGGTCAGCGACCGGCGGACGCCGGGCGAGTCGGCGCGGCTCGGGGCGCTGCTGGTCGAGCGGCTCGCGGCCGGGCGGCCGCCGGCGGACGAGGTGATGCAGCTCGCGCTGCCGAGCTTCGTCGACCCGCGGCTGCCGGTCGCGCGGCGGCTCGCGTGGGCGGTCGTCGCCGGGTGGTACAGCCACGCGCGCGACCGGCTCGGGCTGACGCGCGCGCGCGAGGCGATCCTCGGCGGGATCAACGAGCGGGGCCTCAGCGAGCTGCACGACCTGCCGCGGTTCGTCCGCGCCGCGCTCGCGCGCGAGGGGGCGGGGTCCGAGGGCGAGGGGCGCGGCGACCGGCTGCAGCAGGGGCAGCTCGTCGCGCTCGAGGCGCTGTGGCACCAGGCGGTCGCGGGCGGGCTGCCGGACCTCGACGTCCACGCCGACTATGTGCGGCTGATCTTCGCCGTCGGGTTCGCGCGGCTCGGGGCGCGGCTGACGGCGCAGGAGATCGCCGAGCCGGTCGAGCGCGAGCTCGACGTCCACGAGATCCCGAACCGCGCGCTGTTCCGGCTGTACATGGCGCGGCTGGCCCACGAGACGGCGGGCAGCAGCCCGGAGGCGTGGGCGGGCGACCTGCAGAAGATCGTCGAGGGGGTGCGCGAGGCGAAGCACCGGCAGGCGGTCCAGTGGCTGCTGAAGCGCTCGATGTGGCTGAGGGCGGCCGAGGGCGACGAGTCGCTGGTCGGGCGGGCGACGCGGTTCAAGCTGCCGCCGGGGCTCGAGGTCGACGCGCTGGCCGAGCAGCTCGCGCGCGAGATGTCGCCGGCGACCGGCAACTTCGACTACATCGTCGCCGAGGCGGTCGACCTGTGCCTGCGGCGGGCGCTCGCCAGCGGCAGCGAGGCGATCGTCGGGTCGGTGCTGGCGGCGGCCGAGCCGAACCTCGGCGGGATCCAGATCCTGAGCCACCGCGCCGAGGCGGTCGGCGCGTGCATCCACGGGGCGGCGTGCCTCGGCGACGACGCGCTGCTCGGGCGGCTGCTCGACGTGCTCGTCGATGTCGCGCGGTCGAGCAAGCTCGGGTCGGCACGCGAGCTGGCGCGGGCGGTCGACCGCGGGCTGGTGGCGCTGCGGCGGTTCGGCGGGCTCGAGTCGGCGCGCGGGCTGCTCGAGGCGCTCGCGGGGGTCGAGGCGGCGACGGCGGCGGACCGGGTGATGCTGCAGGTCACGGTCGCGCGCGGGTTCGTGCAGCTCGGCGAGGACCGGGCGGCGGAGCGGATCGTCGACGGGCTGGTCGAGGAGGTGCTCGCGGGCTCGCTCGACTACGTCGCGCGCGCGCAGGCGGGGGTGGCGATCGCGGGGGCGCTGCGGCACTGGCCGAACGCGGCCCGGGTCGAGCGGCTCGGCCGGGTGTTCGCGGGGATCCACGCGTTCCGCGACACGTTCACGACCAACCGCTACTACGACACGCACAAGATCCAGGTGCTCGAGGCGATCGTCGACAGCCTCGCCGACAGCCAGACCCGTCAATCCGACAAGATCCAGGGCTTCCTCGACCAGGAGGAGCACGCGCTGCGGCGCCGGATCTTCGCCGACTGGAGCGCGCTATGTGGACGCTAGACCAACTCGAGCCCGAGATCGACGACATCCGCCTGCGGATCCACCAGCACCGCCGCGCGCTGAAGGAGTACTTCGTCGCCCGCGACGAGGAGGTCGACCTGGCGATCCTGTGCGCGGTCGCCCAGGAGCCGCTGCTGCTGGTCGGGCCGCCGGGGACGGCGAAGAGCGACCTGGTGGTCAAGCTGACCGAGAGCCTCGGGCTCGGCGAGGGCGACTACTTCGAGTACATGCTGACGAAGTTCACCGAGCCGAGCGAGATCCTCGGGCCGATCGACATCGGGGTTCTCAAGGAGGGCCGCTATGTCCGCCGGACCCGCGGGATGCTGCCGGACTGCCGGGTCGCGTTCCTCGACGAGATCTTCAAGTCCAACTCGGCGATCCTGAACACGCTGCTGACGATCCTGAACGAGCGCAAGTTCTACCAGGACGGGCAGCCGACGCCGGTCAAGCTGGTGATGCTGTTCGCGGCGACCAACGACATCCCGGACCAGAGCGAGCTCGAGGCGATGGCCGACCGGTTCATCCTCAAGATCGAGACGAGGCCGGTGAAGGACCGGTTCTTCGCCGAGCTGATCGACGCGGGGGTGATGAACGAGGCGTACCGGGCCGCGGGCCAGAAGCCGTGGGCCCGCGGGGCGGCGGCGCTGGCCGACTTCCTCAAGCTCAAGCGGTTCATGGACCTGACGTTCGCGCTGTCGCGCGAGCCGGGCCGCGACCGCGAGCGGTGGTTCCCGCGCCCGGTGTTCGCCGAGATGCGACGGATCGTCCGCGCGCTCGAGACCGAGGACAAGGTGATGGTCAGCGACCGCAAGCTGGTCAAGCTGTACAAGCTGATCCGCACGCAGGCGTTCCTCAACCACGGCGGGGCGGTGCAGACGCAGGACCTGAACCTGCTCGCGTACGTCGGCAACCGCCGCGACGAGCTCGCGGTCGTCGCGGCGAAGGTCAAGGCGCTGCTCGGCCTCGGCGCGGGCGGGTGAGCGGTCGGAGGGAGCGGTGGCCCGCAGGCTGAGCAAGGAGGAGCTGCTGCCGGCGCTGCGCGCGTGGGCCTACCTGAGCGGCCACGGCGGGGCGCTGGCGGAGTCGCTGCCGCTGGCGCTCGGGTGGCTGCGCGCGCTGTGGGAGGACGGGCTCGACGCGCTGCCGCTCGACCTGGTGCACGACCTCGGGATGCTGCTGGTCGACGGGCGCTCGTTCGTGTTCGCGTCGAGCCGCGATCTGACCGAATGGCCAGACGAGGAGCGCGGCGCGCGGCTCGGGTACGAGGACAGGGTGCTCGGGCGCTGGGTGCTCGACCCGACGGTCGGCGACGCGCACGTGGCGATCGCGGGGCTGGCGGGCGAGGTGCGCGCGCGGGCGCTGGCGCACGCGGTCGGGCTGGCCCTCGGGCCAGCCTCGCGGAGGGCCGACGTCGCGGCCGGCAACCCGGCGATCCTGCGCTCGCTGTGGCGCGAGGCGGCGGGGCTGCTCGGCAATTGGCCGGCCCGCTTCGGGGCGTGGGAGGAGCCGCCGGTCGACGCGGCGTGGCGGGCGTGGGCGCTCGAGCAGCGGGAGCGGATCCTGGCGCAGCTCGTCGAGGGGCGGCTGTTCTCGCCGGAGGACCTGTGGGAGATCGCGCATCTGGCCGAGCTGCCGAGCGACTCGGCCCGGCTGGCGCTGCGCGAGCTGCACGCGGCGGTGGCGGCGATCGGCGGGGTCGGGCCGGGGGCGGCGATGCTGGTCAAGCGGCGCGCGCAGGAGGTGCCGGTCGACGACGAGGACAGCAGCCACTACCCGGCCGGCGGGTTCGACGCGCTGAGCACCCGCGGACGGTTCGAGAACCTGGTCCGCAGCGAGGTGGCGTACGTCGACGAGGGGCGCGAGGTGCTGCAGAGCATCGACCTGTTCGACGTCCGGTTCGCGCAGGGCGAGCTGCTGTTCTACACGCGCGACGAGAGCCCGCTGTTCGATCAGCGGCGGCGGCTGTCGCTGGTGATCGACCGGCCGGCGGAGCTGCGGCACAAGCACCCGGAGCTGGCGGCGCAGACGCTGGTGCTGGCGCACGCGGCGGCGCTGCGGCTGCAGGGCGATCTGGTCCAGATCTTCGGGGCGGCGGGGGTCGAGGTCGATCTGCGCTGGCGGGCGGTCACGGCGAGCGACCGCGAGGCGGCGGAGGAGGAGGCGCGGCTGATGGCGCTGACGCTCGGCGACGATGTGGCGCACCGCCGGGTGACGCTCGGGACGATCGCGGAGTGGAGCGAGGTGTCTGCGCGCGGGCTGGTGGTGTTCGCGGCGCACCAGGAGGAGGCGAAGGCGCAGGCCGGGGCCTGGGTGCGCGTCGGGGAGCCGCGCTGGCAGCTGGGCGACCGGAGCTTCGCGGTGGGGGAGGCCGGCGGGCTGCGGGGGCTGCTCGATGCGATCCTCGAGCGGCTGTTTGCTTGAGGCGGGCGGTTGAGCGGGGGCGCGGGGCTTGGCGGCGGGTGCAGGCGCGGGGCTTGGCGGTGGGTGCAGGCGCGGGGCTTGGCGTTGAGCGGAGACGCGGGGCGCGGAAGGTCTGGGCCGGCGGGCGGGGGCCGACGAAGCCGGGTCCCTCGCGGTCGGCGGGTCCCCGCCATGACTCGTGCTCGGCGCCCGCATGTTGCTGAAGACATGTCTCGAAAGGCATAAGGCGAGGCGCGCGCGAAGGGCATGCGGGCGCCTGCGCGCGAGCCATGGCCCCCACCCCGCCTGCGTCCCTGTTCGTCAGTCCCTGCCCGCCGGGCGGAGGTCCGGGTGGGCCCCGCTTTCCGGTGCACGATGATGGTCCCGTGTCCGATGGTCGCGGTGGGCGACGCGACGAGGGTAAGGAGGCTACCGCGGGGGAAGTCCGAGGGGCGCGCGACGGGGATTGCATGTGCGAAGGTCGCGGTGGGCGACGCGACGAGGGTAAGGGGGCGCGAGGGCTACCGCGGGGGAATTCCGAGGGCCGCGCGACGGGGATTGCATGTGCGAAGGCCGCGGTGGGCGACGCGACGAGGGTAAGGGGGCGCGAGGGCTACCGCGGGGGAAGTCCGAGGGCCGCGCGACGGGGATAGGATGTGCGAAGGCGGAGCGACGTGGTTCGTCGAGTCTTCGAGCGCGATGGCCGGGGCTTGCGCGCTTCGATGAGCGGGGCCACCCGGATCTTCGCCCGGCGGGCAGGGGCCGGCGAACAGGGACGCAGGCGGGGTGGGGGCCATGGCTCGCGCGCAGGCGCCCGCATGACTCTTCAGTCATGCGAAAGTGGGTGTCTTTAAAGACATATCTTCAGCGACATGCGGGCGCCGAGCACGAGTCATGGCGGGGACCCGCCGACCGCGAGGGACCCGGCTTCGTCGGCCCCCGCCCGCCGGCCCAGGCCTTCCGAGCCCCGCGTCCTCGCTCGACGCCGAGGCCCGCGTCCTCGCTCGACGCCGAGGGGCGGCGTCCTTGCTCGACGCCAGAAACCGGGCCTTCGCGCGATGCAAAGGTCCGCGTCGCCGAGCGAGGCGGAAGTGCGGCTCACTGGATCGGGCGATCGGGGAGCGCCAGCTCGAGCATCGCGCGCTGGTAGGAGGACAGGGGCGGCAGCTTGGCGGTCGTGTCGAGGCCGACGCGGCGGTGCGGGCCGGTCTGGATCACGCGCAGCGGGAGCTGGCGCAGCGCCGGGAGCTTCCAGCGGTCGGCGAGGATCTCGAGGTTGCGGCGGGTGAACTCGAGCGCCTGGTCGGGGCCGAGGAACATCTTGTCCGGCTGCTCGTCGATGACGACCATGCTCCAGTCGAAGCCGTAGTCCCGCGCCTGGGCCCGCCAGAATTGTTTGACGCCGAGGATCTGCGGGTCGGCGAGGCGGCGGTCGAGCTGCGGGTAGACCTTCTTCGGGTCGAAGGTGTCGGACAGGTTCATCAGGCCGCAGTGGAGCATCTGCTGGCGCTGGAGCTCGGCCATGTAGACCTTCGGGTCGCCGGCGACCGGGTCGCAGGGGTCGCCGACGCCGTCGTAGTCGGTGTCCTGCTGGTCGGGGTTGGCGAGGTTGGGGCAATTGTCGAGGCCGGTGAAGATCTTGTCCTGGTCGGGGTCGAGCCCGGCGCGCGCGTCGAACTTGAGCGACCGCTGGTCGCCGACGGTCTCCCAGCGGATCTTCTCGACGACGGCGCCCCAGGTGCGCACGATCGTGTCGTGGCCGGCGAGCTCGATCGTGCGCGCGGCCTCGGTGTCGCGCGTACACTTGTCCTTGGCGACGCCGGCGAAGGCGCAGGCGACCCGCCTGGTGTTGTTGAGGGCGTACTGCACGGCCCAGTCGATCAGCATGCCCTGGCTGTCGAGCTCGATGCGGTCGATCTGGGCGCGGGTGTCGAGGGCGAGCGCGAGGTGGCCGTGGGCGAGGTCCCGCGGCACGGTCTCGGCCTCCTCCGGCGGGCTCGTGTAGGGGTGCAGCGGCTTGCCGCAGGCCTCGGGCCAGGGGTAGCCGGCGATCTCGTCGCTCGCGCGGGCGCGGAAGGTGAGGTCGAGCCGGCCGTCGATCCGCAGGCGGGCGCCGGCGAGCGACTCCTCGCCGCAGTCGCCGCCCTGGCCGCTGCCCTTGCCCTTGCGGACGCGGTAGGTGCCCTCGCTGACGACGATCGACGGGTCCTCGATCCGCAGCGACAGCAGCGTCTCGGGGCCGACGGGGGTCAGCTCGACGTCGCGGACGGTGAACTCGAGGGTCGCGGTGTCGATGTCGTATTGCTTGCACTTGCCGTCGTTGCGCTTGCCCTTGAGGGCGGGTGCGATCTCGCGCTCGAGGAAGCGGTCGAGGTCGCCGCCGGCGGCGAGCAGGCCGTCGATCGTGCCGTCGACCCTGGTGCAGAGCGCAGCCGCGAGCTGCGCGCGCTCCTGGGCGGTCGGCGCGATGGTGTTGACGCCGGGCAGCTCGAGGATCGCCTTGAGCTCGGCGCACAGCCGGGCGACCGGGGCCGAGGGATCGGCGAGCTGCGCGGGGTCGCCGGGGAGGTGGCCGAGCAGCTGGAGGTGGAGGTTCGAGGCGGTCGGGTCGAGGCCGCCCGCGGGGTCGGCGGGGCTGGTGTCGCGGCCGCGGATCACGAGCTTGTAGGTGCGGCCCTCGAGGCCGTCGAGGATCCCGTCGAGCTTGCCCTCGTGCAGGAAGGCGAGCCCCTGGCCGAGCTTCTGCAGCGTCGCGCCGGGGCTGATCACCGGGGCCGGGTCGCAGGCGAGGCCTGCGGTCAGCGCAGCGACGAGCGCCGCGCGCGTTGATGCTCCACGGATTGCCTCCACCATCTACACCCTCCTGCCGACCCGGGGGCCACTGTACGGCGCGGCGGATCTTCGGAGAAGGACCGCGATCGCAAGCGGGCCGCCGGCGCGCGCACGTGCGCGCGCGGGCGGTGGGCCCGTCCGCCGGGGTGATGCGCGGACGGGCCGGCCTCTGGTACCGTGCGGAGCCACGATGGCCCAGCACTTCGAATGCCCCGGGTGTGCGTGTCTGATCCGCGTCGTGGAGGCGACCTGTCCGCTGTGCGGCGTGAACCTGCGGCGCACCAGCGCGGGCGGGGTGATCGGCCTCAGCCTCTTCCTCGGGCTGATGACCGCGAGCTGCAACGACAAGGACATGCCCGATCCGACGACGGTGGGTTCGGCCTACGCAGCGCCCGCGACCGAGTCGTCGATCAGCGGGCCGACGAGCGGGCCGGACGAGCCGACGACGACGGCCGAGGAGACGACGACGACCGGGGGGTCGACGACGGACGAGGGGTCGACGACGGCCGAGGAGACGACGCACACCAACGCGACCTCGGCCTACGCGGCGGCGGCGGTCGACGAGGGCGAGGGGAAGAAGGAGTAGCGTCATGGCGATCCAGCACGTCGAGTGTCCCGGGTGTGCGTGTCTGATCCGCGTCGAGGAGACGACCTGTCCGCTGTGCGGCGCGAGCGTGCGGCGCACCGGCGCGGGCGGGGTGCTCGGGGCGGCGCTGCTGCTCGGGCTGATGACCGCGAGCTGCGCCGACAAGGAGATGCCCGATCCGTCGGCGTCGGCGTCGACGTCGACGTCGAACGGTACGACGGCCGACACGACCAGCACGGGCACGACGGGGGTCGACACGCAGGCGCAGGGGTCGAGCGCGGCGGCCTACGCGGCGTCGTCGCTGAGCGAGAGCGAGAGCGATCCGAGCGTCGGGTCGGCGTACGCGGCGAGCACGTTCGAGAGCGAGACGGTGACCGCGGGCTCGACGACCGACGACACGGCGTCCGGGACGAGCACGGGCGGGACGGACTCGAGCGGGACCGACTCGAGCGGGTCGAGCGGGTCGAGCGGGTCGAGCGGGTCGAGCGGGTCGAGCGGGTCGACGGGGTGAGGCGATGAAGCTCGAGGAGGCCCGCCGCCGTCTGCCGGTCGTCGCGTCGCTGCCGAAGCCAGGGACGCGGTTCGCCAGGCCGGGCGCGCCGGCGGGGCGGCCGACGTGGGCGATCTGGGAGCTGACGCTGGCGTGCGACCAGAAGTGCGCCCACTGCGGGCCGCGGGCGGGGCACCGGCGGCCGCACGAGCTGACGCTCGAGGAGTGCCTGCAGGTGGTGCAGGAGCTCAAGGACCTCGGCTGCGGCGAGGTGGTGCTGATCGGCGGCGAGGCGTACCTGCGGAGCGACTTCATCCTGGTGATCCGGGCGATCCGCGAGGCCGGGATGATGTGCACGATGACGACCGGGGGGCTCAACCTGACCGACGAGCGGATCGCGGCGATGGTCGAGGCGGGGCTCGGGCACCTGGCGCTGTCGATCGACGGGCTCGAGGCGTCGCACGACCGGCTGCGCGGGGTGCCGGGGAGCTGGCAGAGGGCGTTCTCGGCGCTGCGGCGGGCCAGGGCGGCTGGGCTGGTGACGTCGAGCAACTGTCAGATCAACCAGCTGACGCGGCACGAGCTGTCGCCGCTGCTCGAGCTGCTGGCGGCCGAGGGGATCCGGTCGTGGCAGCTGCAGCTGACGGTCGCGCACGGCAACGCGGCCGACCACCCGGAGCTGATCCTGCAGCCGTACATGCTGCTCGAGCTGTTCGAGGAGCTCGACCGGATCCTCGATCGCTGCCAGGAGCTCGGGATCCAGTTCTGGGCGGCGAACCCGCTCGGGTACTTCGGGCCGCTCGAGAAGCGGCTGCGCGCGGCGACGCGGACGTACTGGCGCGGCTGCGGGGCGGGCGTCAACACGCTCGGGATCGACAGCGACGGGGGGATCAAGAGCTGCCCGAGCCTCGGCGGGCCGGTCAACGTCGGCGGCAACTGGCGCGAGCGCAGCGTCCGCGAGATCTGGGACGACACGTACCAGCTCGCGTACGTGCGCCGGCGGACGCTCGACGACCTGTGGGGCTACTGCCGCGAGTGTTATTACGCGGAGACGTGCATGGCGGGGTGTACGGCGGCGAGCGAGCCGCTGCTCGGTCGGCCGGGAAACAATCCGCTGTGCCACCACCGGGCGCTGATGATGGACCGGCAGGGGCTGCGCGAGCGGATCGAGCAGGTGGCGCCGGCGACCGGGGTGCCGTTCGACAACGGGCTGTTCCGGGTGATCCGCGAGCACAAGGACCCGGAGCTGCGGGCGAAGCACGGGCCGGTGCACGTCGAGGAGCCGCGGGTGTCCCGCGTCGTCGAGCCGTTCGGGCCGGGGTACCCGGTCGACCTGGCGGGCGGCGGGCCGCGCTGACGCGTCACTGCACGGAAAGCACGGCGACGACGGTGGTCCGCGGGTCGTCGACCGGAACGGTCGAGTGGCCGTTGGCGACCTCGAGCCGCAGGGCGTCGGCCTCGATCGTCATGGGGGGCGGGGCGCCGTCGCAGTCGAGGAGTTTGTAGACGAGGCCCTTGTCCCACTCGTCGGTCTGGGGGGGCGGCGACGACTGCGAGGAGCCGCCGCGGTACGTGCACTTCGACTCGACGCCGGCGAGCGAATGGAACAGGTAGGCCTGGTGGTTGCCGGCGTTGCCGACCGTCACGGTGAGCGTGGGCGGGAGCTCGAGCGTGTGCGGACCCTCGAGCGTGAGCGCGCCGTGGAACCACTCGGTCGGGTCGTACTTCTTGGTCGCCTTCAGGACGATCTCGTCGCCGCCGTCGCCGGTCGAGGCGAACTCGTCGCCGCCGCCGCCGGTGGTGTCGGGCGGGGGATCGGTGGTCGCGGTCCCGGTGGTGTCGGGCGGGGGATCGGTGGTCGCGGTCCCGGTGGTGTCGGGCGGGG
>ERZ1066117.344-NODE-344-length-40048-cov-41.457830_pt1 | contig 40048 bp, 22 predicted proteins | sample MGYA00382764_ERZ1066117 | MGnify/ENA primary metagenome ERZ1066117 (study PRJEB33369, sample SAMEA5778347) | biofilm metagenome | biome: Industrial cooling water; feature: Water cooling tower basin; material: Biofilm | place: United Arab Emirates | collected...
GCACGTCGCCAGGCACGCGTCGCCGTCGTCCATGTTGCCGTCGTCGCACGCCTCGACGCCCTGCTGGACGAAGCCGTCCCCGCAGCTCGCCGCGACGCACGTCGCCAGGCACGCGTCGCCGTCGTCCATGTTGCCGTCGTCGCACGCCTCGCCGTCCTGGACCACGCCGTCGCCGCAGCTCGGCTCGCCGGTGGTGCCGCTCGGTCCGGTGGTCACCTCGGTCGTCGCGTCGGTCGTCTCGGCGGTCGTCGTCGTCGCGTCGGTCGTCGCGGCGCCCGTCGGGTCGGCGGTCGAGGTCGAGTCGGCCGTGGTCGACGTCGCGGCGGCCGTGGTCGCCTCGGATCCGGTCGTCGCCGTGGTGTCACCGCCGGAGGTGCCGCCGTCGTCGCTGCAGGCGCCGGCCTGACCCGCGATCACCGCGATCACCAAGGTCCTGATCCTTCGAGAGTCCATACGGCGACATCCTAGACGAACCGAGGCGCACGCGTCGCCGGGCCGCCGGGCCGGTCGTGATCCGCGGATTCGTGTCGGCGCGTCGGTGCGGACCGCCGACGGCGGCACACACGTGGGGATGCAATGAATCGCCCGCTGCGCGCGGTCCGACGGGGCATTCGCGGGCGAACGCTCGCGGACCGTGACGCAGCGACGCGCCTCGCGGCGGCCCGCGCTCCCGATCCGAACGAGCAGACGCCGCGGACGACAGCGTTCGTGGGAGACCCGCGCCGCCTGCGGACCGTGACGCCGCCGCTCGCTCCATTGCCCCGCACTGTGTCCATTCGCCGCCCGCGCTCCCTCGCGCGGCGCGATCGCCCGCGGACCGCGCGTCGCCGACCGCGGCGACGCGCACGTCAGCGCGCGGCGAGCACCATCGGCAGCCCGCCGGCGAGCCCCGGCGTGCCCTGCTTCCTGCAAGGTGTACGGCAGCTGCCGCAGCGCGTCGACGGTCGGCGCGCGCCCCCCGAGCACGCGATCGAGCTCCTCGTGCAGCCGCACGGCCACCTCCGGGTGGGTCGCCAGCGCGTACCAGGCGAACGACCAGCTCCCGCGCCGCGACGTACGCGCGGTTCTTCCGCGTCGGGACCCACAGCGGGAGCCGCGGGCCCGGCATCTGCGAGGAGACGAACGCGATCATGGTCTCGACGGCGTCCTTCATCCGAGGGACCGAATCCATCGTCTCGCTGCTGAACATCGCCTTCAATAGAACGAGGCGGTGACGAGGGTCATCTCCTCGGAGATCTCGACCTCGGCGCCGTCGCGGGCCGCAAGAGGCCGGGGCCGGGCGCCTGCACGCTCACGCCCACCCGCCGGCGAGCGCACGGACAGCGCCCGCCGCTCCGACGGCGGCGCTGACCTTCGGGACATCATGACAGATCATCGGGGCGAGCTCCTCCGGGGTGACGCGGCGGATTGTGACAGCCCGGACCCGCCCACGACGGCCCGACGCGTGCGGCGAGCCGGTCGGCCGACCGCGCCCGGCCGCCGGTCGCGCGCCGCCGCGCCCGCGTCCACACGAACACCCGGGTGGTTCCGCCCGCACGCCCGCGGTCCGGCCTCCCCGCCGCGTGATACGATGCGCCGCGAAGGGCGGGTGGAGCGGATGACGGAGATCGGTCGGATCGCGGCGGTGTGTGCAATCCTCGGCGCGGCGCAGGCCGCCGCGGGCGCGGCCCTGGCGGCCCCGACCGAGGTCGCCAAGCTGCAATTGCCCGGCGCCCCGTTCGACGGGATCGCGGTCACCCCCGACGGCAAGAAGGTGTACGTCAGCCTGGTCCAGTCGCAGATGCCGGGCAAGAACGCGATCGCGGTCGTCGACACCGCGACCGCCACCGTCGCCGAGGTGATCGACCTCGGCGACCAGGGCGCCGCCAACTCCTCCGCGCGCCAGCTGTACATGGCGCCCGACGGCGGCCTCCTGATCCACGCGACCTACGCCAACAACCTGATCGTCGTCGACACCGCGACCGACACCGTCGTCGACACCCTCCCGCTCGTCGGCCGGGCCTCCGCCGTGTTCACCCCCGACTCCGCGCAGCTGTGGTCGCGCGACTCGAACACCAAGACGCTGCGCGTGTTCGACACCGCGACCATGGACGAGCTGGCGAGCTTCCCGCTGCTGTCGCCGGGCTCGAGCGACTTCCCGCTGGTGATCACGCCCGCCGGCGACAAGGTCTACGGCGTCACCGCCAACGACGGCGGCAACGGCTTCGGCGAGCCGCAGGCGGTCACCGCGTTCGACGTCGCCGGGCTCAAGCAGCTCAAGAACTACGGCGTCGGCGCCGGGTTCATGGCCAACGCCGGCACCGACGCCCGGATCTCGCCCGACGGCAAGTTCCTCTACACCTCGGGCTCGAACATGACGCAGATCGTCAAGATCGACGTCGCGTCCGACACGGTCGTCCAGACCGCCGCGGTCCCACAATTCGGCGAGGGCCTCGACCTCAGCCCCGACGGCGCGACCCTGTACGCGTTCGAGAACGCCTACCAGAGCGGCAAGCTGCGGGTCTACGCCGCCGACACCTTGACCCTGCAACAGACGCTCGACATGACCGGCCACGTCGCGCGCTTCCTCGCCACCTCGCGCAGGTCGGTGTTCGCCCCGAGCGGCTGCGCCGTGATCGTGCCCGCCGGCCTCAAGAACGCGATCTTCGCCCTCGACCCGCAGACCCACGCCAAGATCGCCACCTTCGACGCCCCGCAGGGCACGCCCTACACCGTCGCGTTCGCGCCGAACAGCACGCGCGCCTACGTCCCGTGGCGCAACAGCGCGATCACCGGCTTCCTGACGATCCTCGATCTCGGCGAGTCCTGCGCGCTCGCGCCCGACGGCGCCGCGTGCATGGCGGACGACGCGTGCGACTCGGGCGCGTGCGTCGACGGCGTGTGCTGCGACTCCGCCTGCGGCGGCGGGGCCCCCGACGACTGCCAGGCCTGCAGCGTCGCCGGCGGCGGCGCCGTCGACGGCGTGTGCGGCCCGATCGGCGCCGGCGCCACCTGCCGCCCCGCGATCGACGGCACCTGCGACGCCGCCGAGCAGTGCGACGGCGTCGACCTCGCCTGCCCGCCCGACGGCGCCCAGGCCGACGGCGAGCCCTGCGACGGCGGCACCTGCCAGGCCGGCGTCTGCACCCCCGACCCGATCGACGAGACCACCGGCGACGCGAGCAGCACCGGCGGCGCGGCCTCGACGACCGGCGAGCCGCCGGCGACGACCGGCGAGCCGCCGGCGACGTCCACCGATACACCCGGCAGCGCGAGCGACAGCGGCTCCGGCTCCGGCGAACCGGGCTCGACCTCGCAGGCCCCGACGACCGGGCCGACGAATGACACGACCACCGACGCGACGACCGCGGTCGACAGCGCCGGCGGCACCGGAGGCGAGGCGACCGTGTCCGATGGTTGCAGCTGCGATCAATCGCGCACCGACGCCGGCGCCGCGGCCTGGCTGGTCCTGCTCGCGGGCCTCGCGGTCCGCCGCCGCTCACCCCGCGCGCGGTGAGGACCGCGCGACGATCGCCGATCGCGACACCCGCGCCACGACCTCCGCGAGCCGCTCGTAGTGCAGCGGCACGATCTTGTAGTGCGCGAGGTGCTCCCACAGACAGACCAGGTGGATCTCGCGGTACGTGAGTCCGTCGGCCTCGAACCGCGCGGCGTGGGCCTCGAGCCACCGCAGGCCGTGCTCGATCGACCGCACGGCCTTGGCGAAGAACGCGTACGCCTCGACGGGCACGCCCGTCCGCCGCGCGAGGATGAGCTTGACCTCCTCCGACATGACCCCGTTCATCACCGCCCGGGCGTTCAAGTCGAACAGCGCCTCGGTGCACACGCCGTATCGATCCGACGGATCGGCCTTTCGGACCAGGTACCGCGCGATGTGATCGGAGTCGAGGATCCACGCCTCCCCGTCGACCAGGACCGGCACCTTCATCAGCGGGTTGTCCTTGAACGCCCCGGGCTCGGCGCCCGCGACGTTCCCGACGTCGATCGCCTCGTAGGGCAGCGCGTACAGGTCCAGCAGGACGCGGACCTTCCGCGAGAAGTGGGAGAGCGGGGTCATGTAGAGCTGCACGCCCGGCATTGGAGTCCTTCGCGCCGGAGAAGTCCAGCGCGCGGCCAGGCCCGCGGTCAGAACCGTTCGTAGCGGAATTGCAGGCCGAGCGACTGGCACGTGTCCGCCAGGCCGCGCGCCAGCGCCGCGGGGCCGCAGAAGAACACCCGCGGCGGCGGCAGGCCCGGCTCCGCGGCGAAGCTGCCGAGCAGCGCGGGGAAGTCGGGCCGACCGAGGCGCGTGCGCGACTGCAGCCCGGTGATCAGATCGACGCCGGTCGACTCGTGCAGGATCGCCCGCGCGAGCTCGACGACGCTGCCGTCCATGTCGGGGCGCGCGGCGGTGAAATAGATGTGGATGTCGAGCCAGCCGCCGGCGCCGTCCGCCTCGAGCTCGCCGAGCAATTGCGTGAACCACTCGAACGAGTCCTGCTCGCGGCTGATCCACACGAAGTGCAGGCGCTTCAGCCGGAAGTCGGCGTCGCCGCGGGCCCGCCGCAGGCGCAGGCTCTGCAGGATCGACGCGAACGGGGTGACGCCGATCCCCGCGGCGATCGTGACGACGTGCTCGCACTCCTGGATGTGGACGCTCGGGGTCCCGTACGGGCCGTCGACGTGGACCAGCTGGCCGGCGTGGTCACCGGCGACGGCGAAGCGCTCGCGCAGCGCGGTGGTCCAGTTGCCGAGCGAGCGCACGTGGACCGTCAGCGCGTCGGCCTGCTCGGGCGCGCTCGTCAGGGTGAACGGGTGCCACTCGCGGCGGGCGACCGCCGGCACGCGGATGTACACGAAGTCGCCGGGCTCGTAGGTGAACCCGGGCGGCCGCTCGAAGCGCAGCAGCGTCACCCCCGACGGCAGCGGGCGCGCCTCGAGCAGCCGGACCGGCGGACGCCGCAGCGTACGCCGAAGCGTGCGCTCGGCGGCGTAGGCGATCGCCGGCGCGAGCAGCCAGATCCAGAACACCGGCCCGTGCAGCACCGCGAGCACGAACCACAGCCAGTAGCTCGCGTGGACCCAGTGGAACAGCTCGAAGTAGCCCGACGCGCGGACCCGGTCGCGCGCGCACAGCCAGATCAACGCCAGCAGCGCGAGCAGGGCGAGGCCGGTCGCGTTGGCCCGGCTCATGAGCGTCGCGTCGGACACGGCGACGTTGATTAGATGGGCCGCCGTGTGGACGAGCGACAGGCCGAACACGACCTCGCCGACGAGCTTGTGGATCCCCACCGTCTCGTCGAGCGGCAAGATCCGCTCCCAGCGGGTGCGGCGGACCGACGTCCACAGGTGGCGCAGCATCGGCACCAGCAGCAGCGGCCCGTCGAGGTTGAGGCACGCGCCGCAGCCGCGGGCGATCTGGATCCACAGGTTGGCGCCCTGGGCCCGGTAGTGGGCGAACGCGCCGGCGAACAGCCACAGGTTGACGGCGACGAACAGCGCGAGCCAGCAGCCGAGCACGCCCCAGCGGCGGATCCACCCCATCGCCTCCTGGAACTCCGAGCTGCGCCGGCTGCGGGGCGCGGGCGGCCGCAGCAGCGCGACGCCCTGCTCGGCCATCCGCGCCTGCAGGGCCGGGCGGCGCGCGACGACCCGCCGGAACTCCGCGAACGACAGCGCGCCGTCGCGGTCGACGTCGGCCTCGGCCGCCAGCGCCGCGAGCAGGCGGTCGGCGTCGTCGCGGCGCAGCACGATCCCGTGCTCGGCGAGCCCGATGTGCAGCATCCGCTCGAGCTCCTCGCGGTCGATCCGCCCGTCGCCGTCGTCGTCGTGCAGGCGGAACAGGAACTCGAGCTTGCGCTCGACCGGCGCCTCGCCGAGCGCCCGCGCGGCGGCATGGAACTCGGCGGCGGCGACGAAGCCGGCGCGCGACGGGTCGATCGCGGCGAGCACCCGCCGCGCCAGATAGCGGCTGCGCAGGCCGAGCAGCCCCTGCACCGCCTCGTCGTCGAGGCCGCGCGGCGCGGGCGGAGGCGGCTGCGAGGGCGTCACGGCGGCGATGGTCGACCGCCTCGCCGTGCTCCGCAAGCCGCCGCGCTGCGCGAGGCCGCGCCGCGCGATTTCGTCGCCCCCTAGTGCCGCGCCCGGGGCCTGGCGACACCACCTCGCTTGGTCTCGTCGCCGCTGGCTTCGTTGGCGAAACTCGTAGTACGGCCCAGTACAACTTCGTTTCGCCGCCTCGCCAGCGACGACGATCCCTGCGCGAGGCGGCATCGCCAGACCCCGGGCGCGGCACTAGCCCGCGGCCCCCGTCGCCCGCCGCGGCCGTGGCCGGCTGGCCCGGAAGACCTGCCCCTGCGAGCATGTTTGAACGGGCAGCGACGAACCCGCCCGCGGGGGGGCCCGGGCGCTCGTTGCTCGTCTGCGCGCGGCTCGGCGGGCGGGCCGCTCTTCCGCGAGTGCCGACGATTGCCGCGGCCCGGGGCGCATTTGTTAGCATCGGCGCCGATGAAGCGCACTGCCCCCCTCGTCTCGCTGTTCGTCCTCCTCGCCGGCGGCTGTTCGGTCGGCTCGAAGCTCGACAAGATCGACGCCGAGCTCGCGGAGGTCGCCGATCTCGTCTGCTCGTGCGACGTCCTCTACCCGACCGCCTTCCCGGACGAGGCCGCCTGCAAGTCGACCTTCGGCTCGCCGTTCGACTTCGTCGAGCGCGACTGCTTCGAGGACGCCCTCAACGAGGACAAGAAGGCCTCCAGGGAGACGCTGGATTGCTTCCTTGACATCATGGAGGGGTACAGCGAATGCGCCCGGTCGGTCTTCAGCTGCACCGAGGCGGTCGATCCGGCGCCGTGCAACGAGATGCTGGCTGGCATCGAGACGTGCCCGCAGTTCACCGCGCCGGTCCAGACCAAGCTTCAGACCTGCCCCAACATCGACCTCTAGTGCCGCGCTGCGCGCCGTCCGGGCGCTCACGCCGGACGCCGGGGCGGTCGAGCCTGATGTCACCGCTGGCGCGCCTCGCCCCGGCGGTGCGACGTCGCGCGCGGATCCGCCTGTGCTAAGGTCGCGCCCGCCCGGGCACCCCCGGCGCCGCGCCCCCCGTGATCACCGCCGTCCTCGCCGAGAAGCCCTCCGTCGCCCGTGACATCGCCGCCGCGCTCGGCGTCACGGGGCGCCACCACGGCTACTTCGAGGGCGGCGGCTACCTCGTGACCTGGGCGATCGGCCACCTCGTCGCCCTCGCCGAGCCGCACGACATCGACCCCGCGTGGAAGCGCTGGAGCCTGTTCACCCTACCGATGTTGCCGCGCAGCTTCCCGCTGGTCGTCCTCCCCGACACCCGCTCGCAGTTCGCCGTGGTCCGCCGGATCTTGAGCGACCGCGCCGTCGCGCGGGTCGTCTGCGCGACCGATGCCGGCCGCGAGGGCGAGCTGATCTTCCGCTACATCTACGAGGCCGCCGGCTGCAAGAAGCCGGTCAGCCGCCTGTGGATCTCGTCCTTGACCCGCGAGGCGATCCTCGACGGCTTCTCGCGGCTGCGCAGCGGCGCCGAGTTCGACCGCCTCGCCGACGCGGCCCGCGGCCGCAGCCGCGCCGACTGGCTCGTCGGCATGAACCTGTCCCGCGCCTACAGCCTGACGCTCGATCAGGACATCTCGGTCGGCCGCGTGCAGACGCCGACCCTGGCGATCCTCGTCGAGCGCGAGCGGGCGATCCGCGACTTCGTGCCCGAGGACTACCGCGAGGTCGTCGCCCGCTTCCGGCCGATCACCGACGCGTCCACCCAGGACGCCTATGTCGGCACATGGTTTCGCCCGCCCACGCCCGGCCAGACCGACGACGAGCCGGCCAGGCGCCGGCGCCTCCCGGCCGACGGGATCGAGGCCGCCGCGATCGCGGCCCGGGCGCTGACCGGCCGCGCCGCGATCGCCTCAATTAAAGCCGAGACCCGCGCGATCCCGCCCCCGCTGCTGTACGACCTCACCGAGCTGCAGCGCCACGCCAATCGCCTCTATGGCATGAGCGCGCAGAAGACCCTCGATGTCGCCCAGTCGCTCTACGAGCGGCACAAGCTGATCAGCTACCCGCGCACCGACAGCCGCCACCTGTCCGCGGCCGTCGCCGCGACCCTGCCCGACGTCGCCCGGGCCGTCGGCGGCCGCTACCCCGGCCTCCTGGCCCCCGGCACGGGCACCAGGCCCCTCGGCCGCCGCTTCGTCGACGACGCCCGCGTGACCGATCACCACGCGATCTTGCCCACCGCCCGATCGGCCGACTCGAGCGCCCTGACCGCCCTCGAGCAGAAGATCTACGACCTGATCTGCCGCCGGCTGCTCACGGCGTGGCACGAGGACCACGTCTATTCGTCGACGACCGTCGTCACCACCGTCACCTCCGAGGGCGAGCCCGCGATCGTCGATCACTACGAGAGCCGCGGCACCGCGATCCAGAAGCCCGGCTGGAAGGTGCTCGAGGTCGGCCACGGCAAGCCGGCCGCCAGACCGCGCGGCAAGCCCGGCGCGCCCGGGAGCGAGGCCGACCCCGGCGATCAGGCGCTGCCCGCCGGCCTCGTCCGCGGCCAGCCGCAGCGGGTGCTCGAGGCGAAGGTCCTCGACAAGCAGACCCGACCGCCGCCGCGCCACACCGAGGCCACCCTGCTCGGCGCGATGGAGACGGCCGGCAGGACGCTCGAAGAGAAGGAGCTCTCCGACGCGATGCGCGACCTCGGCCTCGGCACGCCCGCGACGCGCGCCCAGATCATCGAGACGCTGCTGCGCCGCGAATACGTGATCCGCGACGGCAAGTCGCTCGCCGCCACCGACAAGGGCATTCACCTGATCTCGGTCGTCCACCCCGACGTCAAGAGCCCCGCGATGACCGGCGAATGGGAGGCCAAGCTCAGGCGAATGTCGCGCGGCGACGGCGATCTGCCGACCTTCATGGCCGCGATCGAGTCCTTCGTCACCGACGTCGTCGGCCGCGTCACCGGCGGCGCGCCGCCGCCGCAGGACCCCCCTGCCCCGACCCGCGAGCGCCCGCCGCCCGCGCCTCCGACGAGCGAGCCCCGCCCCACCCGGACGCCCGAGGATCCCGCGAGCCCGCCCACCCGCACGCGCACCCGAGCGCGCGAGGACTCCGCGACCCCGACGAGCGAGGATTCCGTCCGTACGCCCGCCCGATCACGCACCCAGGCGAGCGAGGATCCCGCGACACGGGCGGGCGAACGCTCCGCGAGCGCGCCGCGTCGCACTCGCGCGAGCGAGCCCCCCGCAGGCCCGCCCGCGGGCCCGCCGACGACCGCCCCCGACGACCTGCTCGGGCTCTTGCGCTCGCGGTTCGGCTTCGCGGGCTTTCGCCCGTACCAGGAGGCGGTCTGCCGCGCCGCCACGCTCGGCCGCGACCTCCTGCTCGTCATGCCGACCGGCGCCGGCAAATCGTTGTGCTATCAGCTCCCCGGGCTCGCCCGCGGCGGCACCACCCTGGTGATCAGCCCCCTGATCGCCCTGATGGAAGATCAATCGACCCGGCTCTCGGCCCTCGGCTTCCGCTCCGAGCGCATCCACTCGGGCCGCGGCCGCGCCGAGTCGCGCCAGGTATGCATCGACTATCTCGCCGGCGAGCTCGACTTCCTGTTCATCGCCCCCGAGCGCCTGCGCGTGCCCGGCTTCCCCGAGCTGCTCGCCCGGCGCACGCCGGCCCTGATCGCCGTCGACGAGGCCCACTGCATCTCCCAGTGGGGCCACGACTTCCGCCCGGACTACCGCCTGCTCGGCCAGCGGCTGCCCGCCCTGCGCCCGGCGCCCATCGTCGCCCTGACCGCGACCGCCACGCCCACGGTCCAGGACGACATCGTCGCCCAGCTGGGCCTTGGCGACGCCGCCCGCTTCATCCACGGCTTTCGCCGGACCAACCTCGCGATCGAGGTCGTCGAGCGCAACCCGGGCGAGCGGGCCGCGGCGATCGGCGAGCTGCTGGCCGAGCGCGCGCGGCGACCCGCGATCGTCTACGCGGCGACCCGCAAGAGCGCCGAGGAGCTGGCCCGCGCGCTCGGTCCGCGCCTCGCCGCGGCCTACCACGCCGGCATGAGCAGCGAGGACCGCGATCGCGTCCAGGCCGAATTCCTGGCCGGCCGGCGCGAGGTGATCGTCGCGACCACCGCGTTCGGCATGGGCATCGACAAGGCCGACGTGCGCACGATCATCCACGCGGCGCTGCCCGGCAGCCTCGAGGGCTATTATCAGGAGATCGGGCGCGCCGGCCGCGACGGCGCGCCCGCGCGGGCGATCCTGTTCCACGCCTACGTCGATCGCAAGACCCACGAATTCTTCCACGAGCGCGACTACCCCGATCCGCTCGAGCTCGCGGCGATCCACGCCCGGCTGCCGCGCACGCCGACCGCCCGCGCCTCGCTGAACAAGAAGCGCGGCCGCGCCGCCCGCGAGACCTTCGAGACCGCCCTCGAGAAGCTGATCATCCACGGCGGCGCGCTCGAGACCGGCGACGAGATCACCAGGGGCCCGGCGACCTGGCGGGCCGGGTACATCGCCCAGCGCGAGCACAAGCAGGCCCAGCTGCAGAGCATGGCCCGCTTCGCCGAGTCGCACGGCTGCCGGATGGTCCACCTGATCCGGCACTTCGGCGATCAGGAGGATCGCGGCGAACCGTGCGGCGTCTGCGACGCGTGCGCCCCGGACCGCTGCGTCGCCCACGAGTTCCGCGCCCCGAGCGCGAACGAGCGGGCCCACGCGGCCCGGATCCTCGCGGCGCTCACCCGGGCCGACGGACAGGCCACCGGCCGGCTCCACGGCGAGACGTTCCCGGACGGCGACGTCGACCGGCGCTCGTTCGAACACCTGCTCGGCGGCCTCGTCGCGGCCGGCCTCGTGACCCTCGAGGAGACGTCGTTCACCAAGCGCGGCAAGGTCATCCCATTCACCCGCGCGACGCTGACGCCCGCCGGCCGATCGCACGAGAGCACCGCGACCGGGCTGATGATGCTCCCCAGGACGGCGCCGGCCAAGAAGTCGAGGTCCAAGGCGACGACGAAGCGACCGCGTCCGAGCCGCTCGACCGCCGCCAAGCGCAAGCCCTCGACACGCACGACGGCCAAGCGCACGACCACCACCCGGCGAAGACGCGCGCCCGCCCCCGACGGCTCGTGAGGCCGATGGCATCGAGGCGGATCGGGGTCGCAAGCCCGGGGAGGGCGACCCGGCGCCGCCTCAACGCGGCGGGGTCGAGGCCGGCGACGCCCGGCGGTCGAGCAGCCACGCCTTGACGTCGCCCCGGTTCAAACACCACAGCAGATACGCCCCGAGGATCGGCGGGAAGAACACCACGACGTGCTGGGCGAAGTTCATCGACGCGACCGACCCGCCGAATCGGAGGATCCCGATCGCGCCGATCAGCACGTTGAGGCCGCCGACGACGAGCGCGAGTAGCCGCGCCGCCCGGCCGCCGCGGATCAGCCCGACGATCAGCAGCACATCGATCGTGAGCGTGAGGTACGCACCGAGGTGCGCCCTGCCGGCGAGGATCGGGGGCAAGGTCCAGGCCGCCGCGAACGCGAGCAGCACGAGCGCGACGATCAGCGTGATCGGCATGACTCATCCGAACCGCACGGCCGCGCCCGGGTCAAGCGCGCCCGCGTCTCGGGCCAGGATCGGTGTCGCCGCTCCGGGGCCGCTCGAGACCGCGCGTCGCAGTTCTGGGGGGAGACCCCCGATGGCGCGAGCGAGCCCCGGCGCGCTCGCCCGCCGGCCTCGGGTGAGACGCGAGCGAGCGCCGGTCTCCGGTTGTCGCCGATCGGCCGCCGGTGGCACACTGGCCGCGCCACGACCCCCGGGCCTCGTGATGGGACTCTTCGACCGCCGCAGACCTCCGCCACCGCCCGAGCCGCCGCCGCCGCCGGAGGCCCCGCGCGCGCCGGAGGGCCCCTTCGGCGCCGAGAAGCTCGCCGCGCACATCGGCGTCACCCTGCTCGCGCTCGAGGACCCCTACGAGACCGACGTCGTCAACGGCCACTGCTCCGAGGCCTACAAGCTCGGCGAGGAGCGGCTCGTCGCGCTCGAGGTGCTGCTCCGCAACAATTCGCGGACCGAGCGCGCCACCGTCAGCGGCAGCAAGTTCCACGCGTTCGACGACGCCCACTACCAGCGCCCGAGCGTCGTGCTCGACAGCCGGATCAAGCAGCCCGCGCTGATCGAGGGCTTCCTGCTCCCGGGCGCCGTCGTGCGCGGCTGGGTCACCTTCCTGCTGCCGTGGGACCGCCAGGTCGCGCGGGTGCAATTCTTCACCGGCTACCTCGGCGACGGCGTGGTCGCCTTCGATCTCGCGCTCTCGACCCCCGAGGCGCTGGCGCAGCGGCGCGCGGAGGCCCGGGAGCGGCGGGCCCGCGGCGAGGTCTCGCAGGCGATCGCGGCGAGGCGGCGCGAGGTCGGCGAGCTCGAGGCCCGCGCCTCCGCGGCCGCGATCCTGCTCGAGCGCGCGGACGAGGTGCGGGCCCTCGAGGCGCGCGCCGAGCAGGCCCGCCGCGAGATCGCCCGCGCCGAGGAGCTGCTCGCCAGGCTCGGGCTCGCCGCGCGCCGGGCCGACGCCGAGGATCCCGACGACGACCGCGACCCCGAGGATCCCTGAGCCTGTCCCGCCGGGCGGCGGGGCTCACAGGTTCGGGCAGTCCTTGGCCTTGTTGGTCGACCGCTCGCACTGCGCGATGATCCGGGCGCCCACCGGCGCCGGCGCCGTCCGCACGACCACGACCTCGGCGTTGAAGCCCTCGACGACGCACTCCGAGCTCAGGTCGTCGAGCAACGAGGGGGTCAGCGCGGTGCCGTCGACGCGCATGCCGTAGCACGCGGTCTGACCGGCCGGCACCGCGAGGGCGCCGCCGACGACGTCGCACGGCGACAGCTCTTCCTCGACCAGGGCGACCTCCTGGTAGATCTTGCAGTTCGGCTCGACGGCCACGGTCGTGGGATCGGCGTCGGCGATGCAGACGGGGACGCACATCGGCTTGATCTGGTCGGTGATCCGCGCGCCGAGGCGCTGCAGCCCCGCGCTGAAGTCCTCGGCGCAGATCGACGACAGCGGGCGGTCGTCGCCGATGGAGAACGCCTCGGCGAACTCGCGCTCGCGCACCGGCGGGACCGCCTGGATCGGGCCGCCGCCGTTCGGGTCCGGCCGCGCGCAGCCGGGGCCGATGCCGAAGTCGCTCTGCCAGTCGACGTCGAGCGAATCCTCGTAGACGAGCTCGGCCAGGCCCTCGTCGTAGCCCTCGGGCACGCCGGTGAACAGGGTGACGAGCACCTCCTGAGAGGCATCGAACAGCCGCTTCTGGTCCTCGATGCCCTGCATGAAGTTGATGTACCTGCCGAGCGGCTGGAGGACCGCCTCGTCGTCGGAGGCGAGGCTGTCGCCCTGCAGGTCGCGGTTGGTCGAGTAGCAGAAGTCGTAGGCCGGGCCGGCGCCCTGGCACTCGACGCCGGCGCGCCAGCAGATCGCGCTGGTCGGCGCCGGGTCGGACGGGTCGTTCCAGAAGACCTTGTTGGTGGTGAAGATCTCGGCGCCGAGCTGGGAGAACGAGCAGTCGGTCTCGTCGGAGACGAGGACGACGGCGAGCACCGCCTCGTCCCGCAAGAAGCCGTAGTTGGTCGGCGAGTCCGCGCGGCTCGACTGCGCGATCGCGAGGTACATGCTCTCGAGGTGCTGCTCGAAGCCGCAGCCGGCGACGCCCTGCGGCGCGAAGCAGTGGAACGCCTGGCTCGGCGTGTAGTCGTCCGGCAGGTTGGTCTCGCCGTCGTTCGACTCGATCCACTTCCGCGGCTCCTCCTGACCGTTCGAGAATTGGGTCGCCGTCGGCTTGATCTGCAGCTGGGCGTCGGTCAGGTCGCAGTAATCCGTGCAGGCGTAGGAGAAGTCGTTCATGTTGAACGTGAACTCGCCCTGCGCGACGCGGTCGACGCAGCTCGACAGCACCAGCCGACCGCCCTCCGGGTTGTACACCGCCTTGGGGCAGCGCGGGTTTCCGGCGTCGGTGGTCGTGAAGCCGATGCGGTAGTTGACCGGGACATCGTGCTCCTCGAGCGCGTTCAACAGCGACGCGTTCGCCTCCGACAGCGCGGCCTGGGCCCGCGCCATCGAGCCCGAGTTGTCGATCACGAACAGGATGTCGACCGCGTTGGTGCGGGAGACCACCACCTTCTCGTCGTCGATCGAACCGCCGTTGGTGTCGCCGGTCGTCGGTTCGCCGGTCGCCCCGGTCGTCTGCCCGTCGGTCTCGCTCGCGCCCTCGGTCGTCTCGGGCGGCGCCTCCGGCTTGCAGGCGGCGAGGGCGGTCAAGGCGGACAGGGTCGTGACGAGCGTGCGGGACATGGCCGCAGTCTATCCCGTGGCGGACCTCGCCGCGGCACGGCTCCAGGACGCGGGGCTTCGCGGGCGGCGTGACGAGCTCGTCGGCCGGGCCGTCACGCAACCATTGCCCGGACCTCGGCCGCCAGCCGGGCGGATCCGCGCGTCGCGGCTCCCGGACGTCTATTGCGCCGCGGACCCGGTGCGGACGACGATCTCCCGCCAATTCGGCGCGCACGCCCCGGCGCTCCGCTCGGCGTCCTCGTACGTCTCGCCGAGCCGATTGACGCGATCGATCGCCTCGATGCAGTGGACCGCCCGCGCGCGCAGCAGCGCCTTGAGCTCGTCGGCGCGGCGGGTGCCGTGCCACGTGTGTAGGATCCCGTCCCGCGTGCCGCCGAGCAACGTCCCGTCGGGCCCGAAGCCGACCGCCAGCAGATCGACCCCCACGGTGTCCGGCACGGTCAGCTGCACGTCCTCGCCCACCGAGACCCGGCGATAGTCCATCGTCACCAGATCCTCGCGCGTCCAGGCGGCGCCGGCGACCCCGGCCCGGTCGAACACCGAGGGCATCAGGAAGGACACGCGGTCGGTCCCGATCCCGGCGAAGACCGTGTATGCCCCGAGGGCGCCGCCGGCGAACAGGCGCGCGCCGTCGGGCGCGAACTCGAGCACCTGGACCGGCTCGTCCTCGCGCGTCGACGGCATCGTGTGACTCGCGATCACCGCCAGCGACGGCAGCTCGAGCAGGACGACCTCCTGCTTGCGGCACCCGACGGCCGCCGTCCGCCCGTCGGGCGCGATCGCCAGCGCCCCGACCTGCGAGCAATCGACCTCCCGCGAGCCCGCGCGCGCGCGCTGCAGGCTCGCCCGCGCGAGCGCTCGCGGCGTCGGACCGGCGAAGTCGTACAGCGCGACCCCGTCGCCGACGTCGGACAGCACGCGCCGCGTCCCTTCGTGTACGGCGTACACCCTGCTGCCCGCGTCGGGCCCGTCGTCGAGCACCGTCGGGCGCACCCCGCCGGCGAGGTCGAGCCAGACGATCCGGCGCGAGACCTCCGCGCACGAGTAGACCGCGACGTCACCGTCGAACACCAGCGGCCCGCAGAGCTCGGGCGAGTGCCACAGCTCGTCCGCTGGCGCGCTCGACTCGCCGCGCGGGTCGATCGCCACCAGCGTGCGGCGCTCGCCCCCGCGGAGCTCGACCCACCGCGCGCGCTCGGGCTGGAACCCGAGCGCCCCCGGCCGCACCGCCGTCTCCGTGGCGCGCGCCCCCGAATCGAGCGACCACACCCACAGCTGTTTGCCCAGCGCCCAGCACGCCAGCCACTCGCCGCGCGGCGCGGGGGTCAGCTCCCGGCACCCCACCGGCGCGCGCACGATCTGGCGGGTCGACAGCCCGGGCTTGTTGAGGATCTGCCACGAATCGCTGTTGGCGGCGACGACCGCCGAATCGACGATCCCCTCGACCATGCGATACTCCGACAGATCGACGCACCGCCGCTCCGGGCCGTCGCGGCAGACCCGGTCGGCGATCGAGGGACCGTCCCGCCCCGCGGTGTTGACCGCCGAATACACCGCCTCCCTGTCGACCCCGAGGTACCTGCGCCCGACGATCTCGTCGGCCTCGCCCGCGGCCGTCGACTCGTCGAACAGCGGCGTGTCGCGGCGCTCGAACCCGGTGCGGATCAGCCGCGCGCCGTTCCACGCCAGGTGGACCTCCTGACCGCCTCCGAGGATCGCGTCGAGCGAGCCGTCCGCGTGGACCTCCGCGATCCTGGCCGCCGGCACCGGCTCGCCGCGCGTCGGCTCGGCGAACGTGCGCAGCTCGGGGGCCGCGTCGAGCTGGCAGATCAGCCGATCGTCCGCCAGCAATTCGCACGGGAGGCCGCTGGCGACCGGCTCGAGCCGGCCCTCGACGGGCCGGAGCACATCGACCCCTGCGGCCGTCTTGACCGCGAGCCGCCCGCCCGCGTACCGCGCCGCGGACGGCGACGCGAGCGCGGCCCCGGCGAGCCGCACCGCCGCCCCGTCGCCGAGCCGCCACAGCTCGACGCCGCCGCCGCGTCGGGCGACGATCGTCGATCCCTCGCCCTCCCCTGCCACCTCGATCCCCTCGACCGCGCCGAGCGACGGCTCGCCGAGGAGCACGTGGACGATCGGCTCGCCGCGCAGCGACCACGCCCGCACCGCCGCGTCCCTGTCCCCCGTCACCAGCCACGCCCCGTCGGGCGACCACCCGACCGGCCCGAGCTCCTTCAAGGGGATGAACCTCACCGGCAGCGATCGCTGCGTCACCGTGAACGCGGCCTGGAGCCCGTCCGCCACCCCGAGCTCCTCGACCTCGCGCAGCATCGCCGCCGCGGCCCACGGCTGCGCGTCCAGCACCCGCTCCGCGGCGGCGATCCGGATCGCGTCGCGGGCCCGGGCGAGCTGCCGCGCCGACTGCACCCAGAAGAACGCGCTGACCGCGGCCGCCGTCGCGAGCACGCCGAGCAGCGCCGCCAGCCCGATCGTGCGACTTCGCCGCTGCCGCGCCGCGACGCGCGTGCTCTCGGCGACCAGCGCCTGCGCCTCCGGCGACAGCTCCTCGCCGAGCGCCTGCGCCAGCTCCTGCGCCCGCGTCAGCGCCCGCCCCGCCAGCGCGCGCCCGTAATGGCGCGAGTCCTCGACCAGCCGCGCGAGCTCGGCCGCCATCGCCAGTCGCTCGCGCTCCGCCTCGTACCAGCCGTGGAGCGCGCGCCATCCGCGGATCAGCGCCTCGTGCGACACCTCGAGCGTCTCGCCGGCGTCGTCGCGGCGGATCAGCCGCGCGTCGACCAGCGCCCGCGCCGCGCGCTCGAACGCCTCGAGCGCCGGCGGGCTCGCCCGCGGCGGGCGCAGCGACGCGACGGCGGCCCTTCGACGTGTCCCCGAGGACATGTCCCCCGAGTACACCGCCAGCCGGACCAGCAGCCGCCGCGCCTGCGCCTGCGCCGGCGGGTCGAGCCCGGCGACGGTCGCGTCCGCGTGGCGCTCGAGCGCCCCGAACGCCCCGCCGATCGCGTCGAGCGCCGCGTGGGTCAGCGTGTCGCCCTCGCGCCGGGTCCACAGCGCGTCGAGCGTGTGTTGCAGCAGCGGCAGCGCCCCCGGCTCCTCGCCGACGTCGCGCAGCAGCCGGGCGCACAGCCCCTCCTCGAGCCGCAGCCCGACCCGCTCGGCCGGCCGGACGATCGCCTCGGCCAGGCGGGCCGCCGACATGTGCGGGACGAACGTCCGGTGGGCCTCGTCGTACGCGACCTCGTCGAGCCGGCGCCCGGCGTCGTCGAGCGTCAGCTCGCCGCAGCGCCCGAGGAAGTCGACGCGCAGGGTCGCGATCGCCGCGATCGTGCGACCTGTCCGGGTGACCATGTCCCAGAGGTCTCGCGCGAACGCGCGCCGCTCGCCGTCGTCGGCGTGGGTGAAGACCTCCTCGAATTGATCGACGATCACCGCCAGCGGCGCGTCGCCGGCCTCGCGGGCGAGCGCCTCCGCGAGCGCGCGCCGCGGCGCCGTGCCGGGGCGGATCACCGCGGTCGACCACCCGCGCCGCGCCAGCGCCGGCCGCACCGCCGCCAGCACCAGCGACGACTTGCCGGTCCCCGACGCGCCCGCCACGACGACGAGCCGCGGCTCGCCGCCCGCCACCAGCGCCTCGAGCTCGCGGAGCACCTCCGCGGCCTCCGCCTCGCGCCCGAAGAAGAACCGCGCGTGCCGGCCCTCGAACGCGAGCAGACCGCGGTACGGCCGAAACACCACCGGCCGGCGGTCGCTCCCGGGCGCCGCGTGCCGGTAGAGCTGCACGCTCGCCCAGTCGAGCGCGCCCGGCAGGCGCAGCAGCCGGGCGCGGGCCGCCGCGAACGCGTCGTCGATCGCCGCGGTCTCGACGAAGAGCCCGCGATACAGCGCCCCCGTGAACTCGACCGCCCCGACGCCCGATAGCGGTGACCGCGACGCGACGACCGCCTCGAAGCCGGCGCGGTGGAGCTCCTGCGCCGCGCTGCCGAGCCGCGTCCCCGGCGCGCCCGGGTTGCCCGAATCGCAGGCCGTCAGCACGATCAGCCGCACGTGGCGGGCCAGCGGCGCGAGCGCGCGCGCCAGCGCCCCGCTGTCGACGACGACGCCGCCGCCGCGCCCGTCGGACAGCCCGAGCCCGTACCCGCCGCCGCTCGGCGCCCCGTGACACAGCAGGTGCAGCACCGCCGGCGCCCGCCCGGCGGCGACGTCGGCCTCGAGCGCCGCGACCAGCCCGGGCAGCGAGACGTCGGCGATCTCGTCCGAGGACATGTCCCAGGGGACATGGCCCTCGCGCGCGGCGGCGGCGAGCGCGTCGGCGACGGCGCGCTCGCCGACCGGCCCGAACGCGCGCGACCACGCGAGCACGACCCGCCCGCCCTCGGGCCGCGGCGCAGCGGCCGGCGCGGCGCAGGTCGTCGCCGGCCAGCGATACGTCACCTGCACCGCCGCCAGCGCGCCGAGGTGCGCGCCGCTGCCCGGCAGCGTCATCAGCTCCCACGGCAGCGCATACAGCTCGGCGGCCGACGACGAGATCCGCAGCTCGATCGACTCGCCGCGCTCGCACGCGGCCGCGAGCCGCTCGAGCCCGATCGCCGCGCCGATCCAGGCGCGCAGCCGATCGCCGATCCGCCGCGGCAGCGCCGGATCGCGGCCCGGCTCGCGCAGCGCCGTCAGCTCGGCGGTCAGCGCCTCGTCCCAGCGCCAGCGGAGCGCCTCGAACGAGCCGTCGCCGCGGCGGACCAGGTACTCCTGCACCCCGGCCCGGAACGCGTACGGATCCCCGGCCTCCTCGGCGCGCACGAACTCGAGGGTCCACAGCGCCATCGTCGGTCACGGCTCCGCCGATGTCCGGTAGACCTTGCCGTAGCACGCGAGGATCGACGGATCGGGCGCGACCGTCCGATCGGTCTCCACGCACCGGATCCACAGCCGCCAGCCCGCGCCCGCGGCGGCGACCGCCCGGTGGAGCGAGCGGCCGTCGAAGCCGACGATCGACGCGGGCGGCTGCGCCGCGACCGGAGGATCGAGCGCGCGCACCCGCCGATCGAGCTCGTCGAAGTCGGGGATCAGCTCGGGCAGCGTCAGCGTCACCGGCGCGGCGGCGAACAGCGTCGCGCAGTGCGCCGAGGACTGATAGGCGAGGTACCGCGGCGGCGCGGCGGGCCCCCGGAGCCGCGCCCGCATGTCGTGCAGCAGCGCGTGCCCGAGCCGCCGCGCCCGCGAGTCGCGGGCGACGATCGTCCCGTCGACGTGCCAGTGCTGGCTGTCGACCGGCACGTCGCCGGGCTCGAAGTGCTGGATCTTCGAATCGACGTAGACGTGGCGCTTGCCGCCCGCGACGTGCGCCGACATCGCCTCGAGCACCCGCCTCGTCAACGGCCCCGCCTCCGCGATCGCGACGTCGAGCGGGCACCAGCAGAACGTCACCTCGTCGCCGCGGATCGCCTCCTGGCTCGGGACGGGGAGCGTCTCCAGCACCGTGAAGTGGTTCGGGAACTCGGCCTCGAACGCCTCGATCTCGCGGCGATCCTCGGCGATGTACCGCTCCAGGGTCCGCGGCCGCACCTCCTCGACGACGGGGGGCGCGGGGCCCTCGTGGACGGGCTCGGCGCGCGGGCGCGTCGACCCGTGGTACGCGCCCTCGCCGGTGAAGCGCGCGACCTGCTGCGTCGCGCTCGTCCGTGCCTGTCGGAGGTGGGTCGTCATCGGAAGTCGAACATCGTCTGGAAGTATTGCAGCTTCGCGCGGGGGTCGCGGGACAGGCGGATGACCTCCGGGACGCGATCGAGCAGGTGCTCGGAGGACCGCGGCGGGGAGCGCCCGTCGAGGTACAGCCGCGGCAGGCCGAAGGACTCGTTGTATTCGGGGTTGGGGATCGCCCTGCCCCGCTCGTACACCGGCGGCAGCGGGGCCCACGCGTGCTCGATAAAGAAGCTCTCCGCGCCCCACCGCAGGTAGAAGCCGAGCCCGAGCATCCGCGAGAGCCACGGCGGGTCGCCGATCTGCCACAAGCCGCGGCCGCAGAGCAGGTGCTGGGAGTGCTCGACGCGCGCGCCGCGGCTCTCGATGTGGTCGCGGGAGTACTTGGCGACGATCGTGTCGAGGAGCAGCTTCGCCAGCCCCTGACCGCGGTGCTCGCGGGCGACCACGAAATTGGCGATCTGGTGATAGGCCACGGGCTTGAAGCGGACGAGGTCGGGGAACGCGAACCGGTCGAACCACCGCTGCCGCGGGTCCGCGCCGTCGGCCTGGGCGAAGTCGACGTCCTCGGCGATCGTCGAGTGGCGCAGGTTGTTGTAGCGGCCGGTGAAGAAGAACAGCGTGTCCTTGCTCTGGCCGACGAGGATCGTCGCCAGCAGCTCGCTCCGCTGATCGCCCGCCGCGCGCGAGAGGACGAACCGGTGGCCGGTGGCGCCCCACAGGTCGGCGACGCCGTCCGGCGAGATGATCTCGCGCTGCACCCGCTCGACGACCGCATCGGGGAGGTGCCCGCCGCGATCGTTCCGCGCGTCGTCCAGCGAGCGGCGCAGCATCGACGAGAGCGCCCGGGCGATCGCCGGGACGGCGCTGGCGACGATGCCGAGCTCGAGGCCGCCGTCGAGCGGGACGTAGTTGATCGCCGACGGGTTCACCGACGCCTCGTAGCGGATGTACGCGCGCCGGAGCAGCTCGGTCGAGACGATCCGGGCGCCCCGCGTCGCGTCGGCGTCGACGTCGTCAGGGGCGGTCGACATCGCGGCGTCCGTCGAAGATGACCAGCATACGCACGTGCTCCGCCGACTGGGCTTGCGGCGGCGATCCGCCCGCGGCGGGCGACGGCGATCCCCGCCGCCTCTTTCGCTCGTCGAGGATCACGATCAACGGGAGCGACCCGAACGCCAGCGCCAGCGCGCCGAACACGAGCCCCCAGAAGATCGCCTCCCCGTCGGTCACCGAGTGCGCGGGCCCCCAGCGCGACCCGCTGACCGAGCGCCCGGCGCCGGTGAACGACGAATAACCCGCCCACAGGAGGAAGCCGACGAACCCGGACCACAGGGTCAGCAGCACCACGGTCCCCACCTCGATCCGCTCGCGCACCCCCGACATCGAAGCCGAATCACAACACAGGCCCGCGGACCCGGCAAGCGGCCGCCCGGGCGCCGCCGTCGTCCACGCGTCCGCACGCGCGGCCTCGCGCCAGGGCGGTGCTGCGCGCGCTCCGGGCCGCGACGAGGAGCACCCTGGACGGCTCGGCCCGGCGACGGGTGGAGACGCGCGGAGAGATCCGGTATATCCGCGGTCGTGAACGACCTGCAGGAGCGGATCAGGACGGCGAACACGTGGTGGGAGTTGGAACCGCGGCTGGTGGAGCTCGACGCGGCGCAGTGCCGGGAGATCGAGCCGGCGCTCGCGCGCTGGCCGGACGAGTCGCGGGCGGCGCCAAGCGAGTGGATGGCGCCGATCTTCGCGGGCAAGGACCCGCCGCCGGCGCTGTCGCTGTGCCGCAGCGTCTCGCTGATCGACAACAGTCACCTCGAGGACGAGGAGCTGGCGCGGCTGCTGACCCATCCGGCGCTGGCGGGGATCACCCGGCTGAAGCTCGGCATGTGCGCGAGGCGGCTGCGGGCGCCGCTGCTCCACGGGCTCACCGCGCTGCGCGAGCTGACGATCGTCACCGTCGATCCCTATTCGTCGGCGCTCGGCGACGACGAGCTGGCCGAGCTCGCCGCGGCCCCTCTGCACCGGGTCGAGCGGCTGTCGCTCGACATGGTCGAGCTGCGCGGGCCCGGGGTCGCTGCGCTCGCGCAGTCGACCACGCTGTCGGCGCTGCGGGAGCTCGAGCTGTACACGCCGGCGACGGCCGCGGTCTGCGAGGGGCTGGCGTCCGGCGCCGGCCTGCGCGCGGTGCAGCGGTTGGCGCTGTGCGCCGACGGCTTCACCCCCGCGGCGGCGTCGGCCCTCGCGGCCGCGGAGCCGCTCCTCGCGGGTCTACGGGCGCTCGAGATCCGCGTGACCGAGAGCAGCGGGTTCGACTGGGCCGAGCCGTTCTCGGCGATCGCATCCGAGGGCAGCCGTCACGCGAAGCGCCTCGCCACGGCGCTCGCGCGGCTGCTCCCGGCCCTGCGCGACTGCGAGTCCGTATCGATCGAGTACATCCCCGACAAGGAGGTGTCGCGCATCGGTCGCGAGGACTTCGCGGCGCTCGCGGCCGCCCCGAAGCGGCTGCGCGAGGCGTTCCCCTCGGCGATGCGTTGAGGCCCCCGGCGCGCGCAGACCAGCATCGAACGCGGTATCGTGCGACCGTCCGACCAGAACCTCCCCGCTCGCCGCGCCCTGCTCGACCGGCCCCAACGGCTCGGCGTCCTCCCGACGTACTGGTTCTGGAACGACAAGGAGCGGCAACGGCTCGTGGTCCCCCTCGTGGCCCTGGTCGCGTTGCCCGTCTCGCCGCTGCTCTTCTTCCTCACGGTGAAGCTGGAGCTCTCCATCCTGTTCCTGCTGGTGGGGAGCTCGCTGTACCCCTATTGGGTCATGGGCCTCGTGGAGCGGCACATCCGCAAGGAGCTGCGACGCCGCCGGCAGAGCGGGCACGCCTCGGCGCTCGAACCTTCGCCCCCGCGACCGCGCGGCCGGTCGCCCCTGGGTGCGCTCGCCGCCGGGTGCCTCGTCCTGTCCTTGCTCGCCGCGTTCAATGTCAGCGACGCTGTCATCCTGATCGCGGTCGTGCTGGGGACTGCCGCCGCCATGATGGCAGCCTCTCTTCCACGCACCCGGGCGATCGCGCGTCAGCTCGACGCGCCGACGCCCGGGCCGGCACCGCGACTTCCTCCTGGACCCGGGGAGTCGTGACCGACCCTCCGATCGCCCCCTCGCGGGTGTCGCGGGGAAACCGAGGCTCGGCCCGGTCGCCCCGCGCGCGATGACGGCGCAGGACAGGCCCGCGCGCGCCGGCGCCGGCGGGCTCGGCTCACTTCGCCGCGGGATCGGCCTTCGCTTCGCCGGCCTTCGGCGCGCCGCAGGACTCGCACGCCGCCTTGTCGTGGGTGTTCTTCGACCCGCAATAGGTGCAGGTCCACGGCGCGACCTTGGCCTCGGCCGCCTTGGCGTCGGCGTCCTTCGCGTCCACCTCGGCCTTCTTCGCGGCGGCGGCCTCGTCCTTCTTGGCCTGGTCGACGGCGAGGACCTTGTCGAGCGCGGCCTGGGCGGTATCGAGGTCGGCGCCGATCTTCTTGAGCACGGCGGCCGCGGCGGCCTCGTCGGCGGCGCCGGCCTTGAGCGCCTCGTCGACCCGGTCGAGGGCCCTCTGCGCGTCCTCGGCGGCGACCTTGGCCCCGAGCTGCGTCGTGTCGCCGGCCTTGGCCGCCGCCTCGACGCGAGCCTCGCGGAGCCGCTTGATCTTCGCCTCGATGTCGTCGAGGTCGTCGACGAAGCCGGCCATCAGGGCCTTGTTGGCCTCGGAGAGCTTCGAGATCTTGGCGTCGCCCTCGAGCGTGCCGGCGGCGTCGTGGAGCTTCTGCGCGGCCTGCTTGCGCGCCTCGAGCGCGCCCTTGAATCCGGGGTAGAGCGCGGACAGCTCGGTGACGCGGGTCGAATAGGTCGTCCACTTCTTCGTCTCGCCCTCGACGCTCTTGGAGCACGCGCCGACCGACAGACCGATCGCCAACACCACCGCAGACAGGACGCTCGTGAGCCGCTTCATCGCGCCCTTTATATCCGGCGCCGCGGGGCCCGTCGACCGCGGCCCCGCGCGCGCGGCCGAGCGCGCGGCCGCGGCCACGCCCTGGACGCTCTCTTCCGCGCCGGCGTCTTCACGCGCGCCGCGTGGGCCGTCTTCCTCGGGCTCGACGATCGGATCCGCGAGGTCTGCGGTTCGACCGCCCGACCTTGCTCGCCCGTCGCGGCGCGGCCCCGCGATCAATCGGCGAACGGATCGACGACGCGGGACTTGTCGGACGCGGGCTTCTTCTTGACCGGGGCCGGCGGCTTGCGGGCGGGCTTCTTGACGTCGCCCGCGGCGGGGCCGGCGGCTGGCGCCGCGACGGCCGGGACGTCGACCGGCGCGGACACGCCGGTCGCGACCGGCTGGTCCGGGAGACCTGTCCCCACGGGCATGGCCGACTGGACAGCGACGAGCGCGCCCGCGGGCGCGGGCGACGGGGCCGGCGCGGACGTCGGCGCGGGCGTCGGCGCGGGGGCGGCGACGACGGGCGCCGTCGCGGCGACCGGCGCCGGCTCGCCGGGGCCGAGCAGCATGACGAGCGCGACGGCGATCCCGGAGACGGCGAGCCCACCGCCGACCGCGAGCGGCAGGAGCTGGCTGCGCCGCGGCGCGGGCTCCGGCGCGGGCGCCTGCACGGCGACCGGCGCGACGGCGACCGGCGCCGGCTCCGGCTCCGGCTCCGGCTCCGGCTCCATCGTCGGCTTCAAGGCGAGTTCGTCGACGATCTGCCCGAGCAGGTCGTCGAATCCATTGGTATGAGGACGCTGGGAGCGATGTGCGACCATGGCGGTTCTCCGGACGAGGGCGGACATTGGCGACCCCGGACGTCGGATCGCAGGCTGCGCTCCGGCGCCGCGGGCCCGTCGGCACCCGCGCGAACGACTCAACGCGCGACCGATCCGATGGGTCTCCCGGACCTCGCGGATCCTCGCGTGCGGCGCCGGGCACCCGGCTCCTGGAGGCGGCGCGTGCGCGGGCGGCGACGCGGCCGCGGACCGTCCGCCGTCCCCCGTCCCCCGTCGTCGCAGGCGGCGACGTCCGGCCCCGCCGATTCATCGCATTGTCTCTGTCGGGATCGATCGCAGCGACGCGAGCGCACCGCAACATCGATGTTGCGGTCCACCTGCTCGATCTCGCGCACCCGCGCCCATCGCAGCGCACAAGTTGCGATCCTTCTCCGCGAAGGTGAGCGATGGCAACATCGAAGTTGCGATGTCGCCTGGCCGCGCCGGCGGACCTCGGCTAGGTTGGTCGCGTGAACGACCCGACCCCGCAGCACGCCGGCCCGCCGAAGCTCGTCCGCGGCGAGCCGATCGTCGCCCGGGTGCTCGAGGCGACGATCGAGGAGCTCGCGCTGTCCGGCTACGCCGGGCTGACGCTCGAGCGCGTGGCGGCGCGCGCCGGCGTCAACCGGACGACGATCTTCCGCCGCTGGCCGACCAAGCCCGAGCTGGTGCGAGCGGCGCTGCAGCGCGCGACCGGGGCGCTGAACTTCGACTGGGACACCGGCTCGCTGCGCGGCGACCTGAAGGTGCTGATCGAGCGGGCCGGCGAGACGATGCTGGCGCCGGGGATGCTCGGCTTCTTGCAGACGATGCTCGGGGCGCGCGACGAGCCGGAGCTGCTCGAGCTCGCGGCGCAGGCGGAGGTGTCCAAGCTGACGGCCGTGATGGCGTTCTTCGTCCGCGCCGAGCTGCGCGGCGAGCTGCGGCCCGATCTCGACAAGCAGCTGTTCCTCGACGGGCTGATGGGCCTCTTGACGGTCAAGCTGGTGTATCACCGCCAGCCGGTGACGCCCGAGTTCGTCGAGCGCCTGCTCGATCACCTGATCGCGATGGTCTCGCCGCCGCGGACCGCCGCGCCGGCGGCGAAGCCCGGGCCGACCCCGCAGGTCGAGGACGGGCCCGCAGGCGCGCGCGCTCGCAGCCGCAAGAAGGTCGATCGCCGCACCCGCTGACGCGCGAGACCCCGGCGACGCCTCGTCGTCCCGCGACGCCTCGCCGCGGCTCCGCGGTAGCATGCACCTCCGGCCCCGCGGCAGGCCCGGCGACGTCCCCGGAATGTCACGCATCGACGTCGGTCACGGCACGTCCGCCGCACGAACAAGGTCAACCTCGCGTCTGCATCGTCATCCGCGCGCACGGTCGCGCGCCGGACCCGGGCGAAAGATCGACCGGCGGGCGATCCGCAAGACCGCCGACCTCCGCTAACGTCGCACCTGATGCTCACCCACGAAGCCGTCATGGCCAGCTTCCTGCCGCGCGCGGTGCTGCAGGATCTCCCCGCCGAGACGGCCTCGCTCGCCCCACGCGAGCGCGTCCAGACCGCGCTCGTCCTGTTCTCCGACATCGCGCGCTTCTCCGAGTTCGGCCGCCGCCTCGTCGACTCGGGCGCCGAGGGCGTCGAGCGCCTGCCGCAGATCCTCAACCTCTACCTCGGCAAGCAGATCGAATGCATCGAGGCCGCCGGCGGCGACGTCGTCAAATTCGCCGGCGACGCGATCGTCGCGGTCTGGCCGATCGGCGCCGAGGATCGCGGCGCGCTGGCCCGGCGCGTCTGCGCCTGCGCGCTCGAGCTGCAGGCCCAGATCGCCCTGATCGGCGCCCGCGACCCGTCGCGGCGCCCGCTCGAGATCCGCGTCAGCCTCGGGCTCGGCGAGCTGCGCAGCGCCCACGTCGGCGGCCACTACGGCCGCTGGCTGTTCCACGTCTCGGGCCCCGGCATCCTGCAGGCGATCGCCGCCGATCGCCTGGCCCAGCCCGGCTGGATCGTCCTCCCCGACGAGCTCGCCGCGCTCGCGCGCGCGTCCACCCAGCCGCTCACCGGCGAGCTGTCCCGCCTCCTCGACCTGCGGACCACCCGGCCGCCGCCCGCGCCGCTGCCCGCCGCGCCGGTCTGCGACCTCGCGGTGATGCGGGCCTACCTCCCGAGCCCGATCCTCGCCCAGCTCCAGGCCGGCCACGACGAGTGGCTCGCCGAGCTGCGCACCGTCACCGTGCTCTTCATCAAGCTCGGCGGCCTCGAGCTCGGGCGCGAGCTCGACCTCTCGCAGCGGGTCATCCACGCCGTCCAGCGCGAGGTCCACCGCCGCGAGGGCACGATCAACAAGCTCAGCGTCGACGACAAGGGTGTCACCGTCGTCGCCGCATTCGGCCTGCCCCCGCTCTCGCACCGCGACGACGCCGCGCGCGGCGTCCAGGCCGCGCTCGCCGTCGACGACGAGCTGCGCGGCCTCGGCGTCCCGGTCGGCATCGGCGTCGCGCGCGGCCGGACCTTCTGCGGCACCGTCGGCAACGCGAGCCGGCGCGAGTACACCTTGATCGGCGCGAGCATCAACCTCGCCGCGCGGCTGATGCAGGAGGCCGACGGCGAGGTCCTGTGCGACGAGGCGACCGCGCGCGCCGCCCAGGACGCGTTCGGCTTTGTCGCCCTGCCCCCGCGCACGCTCAAGGGCTGGGAGCAGCCGATCCCGGTGTTCCGCCCGCGGCTCACGGGCAGCGCGGCCCCGCCACGGCCGCGGCGCGACATGGTCGGCCGCCGCGGCGAGCTCGCGCGGATCACCGCGATGTTCGATCAGCTCACCCGCGGCGGCGCCGGCGGCCGCGTCCTGCTCCAGGGCGAGGCCGGCATGGGCAAGTCGGTGCTCGTCGACGCCGCGATCGCCGAGGCCAGGCGCCGCGGGATCCGTGTCCTCCACGGCGAGTGCGTCGGCGTCGAGCAGGCCACCTCGTACTTCGTCTGGCGCGCCGTCCTCGGCGAGCTCCTCGGCCACGACCCCGCCGACGCGCGCGCCCGCCTCGCCGCGCGGCTCGCGGACGACCCCGCGCTCGCCCGCCTCGCCCCGCTGATCGGCGAGGTCGTCCCGCTCGGGCTCCCGGAGAACGAGTTCACCGGCGAGCTGACCGGCAAGCTCCGGCAGGACAACACCAACGACCTGCTGGTCGGCCTCCTCGATCGCACGACCCGGGCCGCCCCCGCGCTGATCGTCCTCGACGACGTCCACTGGATCGACGCCGCCTCGTGGGCGCTGACGCGGATGGTCCAGACGCGGACCGATCGGATCGTCCTGATGCTCGTCGGCCGCCCCGACGACCGCGCCTGGCTCGAGGAGTTCGGCCGCGACGCCGCCCAGACCGACGTCTCGATCCACCTCGGCGGCCTCGCCGAGGACGACGTCGCCGCCCTCGCCGCGCACCACCTCGGCGCCGCGAGGATCTCGCGCGAGCTGCTCGCGCTGCTGACCGAGCGCGCCGCCGGCAACCCCTTCTTCACCGAGCAGCTCGCCTGCGCCCTGCGGGACACCGGCCTCGTCGAGACCGTCGGCGACGAGTGCCGCCTGCGCGTCCAGGCCGACAGCTCCGCGACCGCGCTGCTGCTGCCGGACACCCTCCACGGCATCATCACCGCCCGGATCGACCGCCTCCAGCCCGCGCAGATCCTGACGCTCAAGGTCGCCAGCGTGATCGGCCGGCTGTTCCGCTTCAGCGTCCTGCGCGACATCCACCCCGTCGAGCGCGACCCGGCCCACCTCCGCAGCACCCTCGCCGGCCTCGCCGAGCTCGACATCACCCCGCTCGTCAGCCCCGAGCCCGAGCTCGAGTACATCTTCAAGCACATCATCACGCACGAGGTCACCTACAACCTCATGCTCTACGCCCAGCGCCGCGAGCTGCACCGCGCCGTCGCGGAGTGGATCGAGCGCCACCACGCCGCCGACCTCGCCCCGTACAACCTGCTGCTCGCGCACCACTGGGAGCACGCCGGCCGGACCGGCCGCGCCGTCGAGCTGATCCTCCAGGCCCTCGAGCGCGCCCACCGGCTGTCCGCCGGCCGCGACCTCGCCGCGCTCCTGCGCCGCGTCCGCGAGCTGTGCGAGCGCCACGGCCACCGCCTCGACGACGACCAGGCGCTCCAGCTCGACTACTACGCCGCGATGACCCACGTCGCCCTCGGCGAGCACGAGAAGGCCCGCGTCGCCCTCTCCGACCTGCTCGACCGCCTCGGCATGCCCGTCCCGCGCAGCAACCTCGGCCTCGGCCTCGGCCTCGGCGGCAAGATGCTGCGCCAGGGCCTCGCGCGCCGCGTCACGTGGCTCGGCGCCCGCCCCTCGCACCTCCCGCCCGCCCGCGCGCGCATGGCCGTCACCGCCCTCAACGCGCTCGTCGGCATCGGCATGATGGCGGCCGACCAGATGCTGATCGGCTGGGCGACCATGCAGGTCGTCGGCCTCGGCGACGGCTGGGCCCCGCCCGAGGAGCTCGCGCAGGCCCACGCGCTCGCCGGCGTCATGTACTCCGCGCTCGGCGACTCGCAGAACGCCGAGCGCTACCTCGCGCGCGCGCACGCGCTCGTCGGCCCGCAGCGGTCCCCGCAGCGCAGCATGACCCTCGTCACCGCCGCGATCCCGGCGATCGGCAGCGGCGACTGGGACCGCCTCGACCCGCTGCTCGACGAGGCCGTCGAGCTCGCGACCTACCTCGGCGACCGCATGTCGGCCGCGTTCGCGCTGGTCTACCGCGGCGACGCCCACCTGATCCGCGGCCGGCTCGTCGCCGCCGCGACCGATATCCGCGCCAGCGCCCACAACTTCGAGCAGATGGGCAACCGCCTCAGCCAGCGGACCGTCGCCGCCCAGCTCGCGCGGATCGACCTCCACCACGGCCGCCTCCCCGCGGTCGTCGCCGAGCTGAGCCCCCTGCTCGACACGATGCTCGACAAGAAGGAGCACCACGCCGCGACGCTCCCGCTGTTCGGCCCGCTGATCGAGGCGCACCTCCATCAAGACCAGATCGACGAGGCGCTCGCCGTCGATCGCCGCGTCGCCCCGATCCTCGCCGGCATCACCCCCTCGACCCACAGCTTTTATCGCCTGTTCGCCGCCCAGGTCGAGCTGTGGCTCGCCGTCCTCGCCCGCGATCCCGCCGCGCGCCGCTCCGCCCGCGCCCGCGCCGAGGAGGCGCTCGCGCGCCTGCGCAAGACCGCCAAGATGTTCCCCGTCGGCCGCGCGAGCCTGCAGCGCGTCGAGGGCCAGCTCGCCGCCGCGACCGGCGACCTGCGCGGCGCCGGCCGGGCCTTCGCCGACGCCGCCGCGACCGCCCAGCGCCTCGGCTACCGCAAGGAAGAGGCGCTCGCGCGCTACCTCGCCGGCCTGCACGGCGCGGCCGAGCGCCCCGACGCCGCGCTCCAGGCCGCGCACGCCCTGTTCTCGCAGCTGCGCATGCCCGTCTTCGTCGCCCGTTGCGAAGACGCGCTGCGGCGCAAGAGCTGACACTTCATCGCACGATTGACGTAGGCTGCGAGCGCCTCGGGAGGTCCTTGATCATGACAAGAAGGCGAGTCCTCGTCCTCGGCGGCGGGATGGGCGGCATGACGGCCGCGCACGAGCTCACCAAGACGGCCGCGCTGCGCGACCGCTTCAGCGTCACCGTCGTGCAGATGGGCTGGCGCCTCGGCGGCAAGGGGGCCTCCGGCCGCGGCCGCCACGAGCGGATCGAGGAGCACGGCCTGCACATGTTCTTCGGCATCTACGAGCACGCCTTCCGCCTGCTCCGCGAGGTCTACGGCGAATGGGGCCGCCCGCCCGGATCCCCGCTCGCCACCGTCGACGACGCGTTCACCCCGCTGAACCACGTCTCGCTGATGCAGCGCTGGCGCGGCGAGTGGGTCCCGTGGACCGTCCATTTCCCGCCCAACGGCCGCGAGCCGGGCGCCGTCGACGAGCCGCCGTGGCGCTGGATCGTCCGCCTCCTCGGCTGGATGCGCGACACCCTGCTGGCCGAAGAGTCCGCTCACCCGATCCTCGGCCGCCCCGGCAGGCTCGAGCTGCCCGGCCTCTCCGACCTGCTCGGCCGCGTCGAGCGCATGATCGAGCGCGCCGAGCAGACCGTCGGCGGCCACCTGCTCGCGCTCGCGACCCGGATCGCCGACGAGCTCGACCCGCGCGCCCCCGACGTCCGGGCCCTGCACGCCGTCGTCGATCGCCTCGGCCGCTGGCTCGCCGCGATCGCCGAGGCCGTCGCCGCCGAGAGCCTGCCGCTGTACCGCCTGTGGCTGCTGCTCGACCTCGGCCTCGCCGTCGTCCGCGGCTTCATCGCCGACGAGCTGTGGCAGCCCGGCGCGTTCGCCCGGATCGACGACGAGGACTACCGCGCCTGGCTGCGCCGCCACGGCGCCGGCGCGGCGACCCTCGAGTCCGCGCTGGTCGGCAACTTCTACGACGGCGTGTTCAGCAAGGGCCCCGGCCTCGACGGCACGATCGCCGCCGGCACCGCCCTGCGGATCCAGCTGCGGATGTTCTTCACCTACCGCGGCTCGCTCCTCTACACCTTCAACGCCGGCATGGGCGAGGTCGTGTTCGCCCCGCTCTACGAGGTCCTGCGCCGCCGCGGCGCCGAGTTCAAGTTCTTCCACCGCGTCCTCGCCGTCGAGCTCGACGCCGCCGCGACCCGTGTCGAGCGCGTCCGCCTCGGCGTCCAGGCCGCGCTCCGCGACCCCGCCCGCGGCTACCAGCCCCTGCGCGACGTCGGCGGCCTGCCCGTCTGGCCCGACCAGCCCGACTGGTCGCAGCTCGCCGACGGCGAGCGCCTGGAGCGCGAGCGCGCCGACTTCGAGTCCTACTACAGCGCCCCGCCGCTGGTCGGCGAGCTCGAGCTGCTGCGCGGCCGCGACTTCGACGACATCGTCCTGGCGATCCCCCCCGGCGCCTGGCCCTTCGTCGCCCCCGACCTCGTCGCCCGCGCCCCCGCCTTCGCCGCCTCGCACGAGCACCTGCGCACCGTCCAGACCCAGGCCCTCCAGCTGTGGCTGGACCGCGACTGGCGCGGCCTCGGCTGGAAGGACGGCCAGCCCTCGATCGCCGGCTTCGCCGACCCGCTCGGCACCCTCGCCGACCTCCCCGAGCTGATCCGCCGCGAAGCCTGGCCCGAGGGCCATGTCCCCAGGAGCATCCACTACATGTGCGGCTACCTGGACGGCCCCGCGCGCCCGCCGAGCCCGCCCGACCCGACCTTCCCGCGCGCCGAGGACGAGCGCGTCGGCCACAACGTCCGCGCCTACGTCGACCACCAGCTCGGCCGGATCTTCCCCGCCGCGCGCCGGCCCGGCGACCCCGACGGCCTCGCCTACGACGTCCTCGTCGACCCCGCGGGCGGCACCGGCCCCGCGCGGCTCGCCGCGCAGTACTGGCGCGCCAACGTCGAGCCGACCGCGCGCTACACGATCGCCGCCGCCGGCACCAACCGCCACCGCATGAAGTCCGGCGACACCGGCCTCGAGAACCTCGTCGCCGCCGGCGACTGGACCGACAACACGATCTACGTCGGCTCCGCCGAGGGCGCGACGATCTCCGGCCTCGACGCCGCCGCGGCCCTGCGCGCCCGCCCCGACGTCCCCGCGCCCCCGCCCGCGCGCACGCGCGTGGCGATCCTCGGCGGCGGCATCGGCGGCCTGACCACCGCCTGGGCCCTGACCAGCACCCCCGAGCTGCGCGCGCAGTACGACATCACCGTCTACACGATGGGCTGGCGCCTCGGCGGCAAGGGGGCCAGCGGCCGCGGCCCGCACGGCCGGATCGAAGAGCACGGCGTGCACATGTTCTTCGGCTTCTACGACAACGCCTTCGCGGTGATGCGCGACCTCTACCCGGCCCTGCGGCGCCCCGCCGGCGCCCCGCTGGCGAGCTGGCAGGACGCCTTCCGCGAGCAGCCCGACGTCTTCGTGTTCCAGCCGTACAAGGGCGGCCTCCTCCCCTGGCACAACGTCTACCCGCGGCGCCCCGGCCTGCCCGGCGAGCCGCACCCGGCGCGCTCCGTCTGGTCGGCCGTCAAGGAGCTGATCGACCTCGGCCTCGCGCGCCTCGAGTCCGGCGCGCTCGACCTCGATCGCGCCCCCCTCGCGGCCGAGCACGCGCAGCTCGAGCGCCCGCCGTGGTGGCCGCGCCTGCTCGGCGAGCTCGAGCAGACGATCACCCGCGCCGGCGCCTCGCTCGGCCTCCACCTGATGCGCCTGCTCCGCGCCCTCGTCGCCGGCATGCCCGAGGACTGGCTGCGCCACCGCGCCGAGCAGCACCACGCCCTGCTCCACCTCGTCGACCGGCTCCTCCGCTGGCTGTGGGAGGCGATCGGCGACCGCGTCGACGACCACGTCGAGGCCTACCGGATCTGGGTCGCCTTCGACTGGATCGCCGCCGTGCTGCGCGGCCTGCTGCGCGACGGCCTGCTCGTCCCCGGCGGCTGGCGCAAGGTCGACGACCTCGACTACCGCGACTGGCTGCGCAGCCACGGCGCCAGCGAGCGCACGCTCGCCTGCCCCCTCGTCCACTCGTACTACAGCGCCGTGCTCGCCGGCGTCGACCACCCGCACGTCTCGGTCGGCGCCGGCACGGCCCTGAACACCCTCTTCCGGATCTTCTTCACCTACCACGGCTCGTTCCTCTGGCGCATGGCCGCCGGCATGGGCGACGCCGTGATGGTCCCGTTCTACAAGGTCCTCAGCGAGCGCGGCGTCCGCTTCGAGTTCTTCCACCAGGTCACCGACGTCGTCCCCGACGCGGGCGCCGAGCACGTCCAGCGGATCGAGCTCGCCCGCCAGGTCGACGTCAAGGACCCGGCCCGCGGCTACGCCCCGCTGCAGGTAGTCGAGGACCTCGACACCTGGCCCGCCGAGCCCGACTACGATCAGCTGGTCCAGGGCGACGCCCTGCGCCGCGCCGGCGTCAACCTCGAGTCCTACTACGCGCCGTGGCAGCCCGTCGGCCGCCGCACGCTCGAGCGCGGCCGCGACTTCGACTGGTGCGTGTTCGCGATCCCCGGCAGCGCCGCCCCGTTCGTCGCCCGCGGCCTCGTCGACCGCCTCCCGCGCTGGAAGACCATGACCGAGCGCGTCCAGACGATCCAGACCCAATCGTTCCAGCTGTGGCTGACCCGCGACCTCGCGGGCCTCGGCTGGCCCGCGCCCTCGACCTTCGCCACCACCTACGCCGAGCCGGTCGACACCTGGTCGGACATGGGCCTCCTGCTGCCCCGAGAGTCCTGGCCTGCGGGACATGCCCCCAAGGGCATCGTCTACTTCACCGGCTTCATGGACGGCCCGCGCTACGCCCCGCCGCCGGGCGACGCCCGCTTCCCCGCCGTCCAGACCGAGCTCGCGCGCGGCCAGATGCGCCGCTACGTCGAGCGCCGCCTCGGGACCCTGTGGCCCGGCGGCGCCGACCCGGCCGACCCGCGCGGCCTCGCCTGGTCCGTCCTCCACGACCCCGACGAGCGCAGCGGCCCCGCCCGCCTCGACGCCCAGTTCTGGAAGGCCAACTTCGACCCGTGGGACCGCTACGTGCTCTCGGCCCCCGGCACCAACCAGCACCGGATCGGCGGCGACACCGGCCTGGGCAACCTCGCCGTCGCCGGCGACTGGACCGACAACGACTTCTACACCGGCGCCGCCGAGGGCGCCTTCATCTCGGGCCTGCTCGCCGCCCGCAAGGTCAGCGGCGTCGCCTTCCCGATCCACGGAGAGAATCTATGGTGAAAGCGATCCTGCGCCTCACGATCCGCGCCCTGCAGACCCTCGAGGAGCTGCTCTACGGCCCGCCCCCGGCCCCGCCGAAGCCGACCCCGCCGCGCCCCGATCCGAAGCCCGACCCGGGCATCACGACCGCCAGGCGCCGCGTCGCGATCCTCGGCGGCGGCGTCGGGGCGCTGACCGCCGCCTACGAGCTGACGCGCACCCCCGAGCTGCGCGCGAAGTACGAGCTGACCGTCTACCAGCTCGGCTGGCGCCTCGGGGGCAAGGGCGCGAGCGGCCGCAACGCCGCGCTCGGCCAGCGGATCGAGGAGCACGGCCTGCACGTCTGGATGGGCCACTACGAGAACGCCTTCGCGATGATCCGTGACGTCTACGGCGCGCTCGGCCGCCGGCCGGACCAGCCGCTCGCCACCTGGCGCGACGCCTTCACCAGGCACAGCTACATCGTCCTCGGCGAGAGCCCCGAGCAGACCGGCGCCGGCTGGGAGCTGTGGCCGTTCGACTTCGGCACCAACAGCGAGGAGCCCGGCGACGGCCGCCCGCTGCCGACCGTCTTCGCCATGCTGCAGAGCCTGATCGGCACCCTGCGCAACCTCCTCGCCGGCCCGCACCGCGGCGACGACGCCCCCCCGCTGGTCGCCGCCCCGCCCCCCGACTACCCCGAATGGGTCGACCAGGAGCGGCAGCTCGCCGCCCGCGAGGCCGCCGCGGCCGGGCGCGCCCCCGCCGACGAGCCGCTGCGCTCGCCCGCGCTCGCCCCGGTGCCGTCCGCCGAGCACCTGCACCAGCTCGCGCACAGCCTCCCGCCCGACCCGGTCGAGCACCGCGCCGTCAGCCACCACGCGCTCGTGCACCTCGTCGAGACCACGCGCGACGCCGTCCGCGCCGCCGCCCCGCCGGCCGGCGACGCGCACCCCGCCCTGCGCCGCCTGCAGCTGCTCGTCGAGCTCTACAGCGCCGTCGTCCGCGGCATCCTCGTCGACGGCGTCCTGCTCCACGGCTTCGACGTCATCGATCGCTGGGACCTGCGCGCCTGGCTCGCGCGCCACGGCGGCCCCCCCGAGCTGCTGCAGTCCGCCGCCGCGCAGGCGATGTACGGCCTGCTGTTCGCCTACGTCAAGGGCGACCCGGCCGACCAGCAGCTCGCCGCCGGCGTCGCCGTGCGGTTCGCCCTGCGGATGACCCTCGCCTACAAGGGCGCGATCTTCTGGAAGATGAACGCCGGCATGGGCGACACCATCTTCACCCCGCTCTACGAGGTGCTGAAGGCCCGCGGCGTCCGCTTCAAGTTCTTCCACCGGGTCGAGCAATTGCACCTCGACGCCGCCGGCGACCTCGTCGAGCGGATCGAGCTCACCGAGCAGGCCCACGTCAAGGGCGGCGCCGAGTACCGCCCGCTCGTCGACGTCAAGGGCCTGCCGAGCTGGCCGAGCCGCCCGCTGTACGAGCAGCTCGTCGAGGGCGAGCAGCTCGAGCGCGACGGCGTCGACCTCGAGTCGAGCTGGGCCAAGTGGGATCGCGGCACCGCGGTCTCCCTCGTCCGCGGCCGCGACTTCGACGACGTCGTCCTCGGCACCTCGATCGGCCCGCTCCCGCGGATCGCCCCGCAGCTGCTCCGCCGCCACCCGCGGTGGGCCCGGACCGTCGAGCGGATCGCCACCAACCAGACCTTCAGCGTCCAGCTGTGGCTCGGCCCGACCCTGGCCGGCCTCGGCTGGACCGCCCCCCCGCCGGCGATGACGACCTACGCCGAGCGCCTCAACACCTGGGCCGACATGGCCCACCTCCTGCCCCGGGAGACATGGCCGGAAGGCCAGGTCCAGGACGTCGCCTACTTCACCGCCCCGTTCCCCGACGCGCGCGTGATCCCGCCGCCCGACGACCACGCCTTCCCCGCGCGCATGCTCGCCGAGCTCAAGCAGAGCGCGCTCGCCTGGCTCCCGGCCAACATCGGCGTCCTGTGGCCCGCCGCCCGCGGCGCGGACGGCTTCGACTGGTCGGTGCTGTTCGACCCCGACGGCGGCGAGGGCCGCGACCGGTTCGATCGCCAGTTCTACAAGATCAACATCGACCCGTCCGAGCGCTACGTCCTGTCGCTCCCCGGCACCACCGAGGATCGCCTCGACCCCGAGCGCGACCGTCAGGTCCGCAACCTCTACCCCGCGGGCGACTGGATCCGCACCGGGCTCAATTGCGGCGCCGTCGAGTCGGCGGTGCTCGGGGGCATGAAGGCCGCGCGGGCCCTCACGGGCGCCGCGCGGGCGATCGCCGGCGAGGAGTGACCGGTGGCCCGCGACCCGTCGCCCGCGTATCCTCGAGCCACGGTGCCCCCCGCCTCCCGCGAACCGGACGACGTCCCGAGCCCGCGCGGCCTCCCGCTCGTCGGCCACCTGCTCGACCTGCGCCGCGACCCGCTCGGGCTGCTGCTCCGGGCCCACCGCGAGTGCGGCCCGATCGCCGCCTTGCGGATCGGCCCGATGCGCGTCTACACCGTCTTCGACCCCGAGGCCGTCCGCCGCGTCCTCGTCGACAACGCCGCCAATTACGTCAAGGGCCCGCTCTACGCCAAGGCCGCGCCGATGCTCGGCCAGGGCCTCCTGCTCAGCGAGGGCCCGCTGTGGCGGCGTCAGCGGCGGATCGCCCAGCCCCGCTTCAGCCGCGCCCGCCTCGCCGCCGCCGTCCCGCGCCTCGCCGCCGAGGCCGAGCGCCTGGCCGCGCGCTGGCGCCGGGCCGCCGCCGACGGGCGCCCGATCGAGGTCGGCGCCGACATGCTCGGCCTCTCCTTGACCGCGATCGGCGGCCTCGTGTTCGGCGATCGCGTCGACGCCGAGGCCGCCCCGATCGCCCGCGTCCTGCCCGACGTCATCCGCCACATCGAGCGCACCATGAGCGCCCCGCACCCCGCGCTCGAGCGCCTGCCGACCGCCGCCAACCGCCGGTTCCGCGCCGACATCGCCGCGATCGACGCCACGATCGCCCGCCTCGTCGAGCGCGGCGGCCTCGGCGACGACCTCCTGAGCCAGCTCCGCGGCGCCCGCGACGACGAGACCGGCGAGGCGATGGACGACCGCCAGCTCCGCGACGAGATCAAGACCCTCCTGCTCGCCGGCTACGACACCACCGGCCACGCGATGACCTGGACCTGGCACCTGCTCGCCGAGCACCCCGACGTCCAGCGCCGCCTGCACGCCGAGCTCGACGCCGTCCTCGGCGGCCGCCTCCCGACCGAGGCCGACCTCGCGCGCCTCCCCTACGCCGCCCGCGTCGTCCAGGAGGCCCTGCGCCTGTACCCGCCGATCTGGTCGTTCGCCCGCGCCAGCGTCGCCGAGGACACCCTCTGCGGCCGCCGGATCCCCGCCGGCGCCGTGCTGACGCTCAACGCCTACGTCACCCACCGCGACCCCGCGCTGTGGGACCGCCCCGACCGCTTCGACCCCGACCGCTTCGACCCCGCGCGCGACGCAGCGCGCCCGCGCTTCGCCTACTTCCCGTTCGGCGGCGGCAGCCGGATCTGCATCGGCCAGCACTTCGCCGGCCTCGAGGCCCTGGTCGCCCTCGCCGTGCTCGCGGCGCGGTTCGTCGTCACCCCCGCGGCCGTGCGCACCGTCGAGCCGATCGCCAGCCTGTCGCTGCGCCCGGCCCACGGCATCCACCTGCGCCTGCGCGAGCGCGCCCCGTAGCCGAAAACCCCTCGCTCGTCCCGCGCCTCGTCACCATCCTTGCGGTGCACGAGTCGACCGGGTGCCGTCGCCATTGCTACCGTGGCGACCGTGAGCTTCAACGCGACCCTCTTGACCGCGCCCTTCGCCGCGATCCTCGGCGGCCTCCGGTTCACGATCGCCTCGGTGGCGAGCGGCATGGTCCTGACCGCCCGCGACCGCGTCGTCCAGGAGCCGTGGACCGGCGACCCGCGACAGCACTGGCGGATCCGGACCAACGGCGACGGCACGGTCCGGCTCGAGAACGTCGCCAGCGGCCAGGTCCTCGACGTCCGCGGCGGCGGCAAGCAGGCCGGCGCCGAGCTCCTGACCTGGGCCTGGCACGGCGGGGCCAATCAACGCTTCCGGATCGGCGACCTCGCCGGCGCGTCGCGGATCGACGCCGTCCACTCCGGCCTCACCCTCGACGTCCAGGGCGGCTCGAGATCGGCGGGCGCCCCGATCCTCCAGTGGTCGTGGCACGGCGGGGACAACCAGCGCTGGCGGATCGCCGAGGTCCCGCAGGTCACGCTCTACGAGCACGCCGACTACGCCGGCAACGCCCAGCGCTTCGACGTCGGCCGCCACGACCTCGCGGCCCTCGGCCGGGTCGGCAACGATCGGGTGTCGTCGGCGCGGGTGCCTGCGGGCCTGCGGGCGCTGCTCTACGAGCACGCCGGCTTCACGGGCCGGGTCAAGCAGCTCGACGCCGATGCGCCGCGGCTCGCCGACTTCAACGACGTCTGCTCGGGGCTCGTCGTCGAGATCGTGCAGCCCGCGACCCCGACCCCGACCCCGACCCCGACGCCCGGTCCCGCGCCGACGCCGGCCCCGATCGACGGCCGCGGAGACCGGCTCACGCTCGGCACCCTCCTGCCACGGACGAGCCCGTGGGGCCAGGTCCTCACGCTCTGGGCGGCGGCGGTCCACGAGAAGACCGGCGGCCGATTCACCCTCGAGATCCGCCACGGCGGGGCCGACGACGAGGGCGCGCAGATCGCCGCGATGAAGGCGGGCGAGCTCGACGGCGTCGTGGCCTCGGCCGTCGGCCTCGGCAAGCTCCACCGGCCCGCGCTCGCGCTCCAGCTCCCGGGCCTCCTCACCACCTGGTCGCGCATCGACGCCGCCCGCGAGGCCCTCCGCGTCGAGCTCGAGGACGGCCTCGCGACCGCGGGCGCCCGCGTCCTCGGCTGGTTCGACATCGGCGCCGCGCGCCTGCTGGCGCGGGGCGTCGCGGCCCGCCGGCCCGCCGACCTCCACGGCAAGCACGTCTGCACGTCGCGCGACAACCTCGCCTCCCCGCCGCTCTTCACGCTGCTCGGCGGCGCGACGGCGGTCCCCCTCCCCCTGCTCGACGTCCGCGGGGCCCTCGAGCGGGGCGCGGTCCAGGTCGTCGTCGCGCCGGCCCTCGTCGCCGAACAGCTGCAGTGGGAGTCGCAGCTCGACACCGTCGTCGCCGACGTCGTCGGCGCCGTGATCGGCGCCATCGCCGTCTCGTCGCAGCGCCACGCCGCCCTCACGCCCGATCTGCAGGCGATCCTCCGCGACACCGCCCGGGCCGCCGTCCACGCCCTCGCCACCCGGATCCGCGCCGCCGACGACGCGGCCTTCCAACGCCTCTGCGCCGCGCGGACGGTCGTCTCGCTGACGGCCGACGAGCGGTCGGCCTGGGGCGCGCTCTTCCAGGAGCAGCGCCGGCGCCTCGCCCAGGGCCTCCTGCCGCCCGAATTCCTCGCCCGGGTCGAAGCGCTGGCGACCTAGTGCCGCGCCC
>ERZ1066117.345-NODE-345-length-40010-cov-14.932774_pt1 | contig 40010 bp, 32 predicted proteins | sample MGYA00382764_ERZ1066117 | MGnify/ENA primary metagenome ERZ1066117 (study PRJEB33369, sample SAMEA5778347) | biofilm metagenome | biome: Industrial cooling water; feature: Water cooling tower basin; material: Biofilm | place: United Arab Emirates | collected...
GGGTGGGTCAGATTTCGGCTGCCGGATGGGTCCGTTTCAGATTGCCACCGACAGGAGGGGACCGTTCTGTACCGCGCGGTGCAGGCGGCCTGGGGAACCTTCGTGGGCTCGGTGGAAGCCGGGGAGCGGTCGGTGCCACGCTTCTGCCTGCGTGAGGTGGATGCGTTCCTGCGGTGTGGGGTGCTGTCGCACGGCTTCGCGCGCGTGCACTGCGATGGCTGCGGCCACGACGACGTGGTGGCGTTCTCCTGCAAGGGGCGTGGGTTCTGCCCGTCGTGCGGGGCGGCACGCATGGTGGACACCGCGGCGTGGCTGTGCGATGCGGTGATTCCGGAAGTGCCGGTGCGGCGAAGAGCAGAGCACCCCTACATGGGGAGGGGTTGTTCCCGCCGCTCTGAAAATGACCCACCCCACGGCACGTTTACATACGGGTTCCGCCACCGTGGCGGAACCCTTGGAAGTCGACTTCTTGTCCGCCGCCGACTTGCGCCGTTGGCGGTAGCTCTTGCCCTTGGTGGCGATGACGGTTGCTCGATCCGCGAGGCGGTCGAGCAGGGCGGCCGTCAGCGTCTCGTTGTCGCCGAAGACCTTCGGCCATTCGCTGAACGCGAGCTTGGCGAGCGAGCGTTTCGAAGGATCGCGCGAGGCTCGGCATCTTGAGGCGCTTGGCCTGGCCGCGGACCAGGTCCTCGGTGACGGCGTTGCGCTTCATGCGACACCTCCGAGTGCCAGGTCGAAGTCGCGCAACGACGGACTGTCGACGTCGACATCTCGCAACGACGAAGGAATGGGGCGCGCGCATCGAAGCGCACCGACGGGGATCGGCACCAGCTTCTGATGGCGGATGCCCTTGCCGCGAGCCTCGACGCCGCCTTGTCGTGCCCGGTGCGCGGTCGCGCGAAGCACGGCTCGAAGAGGTGGTGCGTGACCAACGCGGCGAACCGCTTCGCCAACTCACGCATGGACCCGCGCAGCAGGCGACGCACGGCGGGCTTCAAGTTGTCGAAGGCGATTCGGCGCGGCACGAATCCGAAGTGATGGAAGGCGCGCACGAGCCCGTCGAGGAAGCAGACCTGATCCTGCCGGTCGTAGAGCCAGCCGAAGTCGCAGCCCGAGAACATCAGCCGCATCACGAACAGGTGCGCTTTGCGACGCTCGCCGCCGACCTCGACGACCACCTCGAAGAAGTCGACTTCAGCGAACTCGCCGGGGCGGTAGGTCGGCGGAACGAAGACCTCCTGCCGCTGGCGACGCCACTCGTGCACCAACTCCTTGATGAGGGTTGCCCCGACGTCGAGCCCCTCGCCGCGCAGCATCTGGTGCAACCTCGTCGCCGTCAGCCGCTGTTTCCCAGCGGTCCAGCCGCCCGAGTCGGCCATCAGGGCGTGCGCCCGGTCGGCGACTGCGTCCCGGACCGGCGTCGGCCGAGCCGACGCGCGCCGCTCGCCGATCGGAGTCTCGTCCCTCAGGTACCAGCGAACCGTGTTGCGCGAGATCCCGAGATCTTCCCGGACCTGCCTGACCGACAGCTTCTCGACCCTGACTTTGTGCCTGATCACGTGAGCCTGATCCATCCTCGGCATCCTCTGATGACCGCCCAGAGACCCCCTCGGGGCCAGGGCGGGGTGCCGTGGGGTGGGTCATTTTCAGAGCGGCGGGTGGGTCAGTTTCAGAGCGGCCGGAACAGGCGGCAGCGCCGCCGCAGGCGTGACCGGCGGCAGCGGCCGCCGGGCGCGTCACGCGCTCACTTGCCGGACGCCGGCTTGCCGGCCGACTTGCCGGAACCGGCCGGAGCCGGGGTCGCAGCCGCCGGGGTGGTCGGCGCGGCAGCCGGGGCGGCCTCGCCCGCCTTGTCGCGGCGACGGATCGGCACCTGCACCTCCGACCAGCGCGCATCCGGATCGATGAACGGGCCGTTGTAGACGAACATGCGCGGCTGGCCGGCGACCTCCCACTCCTGCTGCCCCTTCAGCCACGCGCGCAGCGAGTCCATCGCCTCGGTCGCGTCGAAGCCGCCCTTGGCGCCGACGCTGAGCACGGTGACGGGCGCCGTGTCGCGCACCACGATCTTGCCGTCCTTGCCGACGGGACCGAGGTTGGCCGAGCGGTAGAGGAAGCTCATCGTCGTCTCGGTTGCTTCTTCCTTGTCCGCCGACTCGCCGCTCATGAAGTCCTTGTAGAGTTCGGCGTAGTCCATCTCGACCGGCGCGGTCATCGCGATCTCGCGCTTCTTGATGTGGTTGAACAGCGGGAAGAAGCCGGAAATCATGCCCGCGGCCGAGTCGTCCTTCGACACCAGTTCGGCGCGGCGCACCGACGGATAGTCCTTGATGTCGATCGCCCCGGGCGGCGTCGGCTCGGGGTAGCCCTCGGGCAGCGGCGACTCGATCATCGACGGGCCGCAGCGGTAGACGCCCTTGACCACGTCGATCGCGATCGCGCGATCGCCGCCGACGCGGCGCACGAGCTTCGGCGTGCGCACGGCACCCTGGCCTTCGACCGCACCGCCCGGCGCGGCGTCCTTGGCCTTTGCCTTCGCCTTGGCGTCGACCGCCTCGGTCGGCTGGGCTTGCGCTTCGCCGGGCGGAACCGGTTTGGCTTGGCCAACGAGGTTGGCGGTGGCAGCGAGGATGGCGAGCGTCGCAAGGACGAATGCGGGAGTGGAGTTCATGGCACGTAGTTCGGGGTCGTCGTGCGCACGGATGCAAACGCTGGCGACACCTCGCCGACGTCACCGCCGACGCGCGCGGCCGCGCCCTCATGCCGGCGAAGCAACCGACGACGCCGTCACGTGCCGCGCCGCAGCCGCGCGGTGGCGCGCAGGCGCAATTCCCGCGCCGCCAGCGGCTGCGATGCGAGCGCGACGATGCGCGCACGACCATCGCCGTCGAGCGTCGGCAGGAACGAACACGCGTCGGCCACGGTCTCGTCTTCGCAGTCCCACAGCGCCGCGCGCAACTCGGCCTGCGCGCCAGGCGCGTCGGGCATCATCGCCAGCGCGTGCACGGCGCGCCGGCGGGCCTGGCTGAACGGCGTCGTCGCCGCGACCTCGACGAGCAGCGGCGCCGAGCGGCGGTCGCCCAGGCGCGCGAGCGCGTCGAGCTCGTCGATCACCGCCATGCCGCCGTCGCGCGCGGCGTTGCCGGCGACGAAGGCCTCGAGCGCCTCGCGGTCGGCCGGCGTCGCGTGTTCGCGGAACACCGCGCCGACGGCGACGTCGAAGTAGCCGCCGAAACCGCGCCAGCGGCGCGCCTGCGCCAGCGCGTGCGGCGGTGGCAGGTGCATCACGTACTCGACGAGGCACGACCGCCGCATGCGCGTGACGCCGTCTGAACGTGCACTTCCACGTGCTGTGGCTCGATGGTGTGTACGGCTGGGAGCCGGGCTGCGGTCGGCCGGAGTTCCACGCGCAGCGGGAAGTGCTCGACGCCGACGTACAGCAGTTGGTGCAGCGGATCCGCGACCGGGTGCTGCGCGCGCTGCGCAAGGCGGGGAAGTGGGTCGACGTGGATGCGGCGGCGGACAGCGGCGATGGTGCAAGCGACGAGCTGTTGCCGGGTCTCGCCGCCGCGGCGGTCGAAGGGCGCGCGGCATTCGGCGAGCGTGCCGGCCAGCGGGATGGTCGCGTCGGTCGCGACGGTCGGTGGGAGCCGGTGGTGAAGGGTCCGCTGTGTGCGGAGATCGAAGGGTTCTCGCTGCACGCGGGCGCGTGGGTCTCGGCGCGCGATCGCGAGAAGCTGGAGAAGCTGTGTCGCTATGCAGCACGGCCGGCGGTGGCGGAGTAGCGGCTGGTGGAACTGGCGGATGGCCGGATCGGGTATGCGCTGAAGAAGCGCTGGCGGGACGGGACGACGGCGGTGGTGATGACGAAGGCGGTGCTGATGGAACGGCTGTGCGCGCTGGTTCCGAAGCCGCGGAAGCACCTGGTGACCTACCACGGAGTGCTGGCGCCGGCGTCTGGTCTGCGGCCGCAGGTGGTGCCGAGGCAGCGGGAGGAGGAAGGCGAGGCCGGCGGCTGTCGGCACGGGGCCGGTGGTGGAGTCGAGGTGCCCGAGTCAGCCGAGGTTGCGGTGGGCAAGGCGGTCGAGAACGTCGCCTTCGCCGCGTTGCTGAGGCAGCAGGCGGAGCGGCGGGTGCGAGCGCGGCTGCGAACTCCGCATGGAGGCGGCAGGCGACGTGGTGGTCGCCGGCGGTATTCGTGGGCGGAGTTGCTGCAGCGGGCGTTCGGCATCGAGGTGCTGGTGTGCCCGAAGTGCTCGGGAGTGCGCCGGGTGCTGGCGGCGATCCACGATCCGGCGTCGATCGCGCGGGTGCTGGGGGCGATGGGGCTGTCGTCGGCAGTTCCCGAGCAGGCGGGTTGCCGTTCGCCGCCGGCTGGCGAACGAGGGGGTGCGGGGGCGGCAGAGTGGCGGCTTGGGTTCCGGGTGGTCCGGGACCGCAGCTTGGATTTCCTACCCCCTCACGCCGGGATCGCCGACGAGGAGGATCCAGGGCCGGGGCCTCGCCGCTGGACGACCCCAGAGGTTGTCCGAATTCGCAGCGTTCCGGTCACTTCTCGGCATGAATCCGCTGCGTTCTTGCGTGCTTCCTGACAGCTGGCCTCGCCGCTCAGACCACAGGCGTACCCGGCATCAACGACCTGACCGTCGCCGTCTTTGGTCCGCCGCAAGGGTCGGGAATGGCGTCGTGCTTCAATACCTGCTTCCCGAACGGCAACGTCAACCTCTTCTATCAGGTGTCCGCACCCGTCGGCAGTCTCGTGCTGCTGGAGCCAGCGCCGACGGTGCAACTGCGGCTGGTCGTCGTGCCTGCGAGCAGCTGCGGCGTCTCAACCGGTGACGACCGGTCGCATCACCCGGCCGTGCACGTCCGTCAACCGGTAGTCGCGGCCACGATGGCGGAACACCAACCGCTCGTGGTCGAAGCCGAGCAGGTGCAGCATGGTCGCCTGCAGGTCGTGCACCGTGAACGGATCGGCGACCACCTGGTAGCCGAGTTCGTCGGTCGCCCCGACGACGGTGCCGCCGCGCACGCCGGCACCGGCCAGCACGATGCTGAAGCACTTGCCGTGGTGGTCGCGACCATAGCGGTCGCCGCTCTGCCCGCCCTGGTTCATCGGCGTGCGACCGAACTCGCCAGCGATCACCACCAACGTCTCGTCCAGCAGGCCGCAGCGTTGCAGGTCGCTCAGCAGGGCGCCGATCGGCTGGTCGACCTCACCGGCCTTCTGGCGCAGATTGCGCACCAGTTGCCCGTGGTGGTCCCAACCATCGTCGACGAGCTGCACGAAGCGCACGCCCCGTTCGACGAGACGTCGCGCCATCACGCAGTTGGCAGCGAACGACGGCTCGCCCGCCTTGGCGCCGTAGAGCGCCAGCGTCGCCGCCGGCTCGGCATGCAGCCGCACCGCTTCGGGCACCACGTCCTGCATGCGGAAGGCGAGCTGGTAGGCGGCGATCCGGTCGTCGGTGGCGGGATCGCCGTGGCCCTGTTGCCGCAAGCGGTCGAGGGCTTCCAGTGCCTCGAGCTGGGCTTGGCGCCCCTGCCGCGAGGTGCCGGGTTGGTTGTCGAGGAAACGCACCGCTTCGGCCCCGCCATGCAGCACCACGCCGTGGTGCTCGCCCGGCAGGAAGCCGTTGCCCCACAGCTGCACCGGCGGCGGCGGCGCGCCCGGCGGCGCGCCGGAGAGCATCGTCGCGAACGCCGGCAGGTCGCGGTTGCCCGAACCGAGCCCGTACGACGCCCAGCTGCCGCAGCTCGGCCGCCCCGCTTCGCCCGAACCGGTCATCAGCATCGACTGCGCGGGCGGGTGGTTGATGATCGTGCTGGTCATCGACCGCACCAACGCCAGCCGGTCGGCGTGCTGGCCGAGGTGCGGCAGGAGTTCGCTGAGTTCCATGCCGCACCTGCCACGACGGTGGAAGCGGAACCGCGAGCCGGCGGCGACGAGGTTGCGACCCTTCAACTGGTCGACGGCCTGGCCCGCGACCAGGCTCGGCGGCATCGGCTGGCCATCGAGTTGCTGCAGCTTTGGCTTCGGGTCGAACAGGTCGACCTGCGAGGGCGCGCCGAGCAGGAACACGAACACCACGTGCTTCGCGCGCGGGGGGAAGTGCGGCCGCGGCTGTTCGCCGAGCTGCAGCGGCAGCGCCAACGAGCCGAGCAGGCCGGCCGAACCACGCAGGAAGCTGCGCCGCGACAGCGGCGTCGACAGCGGCGGAGCGAAGCGGTCGTTCATGAGCGCACCAGGTGTTCGTCGAGGTTGAGCAGCACTGCGGCGACGGCGGCCCAGGCGGCGAGCTCGGGCGGTTCGAGCCCGGGCGTGCCCGGCGCGTCGCCGACCGTGGCGGCGGCCACGGCCAGTTCCGGGGCCGCGGCGAACAGCTCGCGTTGCCTTGCCAGCAAGTCGAGCAGCAGCCGCTGCTCCGCCGCCGTCGCCGGACGCTGCACGCAGCGCACGAAGCCGTGCTGCAGCCGCGTGACGTCGTCGCCCGTTCCAGCGAGCAGGCGCTGCGCGAGCACGCGCGCTGCTTCGGCGAAGTTGCGGTCGTTGAGCAGCGTCAGCGCCTGCAGCGGCGTCGTCGTCCGGTTGCGCCGCGCCACGCAGGTCTCGCGCCCCGGGGCATCGAGCAGCTGCAGCGACACGAACGGCACGGTGCGCTTCTGCATCACGTAGAGGCCGCGCCGATGGCGCGCGGCGACCGGCGACGGCTCGGGCCACAGATCGGCCGGTTGCCAGGGCATCACCGCTGGGCCGCCGACGGTGCGGTCGAGCAGGCCGGCCACGGCGAGCGATTGGTCGCGCAGCACCTCGGCGTCGAGCCGCCAGCGCGAGGCGCGCGCGAGCAAGCGGTTGTCGGGATCGAGCTGGCGCAGTGCCGCGGGCAACGTGCTGCTCTGCCGATAGGTCGCCGACGTGACCAGCAGGCGCAGCAGGCGGCGATGACGGAAGCCGCCGTCGACGAACGTGCGGGCGAGCCAGTCGAGCAGCTCCGGATGGCTCGGTCGCTCACCGCGCGTGCCGAAGTCGTCGACCGTCTCGACGAGGCCGTGGCCGAAGCACACGCGCCACAGCCGGTTGACGTGCACGCGCGCGACCAGCGGATGGTCCTTGTCGGTGAGCCAACGGGCGAGGCCGAGGCGGTTCTTCGGTGCGTCCGCCGGCAACGCGCCGAACACCGCCGGGATCGCCGGCTCGATGCGTTCCGCTGGCCGTTGGTAGTCGCCGCGCAGCAGCAGGTGCGTCGGGCGCGGCATCGCCATCTCGGCCGCGACCGAGACCAGCGGCACCGCCGCCAGGAGTTCGCGGTGCTGGCTGCGCAGGGCTTCCCGCTGCGCCGCGAGTCCCGCGAGCGCGGCGTCGCCGCGCGCCGCGAACAGGCGGCGCAGCAGGTCGCGCCGTTCCTGCCAGGCATGGTCGAAACCGGCCGCGAACACGTCGCTGTCGGCGACGGCCGCCAGCTCGGCAGCGGTCAGCACGCGGTCGTGCACGCGCACTTCGTCGATCGCGCCACAGAACGGTTGGCCGTCGAGGCAGCCGATGCGCAGGGTACCGTCGTTGTCGAGGTCGCCGGCCAACGGCTGCGGTGGCTTCGCGGCGGCCTCCGCGGCACCGGCCGCGGCGTCGGGCGGGGTCGCGGCGAGCACGCCGTCGACGAACAGCTGCAGCCCGCTCGCTCGCCGCGAGCCGTCGTAGGTGCAGGCGACGTGGTACCAGGTGTCGAACGCGAGTTCGTCGCGCGCCGTCCGACGCAGGCTGTCCTTCGCGCCGCCCGTGAGTTGCACGACGAGGCGGCGGCCGTCGACGGCCAGCGACCAGCCGCGCTGTTTCGCGGCCTCGTCGACCTTGCCGACGATGGCGCCGCCCTGCACGCGCTCGTCGTCGGTGAGGCGGATCCACGCCGACACCGTGAACGGCGCATCGGCGCGCAGCTCGACCGGCTGCGGCACGTGCACGAAGGCATCCTTGCCGTCGAGCTGCAGCGCCTGGTCGCGCACGCCGTCGACCCACGTAGCTGTGCCGAGGCCGCCGCGTTCGGCGTGGCCGCGGCGTTCGCCCGCGAGCCCTTCGTGCCAGCGCGGGGCTACCAAGGTCTGGTCCGGTACGCTGCGTTGCTTCGCCCATGCGGCGAACGCGTCGGCACGTTCGTGATGCCCCCGCTGCAGCTGGCGCTCCAGCTCGTCCACCTGGCCTTGCAGTTCGAGCAGCCTGGCGCCCTGCTCCGCGGTCGGCAGCTGCAGGAACGGCTCGGCGTTGCCGTGGCGCAGCAGGCCCTTCTCGGGCATGCGGTTCCAGAACGCGTAGAGGCCGTAGTAGTCGCGCTGCGTGATCGGATCGAACTTGTGGTCGTGGCACTCGGCGCACCCGACCGACAGGCCGAGCCACGTGGTCGCGAACGTCGCGGTGCGATCGGCGATGTACTGGTGGTGGAACTCGCCGGGCTGGCCGTCGCCGTCCGGTGCCACGGCGTGGTTGCGGTGGAACCCGGTGGCGATGCGGCTCGACAACGTCGCGTCGGGCAGCAGGTCGCCGGCGATCTGTTCCGCCGTGAAGCGGTCGTACGGCATGTCCTCGGTGAACGCGCGCACGACCCAGTCCCGCCACGCCCACATCTGCCGGTCGCTGTCGAAGTCGAAGCCGTTGGTGTCCGAATACCGCGCCAGGTCGAGCCACAGTGTCGCCATGCGTTCGCCGTGCGCGGTCGATGCCAGCAGCCGGTCGACGGTACGTTCGTAGGCATCGGGGGCCGGGTCGGCGAGGAACGCGGCGAGTTCCTCGGGCGTCGGCGGCAGGCCGGTCAGGTCCAGGCTGACGCGGCGCAGCAAGGTCGCCCGGTCGGCCTCGGGCGACGGGGCGAGGCCATGCTGCTCGAGCCGGGCGAGCACGAAGCGGTCGAGGTCGTGGCGCGGCCAGTCGGTCTGTCGGACCGCCGGAACCGCCGGCAGCTGCGGCGGGGACAGCGACCAGTGCGCGGACGTCGGGCCCTGCTGCCCGACCGTGGTCGCCGCCGCCAAGGCGGCGCAGCAAGCGAAATCGAGGAGTCTCCGCCGTGGCATGCCGCGGGAAGCGTCGGCACGCGGCGGGCAGGATCAGGATTCTGCGGAACTTCGCCGCTGGCACCTGGCGCGGCGCTCACCAGAGGTAGCGCACGACCTCGAGCTCCGGCCGCAGCTTCGCCAGCTCGTCCTGCTGCGCCTGGCTCATGCACGCGGTGCCGGTCACGCTGACGAACCGCCAAGTGCGGGCGTCACGGATCGTCACGAACGACGCGCTGGTCAGCTGCTGGCAACGCGCCACGCTGACGCGCTGCAGTGCCGGTGCGGCGGCCAGGGTGCGCAGCACGTCGTCGGTGACGCAGCACCGCCAGCGTGTCGGGCGCCAGCCGGGGCAGGTTGTTCCGCTCGAGCTGCGGCAGCGCCGCGATGGCGGCGAGCCCCGTCGCCGTGAACGGGTCCTCGTCGTCGCGCACGCACGACACGCTGCGCAGCCCCGGCAGGCGCGCGAGTCGCAGTGCGGCCTGATGGAGCGGCTGTGCGCGCTGGTTCCGAAGCCGCGGAAGCACCTGGTGACGTATCACGGGGTGTTGGCGCCGGCGTCGGGTCTGCGGCCGAAGGTGGTGCCGAGGCAGCTGGTGGAGGAAGGCGAGGCCGGCGGCTGTCGGCACGGGGCCGGTGGTGAAGGTGAGGTGCTCGAGTCAGCCGAGGTTGCGGTGGGCAAGGCGGTCGAGAACGTCGCCGTCGCCGCGTTGCGGAGGCAACAGGCGGAGCGGCGGGTGCGGGCGCGGCTGCGGGTTCCGCATGGTGGTGGCAGGCGACGTGGTGGTCGGCGGCGGTACTCGTGGGCGGAGTTGCTGCAGCGGGCGTTGCCAAGACCGTCATCCAGCGGCCTCCTGCGGAGGCCTGGCCGGCAGAGGACTCAGCGACGTGCTGCGCACGTTCGGGATCGAGGTGCCGACGTGCCGCTCGCCGAGGCGGTGCGCGCCGAGAAGGCGGCGCCGTGGAAGGCGCGGTTGGCAGAGCTGCCGCCGGCGCGGTGAGCGGCGGAACGAGCCGGCGGCCGGCAGGCGATCGTGGCGCCGTTCCCGAACGACGCCTCAGCCATCGCGCAGCAGCGCTGCGACCTGCTGCCACAGCGTGCGCCAGTCCGCCGCCTCCGCCGTCGGCAGCGCCGCCAACGCGTCGGCCTCACGCACGCCGGCCAGCAGCGGGTCGTGCTGCGCCGCCAGCACCACGCGTCGCACGTCGGGGTGGTCGCCGAGCTGGGCGCGCCATCGCTCGAGCTCGTCGAGCAACCAGCCGCGCGCTCGTTCCCGCAGCTGCGTCCGCTCGGCATCGGGGACGATCTCGCCAGCTCGCGCCTGCCGCGCCGCCTGCTGCACCGCGCAGCGGGCCGCGTGGTAGCGGCAGCTGGCCGTCTCCAGCAGCTCGGGATGCGCGGCGAACCCGCGCTCCAAGGCGCGCAGCGCCAGCGCGAAGTCGCCGCGCCCCAGCGCGAACTCGGCCGCGGCGCCGATCTCCATGGGCGTGGCGGCCGCGCGTTCGCCGCGCGCGATCGCCAGCAGATCGTCCAGGCGGTCGACCTCCGGCTGCAGGGAGGCGATGCGCTGCCGCACGTTGGCGAGCCATTGGCGGCTCCACTCGTCGGTGCCCTTCGCCCAGGTGGCCTCCGCCCGCCGCAGCGCGGCCAACGCCTCCTCGTAACGGCACGCGTCGAACAGGCGCAGCGCGAGATTGAAGTGGATCGGCCCGAAGTCCGGGGCCTTGGCCAGCCCTCGCTGCAGGATCGCGATCGCGCCGGCGTCGTCGCCCTGCTTGTGCAGGGCGACACCGAGGCTGTTGCAGGTGACCGGATCGTCCGGATGCTGCTGCAGGGCGGCGCGGTAGCTGGCGATCGCCGCGTCGAGTTCGCCTCGCGTCGCCAGCACGTCGCCGAGGTTGTGGAGCGCTTCGCCGAAGTCCGGCTGCAGTTCGAGGGCCTGGCGCAAGGCGACGGCGGCCTCCTCGAGGCGGCCCAGTTCCATCAGCAGCGAGCCGAGGTCGTTGTGCGCCTTCGCGTAGGCAGGATCCAACGCGATCGCTCGCCGCAGGCTGCGTTCGGCGCCGACGCGATCGCCCTGGTCGCGCAGGACGAGGCCGAGGCTGAGGTTGGCGACCGCGTTGCGATCGTCGATCGCCAGCGCCGCGCGGATGCTGGCGGCCGCTTCCGCGAGGCGACCCTGCATGCGCAGCAGCGCGGCCAGGTTGGTGTGCACCAGCTGCGACGCGGGCCGCAGTGCCCGGGCAACGCGATAGTGCGCCTCCGCAGCCGGCAGATCACCGGCCATCATCTGCAGCGATGCCAGGTCGAAGGCGCTGCTGAAGTCGGACGGGTGTTCGTTGGCAGCGATCTGCATCACCTGCACGGCCTGCCTGCGGGCGCCGGCCAGGTCGAACGCGCGCGCCAGCAGATGCAGGCTGATCGGCGGCAACTTCGACACGTCGAACTCGGTCCGCAGCGCCTCCACGCTGGCCAGGCTGGGCGCGCTGCCGCCGAGCAGCACGCGCAAGCGGTTGCGCAACGGGTCGGGGTCGAGCGCCATCGCGATCGTCTGCAGCAGCCGCGCCTGTTCGCCTTCGGGGCTGCCGCCGTCCACGCGCAGCGGCCAATGGACCCAGTCGTCGATCGCCACCGCCAGCTCGACGCCGAGCGGCCCCGCCAGCGCCTGACGCGCGGCCTCGAAGCCGAGCGAGGTCAATTCGCGCCCGTCCAGATACTCGGCGAACGCGGCCCCGTAGACCTGCTGGTAGCGCGCGGCGACGAGCGGCTGCGCCTTGGCCATCGGCATCGCCATGCGCATGCGCAGCGAGAAGTCGTCGAGTTCGGGCCGTGCCGCCGCGAGTCGCGCGCGCATGGCGGCGTGCTTGCCAGCCACCGCGCGCGCCGTCGCCGCGGCATCGCGCTGCCGCCGTACGGAATCCAGCAGCGTCGCCGTCCCTGCGCGCGCCGTCGTCGCGATGTCGGCCTCCTGGGCCAGTGCGTGGGCTCGTTCCGCAGCGTCCAGCGCACGATCCCATTCGGCCACGCTGGCGTCGCGCGCCTTGACTTCGGCGAGCAGCACGTTGGTGGCGTTCACCGCCGCGGCGAGCCGCTGGCCCGCCTGTTCGCTGCGTTCGCGCGCCTGCTGCGCGAACACGGCGTAGCCGCCGCCTCCCAGCGCCAGCAGCAGCACCGCCGCCACCGCTGCGACCAGGGTGGTGCGCGCGCGCCCCTTGGCTTCCGCCGCCTGCAGCTGCGCCTGCCGCGCGCGTTCTTCGACCGACGACAGGTAGGTCGCGATCGCCTTGGCGACTTCGGTGCCCGATGCGGGCCGCGCGGACCGGGCGGGTGCGAGGCAGCTGCGGCACAACGCCACCAGCGGCGCGTCGGCCCCGGACTGCGCCAGCCGCGCGTGGATCGGCGACATGTCGGCGCGCGCCGCCTGCAGGATCAGGTCGCCATCCGCTTCCAGGTACGGCGGTCGGCCGGTCAGGATCTCGCAGAGGATCGCGCCGAGGCCGAACACGTCGCTGCGTTCGTCGAGGTTCTCGACGTCGCCGAGCGCTTGTTCCGGCGGCATGTAGGCCGGCGTGCCGAGCATCGAGCCCGCCACCGACTGGGAGCCGCGCGCAGGATCCGAACGCACCGTGGCGATCACACTGGCGGCGGGGGCCGCCGCCTTCGCGTCGCGCGAGCCACGCCCGGCCTGCAGCACCTTGGCGAAGCCCCAGTCGACGACCTGCACCTCGCCGAAGCTGCCGATCATCACGTTGGCCGGCTTCAGGTCGCGGTGCACGACGTTGCGCGCATGTGCGTAGGCCAGCGTCTGGCAGATCTGCTCGAACACGGCCAGGAACCGTCGCCGGTCGTCGGCGGGACTCGTGCGCCGACCGAGCAGCACGGCCAGGGTCTCGCCCTTGACCAGCTTCATGGCGAAGTACGGCCGTTCGCCGTGCTGCAGGCCGAGCTCGTAGACCGGCACGATGCCAGGGTGCTGCAGCTGGCCGCCGATCTGCGCCTCCTCGATGAAGCGTTCGAGGATCTCCGGCCGGCTCGCGTACTCCGGTCGCAGCACCTTCATCGCCACGTCGCGGCCGAGATCCTGGTCGCGGCCCTTGTAGACGACGCCGACGCCGCCGCGGCCGATCTCGCCGAGCACCTGGTAGCGGCCCGACGGATCGCGCAGGGCCTTCGCTTCGTCGTCGATCTTCACCGGCGCGTCGCTCTCGTCGTTGCCGCGCAGGTGCAGGTCCAGACGCGAACCGGTCATCCTCTGCAGCACGTGCAGCAGGCTCGGGCGTGGGCTCGGCGCCTCGCCGAACGCGGCGCGCATGCCGGCATCGAGACCATCGGGAGGCGTGGCTTCAGGTTCCATGACGGGCTCCATGGCGGCACTTCGCCGCGGTCGCGGTTTTCCTCGCCAGCTTCCGGAAATCGCGGGCGGTCATGCCAGCAGCCCGAGCAGCCGCTGGCATTCGTCGTCGAGGTCGGGCTCGGATCGCACCGAGTGGAAGGCGACGACCTGGCGCAGGCACAGCCGGAACTCCTCGCGGGCCCGGGCATAGGCGCGGTGCACGGCGTCGGGGTCGATGCCCCAGCGCGCCGCGATGTCCCGCACCGGCAGGTCGGCGCCAAAGCGCAGGCGCAGCAGCTCGACGCGCAGCCGCGCCCCGTCGTCGGTCGCCCGTTGCGCCATCCGCTCGGCGGCCTCCTTCATCAGCGACTGCGCCCACGAACGGTCGAACAGTCGCGACACGCCGAGGGCCGGATCGACCAGCTCCTCCAGCTCGACGTCGCCGCCGCGCGCGGCCCGCTCGCGACCGCGCCCCTCGATGCGCAGGGCGACGTTGCGCACCACGCCGTACAGGAAGCCGCGGAAGTCCCCGGTTCCCTGCTGCGCGCGGCCGAGCGGCCCGCCGGCGCGGAAGCACTCGAGGAACACGTCCTGGACGGCGTCGTCGATCTCGTTCGCCAGGGGGCCCGCGCGCCAGCGCGACGCCAGGAACGCGCGCACCAGCGGCAGGTAGCTGCGGCCGAAGACCGAGCGCGCGCCAGCTTCACCGGCTGCGGCGCGCTGGACGAGGCTCCAGCAGGTGTCGACGCCGGGATCCGGGGGCACGCTCGCAACTTGAGGGGCGCACCCGCCGGTCGGCAAGGGGCGAGGGTTGTCGCAGAATCCGCGAATGTCGCGAGGAGAACGCGCGGGCACCGGAAGTGGGGATGTGCCGGCCATCGTGCCGCGCGAAGCAACCAAGGTCCCACCTCATGAACCTCGCATCGTCGTTCGTCCCGCTCACGTTCGCCATGGCCGCTGCCATGGCCGTCACCGCCGCCGCCCAGGAGATCGTCGAAGTCGGTCCGCTGCCGGGCGGCGCCTGGTCGCAGGCCATCGCCGCCAGCGCCAACGGCAACGTGGTGATCGGCAACAGCTCGGGCCCCAGCGGGGATCGCGCGTTCCGCATCGTCGGCGACGGCGCGCCACAGGACCTCGGCCTGCTGCCCGGGGCGCTGGCGACGTACGCGATCGCCGTCAGCGGCGACGGCCGCACCGTGGTCGGCTTGACGTTCGGTGCCCCCACGGGCGAGGCCTGGCGGTGGACGGTGAACGGTGGCCTGCAGGCGCTGCCGAGCTTGCCGGGTTCGACCACCGGTGCCGGTGCCTACGGCGTCAACCACAACGGCACGCTGGTGTGCGGCACCAGCGGCTCACCGGACGGCGATCGCGCCGTGCGCTGGACGCCGAACGGCATCCAGAACCTCGGCACGTTGCCGGGCGGTGGCTACTCGTTCGCCTACGCGATGAGCCGCAACGGCCACGCCATCGCCGGCCTCAGCGATTCCCCGAACGGCGAACGCGCGATCCGGTGGACGGCCGCCCAGGGCATGCGCGAACTCGCCGGCCTGCAGCCCGACGATTGGTCGGCCGGTTTCGCGATCAGCCGCAACGGCAACGTGGTCGTCGGCTACAGCGGCCTCAGCCAGGTCCGCTGGGTCGGCAACGGCCCGGCGCAGGATCTCGGGCAACTGCCCGGCGGTTCCTTCGGCAGCGCCTACGCCTGCAGCGGCAACGGCCAGTTGGTCGGCGGCGTCGCCGAGGACGCGGACGGACTGTTCTGCGCGACGCTGTGGAGCCCGGCGCTCGGCATGCGCAAGCTGGAGGACGTGCTGGGCCTGCTGCAGATCGACTGCACCGGCTGGACGTTCGACGTCGTCACCGGCATCTCGAGCGACGGCAACACGCTGACCGGCATGGGTTCGTTCGAAGGCGAGGGCCGCGGCTTCGTGGTCGACCTGCCCGGCCCCTCTGGTTGTGGCAGCGTGCACGGCCAAGGCGGCTAGCTGGGCTGGAAGCGCCGCCGCGACCTCGATCCGCCGCATCCCGATGGAAGCGGCCCGCGTGCGCAACGCGCCGAAGTGCGTGGGCTGCGGGCAGCGGGTGACGCTCGCCGGCGTCGCCACGCAGCCCGACGTCGACCCCGACGAATCGCGATGTCCGCACGCTGGCGGTCACGGCGAGCCTGCTGGCGGAACACGGCGATCGCGCGGCGGTGGCGGCGATGGTGCAGTGCGAGGCCCCGAGGCGCGGCTTCTCGCCGGCCACCAGGATCTCGCCGTTGGCCTGGGCTTCGATGGCGAACGACAGGCCACCGGGGCCGGTGCCGATCGCCTGCCAGGCGCTGCCGTTCCATCGCACGATCCGCTCGGGCCAGCGACGATCAAGTCGCCGTTCGGCGCCGCATCCATCGCGGTGACAAGTCCGCCGAGCGGTCCCGGCAGAGTGCTCCAGGTGCTGCCGTTCCACAGGTGCACCTGGTCGGGCGACGCCACCGCGATGTATCGCCGCAAGCTAGCGCACGCGATGGCTTCGGCAAACGCCGGCAGCCAGGCGCGGCATTCCTTCCCACCGCGCCGCCGTGCGCCGCATCAGCGAAGCGTCTCGACGAGCTCATCCCTCGCCTCGAGTTCGAAGGTGGCGCTCGTTCTGTCGCCCAGCCGGAAGCGCACGAGCCAGCGGCAGAGTGGGTCCAACAGGAATCGGCATTCGAACGTGCCATCCACTGCCGTGGTGCAGCGGGCGATGGCTTCTTCGTTGCGCCACATGGCGACACGCGACACAGCCTCCTCGATCGAGCCAAGCGGTTCGGCGCGATCGACCTTCTGCACAGACTCGAGGCGGGCGTTGGCCACTGGGCGGCCGAGTTCGTCGAGGACCTGGCCACGCAAGAGCGGCAGTGGTTGCAGTGTGAGCCGGATCGGTGCCTCTGGCCTCTTCGCGATGCGCTGGACGCACGCCGCTTCGGCATCGTGGGCGAACACGAGCCACTCGTCCTTGGTCGCCGCAACGGAGAGACGTCCTGCCTGATCGGGGATCGCATGCCACGAACTTGGGTTCGCGAACGCACGGCTGCAGAGGATCAGTTGTGCGTTTGTCGGCGGCGAGCCGTTGGCGGTGGTCAACTCGAACTGCAGGAGCCAGTTCGGGTTCAGCTGGCGGGGCGGGAGGATCAGTGTGGAGAACGCAACGGGCGGTGTCGACGCAGTCTGCCGCAGGTTCTCGGGGAGCAGTAGTTGCCAGGCAGGATCGGCGTCGGCGGCGATGGCGATTCCGTCTCCCTGGGGCAGCTGCGCCCTGCCCTGTTCGTCGGTTTGAATCCTCGATTGCAAATCACCGTTGCTCGCGATCAGCGTGCGTTGCGCGGCGACCCTCGGTGCGTTGGTGACGAGGTGCAGTTGCTGTGGATGGTCCGTGCGCATCTTCAGAAGATGCGTTTGCCCGTCGACCAAGGTGCGGAGGTCGCGAGTCCCCCAGTGCGTCGTCGTCGTGTCCGAGCCCTTCGGACCTCGGGCGCGCCAGCTCGGCTGGGGGGCCATGGCACGGACGTCGCGAATCCAGCCGTTGGCGTCGGTGCGGCCCACGGACCGCCAGTCGTAGCGAATCGGCGGGTCGATGGTCAGGCCCGTGAACCTCTGCTCGATGGTGGAGGTCAGCTCGAACACCTCTACGTCGGCGACGCCGTCGGATCCGTCTCCACCCCAGAAGCGCTCCACGACGCGAACCTGCAGAGTCGTCGGTGGCGGGATCGTCCACGTCCATTCGCGTTCGTCGGGATCCGGTTCCCACTTACCCAGCACCTCGCCGCGCGGATCGATCAGCTGCAGTGCGAGTGCCGGGGATGTCGGCCGTGGCACGCACGGTTGAGCCGGGATCGTCGCCATTCCATCGGCGACCAGGATCGAGTCCTCGGGCAGCTGCACTCCGCCCGGCAGAACTCGTATGCGGAACGGTCCGTTCGTGGCCCATGCCGCGAGCCCTTCGATGCGAAGTGTGTGCGGGAGGGATTTCGAGCGGGCGTGCAGGACGAGGAATGGACTGCTGTCGACGAGTCGCAGTTCGCTGGCCGGTCGCGCGCCGTCGTCGGCTGGTGGGCCGAGGCACCAAACGCGGTAGGGCGCGCAAGGCAGCAGTTCGGCGCGGAAGCGCCCTTGGGCGTCGGTGCGCACCGTTCGGTCGTCGGTCGGATCTCCGTGCTCGGCGAGTCGTGCGACGAAGACGAAGCGGACGTCGGCACCGGCGAGCGGTTCGCCAGCCGCATCCTTGGCGACGCCACTCAGCACCCGTCGCTGCTGCGCGGTGAGGGGCGTCGCGGCGACGAGCATGGCGAGGACCGCGCCGAGGGCTCCCGCCGTGCGCCGCATCAGCCGATCTTCTCGCTGATCGTCTTCGCCTGCAGGAACTGCAGCAGGTAGTCCGGGCCGCCGGCCTTGCTGTCGGTGCCCGACATGTTGAAGCCGCCGAACGGGTGCGCGCCGACGAGCGCGCCGGTGCACTTGCGGTTGATGTAGAAGTTGCCGACGTGGAACTGGCGGCGGCAGAGTTCCTTCTTCGCCTCGTCCTTGGTGAACACCGACCCGGTCAGCCCGTACTCGGTGTTGTTGGCGACGGCGAGGCCTTCGGCGAAGTCCTTCACTTTGATGATCGCCAGCACCGGTCCGAAGATCTCCTCCTGCGCGATCTTCGCCGTCGGCGACACGTCGGCGAACACGGTCGGCACCACGTAGTGCCCGTTCTTCGGGCCTTCCTTGCCGCCGATCAGCAGCCGGCCTTCCTTCTTGCCGGTCTCGATGTACTCGAGCGTCTTCTTCTTCGCCGCGGCGTCGACCATGGGGCCGAACGCGTTCGTGCGCTCGCTCGGGTGGCCGAGCTTGATCGCCTCGACCTTCGGCACGATGCGCTTCACGAACTCGTCGTAGACGCTCGCGTGCACGATGGCGCGGCTGCATGCCGAGCACTTCTGGCCCTGGTAGCCGAAGGCCGACGCGACGACGGCGTCGACCGCCTTGTCGAGGTCGCAGTCGGCGTCGACCAGGATGCTGTCCTTGCCGCCCATCTCGGCGACGAGGCGCTTCATCCAGATCTGGCCCTTCTGCGTCTTCGCCGACTGCTCGAAGATCCACAGGCCGACGTCGCGCGAGCCGGTGAACGAGATGAAGCGCGTCAGCTTGTGCTGCACCAGCGCGCCGCCGACTTCGCTGCCGGGGCCGGTGACGAAGTTCAGCACCTGCTTCGGCAGGCCGCAGTCGTACATCAGCTGCACGAAGTGCGCGGCGACCGCGGGCGACTGGCTCGCCGGCTTGACGACGACGGTGTTGCCGGCGACCAGCGCAGCGACCGCCATGCCCGCCATGATCGCCAGCGGGAAGTTCCACGGCGGGATGATCGCGCCCACACCGAGCGGGATGTAGATCATCTGGTTCCTCTCACCGGCGACCGGCACGACCGGCTGCGGCTCCGCCATGCGCAGCATCTGGCCGGCGTAGTACTCGAGGAAGTCGATCGCCTCGGCGGTGTCGGCGTCGGCTTCCGCCCACGACTTGCCGACCTCGTGGCACAGCAGCGCCGAGAACTCGTGCTTGCGCTCGCGCAGCTTCTGGGCGGCGGCGAACACGATGCGCACGCGTTCCTTGACGTCGGTCGCGGCCCACGCCGGGAACGCCGCGTGCGCCTTCTCGACCGCGAGGTTGGCTTCGGTCGCGGTCAGCTTCTGGTACTTGCCGACGAGGCGCGTGGTCTCGCCCGGATCGAACACCTCGAACGTCGACTTGCCGCGCACCTCCTCGCCGCCGATCCAGCACGACCAGGTGCGGCCGAGCACGTTCTTCTGCACGTGTTCGAGGGCCTTGGTGAAGGCCTGCTGGTTCTCGGGGCGGGTGAAGTCGGTGAACGGTTCGTTGCGGAATTCGGGCAGCTGCACGGGGGATCCTCGCGATGCGACGGGAAGAACGCGCCAGGATGCGGAAGCCCGGGAGCAAACGCAAGCGACCCGCCGGGGGGTGGCCGGCGGGTCGCTTGCGGGGGATCTGCGGGGTTGCGGGGAGGGCGGGGCTGCGGGGCTTGCGGGCGGGGGGGGCGTTGGGGCGGGGGCAGGGAGTCGGGAGCGGGATCAGACGGCCTGGTAGCGGTGGCGCTGCGCGGCCTCGGCGACGCGGGAACGTTCGTCGTTGGCGAAGAGGCGGACCTTGCCGCCGCACTGCACGCAGAAGCTGTGGTCGACGCTGGCGAGGTAGCGCACGTGGGCAGCGCAGGCACCGCACCACTTGGTCTCGCGGTAGAACGTGCTGTCGGTCGCGCGGGTCGTCGTCATCGTCGTCGTCGTGGTCGCGTGCATCGTGATCGAGAAGAGCGACGCACTTGCCAAGTGGCGTCGCCTCGCCGCGGCGCGTGCACCTCGGCGATGGCATGGTGCGGTCGGCGCGTGGGCCGTTGGCCGCCGACTTCGTGCGCGTTGACTTGCGGCGTCGCGTCCGTGCGACGAGTTCGCGGTCGTGCGCGTGGTCGCGGCGGCGGGGCGCGATGGCAGCGACGTCGTGGTGCCAAGGTCGCAGGTGGGCGACGGTCGCGCGGCGGCGACGCACGCCGCGGCTGCACTGCGGCTGCGGGAGGCGGCGGTGAGGTCCGACGAAAAGCGCGAACGCCGCCTCGGGAGGGACCGGGGCGGCGTTCGCGGGGATCAGGGAAGGTCAGGTCGGGCTGTGGTCGCGTTCGGGAGTGGCTTCGGTCGGGAGCGGGAGGATGTCGGGGCGGGGAAGGCGGGGGGGTCGTCGGACGGGCGGGGGAAGCGGGGATCAGACGGCCTGGTAGCGGTGGCGCTGCGCGGCCTCGGCGACGCGGGAGCGTTCGTCGTTGGCGAACAGGCGGACCTTGCCACCGCACTGCACGCAGAAGCTGTGGTCGACGCTGGCGAGGTAGCGCACGTGGGCAGCGCAGGCACCGCACCACTTGGTCTCGCGGTAGAACGTGCTGTCGGTCGCGCGGGTCGTCGTCATCGTCGTCGTCGTGGTCGCGTGCATCGTGATCGAGAAGAGCGACGCACTTGCCAAGTGGCGTCGCCTCGCCGCGGCGCGTGCACCTCGGCGATGGCATGGTGCGGTCGGCGCGTGGGCCGTTGGCCGCCGACTTCGTGCGCGTTGACTTGCGGCGTCGCGTCCGTGCGACGAGTTCGCGGTCGTGCGCGTGGTCGCGGCGGCGGGGCGCGATGGCAGCGACGTCGTGGTGCCAAGGTCGCAGGTGGGCGACGGTCGCGCGGCGGCGACGCACGCCGCGGCTGCACTGCGGCTGCGGGAGGCGGCGGTGAGGTCCGACGAAAAGCGCGAACGCCGCCTCGGGAGGGACCGGGGCGGCGTTCGCGGGGATCAGGGATGCGGTGGTCGGGTGTTCGCTTCAGGGCGGGGAGATCGGGGAGGGCGGGACGTCTTGGGGAATGCGGGGAACGTGCGTCGGGGTGGGGATCAGGAGGCTTGCCACTTGTGGCGCTGCACGGTGTCGGTGAAGCCGCGGTCGTCGTCGCTCGAGAACAGGCGCACGCGGGCACCGCACTGCACGCAGAAGCTGTGGTTCACACTCATCAGGAAGCGCACGTACGTCTGGCACTGCGCGCACCACTTCGTCTCGCGGTAGTACTCGTCGTTCGTCGTCATCGTCGGCGTCGGGCAGTCGGCGGTCCGGGAGAACACGCGGACGAAGAGCAACGAGCTTGCCAAGTGCGGTGCGGCGTGCGGCGGCTGGCGAACGCGCCGTCGCATCGCGCGTTCGGGGCGGCGGTCGGGGTGCTGCCGCCGTCGCTCCGAGCGGCCTCGCGTCGCGCGCGTGCGACGGTGGCGCGGCCGCCTGTGGCGGTTCCGGGCGAGCGCGCGCTGCCATGGCGGGATCGTCGCCGCGTCGTGCGCGTGCGACCGTCGCGCCCGTGCGACGCGTGGCCGGCCTCCGACGCGATGCGGCGCGCGCCCTGGCTTCGGATAGGCTCGCGCCACCATGAAGCTCCCCGTTCTCGCCGTCCTCCTCCTGTCGTCGTTGTCGTTCGTCGCCTGCGGAGGCGAGGCCAAGGCCGGTGAGGCGAACACGCCAATGGTCGGCAAGGTCGCCGACAGCGTCGCGGCGCTCGGCAAGGTCGGCGCGGTCAAGGAGACGCTGCAGGGCATGCTGACGTCGCTCGACGGCCTGAAGGATCCGGCCGCGGCCGAGAAGGCGAAGGCCGGGCTCGAGGAGCAGCTCGGCAAGCTGAAGACCTTGGTCGGCCAGCTCGATGCGAGCCAGCTCGGCGACCTGTGGACGAAGGCGAAGGTCGAGGTGCAGAAGGTCGCCGACGAGCAGCTGCCGAAGCTGGTCGAGAAGTACAAGGCGAACCCCGAACTGCAGAAGGCGGTGGCGCCGTACGTCGAGCAGCTGAAGGGACTGTTCGCCGGCAAGTGACCGGCACAGCGGCGCAACGCGCGGTGGCGTGATGCGTGCGCGCGTTCAGCCGCCGAGCGCCGCGTCGATCTCCGCGCGCACGCGCTCGTCGGTCTCGCGGGCGCGCGCGGCCTGCAGCTGCGGGTCGTCGGCGCGGATGCGGCCGATCGCCCACGCGGCGTGGCCGCGCACGATCGGATCCTCGTCGCCGAGCGCCGTGTGCAGCGCCGGCAGTGCCGCGTCGTCGCCGCGGTTGCCGAGCACGATCGCGGCATTGCGGCGCAGGCCGCTGCGGGTGGCGCGGCGCATCGCGGTGCCGACGAACTCGTGCTGGTAGCGCGCTTCGTCCATGGCCAGCACGTCGACCAGCGTCCACTGTTCGACGATGCGGTGCGGACGCAGTTCGACCGGTCGCTGCTCGCCCGTGAGGCGCGCGCGCTGGCTCTTGCGCGTGAACGGGCACACCTCGAGGCACACGTCGCAGCCGAACAGCCACTCGCCCTGCTTCGCGCGCAGCTCGGGGGCGACGAAGCCGCGCTGCTCGATCGTCGTGTAGCTGAGGCAGCGGCGCGCATCGACCTGGAACGGGGCGGTGATCGCCTGCGTCGGGCACGCGTCGAGGCACGCGGTGCAGCTGCCGCACGAGCCGGGCGACGGCGGATCCGGCGGCAGCTCTTCGCCGGTCAGCAGCTCGGCGAGCTGCAGGTAGGGACCGTGCACCGGCGAGATCACCATCGCGCTCTTCGCCAGGAAGCCGATGCCGGCGCGCACCGCCAACGCCCGTTCGAGCACCGGCACCGCGTCGGTGCCGCCGTTCATCGAGCCGTGCGGCAGACCGGCGGCTTCGAGTCGTTCGCGCAGCGTGAACACGCGTTCGCGCAGCCAGCGGTGGTAGTCGCGGCCGAGCGCGTAGCGGGCGATGCGGCCGCCGCCCGGCAGCTCGCCCGGGCCCGCGCCGTAGTCGACGGCGAGCGCGATCGCCGAACGCACGCCGCGCCGCCAGCGATCGGGGGCGAGGATGCGTTCCTGGTTGTCGACCAGGAACTGCATGTCGCCGTGGCGGCCTTCGGCGAGCCAACGCAGGAAGTGGGCCCCGTGCTCGCCCGGGTCGGCGGGGCCGAAGCGCACCAGGTCGAAGCCGACCTCGGCGGCGATGCTGCGGATGGTGTCGGGAGCGAGCGGCACGTGGGCGCGATCATGCCAGCCGCGGCCGCTGGCCGCGCGCCTCAAGCGCCGCCGGCGAGCTGGCCGATGCCGAGGGGCCGTCGGCGCCGTTCGCGCCGCGGCGAAGAGGTCGCGCGATGTCCCACCCGAACCCCACCGTCCAGGCCGAATCCACGAGCGACTACGTCCTGCCGTCGCCGCCGCGCGGCACCGGCGAGATCGTCGTGGTGGCGCCACCCGGCGACGGCGCGTCGTCGTTGTCGCGCGGTGCCGAAGTGGCGCGGCGGCTCGGTGCGCGCTTCGCGGCGCTCGGCGAGAGCCAGCAGCTGTTCCTCGGCGAACTGCGCGAGCGCATCGTCGCCATCGACGGCGTCGTCGCCGAAGCGTCGCGCGCGCAGCTGAAGGGTGCGCTCGGCGAACTGCTCGCCGTGCTCGATTGGTGCGACGCGGTGCAGGCCGACGCGGTGCAGGACGCGGCCCGCGCCGCGGACGGGGAAGAGCCGATCGAGCTCGCTGCGTTCGCCGAGGACGTCGTCGTGCCGCGCCTTGGCCTCGATCGTCCAGTGCTCGTCACCGGCCGCACCAACCTGCCGGTCTGGGGGCGGGCCAGCCAGTTCGCCGACCTGATCCGCCACGGCGTCGAGCTGCTGGCGGAACGCGCGGCCGGCCAGGGTGCGATCGGCATCGACATCGACGACGCGGCCGGGGCGCCGCGGATCCGCTTCTCGGCGCTCGGCGAGCCGGCGGACGCCATCGAGCCCGCGGTCGTGCGCCGTTTCCGGGCGACCGTCGATGTTCTGGGCGCCACCGTACTGCCTGGGGAGCACGGCGTCGGCGGCACCGAGTGCGTGGTCGAACTGCCGGCCTGACGGCGTTCGGCCCGGACGGGGGCGGCCCCTGGTCCGGGTCCGGGACGGGGGGGTGGACGATCTGCTGCCGTTACTTCCCTGGGACGCGTGGCTATGGCAAGATGCGGGCACGGGCAGGTCGGCGTAGTGCCGGTCGCCCAGCCGGCCACCTCCGATGTTCCACGCCGCACCCATCGCGATCGACCGCACCGTGCTGCGGCATCGTTTGGCGGACCTGTGGGAGAAGACCGGCTTCGCGCCGATCGTCGGCCTGCTCGAGCAGAAGGCGCCGAATGGCCAACCGCTCGCCGACGAGCAGAGCTACAGCGACTGGCTCAGCACCGTGCTGATGGACTGCTTCAAGCAGACCGGCGAAGCCGCGGTGTTCGCGCTGCTCTACGACCTGAACAAGGCGTCGTTCGCGCACGCGATCCAGAGCCAGCTGCGCCGCGCCTTCCATCCGGTCGACGCGCAGGACGTGCTGCAGGAGGTGTTCCTGAACATCTACCGCTATCCGCATCGCTTCCTCGCCGACAAGGCCGATGCGTTCCGCGGCTGGGGACACCGCATCGTGCGCAACACGCTGCTGAAGTTCCTGAAGGGCCAGGCGCGCCTCGCGCGCTTCCGTGACATCGACGACGAAGCGGTGCAGCCCGAGGACCTGCGCACCCGGCGCCCGGATCGCGCCGCCAGCGAGGCCGAGAGTGCCGGGCAGGTGAATCACGCCTTCCTGCTCTACCTGCAGCTCTACCTGCACCACTTCGCCAAGCTGTCGCCGCGCGAGCGGCTGGCGCTGACGATGGTGGAGGTCGACGGTGCGTCCTACCGCGATGCGGCCGACGCGCTGTCGATCCGGCTCGAGAACCTGAAGATGGTGATCTTCCGCGGCCGGCGGAAGATCTTCCGCGGCATGGAGCGATCGCTGGCGGATTTCGCCCAGGCGAGCGAGGCGACGGAGGTCGCTGGCCCGAAGCACGCAGATGGCTCGCAGAGGGCAGGCGGCCCGAAGATTCGTCGCACGATGGAACCAAGTGGGCGTGGGCAACGCCTAACTGGTGACCAGCACGAAGCAGCCGTCTAGTGACGGGCCGAGCGATGCACCAGTCCCACCCGGCCGAACCTGCCCACGATCCTTGCCTGCAGATCCAGATCGATCTGTCGGCGATGCTCGATGGCGAACTCGACCCGGCCAGCGTGCGCCGGGTCATGGTCCACTCGGACGTCTGTCCGTCGTGCAACGCGTTCCTCGAGGGCATCCGCAATCAGGTCCGCCTGCACCAGCACGCTGCGGCGCTGGCCAACACGCCGGCGGGCGTCGACTCGGGGGCCGACCGGCTGCGCGAGCAGCTGACGGTCAACCGCCGCAAGCTGGCGAAGATCCTCTACGAGCTCGGCCGCGGCTTCGTGCTGATGGGCCTGTCGCCCGACTTCTCCCGCGAGGTCGCGCGCGAGCCGGTGCCGGTGCCCGACATGGCGATGCGCGGCCGCAACCTGCTCGACGAGGTGTCGCGCGCCAGCGGCGCCGCGGCGGCGGAGTGGGTCGCGGCGATGGACCTGTTCGACGGCCAGTTGCGCAGCCCGGAAGAGAACCTGTCGAAGGGCCAGCGGCTGCTGTCGGAGTGCCTGTCGCTGGAGCCGGACACGCACGAAGCCCGCATCTACCTCGGCCTCGTGCACCACGTGCGCGGCCAGCGGGGGCAGGCGCGGCGGCAGTTCCAGCACGTGCTCGACCATTCCAGCGACCGCCTGATGCGCGGTTACGCCTTGTCGAATCTTGGTACCGTGCACCTCGACGAAGGAAACTGCGACGCCGCCGTCGGCGTGCTGCTGCAGCTGGTCGAGTCGGGCATCCTCAGCGACCAGCCGCGCCTCGGCACGGCGATCTTCAACCTGGCGATCGCTTACGGGTTGAAGGGCCAGTTCGCCGAGGCCCAGCACTGGTTCTCCCGGCTGCACGCCGAGTTGCCGCACAAGCGGGGGCTGGTCGGCCGCGAACTGTCGCGCCGCAGCCAGTTCCTGCATCTGGTCCGCACCCACCCAGGGGCCCAGGCGCTCGCCAAAGTCCTCTCGACTCTGTTCGCCGTGCCAGCCGAAAGTGGGGCTTGACCAATCGGCTGGTCCCGGCGGTGAGACCCCGCTGGCGTCCGGTCGGATCGAAGGTAAGCTCCTGCACTCCGCCCTCTCCCTCGAAGCCACCATGAAGTCGTTGCTCCGTCCTCTGGTTGCCATAGCCCTCGCCGTTTGGCTCGCCTTGCCGTTGTTCGGCAGCGAAGGCGGCAACAACGCGGGCGGTACCGGCATCTGGATCCTGCCGCGCGCGACCTTCCTGGCCTCGGGCATGTCGCAGTCGGCGCCGCGGGCGAGCAAGGACCTGCTGGCGAACGGACAGGACGTGGTGATGGAAGTGTCGAGCGAGTGCGGCGCGTGCAGTGCGACGTTCGTCGACGAGCTGTCGGGTCAGCCGGTCGCCCTGCAGGCGAACGGTGGTCTCGTGCGGCTGCCTGCGGCGCTGCTGCAGTCGCTCGCCGGTGCCGCCGGCACCAAGGCGCACATCGTCATCGCCGACGCCAACCAACTCGGTTACCTGCTGACGGTCGATCGCCGCGAAGACGGTTCGCTGGTCCTGAGGGTGCAGTGATCCTCGAGATGCAGTGATCCTTGAGATGCAGTGATCCTCGAGATGCCGTGATCGCGCGCGCGGCGCGGCCGCGCTGACCCATGGCGGCGACGCGATCAGCGCCGCCGCAGCAGCCCACGCCGCTGCGCGTCGAGCATGCGCGCCGGCACGTTGGTGCACATCGCATCGAAGCCGAGGGCGGCACCGCCGCACCAGCCGAGCTCGTCGTCGGTCGTGTAGCTGCACACCAGCAGGCCGCCCTGCTTCGCCTTCTGCACGGCCTCGTGGTCGAGTTCGCGCGCATCCCAATGCACCATGCCGGCCCCGAGCGAACGGGCCGCTGCGACGACGGCGTCGTCGACGACGGCGTGCTGCGGCGTCGGCCCGAGGATCGCCGTCGCGAGCTCCGGGGCGAGCCGGCGCACGGCGGCGACGAACGTCCAGTCGAACGACTGCAGCAGGCACGAATCGACGCGGCCCGCCGCGCGCACGGCGGCGACGAACGCCGCGGCATCGCCCGCCTTGTGCTCGATCATCGCGAGGCACGGTGCCGGCATCGCCAACAGCGCCGCGGCCAGCGTCGGCACCCGTTCGCCGCGATGCGCCGCACCCTTCCACGCGCCGGCGTCGAGCTGCGCCAGCGCCGCGCTCGACGTCTGCGCCAGCAAAGCGCCTGGGCCGAGCACGCGCGCGGCATCGGTCGTGCGGTCGAGGCTCGCGTCGTGCAGGCAGAACAGTTCGCCGTCGCGGTTCTGCTGCACGTCGAACTCCTGCATGGCGACCCCGAGTGCGGTCGCCGCGCGGAACGCCGCCAGCGTGTTCTCGGGGTGGTTGCGGCTGTCGCCGCGGTGGGCGACGACGAGCGGGCCCGCGGCGGCGGCGGCGCGCAGGCGGGAGAAGACGGGGTGGGGGTCGGCCATGAACTTCTTCGTCGGCGAAGGCGTCCGCAGTGCGGTATCGGCGCCGCCGCCGCACCATAATCGGCCGCATGTCTCCAGAGCTCTATCGCCTGCTGCACGTCACGGGTGCGTTGATGTTGTTCCTCGGTCTCGGCGGCATGCTCGCCAGCGAACCCGGCAAGGGTTCGAAGATCTACGGCATGCTGCACGGCATCGGCTGGCTCGTGATGCTCGTCTGCGGCATCGGCTTCGCGCACAAGACGCAGCTCGGCTGGCCGAACTGGATGATCGCGAAGATCGGCATCCTGGTGCTGCTCGGCGCGCTGCCGTTCCTGACCAAGCGCGGCGTGCTGCCGCGGCCGCTGGCAGCTCTGCTGGTGATCGGCCTCGGGGCGGCGGCCTACTACCTCGTGCAGTCGCGGCCGTTCTGATCGCTCCAACCCGCTGAAGCGCTCCGCGAGGTCTGCATCGTGGCATCGTTCGCGCCGCCCGAAGTCCTGCTGCTCGGCCCCGGCCCCTCGCCGACGAGCCCCGCCGTGCAGCGCGCACAGTCGCTGCCGCCGCTCGGCCACCTCGACCCGGCGTTCCTGCCGCTGCTCGATCGCGTGCAGAACGGCCTGCGCGCGTTGTTCGGCGTCGACCACGCGCTGACGCTGCCGATCGCCGGCACCGGCACCGCCGGCATGGAGGCGATCGTCGCCAACCTGGTCGAGCCGGGCGATCGCGTCGTCGTCGGCGTGCACGGCATCTTCGGCCAGCGCTTCGCCGAAGCGGTGCGGCGTGCTTCCGGCGAGGTCGTCGAAGTGCGCGCCGAGTTCGGTCGCAGCCTGCCGGTGGCCGAGTTCGAACGCGCCGTCGCCGCCGGCCCGACGCGGCTGTGCTGCGTCGTGCACGCCGAGACCAGCACCGGGGTGCTGACCGACCTCGTGCCGTTCGCCGCCGTCGCCCGGCAGCACGGCGCCTTGTTCGCCGTCGACTGCGTGACCAGCCTCGCTGGGCGCGTGCTCGACTTCGGCGCGCTCGGCGTCGACGCCGCGTTCAGCGGCACGCAGAAGTGCCTGTCGGTGCCGCCGGGGCTGTCGCCGGTGACGTTCGGCCCGCGCGCGATGGCGCGCGTCGCTGCGCGGCGAACGCCGGTGCCGTTCTACTTCGACACGCGCCTGCTGACCGGCTACTTCGGGCCCGACCGCGCCTACCACTACACGGCGCCGATCACGCTGCTCTACGCGCTCGACCAGGCGCTCGCCGAGGTCGCCGACGAAGGCCTCGCCGCGCGCGCGCAGCGGCACATCGCGGTGGCGGCGGCACTGCGCCGCGGCCTCGCCGTGCTCGGCCTCGAGCCGCTGGTGCCGGTCGCCGAAGCGACGCCGATGCTGACCACGGTCCGCCATCGCCCGGGCATCGACGACCGCGCGTTCCGCACGCACCTGCGCCAGCGCCATCTGCTCGAGGTCGGCGGCGGCCTCGGCCCGCTCGCCGGCAAGGTGTTCCGCATCGGCCTGATGGGCTACGGCGCGCACCTGCCGAACGTGCTGCGCGCGCTGGCGGCGTTCGGCGATGCGCTGGCGGCGCAGGGGCAGCCGGCCGACGTGCCGGCGGCGCTGGCGGCGGCGGCGGCGGGCTGAGCGTTCGCGCTGTTGCAGATCGATGACAGTGCGTTTCCGTGAGGCCTCGTCGTCCGGGATCCCTGGCCGCCCGGCAAGGGCCGCTGCGCCCGCCGCGCCCCGCGGCATGTTGGTTGCGAGGGCGATGGCAGCCCACGACCCTCATGGCCCAGAGACCAGCCCCCGCCCTTTCCCCGGCCAGTCGACCTGACGCGAGCGTCGCCCGCTCCGTGCGGCCCGTAGCATGGGGGTGTCGGGGGCTCGATCGTGCGGGAACGCGGCACGCGGGCTCGCCCAGCCACCGCCCGTCGCCGTGGGGTGCGAACGGAAATCACGGACCAAGAACCATGCTCCAGCCAATCTCCCGCCTTCGCTCCTTGCTCGCCGCGACGTTGTGCTCCGCGACGTTCGCCATCGGCCAATGCACGAACCCATGGGTCGCCACGCCGGGCTCGGCCGGCGTCGAAGGTTCGACGAGCGACCTGCTGGTCTACGACCCGGATGGGGCGGGCCCCATCGGCGAGCGCGTGCTGGTCGCGGGCAGCTTCACCAGCGCCGGCAACGCGATGGCGTCCAACCTCGCGATCTACGATCCGGCGCAGCGCACCTGGTCGGCATTCGGTCCGGGGCCCTACCCTGCGAACCTGAGGCTGGCCCGGGCGACGAACGGCGATCTCTACGCTGCCGGCAGCTTCGCTTCGATCGCCGGCGTCGCCGCCGCCGGCGTCGCGCGCTTCGACGGCACGAACTGGTCGCCGCTGGCAGCGGGAGTCGTCGGCAACGTGGGACAAATCCAGGCGCATCCGCTCGGTGGCGTGGTGCTGACCGGTTCGCTGACGCAAGCGGGCGGCCTGCCGACCAACGGCATCGCCTGGTGGAACGGCGCCAACTGGTCGTCGCTGGCGTCGACGACGCTGCCGCCGCTGACCACGACGTTTTCGGGGGTGCGCGCGGTGGTCGTGCAACCGAACGGCCACGTCTTCCTGTCGGTGCAGGACAGCTCCTTCGCCGGTGTGTCCGGCGTGAGGCGTTTCGACGGCACCGCGTGGTCGTCGATCGGGGCCTTCGGCAGTGCGCCGTGGAGCCTCTGCCTGACCGCGGCCGGCGACCTGTTGGCCGGCGGGGAGTTGGTCCCCGGCGGCACTTCGTTCTCCGGCCAGACGGTCGCCCGCTGGAACGGCGTGCAATGGAGCTCCCTCGGCACGACCCCGTTGTTCCGCGCGGAGCGGATCGTGGAGATGCCGAGCGGGGCCGTGGCGGTGCTCGGGGCACCGGACATGACGGCCGCGGTGCGCGTCGCGATCTGGGATGGCAGCTCGTGGACCACGATCGGTGACGGATGGAGCAACGTCAGCTTCCCCAACCTGGCGGTCCTGGCGTCCGGCGACCTGTTGGTCGGCGGCGATCGCATGCGCATCGGCACCGCCTTGGTCGCCGGCCTCGCGCGCTGGAACGGCGCCGGTTGGTCGGCCGCCAGCCCTGGCCTCGCCGGTTCGCCGCGTTGGCTCGCCGTGCGCAACGACGGTGGCATCTTCCTCGGCGACGCCTTCGGCTCCGCCGACACCTGTGTGCAGCGATGGAACGGTGGCGCTTGGTCGCCGGTCGCGGGCGCCCTCGCCGGTGCCAACAGCTCGACCCTGGTCACCGGTCTGTTCGCGCTGCCGAGCGGCAGCTTGTTGCTCGGGGCCCAGAGCCAGAGCAACGAGTCCGCTGGGCCGATCGCACAGCGTTGGAACGGCACTGCGTGGACGACCCTGGCCACCGCCAACTTCGGGCGCGTCGACGCCGCGACCGAGTTGGCCAACGGCGAACTCGTCGTCGGCGGGCAGTTCACGACGATCGACGGGGTCGCGGCCCAGAACGTCGCGCGCTACACCGGCACCGCCTGGGCGCCGCTCGGTGCCGGCCTGTCGCAGCCGGTGCGCGCGTTGGTGGCCTCGCACAACGGCGACTTGTGGGCGCTCGCCGGACCCATGGTGCTGCGCTGGAATGGCACGGCATGGGCCCAGTTCGGGCTCGCGATCGCCGGAGCAGCGGGGCTGGTGCTCGATGCGCAGGGGCTGCCGGTCGTCGCCGGCAACCTGTCCGGGCCCGACGTGCTGCGTTGGAACGGCGTCGCGTGGGCGCCGGTCGGCAATGGACCCGCCGGCCCGGTGCAGTCGATCGCCGTGCTGCCCGACGGCGATCTCGTCGTCGGCCCCCTGGTCGACGCCAGCAATCCAGCGCGCGCGCTCGAGCGTTGGAACGGCGCGAGCTGGTCGGCGCTCGGCGGCGCGGTCGACGCCACCGTGCACGCGCTGGCGCTGGCCGCCAACGGCGACCTGCTGCTCGCCGGCGACTTCGCGGTCGCCAACGGGGCGCCGCGCGGTCGCTTCGCACGCATCACGACCTCGTGCCCGGCCACGGTGTCGTCGTTCGCTCCCAACTGCACGTGGGCGCCGATCGGCATCGTGCCGCGCACCTTGCCATGGCTCGGCGGCACCTGCCGCATCGAAGCGAACAACCTGCAGCCCGAAGCCGTGGCGGTCATGGTGTTCGGCCTGTCGGCGACGTCGATCGCACTGTCGCCGTTGGTCCCGGCTGCCAACGACCTCGGCTGTTCGTTGTTGGTCAGCCCGGATGCCACCGCCTTGGTGTTGCCGACCGCGGGACGCGTGCAGGTGCAATACGCGATTCCGGACCAGGCCGCGCTGCTCGGTGCGGTGGTCCGCCAACAGGCCGTCGTGTTCCAGAACTTCGCCGGCTTCCCGAACGTGATGGCCTCCAACGCCCTCGCCCTGCAGATCGGCTCCTTCTGATCGACTCCGACCATGCGTGACCAATCGTTCGTCCGGTGGCTTTGCAATGCCGCAGGTTCCTTGCTGCTCGCGGTTCCACTGCTCGGCCAGTGCGTCACCGCCGTCGTCGCCGAGGGCAGCTTCGCGGACGCCGACAACACGGTGTCGGCGCTGTGTGCCTGGGATCCCGACTTGTCGGGGCCAGCGCCGGCGGTGGTCGTCTGCGGTGGCTTCTTCCGCATGTTCGGCGACGTCCCTGCCGCCGGCCTCGCTGCCTACGATCCGGCCACCCGGGTGTGCACGCCATTGGTGGCCGACCTCCAGATCGCGCCGGGACCGGCCATCGCCGGCGTGCGCGCGATCGCCGTGGCGGCCAACAACGACCTGATCGTCGGGGGCCAGTTCAGCGGCATCGCCGGCGTCGGGGCGGCGAACATCGCCCGTTGGAACGGCTTGGCCTGGCAACCGCTGGGGGCTGGTCTGCCCAGTGCCCCGCAGGCGCTGCTCGCACTGCCCAACGGTGACATCCTCGCCGGCGTCTCGGTCGGCAGTTCGCCCAGCTCGGTCATGCGATGGGACGGCGCTGCGTGGTCGCCGCTCGGGTCGATCGGCGGCTTCGTCGCGGCCCTGGTCAGGAGGCCGAACGGCGAGGTCGTCGCCGGCGGTACTTCGCTGCTGCCCGGCGGCCTCCACCTCGCCCGTTGGGACGGAGCCAACTGGTCGGCGTTTCCCACGTCGCCGGACGCCGGCGTGCTCGGCCTCGACGTCGCCCAGAACGGCGACCTGCTGGTGGCGGGCGGCTTCTTGTCGGTCGGCGGCGCACCAATCGCCGGTGTCGCGCGGTTCGACGGCACGGCCTGGCAGGCGCTCGGCGGCGGCATGTTCAACCCGGTGCACTGCATCGAGGAACTGGCCAACGGCGACATCGTCGCCGGAGGCCTGTTCCCGGCTGCGGGCGGTGTGCTCGGACTCGGTGGCACACCGGCCACCCAGGTCGCGCGCTGGAACGGCGCCCAATGGAGTGCGATGGGGGCGGGCCTCGCCAGCCTCACGTCGAGCGTCGGTCAGCCGGTGCTGGCGTTGATGGGCCTGCCCGGCGGCGGCGTGCTCGCCGGTGGCACGTTCCAGCCGGAAGGCGGCGTCGGCGGCCAGAATCGCATCGCCCGCTGGGATGGCACCCGGTGGTCCAGCATCCGACCGGGCACTGGCGGTGCGGTGGCCGCCACGGTCGCGACGACAGGCGGCCTGCGTTACGCCGTCGGCAGCTTCACGGTCCTCGAAGGGGTGGCCGCCAACCGCGTCGCCGTGCGCGGCAGCGGTGGCTGGCAGCCGCTCGGCAGCGGTGCCAACGGTCCCGTCCAGGCCGTGCTGCCGCTGCCCAACGGCGACGTCGTCATCGGCGGTGACTTCACCGAAGCCGGAGGCGTCGCCTGCAGTCGCGTGGCCCGTTGGGACGGCGCGGCCTGGTGGCCCCTCGGCGCCGGGTTGCCGGCCACGGTGCGTTCGTTGGCGCTGGATGCGCAGGGACGCCTGCTCGCCGCCGGGGCCTTCGTCGACCAGATCGCAGTCTGGGACGGCCAGGCTTGGAACGGCACGGGGGTGGCCGTGAGCTTCGGGTTCGGTGGTGGCGGGCTCGTGAGCGCTGCGGGCGATGGCGGCGTGCTCGGTGTCTACGCCAGCGCTTCGCTGGCCCAGCGCACCATCGGGCGTTGGAACGGCAGCGGGTGGACTCCGGTGGTCAGCACGACGTCCAACCTCGTCGCGGAACTCGCCAACGGCGACCTTGTCGCTGCCATCGGAACGTCGGTGCGCCGCTGGAACGGTGTGACGTGGACGACCTTGGCTGGCCTGGTCGGCTCACCCCAGGCGCTCGTGGTGTTGCCGAACGACGAGGTGCTGGTGGCGGCGGCGGTCACCGGCACTCCGGCGACGTCGCGCCTGCAGCGCTGGAATGGCGTGGCTTGGGCCACGCTCGGCGTGACCGAAGGTGGTTCGGTCACCGAGCTGCGCTGGCTCGCCGACGGTTCGTTGTCGGTGTGCGGCAGCTTCCGCCGGCTGCTCGGCGTCCAGACGGCGTGGTTCGCGAGGCTGGCGACGAACTGCCCGGCCGCGGTCGCCGCCGCCGGCACGGGCTGCGCCGGCACCGGCGGCAACAACACGCTGCACGCCACCTCGGCGCCGTGGGCCGGCAGCACCTTCCGCAGCCGCGCTGCCGGATTGGCGCCGGGCAGCCTGGCGATCGAGGTTCTCGGCCTGTCGGCGCTGGCGCAGCCGCTCGCCGCCGCGTTGCCGCAGGCTGGCATCGGCTGCACGTTGTGGGTCGTTCCCGACGTGCTGCGCGCCTACGTCGTCGCCGGCAGCGAACTGGACCTCGCCGTCGCCCTTCCCGACGACCCGGCGTGGATCGGCGTCGCGCTGCGCCAGCAGGTCGTGCCGATCGAGGTCGACGGCAGCGGTGCGATCCAGGCGGTGACGGCGACGCCGGCGCTGGTGGGGACCGTCGGCCGCTTCTGATCCGCGCGGCCCGGCGTCCGCGCGCTGGGCCACGGCGAACGGCGAACGGCGAACGGCGGCGGACCGTTCGCGGCCATGCCCTGGCTTCGCTATGGTGGCCGCGAGCCCAGGCCATGAACGACGCCAAGATCCGCGCCACGATCGAAGACAGCATCGCCACGAAGCAGCGCCTGCTCGCGCACTGCACGCCGGCCATCACCCGACTGTGCGAACTCGGCGTCGCCACGCTGCGCGGCGGCGGCAAGATCCTGCTGTGCGGCAACGGCGGCAGCGCCTGCGACGCCGCGCACGCCGCCGGCGAACTGGTCGGCTGGTTCGAGCAGAAGCAGCGCCGCGGCTACGCCGCCATCGCACTCGGCCAGAGCGTGCCGACGCTGACCGCGATCGGCAACGACGCCGGCTACGAGCACGTGTTCGCGCGCGAGGTCGAGGCGATCGGCCGCGCCGGCGACCTGCTGATCGGCTTCACCACCTCGGGCGGCAGCAAGAACGTCGTCCTGGCGCTGAAGCAGGCGCGCAGCCAGGGCCTCGCCACCGCCGTGTTGTGCGGCGAGAAGCGCGGGGCGGCGATCGACCACGCCGACGTCGCCGTGCAGGTGCCGTCGGGCAACACCGCGCGCATCCAGGAGAGCCACCTCGTCTGCGTGCACATCCTGTGCGCTTCGATCGAGGACGCGCTGCAGGCCTGACGGCAGGCCTGGGATTCGGCAGCTCCGGGCTGCGGGCTCACCGCTTCTCGGGCGTCGGCGCCGGCAGGCCTTCCTGCAGCGCCTTCAGCCCTTCGGGCAGCACGGGCTTGCCCGGCTCGCCGATCTTCGCGGTGCCGGGCTTCTCCTTCGCACTCCACGAGCTGCCGAACACGCCGCTGCGCCCCGGCAATGCGCGCAGCGGGCCGTTGACGATCGTCTCGGTCGTGAACAGGTCGGCGATCTGCTGCAGCAGCGGCGCTGGCCAACCGCTGCCGGGCGCGCCGTCCACCGGATCCCCGCCGGTGATGCCGGGCTTCGTCACCTGCATCGAGCCGTCGGGCAGCACCGACGTCGACCAGCGGCGCAGCTTCGGCAACAGCGCTTCGAGCTCGGGCACCGGTTCCTTCGCCGCGACCACGACGTAGGTCGTCGACGGCAGCACCAGCGAACGCGTCGACCACGCCAGTTCCTTGTCGGCGCGTTTGCCGGGCAGCACGCTCGGGCCGGCGGGAAGTGGCTGCGGCAGGTCGCTCTTCAACTCGGCCGCCGGCCACAGCAGCAGGGTGCCGTCGGTGCCGCTCCTGCCGAACACGTAGACGTGCATCGGCTCTGGTGCGTTCCACGACAGCCGCAGCCGCGACTCGGCCGGCAGTTCGTCCCAGTTGCGCGCCTGCGTGAAGTCGACGTCGCCGCCGACGCGCCACGTCGCCGCCGGGCCGTTCGCCGCGGGGCCGCGCCCGAGTCCTCCGAACTGCCAGGCGGCGAAGGCGACTCCGGCGGCGAGCAACGGCAGCACGAACAGGCGCGCGTTCATGCTGCGAACGTAGCGCGCTGGCGGGGGGCGGGTCGAGCCTGCCGCGACAGAGCTGCGACTTGTGCCGGCAGGCGGCATGCCGTCTCCTGCTCGCGCTCTCTCGAGGAACCCACCCAATGCGCATCTCGTGGTTGTTGCCGCTGCTCGCGGCCGTCGTCTCGCCCGCCCAAGACAAGAAGGCTCCGGAGGACACGCCGCCGGCGGCGAAGAAGGCCGCGCCGCGCGTGTTCACCGAGTTCCCCGTGCCCGACGCGGCTCCGCTCGACGTCGAGAAGGTCAGCAAGGAGGCGATCGCGTCGCTGATCGCGCTGCAGGAGGGCGACGGCGACGACCAGTGGCCCTACCAGGGCGTCTACCGCGAGGACCGTTCGCCGTCGCCGGTCGGCTACCGCGTCGGCGGCACGTCGATCGCGATCCTCGGGCTGCTGTCGGTGCCGGGCTATCGCAGCGACAAGTCCAGACAGGAAGTGGTCGAGCGCGGCCTGCGCTTCGTGCTGAAGACGCTCGAAGTGCCGCGCATGCAGGAGGACTTCGTCGGCAACTACGACGTGCGCGGCTGGGGCCACGTCTACGGCCTGCTGATGCTGCAGGCGCTGCACGAAGCGAAGGCGGTGCCGGCGGATCTCGTCGAGCAGGTGGTGGCGAAGGAGAAGTGGTTGGTCGAAGTGCTGTGCGCTTCGGCGATCCCCGAAGCGGGCGGTTGGAACTACTCGCGGCCGCGCGGCTACAAGAGCCCGCGCAACACCGCGTCGCCGTTCATGACGGCGCCAGCCCTGCAGGCGCTGTTCCTGGCGAAGAAGCGCGGACACTCGGTGCCCGACGCCGTGATCACGCAGGCACTCGACGCGCTCGATCGCGCGCGTGCGAAGCCGGGTGGCTACGCCTACGGCGCACCGGCGAAGAGCCAGAACCAGGTCGAAGAAGCGCAACTGACGATGATGGACAAGACGCCGAGCTCGGCGGCGCGCGCGGCGGCGTGCGAAGTGACGCTGCTGCTCGCCGGCCGCGGCGACCTGCAGCGGCTCGAGCGCGCGGTCGACCTGTTCTTCGCGCACTGGGACGACCTCGCGGTGCGCAAGAGCCAGACCGGTACGCACATCCCGCCGTACGGCATCGCGCCGTACTACTTCCTGTACGGCCACGTCTACGCGGCGCAGGCGATCGAGTTCGTGCCCGACGAGCAGAAGCGCGAGGCGCTGCGCGGCAAGATGCGCGCGATGCTGGCGAAGTCGCGCGAGGCCGACGGCAGCTGGAACGACCGTCAGTTCGAACGTTCCGGCGGCTACGGCACGGCGATGGCGCTGCTCGCGATGCACATGCCGCACCTGCCGAAGATGCCGACGTGGACGCCGAGCGGCGAGCCGGCGAAGGCGAGCGAGCCGAGCCAGGCTGCCGGCGCGGGCAAGTAGCCGCGCGCCTCGGCGTGGGCCCTGCCTCGCCGTTCAGCGACCGCCGCGGTGCACCTGCTGCGGCGTCGCCTGGTCGGTCGGCATCACCACGATGCTGTCCAGGTTGACGTGCTTCGGCCGTGTCGCCGCGAACACCACGCAGTCGGCGACGTCTTCGGCGCCGAGCGGCCGCGTGTCCTGGTAGACCTTCGCCGCGCGGTCCTGGTCGCCGCGGAAGCGCACCAGCGAGAACTCGGTCTCGACCATGCCGGGGTCGACGCTGGTCACGCGGATGCCGCTGCCGAGCGTCTCCATGCGGATCGCCTCGCAGATCGGCTGCAGCGCGCGCTTGCTGCCGCAGTAGACGCCGCCGCCGGCGTAGGCCTTGTGGCCGGCGATCGAGCCGATGACGACGATGTGGCCAGACTTGTGCTCCAGCATGTGCGGCAGCACGCGGCGCGTGACCTCGAGCAGGCCGAGCACGTTGGTCTCGATCATCTCGCGCCACGCTTCGCCGGTGCCTTCGGCGATCTTCTCGGTTCCCCGCGCGAGGCCGGCGTTGTTGACCAGCACGTCGATCGGCCCGTGCTGCGCGATCGCGGCGGCGACGAAGCGTTCGACGCTGGCGGGCTTGGTGACGTCGAGCGGGTGGGCGAACGCGCCTGGCACGACGGCGTGCAGGCGGTCGCTGCGGCGGGCGCCGAGCGACAGGCGATCGCCGAGCGCGGCGAACGCCCTGGCGCAGGCGGCGCCGATGCCCGAACTGGCGCCGGTGATGACGACGTGGCGGCTCATCGCCGCAGGATAGGAGGCGGCACCGCGGCGAGCGAGCGCGCGGCAGCGTTCAGAGGGCCGCGGCGACGGCGAGCACGGCCTTGACCGCGGCGTAGAGCAGCATCACCGCGGTGACGCCGACGATCACGCGGCGCATCGCGTCGGCACCTTTGGCGACGGCCCAGCCGCTGGCGGCGTACGAGCCGATCGCGGTACCGAGCGCCAGCCACAGCGCCGGCGACATCGCCATCGCGTCGGCCGACCAGAAGCTGCCGACGCTGGCGACGCAGGTGACGATCACCAGCGTGCTCTTCGCCACCGCGAGGTTGACGAGGTCGCGGCCGAACGACGCGGTCAGCAGCAGCGTCGACAACAGGCCGGCGCCGACCTGCGCGTAGCCCATGTGCACCCCGGCGAAGAAGCAGCCGAGCGGGCCGGCCCACGGCGGCCAGCGCCGTTCGGGTTGGTCGGCGGGAGCTGGTGGCCGCGTCTGCTGGCGCAGCAGCAGGCCCAGCACCGTGCACAGGTAGAGCCAGAAGACCCAGTCGGGCAGCTGCATCGCGAGCCAGCTGCCGAGTGGGGCGCCGGGCACCGCCCACAGGCTCGCGAGCCACGTCTGCAGCGACGCGCGCTTGCCGGCGCGCAGGTAGCCGAGCAGCGCGAACAGGCCGACGCAGAGGCCGGCCGGGCGCAGCGACGGGTTGGCGACTGCGAGCGGCAAGCCGCACGCATGCTCGAACGCCATCAGCCCGACGATCCCGGCCCCGCCGGCCAGGTTGTTGATCGCGCCCATGACGACGCCGGCGGCGACGGTCAGGACGATGGCGAACGGTTCCACGATGGCTCGGTGCGCTGCGCGAGTCGGCGGTCCGCGATCAGCCGAGCAGGTCCTTCACCATCTCGCGCTCGTCGGTCAGTTCCTTCCAGGTGATCGCGGCCTTCTGCTTGCTGAAGTCGTTCATGCTCAGGCCCTGGACGATCTTCCAGTTGCCCTTGCCGTCGGTCGTGCACGGGAAGCCGCTGACGATGCCCTCCGGCGTGCCGTAGCTGCCGTCGCTGTAGACGCACAGCGCCACCGCGTCGGCGGCGGTGTTGACGGTGTAGAGGCTGCGGGCGTGGTCGCACGCGGCCTGCGCCGCCGACAGCGCCGACGACTTGCCGCGCGCCTCGATGATCGCCTTGCCGCGCTCCTGCACGGTCTTCATGAACGGGCCCTGCAGCCACGCGTCGTCGTTGACGACCTTCGCCGCCGGCTGCCCGGCGATCGTCGCGTGGTGCCAGTCGGGGTACTGCGTGTTGCTGTGGTTGCCCCAGATGATGACGTTCTGGACCTCGCTCCAGTGCTTGCCGGCCTTCAGCGCCAGCTGCGCCTTGGCGCGGTTCTGGTCGAGGCGCGTCATCGCGGTGAAGCGATCGGCGGGCACGCCCTTGGCGTTCTTCAGGGCGATCAGGCAGTTGGTGTTGCACGGGTTGCCGACGACGACGACGCGCACGTCGGGACCGGCGACCTCGGCGATCGCGCGACCTTGGCCGATGAAGATCTTGCCGTTGTCCTGCAGCAGGTCCTTGCGCTCCTGGCCCGGCCCGCGCGGCTTGCTGCCGACGAGCATGCACAGGTCGGCGTTCTTGAAGGCGACCTTCGGATCGTCGGTGCAGACGATCTCGGTCAGCAGCGGGAACGCGCAGTCCTCGAGCTCCATGCGCACGCCGTTCAAGGCGCCCAGCACGGGCGTGACCTCGAGCAGCTGCAGGGCGACCTTCTGGTCTTTGCCGAAGATGCTGCCGTTCGCGATCAAGGGCAGCAGGGAGTAACCGATCTGACCGGCGGCACCGGTGACCGCCACGCGCTTCACATTGCTCATCCGGCCATTCCATCGACCCGCCGGCCGCTTTCAAGCGCGCGCTGGTGCAGGGTGGGTGGCGGCGGGGTCGGCAGGCGGGGGGGCAGGCATCCGGCCCGCCGGCTTCAGTCGGCGAACACCTCGTCGAGCGAGGTCGCGTCGAGGATGCGGTCGAGCCAGAGGGCGAGTTGGGTGCGCGTGGCCTGCTGCACGCGTTCGACGACGCTGGCTTCGGGTTCGCCGAAGCGCCGGGTGATCTGGCGCAGCAGGATGGAGGCACGTTCTTCGTTGCGGAGCTGCTGGGCGGTGGAGACGAACTTGTTCTTCATCGTGGGATC
>ERZ1066117.347-NODE-347-length-39985-cov-15.871550_pt1 | contig 39985 bp, 30 predicted proteins | sample MGYA00382764_ERZ1066117 | MGnify/ENA primary metagenome ERZ1066117 (study PRJEB33369, sample SAMEA5778347) | biofilm metagenome | biome: Industrial cooling water; feature: Water cooling tower basin; material: Biofilm | place: United Arab Emirates | collected...
GTTCACGTCGCCTGCGTCCTCGTCACCATGCGGGCTTTGTGAAACCGCTTCTAGCGTCATTGCAGGAGACATCCCAGCAAACCGATGGAACGCATGCGGAACTCACTGTTCGTCTGGATGTGTATGGCTGCTGGGCCGGTATGCGAACACCTTGCGGCTCAGGCCCCCGCTCAGTCCATCCGGGCCTGGGATGCCTACTGGCTGGACACCGAGGCCTCACATGCGAGTATCGTCGATATCAAGGCCTCGCCGAGTTGCGCAGGGTGCCGCAATAGCTCCGGCTCTATCTACATACGGGGGGATGGCATCCAGATGTCGCAGTTCGTCCCACCGTTGCCGGCTGGAATGGCATACGTGGATTTCTCCCTCAACTACCTCAATGTGGCGCTGCGGTCAGACGGTGCTATTCTCCATTGGGGAGCTAGTCTGCCACCCGTGCCGCCCCCGAATCCGATCGCAGGAGTCCCTTGGGTTAGTGTCGACTCTGGAAGTGGGTTCGGTTTGGCATTGCGGTCGGATGGCGGCGTCACGGCATGGGGTTTCAACAGCTTTGGGCAATGCAACGTGCCTGCGCTGCCCGCCGGATTTCGATACGTACAGGTCCAGGCTGGGGGAAGTCAGGGGATCGGACTTGTCTCCGATGGCACTCTCCGCGGGTGGGGGAACAACGTCTTCGGGGAGCTCAACTTTCCCACGCTTGCACCGGGGCAGTTCGTCATGAAGATCGCTACCGGCGAATGGCATACCCTGGCCCTGTTGAACGACGGGACCATTCGGTCTTGGGGACGCAATCTGTTCGGTGAGTGTGTAGTCCCGCCCCTTCCCGCGGGAGTCCGCTATATCGACGTCGCCGCAGGTACGGTGCACAGTCTCGCAGTGCGCTCCGATGGTCTGATCGTCGGGTGGGGAGACAACGTCAACGGGCAGTGTGTGACGCAGGTGCCGCCAGTTGGCTTGGGCTGGAAGCAGATCGCGGCCGGAAACGGATTCAGCATGGCGCTGCGTTCGGACGGCAAGGTGCACTCCTGGGGAGGGCAGTCGCCGCTTCCGGATCCGCTTCCGAGCACGGTCCGCTATGTGGATGTCGCGACAGGCGGGGGTCACCAGTTGGCTGTGCGCTCGGACGGGCAGATCGATGCATTCGGCATTCCCTTCTACGGCCGCCTGGACGTTCCGCCGCTGCCACCGGGAGTTCTATACACGTCGGCAGCGGCGTCGTTCGCGACCTCCGCGGCACTGCGGTCCGATGGCCGCCTCGTGGTCTGGGGTTCCAACGGTGGCGGTCAGCAGAGCGTGCCACCGTTGCCATCCGGAACGACCTACGTGGCTGCTTCCTTGGGCTTCGGCCACGTCGTCGCGCTGCGCTCCGACGGCGTAGCCTTGGCGTGGGGGTCGAACCAATGGGGGCAGTGCAATCTGCCGGCGCTGACGCCTGGACTGAGCTACATCGATGTCGCGGCCAGCGAGTGGCACACGGTGCTGCTCCGCTCGGACGGCCAGGTTCTCGTGGCGGGCATGACCGGGGGAGGAATGCAGCAGGTGCCACCGCTGCCGCCCGGCCTCGTCTACACCGATGTCACCGCATCCCGCACTTCGGCAGCAGCGATCCGTTCGGATGGCAGCGTCGTGGAGTGGGGCGGGGTCGGCAGCATGTGGTGGATCCCGCGGCCCGTGCTGCCACCGGGCGTGCACTTCGTGCAGATCGCTGGCGGCGACACCCACTTCGCCGGCCGCAGCTCGGATGGCCAGGCCCACAGCTGGGGCTCGATCCCGAGCACGCCGGTACCCGTGCACCTGGTGCCCGCAGTCGGCAAGGAGTCGAGCTACCTCGACGTCGACGCTGGCGACCTCGTCAGCGTCGGCCTCGTCGGGCGCAAGAGCACCTTCGTGACGTTCGCCGCGGGTTGCAGCGGCTCGGCGCCGGCGGCGACGCTGGTTCCGCGCGACACGCCACAGATCGGCAAGACCCTGGTCGTGCGGCTCGAGAGCGTGCCGCAGAACGTCGCCGTCGTCGGCCTCGGCTGGCAGCGGGTGCCGCCGGTGTCGCTGGCGCCGTTCGGGGCGCCGGGCTGCTTCTGGCACGTGTCGCCGGAAGTGATGGTCCCGGTCGCCGGCGTCGGTGGCCGCGCCCGCATCGCGATGCCGATCCCGTTCGCGATGAGCCTGTTCGGCGTCGAGTTCCACCAGCAGGCGCTGGTGCTCGACGGGAACGGCAATGCGCTCGGCGCCACGGTGTCGGCGGCGGCCACCGGCTCGATCGGCGGCTGACTGCGGGTCGCGGCGTCAGTCTCAGCACCGCACCGCGAACAACCGCTGCTTCACCGCGTGCGGCGGCGTGCCCTCTTCGCCGTGCTGGTAGTCGCGCACCTCGAGCTCACCGCGCACGGCGTCGAGCAGTTCGCCCGGCCGCAGCAGGAAGTCCGGGTTGCTCGGCCGACCGAACCGTTCGTGGCCGACCGCGAACGTCTCGTAGAGCAGCGCACCACCCGGCGCCACGCTGGCGACCAGCATCGGCAGCAGCGGCCGCCACAGGTAGTGCGCGACGACGACGACGGCGAACGTGCGGCCCGGCAGCGGCCAGGGCGCCTGTTCGAGGTCGGCGGCGAGCGGCTCGATGCGCGGGTGCGGCACCAGCTGCAGCGAGGCGACGTCGCGATCGACGGCGAGCACCGGATGGCCGCGTTCGGCGAACAGGCGCGCGTGGCGACCGCCGCCGGCGGCGACGTCGAGCACGGGGCCGCCGGGGGGCAGGCGAAGGGCCCAGCGGGCGAAGGCGGGCAGCGGGGACGGGGGGCCGCAGCGGTCGGTCATCGCGGGCGAGATTACGCGCTCCTGACGTTCGCACCGCAGGGTGCGGGTTGACGGCCGTGACCATCGGTGCGAGCCTCGCTAGCTCGTCCACCGGTCGCGTCGCCTCGCGAACCGTCCGAACGTCCGAACGATCCCATGAAGACCCTCCTGCCCGTCGTGCTGGGGCTCGCTGCCCCGGTTCTCGCCCAGAGCGCTCCTTGGCAAGGCTTCCTGTTCAACTGGAACAAGCCGGCGCTGGCCTCGCACATCAGCCAGTACACGCGCTTCAACACTGGCGCCGAGAGCAACCTGAACCGCATCGATCGCGACGACTACAAGAGCTGGGGCGAGAACGCCGCCGGCAACGTCGTCATCCGCGGCCTCGCGGTGTGGATCTTCGACACCAACTACGCGACCCCGGAGACGTTCTCGTTCGTCGGGCACGCGGAGAACACGGCCAACCCGAACTTCCCGCTGGCGACGCCGGCGTTCACGGTGGCCGGCATCCCGATGCCGCCCGGCACTGCGGGCAATGCGTTCCTGGTCAACGGCACGATCAACGCCGACGTGACCATCCCCGGCGCCGGCGACGTCTTCGTCGGCATCGGCGTGCCGGCGATGCCGAGCCCGACCCAGCCGTTCGACGGCCTGTTCGTCGGCACCGTGCTGCGCGGTGGCGTCGGCCTCGCGGTGTTCGACGAACCCGGCCCGCGCGGCCAGCAGGGTGCGGTCGGCGGCGTCGCCCAGGACGACTACATCTGCGGCATCCTGAACGGCACGCCGCAGTACCTGCCGCCGGGCCCGACCTCGCTGTCGCAGCTGGCGATCGACGTGGCGATCAACAACGGCGGCATCGGCGGCGTCGCGCTGACCGAGACCGTGCAGACGTCGCTGCCGTCGAGCAACGCGCCGTTCGGCACGTCGGACTTCCTGTCCGGCCTGCACCCGGACATCAACGGCCTGCAGGCCGGCCGCGCCGACAACATCGGCTTCGGCATCACGCACCACGTCGGGCAGATGCCCGCCGGCACGCCGGTGCTGGTGCAGCTGGCGCTCGGCGCGAGCCCGGCCGGCCCGCTGCAGATCAACGCGCTGGCCGGTTTCGACCCGGTCAACAGCGGCGGCACGCTGTGCATCGACTTCACCGCGGCGGTGGAGTTCTTCACCATCACCGCGGTCGACACGCTGTTCGCCACGATGGCGACGGCGCAGATCATGGTGCCGGTGCCGGCCGGCCTGCGCGCGCAGATCGCCGGGCTCGGCGCGCCGGTCGACTTCTGGTGGCAGGCGTTCGCGATCGACTTCTCGAACCCGGGCCCGAACCTCGAAGTGCGTGCCAGCGGCTGCGTCCTGCAGCACCTGAACTGATCGCCGGCCTCGTGTCGAACTCGCCGTACTACGTGGCCCGGATGCGCGGCAGCAGCTGGTTGGTGGCGCTGCTGGCCGTGCTGGTGCTGGCCCTCGCCGGCTACTTCGCCTGGCTCCGCTACACCGGGCGCGGCGGGGCGTCGCCGGCCGAGCTGCCGCGCGCCACGCCGCCGATGTCGGCGCCGAACGTGCCGCCGCCGGCGCCGGCCGTCGCGTCGCCGGTGGTCGCCGACGCCCACGCTGGCGCCCCGGCGACGACGCCGCCGGTCGCCGGCAAGCAGGGCACGATGCGCTTTCCCGACGGCTCGACGCGGCCGGCGCTGAACGGCGTCACCGAGGTGCTCGAGATCCCGTGGCCGTCGGATCGCCCGTGGAGCCCGGTCGTCGAGCAGCTGCACCACAACGACGTCGACTGGTTCCGCCACGCCGACGGCAGCTTCTCGACGACGATCGTGCGCAAGGAAGAGGTCAGCGGCCGCATGGTGCAGATGCCGCTGTGCTTCACGCCGGCACCGGCGGTGGGCACGCCGTCGCTGCGCCAGCCGCCGCCGGGCCCGAGCGGGCCGCCGGGATCCGGCGCGCGATGACGCTGTCGCGCCGCGAGGCCTTGTTCGCGCCCGCGGTGGCGCGCTTCTGCTTCGCCGACGACACGCTGGCCCGCCTGCATCGCCTCGATCCGACGCAGGGCGCACCCGACGACGACGCGTTCTGGCTCCGCGTGCGCAACTTGTTCGACGGTGATCCGCAGGTCGCGTCGTTCAACCACGCCGGCCTGTCGCCGGCCCCTCGCGACGTGCGGGCGATGCTGGCGCGCGAGCAGGCGCGCACCGACGTCGAGCCGAGCCGCGTGTTGTGGCGGCAGCAGGAACACGAACTCGACGCCGTGCGCACGCGGCTGGCGCGCCTGCTCGGCTGCGGCGACGAACAGCTGGCGCTGACGCCGAACGCCACCTGGGGGCTGCACACGACGATCCTCGGCCTGCCGATGGCCGCCGGCGACGAGGTCGTCGTCGCTGCGCACGAGTACTCGCGCACGTTCACGGCGCTGGAGCAGCGGCGCGCGCGCGACGGCATCGTGGTGGTCGAGGTGCCGCTGGCGGTGCCGGCGGCCGCCCCGGACGTCGTCGCCGCCGACGTGCTGGCCCGCGTCACCGCGCGCACGCGCCTCGTCGTGCTGAGCCAGGCGACCTACCTGACCGGCCAGCGGCTGCCGACCGCTCTGGTCGCGGCGGCGCTGCGGCCGCGCGGCATCCCGTTGCTGGTCGACGGCGCGCACGGCATCGGCCTCTTGCCCGAGACCGTCGACGAACTCGGCGGCGCCTTCTACACCGCGTGCCTGCACAAGTGGCTGTGCGGGCCGGTCGGCACCGGCGTGTTCGTCGTCGAGCCGGCGTGGATCGAACGGCTGTGGCCGCTGTGCGCGGCACCGGCCGAGCAGTCGCGGCGCGCGGCGAAGTTCGAGGAGTACGGCACGCGGCCGCTGGCGCCGTTCCTGGCGCTGCACGCGGCGCTCGACTTCCACGACTGGCTCGGCCTGCCGCGCAAGGCGGCTCGGCTCGCGGCGCTGCGGCAGCAGCTGCTGGCGGCGCTCGACGGCGAACCCGGCCTGCAGGTGCTCAGTGCGGCCGACCCGGCGCGCGCGGTGGCGATCGTCGCTGCGGCCGTGCGCGGCGTCGACGCCAAGGCGCTGGTGGCCTGGCTGTGGCGGGAGCACCGCATCCACACGACGTCGATCCCGACGCCGGGGGTGCAGGGCGTGCGCCTGTCGCCGCACGTCTTCACCAGCGCCGCCGAGATCGCCCGGCTCGCCGCCGCGCTGCGCACTGCGGCCCGCCACGGCATCTGAGTGTGGTTCGCTGGCTTCTGCCGCTGCTCGTCCCCGAGGTAAGCCATGCCCAGAGCATCCGTTCGTCGGTCGTTCGCCCTGCTGTCGCTGCTGTGCTGGCTGTGCGTGCTGTGCAGTCCGTCGCCGCTCGGCGCCCAGGAGCCGAACGACACCCAGCGCCTGGCGCGGCTGGCCGCGATCGCGGCCTCGCTCGCCGATCCGGCGACCGACGGCGAAGCGCTGGCCACCGAGGCGGCGCGCTTGTGCGGGTTCGTGGTCTGGAACGAGCAGCGCGAACTGGTCGCCGAGCCGCTGGTGAAGCCGCGCCTGCACCTGGCGGTGACGCCGGCCGAACTGCGCGGGGCGGTCGCCATGCTGCGCGACGGCCACCGCGTCGGCCGCGACGACCTGCTGGCCGGCATCGACGTGCTCTACGCGTCGCTGTCGTTACCGGGCAGCGCGATCCCGCCGGCGAAGGCGTGGCTGCAGTTCGGCGAAGGCACCGCCAATCCGTCGGCGCGTGCGTTGTGGTGCTTCCTCGACTACCTGGGCGTGCAGCGCGGCGCGCGCATCGGCGGCACCGACGACTTCGAACTCGATCCGCTGCAGGCGCTGCTGATCGTGCGCGTGCTCAGCGAGGACCTGGCGACGCCGCTGCGGCAGGCGCTGCGCCGCGGCGAGATCGGCGCCCCGGCGCTGGCGCCGTCGGATCGTGGCGACAAGCCGAAGGGGCCGTTCGCGGTGCTGCGGCACGCGGACGAAGCGGCGTTCGCCGACGCGCCGGGCTGGGCCGAAGACGCCTACGTCGGCGGCATCACCGGCCTGTTCGGCGAAGTCGTCGAAGGGCTCGGCAAGGTCGGCAAGGGCATCGCCGACGGCGTCGGCAAGGCGAACGCGATCATGACGATCGGCAAGTTCCTGCTGACCTACACGTTCCTGAAGGGGCGCGTGTGGGACGACGATCCCGACAACCCGCTGGTGCGCACCAAGGATCGCGATCCCGGCGCGCGCTGCACGCTGTTCGCCGCGTTCTGGATCGACGGCAGCAAGGTCACCGACTGGCTGAAGGACCATCGCCAGCTGGCGGCGCTGGCCGGGCTCGACCTCGACATGCCGAAGAGCGGGCCGCTGAAGGGCCTCGAGACCGAGTGGGACATCAAGCAGAGCCACTACACGACCAAGACGCACCTGATCCAGACGGTGCGTGGGCAAGGCGACATCAGCAAGGTCAAGACCGACGACGAAGGCATCGCGCGCATCGCGGTCGAAGGCTGCCCGCAGCCGAAGCCGCTCGAGCCGACCGAGGCGATGCCGGTCGAGAAGTCGGTGCGCATCGTGGTGACGCCGCAGGTGAAGGGCACCGAGATGCAGCAGGATCTCGTCGACGCGGTCACCGGCGCGATCGGCATCAAGGGCGGCGGTGTCGGCCTGCTGACGCCGGTCATCGAGTGCCTCTACCGCATGAAGTGGAAGGGCGGCGTCGTCTACGACCTGCAGGTCCGCGACTGGGTCGCCGGCGAGACGATCGGCCAGGCCGAGGTGACCCTGCAGGCCAGCGGCAGCCGCTTCTCGCGCACTTCCTCGTACCGCGCCAGCGTCAACCGCAAGCTCGTCTTCCGCGATGTGCACATGGACGTGCACGGCGTCGAAGCACCGGAACCGATCGACCCGGCGATCCTGCGCTTCCTGCCCGAGACGCAGCGCAAGCAGATGGAAGAGGGCATGCGGCAGATGGCCGAACTGGCGAAGAAGCGCATGTTCGTGGCCAGCAAGCCCGGCCAGGTGGAGATGCACGTGCACGACGCCGAAGCGTCGAACGGCGAAGAGGACGGCTGCGGCGACGGCACCCAGGAGCGCACGCTGACGCGCGACGGCGACGCCGCCTACGAGCTCGAGGACGGCGGGGCGGGCCGGGTCTACTTCTCGGTCGACTGCGACCTCGAGCAGAAGGTCGCGAAGCTGCAGCTGATGGCGCCGGTGTCGTGCAAGGAGATCGTGTTCGAGCGCAGCGGCCGCGCGCCCGGCTCACGGGTCGAGCGCACCATGGACTGCGACGTGTTCACGGCGATCGACGTGCTGGCGCCGGCGAACGGCGGCGTGATCACGATGCCGCTGAAGGAGACGCCGGGCGTCGATCCCGGCGTCGTGCACTACTACGGCGTCGCCTCAGTGCCGGTGAAGTTCGGCCGCGGCTTCACCGGGACCGCGATCGTCAGCTGGTCCGTGCACCGCAAGGTGAAGCCGCAGAAGTGATCACGCGCGCAGGTGCAGGTCGTCGCCGTCGAAGGTGAGTCCGAGCGGCGCCAGCACGACCTGCTTCTTGCCCGCTTGCACGGTGCCGGCGTGCAGCGCCGCAACACCGACGCTGTGCGCGATCTGCACGACGCGCGGTGCATCGGCGGCGGCGACGAACAGGGCGTAGCCCGCACCCATGTTCAGGTTGCCGTAGGCGGCGCGGTCGTCGCTGCCGGTCTCTCGCTGCAGGAAGCGCAGCACCTCGGGCACCTCGGGCAGCGCGTGGAAGTGGTAGGTCAGCGCCTTGCCGTGCCGCATGACCTTGCGCCAGCCGTGGCCGGTGATGTTCGCCTGGTAGTGCGGCACGATGCCGGCCTTGGCCAGCGCTTCGGTGACCGGGCTGTAGAGCACGGTCGGCGCCAGCAAGGCTTCGCCGAACAGGGCGCCGCTCGGCAGCTTCGTGCCATAGCCCTGCGGCAGGCGCTCGGCGAGCTTGCGCGCCAGCGAGACGCCGTTCGCGTGGATGCCGGACGACGCCAGCAGCACGATCGCGTCGCCGGCGCCGAGCCGTTCGCCGAGCGTCAGCCGCGACTTCGGCCGCACGAGGCCGACGCACGACGCGGCGAGGTCGATGCGGTCGTCGGCGACGACGCCCGCGAGTGCTGGCGTCTCGCCGCCACCCCAGGACACACCGCACGCGTCGCAGGCGGCGCGCCAGCCGTCGACGAGGTCCTTGGCGCGCTGCGCATCGTCGAACCACGCACTGCCGCCGGCGGCCCAGTAGGCGTGCACCGACACCGGCGTGGCGCCGACGGTGATCAGGTCGTTGATCGCCATCGCCAGCGTGCACTGCGCGATCTGGTCGTAGTAGGTCTTGCCGGTCAGCGCGCGCGTGGCGTCGGCGACCAGGGCCTTGGTGCCGAGGCACTCGGTGATCGACGCCAGGTAGAAGTCGCCGCAGTCGACGAGGTAGGCGGACTCGCCGCGCGACGCCGCGACCTCGCTGAGGCCGTGCCGGGCCAGGTTGCCGGCAGTGGCCGACGCGGCCCGCTGCGCCAGGATCTTCAGCGGGTCGATCTTGCCGTAGTCGACGCCGGCCTGCTTGTAGTCGATCTTCGACATGCGGACAGGATGGACGGCCGCCGCGGCGATTGCGAGCGGGGACCTCGGTTCGTCTGCCACGCCGGCGCCCGGCTCCGGATCACCACGCCATGCGCTGGTTCTGGTTCGCCTTCTACCGGCTGCTGCCGGTCGCGGTCGTGGTCGCGGTCACGTTCGGCATGCGGGCCGTCTTGTCGCCGTGGCTCGCCTGGCTGGCGACCATCGGCGTCGGTGCACTGCTGGCGGTGCTCGGAGCCCTGGTGTTGCGCACGACCAAGGTCGGGGAGCTCACCTGGAAGAACACGCTGGCCGGCCACCTGCTGCCGTGGGGCTACCACCTCGGGGGCGGCAGCCTGCCCGGACTCGTGCTGGGCTGCGTGGCCGTCTGGGCGGCGCTGGCCGCGGTGGTGCTGCTCGGCAGCGCGCCAACGGGCGCGGTGGGTGGTCCGAACCAACCGGCGGCGGCGGCCTCCGGCGCGTCGCTGTGGCTGGTGCTCGCCTGGATCGTCGCCGGCGCGTTCCTGCTGTGGATGGGCGGCCAGCTGCGGCGCTACTACCAGCCCGGCTCGAGCGTGACGCGCGCGCAGACGAAGCTGGTGCTCACGGTGGCGGCGATGCTGGTCGGCAGCGTGGTGCTGCACCTGCTCGGCCACTCGGGCTTCGCCCTACTCGTGCTCGGTGGGCCCATCCTGGTGGTCGGCGGCGGCTACGCGCTGTTCCTCGGCGTCATGCTGACGTTCGGTCGCAACACACGCTGGAACTGACGGAGCGTCGCGGTCAGCGGGTCAGGCGGTCGATCTCGCGGCAGAACTTGTCGAAGCTCGTCGAGCCTCTGGCGAGCAGCTTCTCGACCACCACGGCTTTGGCGAGCGGCGTCTGGTGCACGGTCGGCTTGTAGTCCGGCTGCTTCGTCCGCAGCAGCTCCTTGGCGTTGCGCTTCGACTCCGCCTTGCGCAGCGGCACGTCGGTGTGGGCCAGCGCCAGCCACGTCTCGAACTCGCGAACGACCATCACGGCGCTCGCCGGCAGGCGCTGGGTGAGCTGCTGCGAAGCGCTCGGGCCGAAGGTGGCGGGGCAATGATCGTCGCCGTCGACCAGCACCAGCAGTGCGTCGGCACGTTGCGCCGAGGCGAAGGCGATGGCCTTCTCGATCCCCTCGACCTTCGCCGCACCAGTTCGTTCGTCGACCAGCTGGCCCTTCGGCAAGCGGGAGCTGCGCTTGGTGATACCCCAACGCATGTGTCGATCCAGGTGCACGAGCACTCGCATGGCGAGCTCCGGTGCGGCCTCGACGTCACCGTGTCCCTCGGTCACCAGATGCAACCGCTTCACGGATCGACGGTCTCCGGCTCGTCACCTTCGATGCGCAGCGGCTCTGCACGCATCAGCTCCGCCAGGCGGAACAGGCCCTCGCGCACGAGCTGTCGCTGACCGCTGTCGAGCGGGCCGATGCGGGTGACGCCGTCGGCCGCGCTGCACACGAGAATGGTCTCGTCCTTCGCGGCGTCGAGCAGATCAGGGCTGTGCGTCGTGATCAGCACGTCGCCCCGTCGTGAGGCAGCCTCGAGCACGTCGTAGATCAGTGCCGCGGCGCCAGGGTGCACGTTCGCCTCCGGCTCTTCGATCACCAGCAACTGGCCCTTCTGAAGCTGTTGGGCTGCCACCACGACCGCCAGCGCCCGAAGCGAGCCCTCGGACATCTCGCTCGCGGAGAACGTCGTCGTCCCGTGGGCGAGGGTCTGGTCGAAATGGAGCAGTTCGAAGTCTCCCGCCAGCATCGTCCGCACGTTCGTGAGCCCGGGGATCACACGGCGCATCGTCTCGATCGTGCTGTCGATCTCGCCGTCGGCGTGCAGTTGGGCCACGACCGTCGAGAGGTTGGCGCCGTTCTCCTGCAGGATCCGAGCGTCGGTGCGCTTCTGCGGTCGGCGCATCGCTTCCGGGTCGAGGCGGTAGCGGCGAACGTCCAGCAGTGGAGCGCGGTACTTCGCGGCGATCAGGCCGTGCTGGCGAGCCAAGGCCAGGGCACTCGCGCGGGTGTCGATCTCGAAGTGGAACTCGCGCTTCTGCCCACGAGCTTGGCCACCGTTCGGCACCCGGTCGATCTCGACGACCGCTTTGCCTTTGGCGAGGACGGTGAGGTGTTCTTCGCGGAAGCGCCAGTCGTTGCTGCTGCCTCCACGCGCGACCATGCGGTACTGCAGATGGTCCTTGTCGGCGCCCTGCTCGCTGGCGGCGAGCCGCAGATCGAGCCGGAGATAGGGGCGTTTGCTGCCGCGCTTCAGCACGCTGCCGAAGCCGCCCCGCACCGCGACCGCCTGTTCCGCGTCCTTGGCGAGATCGCGGACGAACACCAAGGCGTCGACGAAGTTCGACTTGCCGCTGCCGTTCGGTCCGACGACCACGGTGAACTTGCCCAGCTCGACGGTCGCATCCTCGATGCTACGGAAGTTGCGGATCGTCAGACGGCGGAACATCGCCGCAGTGTAGGCGCGCGGCTGGCCAGCGACCAACGTCGCCGTCGACGGAGTGCCTGCAGCCCGCTGGCGAAGGCCGGAGCTTGTGGCCTTCGCCGTGCTTGCCGAGAATCCGCGGCGAACCTGCCCGCGATCCCACCTGCCCCTTCGTCGCGTTCGTGTCGACCCAGCCTCCCGATCCAAGAACCGACGCCGATCCGCTGCGCACCCAGGTCTACGACGCCTTGCGTTCGATCGCGCGCGGCCAGCTGGCGCGGCTCGCTCCCGGGCAGACGCTGCAGGCGACGGCGCTGGTGCACGAGGCGTGGCTGAAGCTGTCGGCGCAGGACCAGCAGCTGCCGCGGGCGACGTTCGCGGCGGCCGCGGCGCGGGCGATGCGCGACATCCTGGTCGATCGCGTGCGGGCTCGGCTCAGCCAGAAGCGCGGCGGCGGGCGCGCCCACGCGGACGTGCACGAGCAGGAGCCCGAGGTGGTGCCGGCGCTGCCGGTCGCCGACCTGATGTCGCTCGACACGGCGCTGCAGGAACTGCAACGCGAACACCCCGAGGCCGCGGAGCTGGTGCTGCGCCGCTTCTTCGCCGGCGACACGATGGCGGAGATCGCCGCCGAGCGCGGCGTCGACGAACGCACCGTCTATCGCAGCTGGCGCTTCGCGCGCGCGTTCCTGGTGCAGCGCCTCGGCGACGGCTTCCTGCCGGAGGGCGCATGAGGGCCGTCGCGTGCGGTCGCGGCGGAGTGGCGTCGTGAGCCAGAGCCGCTTGGTGCAGCTGTTCGAAGCGGCGGTCGAACTGTCGGCCGCCGAACGCACGGCCTTCCTCGCGGCCCAGTGCGGCGACGATCCGGCGTTGCGCGCGCAGGTCGAAGCGCTGCTCGCCGCCGACACCACGCCGGCGGCCGCGGCGTTCGAGTCGCTGCTGGCGCCCGGCGCGCGGCTGCTCGCTCCGGGCACGCTGGTGCGCGATCGCTACCGCATCGTCGCCGTGCGTGGCGAAGGCGGCATGGGCATCGTCTACGACGCCGAACAGCTCGAACCGCGGCGCCGCGTCGCGCTGAAGTGTCTGCGGCCCGGCAGCCACGCGCCGGCGTCGCTGCAGCGCTTCCAGCGCGAGGCCGAACTGATGGGGCGCCTGCGCCACCCGGGCATCGCGCAGATCATCGAGGCGGGCGCGCTCGACGACGGCGGCCAGCAGCCGTTCCTCGCCATGGAGTTCGTCGACGGCGTGCCGCTGCTCGACGCGCTGCGCGACGAGCCGTTGGCGGTGCGCCTCGACGTGATCGCCGAAGTGGCGGAAGCGGTGCAGCACGCGCACGCGCACGGCATCGTGCACCGCGACCTGAAGCCGTCGAACGTGCTGGTCGAGAGAGCCGGCGACCGCTGGCGGCCGAAGGTGCTCGACTTCGGCATCGCGCGCGCGCTCGACGACGGCGACGGGCTGACGCGCACGCACGAGATCGTCGGCACGCTCGCCTACCTGGCGCCCGAGCAGTTCCGCGGCGAACCGGCGACGCCGCGCGTCGACGTCTGGGCGCTCGGCGTCACCGCCTACCAGCTGCTCGCCGGCCGGGCGCCGTTCGTGCTCGAGGGCCTGCCGGTGTCGGCGGCGGCGCAGCGGCTGCTGCAGGACGAACCGACGGCGTTGGCGCGGCTCGTGCCGGCGCTGCGCGGCGACGTCGCGACCATCGTGCACGCCGCGTTGGCGAAGGACCCGGCGCGCCGCTACGCCGACGCGGGTTCGTTCGCCGCCGACCTGCGGCGTTTGCAGGCGAACGAGCCGATCACCGCCCGGCCGCCGAGTGCGCTGTACCGCGCGTCGCGATTCGCCCGCCGCCATCGTGGTCCGGTGGTCGGCGCCGCGCTGGCGTTCGTGGCGCTCGCCAGCGGCCTCGTGTTGGCGTGGCGCGCCGCCGATCGCGAACTGCAGCAGCGCCTCGCCGCCGAGAGCCTGGCGGGCCAGCTGCAGCGCACCGTCGCCAGCGAGCAGGCGCTGCGCCGCGACGCCGAATCGCTGGCCGCCGACCTGCGCGCGCTGGTCGGCGACGTCGTGTTCCAGACCGACCTGCAGCTGGCGCAGTTGCCGGCGGCGACGGCGGCGCGGCGCAAGCTGGTCGAAGCCGGCACGCGCTACGTCGACAAACTGCTCGAGCGCGGCTCGCGCGATCCGGAGCTCTACTACGAAGCCGCAGCGGCGCTGCACAAGCTGGCGGTGGTGCGCGGCATGCCGGGCCGCAGCAACCTCGGCGACCTCGACGGGGCGGAGCGGGCCATGCGCCGCGCGCTCGAGTTGCTGGAGCAGGCCCGCGGGCTCGGTTTCGGCCGGCCGGCGCTGGGCACGTCGATCGGCATGATCACGCGCGATCTCGCCAAGCTGCTCGAAGCGCGCGGGCGCGCGGCCGAGGGCCTGGTGCTGCTGCGCGGGCTCGAAGCCGTGGCGCAGGAGCAGGAGCAGGAGCAGCGGCACGGCGCCGCGGCGGGCGAGCGTTTGCGCAGCGACACCGTTTCGTCGTTGGCGCACTTCCACCTGCTGGCCGGCGAGCGCGACGCGGCGTTGGCGGCGTTCGAGCGGCATCGGCAGGCCATGGAGCGCGCCACCGCCGCGGGCGAAGCCGGCGCCGCCCGCGGGTTGTCGGCGACCGAGGAGCAGATCGCGTGGCTCGTCGGCCAGGACGGCGACCACGCCCGTGCCGAGACGCTGTTCGCCAGCGCCCTCGCGCACGCCGAGGCCGCGTTCGCCGACGGCACCCCGCTCGACCGCGAGCGGCTGGCCAGCTGCCTGCAGTCGTTCGCCAACTGGCATCTGCTGCGCGGCCGGACCCAGGCGGCGCGGCCGCTGTTGCTGCGCGCGCTCGAGCTGCTGCGCGATCCGGCGGCCCTCGATCCCGACGACGTGCAGGCCGGACGCATCGCGCTGATCGTCGAATACGCGCTCGCCGACCTGCACCTGCGTGAGGACGACTCGGCGGCGGCGTTGCCCTACGCGCGCGCCGGGCTGCAGCGGGCCACGGCGCTGCGGCAGAAGGCGCCGCTGCTGCAGGCGCTGCTGCGCGACGAGGCGAACGGCCACGAATGGCTGGCGCGCATCGCCACGCGCGACGGCGACGGTGCGGCGGTGGAACGGGAACTGGCCGCCGCGCTGGCGCTGCTCACGCAGCGCTTCCAGGGTCAAGACGGCGTGCGCGAACGCAACGACCTGGCGCAGATGCATGCGACGCGCGCCGAGCTGCGCTGCGAGATCGGCAACGCGTCGGGCGACGACCGCGAACGCGGTCGCCTCTACGCCGCCGCGGCGGACGACCTGGTGGTCATGCTGGAGCTGCTGCGACCGCTGGCCGAAGCCGGCAAGCTGACGCCGGCGATGCGGGTGAACCATGCGCGGGCGACGGCGCAGCTGGAGCAGTTGCGCAAGATCGCGGCGGAACTGACGCGCTGACGCCCGCCGTTCGTGCGCTGCTCAGCGCGTCTTCGCCAGGTCGGCGGCGAGTTCGGCTTCGACGATCGCGCGGATCCCGGCCAGCGTCTGCTTCTTCGTCAGCACGCCGTTCTCGAACACCGTCTGCAGCAGGTTGGCGCTGCTCTGCTCCTCCGCGCGCGTCACCGGGAAGCGCGCCTGCAGCCGGCCCTGCGCGTCGCGGTGCACGGCGATCAGGCCGCGGTGGCTGTTCTTCTTGCTGTCGGTGCGCGGCTGCTTGTAGATCGGCCGGTCCTCGCCGTTCACGGTGCAGAACGTCGCCTTCATCGCGAAGCCGAACGTGTCGCGCGTCACGTACTGGTAGGTGTAGCTGCCGATGCCGAGCACGACGTTGCTCGAGGCGAAGCCCTTCTGCGCGAGCCCTTCGAGGATCGCGTGCTGGCGTTCGAGCGTGATCGAGTCGCCGTAGATGGCGCCGACGTGCGGGTCGAGCTGCTTGCAGCCGCGCGCGGTCGTGGTGCCGCCGAAGATCTCCCACAGCAGCTCGATCAGGCCCTTGTGCTCGGGGCTGCCGGCGGGCGCCTCTGGATCGCCGACCAGGATCGCGACCGGATCGCCGCTGTCCGGGCGGATCACCAGCTTGCCGTCGCGCGCCAGGATCTCCCGCTTCAGCTGCGGCAGGATGCGCGTGATCACCGCGAAGAAGTCCCAGGTGTCGCTGACGATGCTGACGATGCCGCGCGGGTAGACCTCGGTGACGAGGCGGCGGTAGGTCTCGAGTTCGGTCTCCTTGCCGCCGGCGCACATCACCGCGTGCTCGGTCGCCGGCACGCTGCCGCCGATCAGCTCCTTCTCGCAGTCGGCACCGTAGTACTGCTCGAGGAAGTCGATCGCCGGAATGGTGTCGGTGCCGGTGAACGACAGCAGGTGGCCGGCCCCGCTGGTGCACGCGGCTTCGATGCCGTGCATGCCGCGGAACGAGAAGTCGTGGCCCTGCCAGCGCACGAAGTCGCGCGGGGCGCCGGTGCGCTGCGCGTACTGCTCGAACACGGTGCGGTAGCGGTTGGCCAGCGTCGCCGACGTGCACGGGCCCCAGACGACGGCGCTCATCATCGTCTCGATGAAGTTCGTCAACCACGCGAAGCGCTCGTCGGTGTTCTCGATCGTGTGTGTCGGCACCTGCATCGGCACGCGCGTTCCTTCCGGCAGCGCCTTGATGCAGAGCGGCAGGTAGCCGAGGTCGTGCAGCGCTTCGACGTGGTCCATCGGCACCGCCCCGGCACCGAGCGAGAAGTCGAGACGGCGGCGGTAGGCGCCGACCGCCTGCGCCTTCGGCAACGCGAAGAACGTCTCGTGGAAGCGCTTCTGCAGGTACTCCATCACGAAGTACTGCAGCCCGAAGAACACCACGTGCTCGACGTCCTGCACGCGCGAGCCGCGCGGCGTGAAGTTCGAGTAGACCGTCGTCGTGCCGGCCGGGAACTGGCGGCGGTGGTCGGTCTTGTAGAAGTCCGTGAGGACCAGGGCGGGGATGGTGTTCATGCGCGGATCTCCGAGGTCTGCAGAGGCACGAGGCGAAGGGCGGGATGCGTGCGGCCGCTGCGGAACGAGTCCGTGCAGCCGATCGTGGCGAACTGGCCGGCCAGCTCGTCGAGGCCCTTGCTGTGGATGCCGTGGCTGGTCCACAGGTGCAGCGGCACGGGGCCGAAGTTCGTTCGCAGCGCCTGGGCGACGCCGAGGAACGTGCCGCCGCCGTCGCAGATGTCGTCGACGACGACCACCAGCGGGTCGCTGCCGAGTGCGTGGGGCCCGTCGTCGGCGACGCGGAAGCCCTGCAGCTTGCCGCTCCCCGGGTCGCGCACCTTCTCGCATTGCACGACGCCGATCGGGCGATCGGACCGCGACAACGCCGCCGCAGCAGCCGCGGTGCGTGTGCGGGCGCCCTTGTCGGGCGCCACGAACCACACCGGCTGGTCCGTTCGCGTGCGCAAGGGAGCCAGGTAGCGGTCGAGCCAAGGCATCGCCGGCACGTTCGTCAGCTGGGCGCCGAGCTTCGCGAACGCTGCGACCGATGCCGGCGAGTGCGCGTCGACGGTCGCGAACGAACGCACGCCGGTGGTGACGAGCAGTTCGGCCAGCACGTCGATCGCGATCGGATCGCCGGCGACGGCGACGCGGTCCTGGCGCGCGTAGGGCAGGTAGGGGATGCAGACGTGCTGCACCTGGCCGCGCACCGCACCGAGGAACATCAGCAGCGCCAGCAGGTCGTCGCTGCCGTGCACACGCGCCAGCAGTCGCGCCGGGGCCGGTTGTCGCAGCGCGCGCACGCCGACCTCGCCGCCGGGATAACGCCACAGCGAGCGCACGGCGTCGTCGAACGGCACCAGCTCGTCGAACGGCAGCGGGACGCCGAACGGCAGCGGCAGGTCGCGCGGAGTCGTGTTCATGCCTTGTTCCCCTTCTTCGCCTTGGCCTTGCCGACGCTGGCGTGCCGGAAGCGGTAGAGCGCTGCCGGCCGCCACGCGCCGTCGCTGCGCAGCCGGCCGGTCGCGGCCAGCAGCCCCGTCGCCAGCATGCGGCGGCGGAACGAGTCCTTGTTGAGTTCGCGGCCCTGCACCGCCTGATGCACCTCGAGCAGGTCGAGCAGCGTGAACTGCGGCGGCAGCAGCTCGAAGCCGACCGGCGCGTAGTCGATCTTGCCGCGCAGCCGCTGCACCGTGGTGCCGAGGATCTCGGCGTGGTCGAACGCGAGCCGCTGCGCCTTGCCCTGCGCGTCGAGCACCTGCACGGCGCCGCCGGTGATGCCCGACCACGGCACCTCGAGGCGGCCGAGCACGCGCTGTTGGCCGTCGCCGAGCACCGCCAGGAGGCGCGCCGCCGGCACCAGCGCGTAGTAGGCGACGCTGACCACGCGCCCGCGCGGGTCGCGGCGCACCTCGCCGAAGGTGAACAGCTGCTCGAGGAACACGTCGGCGAGCCCGCACTTGTCGGCCAGCACGCGCGCCGCCGCCGCCGGCAGCGTCTCGGTGACCTGCACGAAGCCGCCGGGCAGCGCCAGGGCACCCTGGAACGGCGCCGCGGCGCGGCGCAGCAGCAGCGCGTGCAGCGCGCGCTCGTGCAGCGTCAGCAGGGCCACGTCGACCGCCAGGTGCGGGTGGGGGAAGCGGTCCAGGTCGTCCAGGCGCTCTTCCATGCGAGCAGCATATATGCAGAGTGCAGATAAGCAAGCGGGGCAACGCCGCCGGCCCCGCCGCGTGGCAGCGAGCCCCGTCAGCCGGAGCGGGCCGCCGCCGTGGCGGCCGTTGCTTCGGATTCCCCGTTCGCCCCGACGGCCGGAGCGCGCCCACCCGGCCCCCGCCCGCCGGCCGGCTTCACCAGGCGTCGCTGCGGAACGGCGACGCCGGCAGGCCGTCGCGATCGTAGCGGTCGGCGTCGGGGTTGCCGCGGTGGGCGTAGCGCACCGCCACCGGCTCGGGCACCGCGTCGCTGCGTACGACGACCGTGCTGCCGTCGATGCGCGCCTCGGCGTGGTGCCAGCGGCGATCGGCGCCGGCGATGGCGAAGCCGCGCGGCGCGTCGGTCGCCGCGGCGACCACCGGCTCGCGCCCGCGCTTGCTGCCGACCATCAGGCCCTCGGCGGCGTGGTCGAAGCGCACGCGCAGCGCCGCACCGTCGCGTTCGCAGCCGGCGAACAGCGGCCCGCTCGGATCGAGGCGCTGGCCGTACTCGTTCGCCAGCGCGTGCCGCGCGAGCCGCAGGCCGACGTCGAACTTGTTGCGCGGGTGGATGTCGTCGGCGTCGCCGAGGTCGATCGCGACGGCCATGCCGGTCTTCGGCAGGCGCGTGCACAGCAGCTGCGCCATGCGGCACGCGGCGAAGCCGTCGCCGCCCGCGGGGTCGTCGGTGCGGCGTTCGTAGTTCGCCAGCTGCACGAAGTAGAACGGCAGCTCGCGGCCCCACAGCTGCCGCCACGTCGCGACCAGCGCGGTGAACTTCGCCACGTAGCCGTCCTGTTCGTGGCCGTTGTTCTCGCCCTGGTACCAGAGCACGCCGCGCACCGGGAAGCGCGTCAGCGGATGCACCATGCCGTTGTAGAGCGACTGCGTGCGATGCCACTCGCTGCGGTCCTCGTTCGGGTGCAGCGGCAGGTGCGGCGGCGGTGGGATCGTGGCGCCGGCGGCGACCGCGGCCTTCGCGCGCTGCGTCCAGCGCTCGACCTCGGGCACGGCGGCGGCGAGCGCTTGCTGCCACGCGACGATGCGGCGCTGCCGTTCTTCGCCGATCGCGCGGTTCGCCGGGAAGTCGGTGAACGCCGCCGGCGGCATCCAGCACTCGATCTCGGTGCCGCCGACGGTGCAGGTGAGCAGGCCGATCGGCACGCCGGCCACCGGTTGCACGGCGCGCGCGAAGTAGAAGCCGACGGCGGTGCAGTCGGCGGCGGTGTCCGGCGAGATCGGCCGCCACGAGGCGCCGTCGCGCAGATCCGGCTGCGGCTCGCCGGCGAAGTGTTCGAAGTAGGGGCGGTAGCGGATCGCCGGCAGCGCCGCGGCGTCGATGTCGGCGCGTGCGTCGCAACCACCGAGCCCCCACGCCATGTTCGACTGGCCGCTGCACAGCCACACGTCGCCGACGACGACGTCGGCGAAGCGCACGGTCGTGCTGCCGGCGACGACCAGTTCGCGCCCGGTCGCCGCGGCGGCGAGCGGCGCCAGCGTGGCCGTGAACGCGCCGTCGGCGCCGGCGGTCGCGGTGACTTCCTGGTCGGCGAAGCGCACGACGACCTTGGTGCCGGGCGTGTCACGGCCGTCGATGCGCAGCGGCTGCTCGCGCTGCAGCACCATGTGGTCGCCGAACACACGCGCGACCCGGGTCTGGGCCGGCAGCGCGTTCGTCGACGCGAGGCCGAGGGCGGCCGCCAGCAGGCGGAGGAACGGCGAGGGGCGGATCCTCGCGGGATGGGGCTGCGTCGTGCGCATGGGAGGAAGAGCCTGCGGTCGCCGCGCCATCAGCGACCCGTCATCGCCGGCAGCGCCGTCTTCTTCAGGAACAAGAGTCCGAAAGCGGTCGCGACCCAGTCGCCCCAGTTGCCGTCGGCGCGCTGGCTGACCAGCAAGCGGACCGCGCCTTCGAAGTACCAGTCGCGATCGCCGAGCAGCGCCACCTGGTTGAGCTCGCACGCGCGTTCGAGGCCGTAGAGGTAGTACAGCTGCCAGTTCGGCCACTCGCCGCGCGGGCCGGGGTTGTGGCGCACGCTGAAGTTCTGCTCGAGCCACAAGAAGCCGCCGCGCACCGCGGCGTCGGCCTCGGCGAGCAGCTTCGGGTTGCCCTTCTTCTCGATGCGCAGCGCCGACGTGCACAGGGTCAGCGCCGAGATGCCGGCGGTCGTCATCGAGCCGGTCGCTTCGCCTTCGTGGTAGGCCCAGCCCACCGACTGCACCTTCGCGCCGCCGGCGCGCGTGCGCGTGCCCTTGGCGAGGTCCTGCTGGTAGGTGAGCCGCGGCGTGCCCATCTGCCCAGGCTTCGTGCACTTCAGCCAGTGGTTGATCGACGCGGTCCAGACCGTCGGGCTGATCTCGACGCCGCACAGCGACGCGGCGTAGAGGCCGAGCAGTGCGTACTGCGTGCAGCTGTTGTCCCAGTGGGTCGACGGGCCGTAGTGCCAGCGGCGCAGGTAGGCGGCGTCGACCGTGGTGTCGATGTTCAGCAGCAGCTTCTTCGTCCACTCGCGCAGGATGGCGAGGTCCTCGGCGCTCGGCGTGCGCGGCATCGGCGCCTTCTGGCGGCCGGCGCGCATCTCCTCCCATTCGGTCGGCGGCGTGTAGAGCGCTTCCATCGCCAGGATGGCGACGCCGAGCTCGTAGCTGCCGGCGATCACCAGACGCCGCAGCGTCGTGTAGCCCTTCTGCAGCAGGGGGTCGCGCGCGTCTTCGCCGCTGCGCTTCAGTGCGAGCAACGCCAGCGCCAACTCGCCGGGTCGATGTTCGTGGTAGGGATCGCCACCGCCGTCGTCGAAGCGCCCTTCGAGCCGCGTCGTCAGTTCCTTCTTCAGCGCCTCGACCGAATCGCGGATCGCCTTCGCCACGCGTGTGCGGAACTCGGCGTCGTCGGGCCCGAGCACGGTGTCGAGCGTCCACGCGTCCCGGACCTGGATCTGCTGCTTGCGCACCGGCCGCACCTCGGTGCCTTCGGTGAACGCCGGGTAGTCGACGGTGAACTCGGCGCTGCCTTCGATCGCGGTGACGACGCCCTTCTTGACGTCGACCACGCGGCGGCCCTGCAGCTTGCCGCGCAGCTTCGCGACGTTCGGGTTGGTCGACGCGACGCGCGCGGCCTTGGCATCGACCTCGATCGTCGCGGTGATCGACTGCGAACCGTCGGCGGCGAGTTCGCCGAGCACGACGTCGACCTGCAGCGGATGGAAGCGATCGAACGTCTCGACTTCGAGCCGCGTCTTGCCGCCGCGCGGCTGGCGCAGGTCGAGCGCGATGCAGGCCAGCAGGTCGCGCGGGTCGCTCGCCGGCTCCAGCATGCGCTGGCGATCGGGCGCCAGTTCGCCGGCGAGCACGGCGGCGACCATCGGCTCACCGAACCAGACGCCGGGGATCCAGGCCTGCGCTGGCTCGACCTTGTCTTCGATCTGCAGCGTGCGTCGGTACAGCGCCGCGCCGTTCTTGGGCAGTTGCCAGCGCAGGTCTTGGGCGAGCAGCGGCGCCGTCGCCAGCGTGGCCGTCGCCAGTGCGAACGACTTCAGGAGCAGAGCGCGCCGCCTGCATGCGAACGGGCTCACGAGCGCACCCCATCTGCCGTGGCAGGACGGGGCGCTGTGTGCGGGCGGAGTCTGGGCCGTGAGGGGGATCGGCGCATGAGGGACGGCACCGTGTGGGGCGACACGGCGGATGCGGACCATACGCAATCGCCGCCGTCCTTGCTGCGTCGTCGGTCGGGCGATTGCGCCCGGTTCAGACGATCTCGACCGTCTCCAGCACCGTGCGCAGGGCCTGCACGACGCCCTTGGTCTCCGCATGCCGCACGAGGACGAAGCCGTCGCCTTCGTAGTGGCTCGAACGTGGCTGGCCGGGCTGCGGCATCTTCAGGTCGACGACCGCGGGCCCGAGCTTCTGCCGCATCGCCTCGACGCCGCGCACTTCGCGCACGCGTTCGCCGCCGCCCTTGGCGCGCAGGAACACGGTGCCGGCTCCGAAGCGCCGTTCGGGGAACTCCCAGCGCCCGTGCACCATCAGCCGCGCCCACGCCGCCCACGGGTCGGCGCCGTGCGCGGCCTGCAGCAGCGGCATGATGTTGGCACCCGGCGGCCGCGCGCCGACCTCGCTGATCATCGCCGAGCCGTCCTTCTTCTCGAACCACTCCATGTGCGAGATGCCGTGGCGCACGCCGAGCGCCTGCAGCGCGCGCTGCTGGATCGGCGCGAACTTGCGCACGTGCTCGGGATGCTGTTCGCGCGGCAGGATCACCGCGTACTGCATCCACGCGTTCTCCAGCACCTGCAGCGGCGTCGGCACGTAGCTCGTCGACGAGTACCACACGACCTTGCCGTCGATCGTCACCGCCTCGAACGTGTGCTCCTCGCCTTGCACGAACTCCTCCGCCTGGGCCGGCTGCTGCGCGTTCGGCTGCAGCGCCTGCAGCGCCCGCTGCAGCGACGCGTCGTCGGTCACCCGCTGCGTGTTGCGTGCGCCGAACCCGGCGATCGGCTTCAGCACGATCGGATAGCCGACCTGCTGCACGAACGCGCGGGCGTCGGCTTCGCCGTGCACCAGCGCCTGCCGCGCGACCGGCAGCCCGGCCTTGCGCAGCACGTCCTTCATGCGGTTCTTGTCGCGGCAGTTGCGCGCCACCTCGGCGCTCGTGCCCGCGACCCGCAGTGCATCGCGCGCCTCGGCGATCGGCACCTGCAGCATCTCGAGGTAGCCCTCGAAGCGATCGATGCGGCCCCAGTGCGCCTGCAGCCGCTTGCCGCCGTCGACCAGGTTCTGGAACTGCGCCGGATCGCCGATCTTCTCGACCGCGTCGATGCGCGGCCGCAGTTCGTGCGGGACCTTGTCCGGCTCCTGCGTCAGCAGACCGAGCTTGGTGTCGGGCAGCTCGGCGAAGCAGCGCACGCAATGGCGCATGACCTCGCTGAAGAACGGGGCGACGAGGGCGATGTGCAGCATGGGGCCGCGTAGGTGTAGCAGCTCCCGGGGGCTGGTGGTCCAGGGATCAGGTGCGGCGGAGAGGGCGGATGGGCTGGTGTGCGGTGCCACGGGGGCGAGTCTTTCGAGGCCTGCTGGGATCCCTGGCTGCCCCTCCGCGCGATTGTTGGCGAAAAATCTGCGTCTGATGTGACGGACGCGTCGTTTCTAACTCTAGAGGCGCCGAGCGAGGGAGCAGCCGCCGGAAGCGAGGGAGCGCACCGCGCCTCCGCAACGGCACGGCGCCGAGAAGCAGCCCACGTGCTGCGCCCGCGACCCGGTGGACCGATCGAGACCACGGTCTCGATCGCGTTCGGAGCCGCAACCCCTGAGGAAACCGAGGAGAAACCATGTCCCGACCCCAACGTGTTCCCATCTCGACCACCAGCGCGGCGGCGCGCGCCTTCGCCGATGCGCTGGCGCTGCCTGCCAAGAGGCACTTCGCGATGACTGCCTGCAAGGAGATCCTGCGCAGCCACGTGGTCTACAGCGTCCTGCTCGACGGCTACGGCGACTTCGAGCTCGTCCTGCCGATCGCGCCCGCCGTGCAGCTGCTGATCGCGAACAAGCAGTTGGGGGCCGGGGTCGTCGAGCCGGGGGCGATCCGGGCCGCGCTGCGCGACCTCGACGTGCCGCTCTTCGTCGCGATCGCCTACGGGCTGGTCCACTACGACAGCCACCCGGAGAAGCTGCGTGCCCACCTGTTCGAGGTCGGTGGTGGCAACGAGTCGCGCGTGCAGCTCGTGCGCAAACTCGCGAGCGACTACCTGTGGGGGCTCTACCGTGGCTTCTGAGCGACCGCTGTCGACGACCCTCAGTTCGTGAGCCACATCAGCAGCTGGAACGGTGACAGCACGACGTCGCCGACGACCGTCAGCGGCGTCAAGGCGAGGTTGGTCCAGACGGCGCTGCCGTAGGGTTGTGGTTCGACGTGAGCGAACGCGACGCCACGGAGCTTCGTGCCCAGCGCGGAGGAAGGCAGCGAGCCGAGCCACTTGGCCTGACATTCCGCTTCGAAGACGTGGCCGACGTAGAGGCCGTAGTTCGTTCGAATGCCCGGCATGTTGCGCAGCCCGCGGCCGAGTTCGGTGGAGAACAGATTGGCGCGGATCCGTGCGCGGCCATCCTGCAGACTCCCGACCCACTCGACTTCGAGGCGGAGGATCTCGTCCGCAAACCACGGATCCTGCAGCATGGCGATCAGCGCCTGCATCGTCTCACCTTCCTTCGCCTCGGCAGGTTTGACGCGCAGCCACTGCGCTGCTTCGGGGTGCAGCGATGGTGGGTGAGCCTGCACGGCGTCCGGCAGGCGGACCAGCAGCGCCGGACGCGACTGTGGCGCGAACGGCACGCTGTGCACCTCGAGCTCTTCGGGCTCCGACTCGTGCAGCACCTTGTCGCGCGGGGCCTGCCACAGCGCGGTGGTCATGCAACTCGGCAGTGCGAACGTCGCCGCCAGCAGTCCGCTCGCCGCGTGCAGCAGTCGTCGTCGCGTGTTCTGGCGAGGGTTCGATGGCGTTCCCGACATGCGCGGCACGTTACCGCCGCCCTTCGTCGTGGGCAGTCTGCTGACTGCCTCGGGCACGGGCGCGAGCCAGGAACACCCAAGTCATCCGCTTCACTGGTTGCCGATGCGAACGCGCACGCCGTTGCTCGTCGTCAGCCCCGCCGGCACCAGCGGGTCCAACATCAGCAGCTGCGTGTAGAGCCGGAAGCCGACGAACGCGTAGTCGTTCGGCAACGGCAGCGGCCGCGCGATCGTGCTGCCGGCGGTGACGAACGGATCGACGATGTCCATGCTCTGCAGCAGCGAGCAGCCGCCCATGCCGATCACCGACAGGTCGAGCGGCAGCGGGCCGTAGGTGGAGACCGAACTGGACACGCCGAGCATCAGCCCGCCGAGCTGCAGCACCGGCAGGTTCGAGCCCTGCATCATCACCGTTTGCCCAGGCACGGCCAGGCCGCTGGCGGCCAGTTGCAGCACGCCGCCGGGGCCGCCACAGCCGGCCCCGTAGGAAGCGAGCTGCGACGGGACCACCTGGCCGAAGACGGCCACGCGGCCGATGGTGATGCCGCCGCTGGTGTGCGCCGGTGCCCCGACCGCGAACTCGCCGAGGCCGTCGCCGTCGATGTCGCCGAGTGCCGCCATCGACGCGCCGAAGCGCGATCCCGGTGCGCCGTCGAGCAGGTAGAGCAGGTTCCTGGTGGCGCCGTCGTGCACGGCGACGCGGCCCGCCTGGCTGTTGAAGGCCGCCTGGCCGATGGCGAACTCGGGCACGCCGTCGCCGTTCTGGTCGCCGATGCCGCAGAGGCTGGTGGCGTTGGCGTAGACCGGGTGGCTGACGAAGCCGATCGTGCTGCCGTTGGCGCCGTCGATCAGGTAGACGCGCGCCTGCGTCGACGACACCAGCAGGTCATTCTTGCCGTCGCCGGTCAGGTCGCCGGCGTTGCCCATGACGAAGCCGACGTTGTCGCCCGCGGCGAACGCAGCCCCGGTGGTCCAGTACACGGACGCGGCGCCGCCGGTGATCGGTCGGATCAGCGACACGCGGCCGATGCCGCCGGCGTAGAGCGGCTCGCTGCAGGCGACGTCGTCGTCGCCGTCGCCGTCGATGTCGCCGAGCGTCACCATCGAAGCGCCCCACTGGCCGTTGCTGCTGCCGTTCACGGCGGTCAGCGGCTGGCCTGTCTGGCTCGCGAACGCGCCGACGTAGCCGAACGTCGTCGACACCGTCGTCGGCGCGCTGACCATGGTCTCGGGGCGGCCGTCGCCGTTCAGGTCGCGGACGGACGCCAAGGCCGAGCCCATGCGCGCGCCGGCCCAACCGTAGCGCGACCACAGCACCGTGCCGTTGGAGCCGATGGCCTGCACGGCGCCGTTCTGGTTGGTGGCGAGCGGACCCGCGAACACCAGGTCGCTCGCGCCGTCGCCGTTCAGGTCGCCGGGACCGAGCACGCGCGTGCCCATGCGCGCCGCCGCCTCCTGCCCGAGGGCGGTGGTCAGCAGGGCGCCGTTCGCGGTCGACACCAGGTAGGCGGCGCCGGCGTCGACCATCGTCGTCGTGTCGGTGCCAGGAGCACCGACGACGAGGTCGGCGCGGCCGTCGCCGTCGGCATCGACCGAACGCGCGAGGGCGGAGCCGAAGTCGCTCTGCGTCGACGGCCCGTAGAAGTCGCGCACGAGGCGCTGGGCGGGAAGGTGGGCGGCGGCGACGAGGCCGGTGGCAACGGCCAGCAGGCGGAACGAGTGGGTCATGGGAGGCTCGGGTCGGGGATGGATGCGCACGCGGCGCACGCCCCCGGTTCCCGAGATCGCCGGCCGCGACCTGACAGGAATTCTCGCGACGGCGACCGATCCCCGGTCGCGGGGATCGGTGGTTGGCCTGCGATCGCCCGGCGACGACACTGCCGCCATGCACGGAAAGCTCGCACTCCTGTCCTTGTTCCTCGCAGTGTGGTCGCCCTGGCAGGATCCGGAGGCTGCCGAGCCGAAGCGGCAGCTCGAAGTGGTCGTCGATGGCGTTCCTTGTCGTGTGGCCGAAGGGGACGCGGCCGTGGTCAAGGTCGGTGATCGCGAGGTCAAGCTGGTTGCCCGGGTCCTGCCGACGCGGCGCTTCGCGGCTGCCGGGATCGGATTCGAGTATCCGACGGGCATGGCGTTCGAGTTCGACGGCGAGGATGGCGCGCGATCCTGGACCTTCGACGGCAACGACGTCGTGCTCACCGTGCAGAGCTTCGAGGCCGTGGAACTCGACGAGATCGCCAACGACGTGTTGACCAACCTTCGTCAGGCGTTCGCGGCCGAGAAGGAACCCGTCCAGCGCAAGGTCGACCTCGGCGGCAAGGAGCGCGTGGCTCGGGGCATCGAGGCCGAGATCGCCGGCGAGGTGATCAGCTACCAGGTGGTGCCGATCGTCGGCCCGAAGGGCGGCATCCTGGTGATGCTCCAGGATTCGGCGCCGCTCGCGCGTCCCAGCGCCGAGTTGAAGAGCCTGCTGGAACTGCTGGCGAAGACCTTCGTCGTCGACGCGAAGTGAACGTGGCGAGCGGTCGGACGCCGCTCAGCCGGCGTCGTCGCGACGCAGGTTGCGCCACGCGGCGACCAGCGGTTCCGCCTGCTGCGGCGACACCATGCGCACGAAGGCCAGCATGCCGGCGATGTGGTTGGCGAAGTCCGGGTGGCCGTCGCGGTTCTGCGCCTCGAGCCCGGTCTTCGCGGCTTCGTGGAGGATCGCGCGCAGGCGCCGCACCGTCGTGCGTGGCACGCGCGGCTGCTCGCCGTTGACGACGATGCCGGTGACGCGCTGGCTGCTGCTCGGCCGCAGCACGCGCGTCTTCTTCTCGTTGACCGCGAATCCCTCGTCCTGCGCGATGTGGCGGATGCGCGCCAGCAGGTAGCCGATGCGCGCCAGCGCTTCCGGCTGCGTGGTCGAGAACGTCAGGTCGTCGGCGTAGCGCGTGTAGGTGAAGCCGAGCTTGCTGGCGATGCCGAGGCAGCGGGCGTCGAGGCGCCGCGCGATCAGGTTGCTGAGTGCCGGGCTGGTCGGGGCGCCCTGCGGCAGGCAGCGCGGGCCGGTGGCGACGTGCAGCGGGCGGCCGGCGTACTCGACGAGGCGCCGCGGCGCCTCGGTGCACAGCAGGGCCAGGATCGTCGCCGCCGCCGGCGAGTAGCCGAGTTCCTGCAAGCAGCCGCGCACGCGGTGCACGTGGATCGTCGGAAAGAAGTCCTTCAGGTCGCAGTTGACGACCGCCAGCGGCTGCAGGTGCGGCGTCGCGTTGCTGACGGTGCTGCGGCCGGGCACGAAGCCGTGGGCGGCGGCGTGCGTCGGCACCTTCGCCAGCACGTTGGCGAGGATCCAGTCCTGCGTCGCGCGCAGCCGCGGCATCGGCGCGGCGAGGTCGCGCGTGCCGCCCGAACGCTTCGGCACCGTGAAGCGCACGTAGTGCGGTTGCGCGGTGGCTTCGGCGTGGAACGCGAGCCAGCGCAGCTGCGGGATCGGCAGCTGCAACGCGGCGGCGACGTCGGCCGGCGTCGCCAGCACCGGCAGTCCGGCGCCGCCGAGGCGCGCTGCGTCGGCGGTGCGATCGGCGAGGCCCTTCGACACGCCGCGGCCGAGGAACACGATGTCGCTGGCGCGGCGGGCGGCGACGGCGGCCTTGCGTTCGGCCCGGCGGCGCGCCGCTTCGTCCTTCTTCTGCTGCTTCACCCGCGCGCGTTCGTCGCGATCGGCCTGCACCGCGGCCTCGGCGGCGGCGGCACCACCGTCGCGGCCTGGGTCGCGCTGCAGCATCTCGTCGCCGACGCGGTGCATCGCCGCCAGCTCGTCGGCGGTCACCAGGCCGCGGCCGACCATGCCGCGGTCGATCAGGTTGGTGCGTTCGTCGGTCGACGGCGGCACCAGGTCGCGGCGGCCCCACCACGAGGCGCCGCCGAAGATCCGCCACGAGGTCATGCCGCGCTGGCGCAGCGAACGCTTCAGCTCACTGCCGGTGAGCGGCGTCAGGTTCGGTGCCGTGAGGCGCGGGCCGATGCCGGCGGGCTTCGGTGCGGGCGCGGGTGGCGTAGGCCGCGCGGCGCTCGGTGCCGCAGCCGTCGGCGAAGCCGGGACCGGGCGCGGCCAAGGCGCCGTGCGCGCCCGCGACGAACCACCGAACAGCATCTGCAGCAGGCGCTGGAGCAGCGAGAGCACGGGCGGGCGTTCGGTGGCGAGAAGGAGAAAGCGAGAGGAAGAAGACCCGGGAAGGCACAGCGCCTGACTTCAGACCATGGACCAAGGTCGTTCACCCAAGCCGCTGTCGCACCTGTGCGCGGCTAAGGCCTCGGACTGTGCTCGGTCGCCGTGCACAGGTGCGACAGCGGCAAACCGAACAACGACCTTGGGGAAGCGTGGGGAGTCGTGGGGCATCCGCGGCGGAACGCCGCAGAGGAGTCTCAGACATGGGCTGTGCGGACCTTCGGGCCTCCTTCCTCTCGTGGAAAATCGTGGGCGATCGGGGTCAGTGCGGCAACCAGCGGGCGACCAGCTGTTGCCAGGGATCGGTGACGGCGCTCGCGGGCGACGTCGCGGTGGCGACCATACGCAGCGCGAGCAGATGGCGGCAAGGACCATTGCGCAGGCCGTTCTGGCGATGGTGCGAGCAGCCGCACTTGCCGCGCAGCAGCCGCTGGTCGCCGTCGAACAGCACTTCACACTCCTGCTTGCCGACCGTGCCGCCGGCGAACGTGCGGTTCGCCGGCAGCGTCTCGCGGCGCGCGACCTTGGCTTCGTTGCGTTCGACGTGCGTGCACGCGGCGAGCAGTTCCGGGTTCGGCCCGCCGACGTCGGCTTCGCCGAGCGCTTGCGGCAGGATCGCGCGGAAGCGGTAGACGCCGGCGGCGAGGTCGAACAGCACCTGGCCGGTGCGCGCCAGATGGTCGAGTGCGGCCAGCAGTTCGCTCGCCGGCAGGCGCGACAGCTCGAGCAGCTGGCGGCGCGTCAGGCTGCGGCGCTGCTGCAGCAGGCCGGCGGTGATCGCGATCGCATCGCGGCCGGGTGTGGTCGGCGGCCGCAGCGCGTCGAGCGACGAACCGCGCGTCCAGTCGTTCGTCGTCCAGCCGGACAAGCCGAGCGTCAGCGTCATCTCGCCCATGCCGACGACCCAGAACGACGGCATGCCGGTGCCGACCAGGTGCACGGTGATGCGGTCGGCGAGCGGCAGCACGCGCGCCAGCACCTGCAGGCGTCGGCGGCCCCAGATGCGGATCGGCTCGAGGCTCGGGCCGTCGTGGCGGCAACCGTGCGCGACCAGCCGTTCGCCGAACGGCTCCAGCACGACCGCCGGCGGCTGGCCTTCGACCAATTCGAAGCGCAGCGCGCGCGGCGAGCTGCGTTCGCGGTGCCGGCGCAGGAACGCGAGCAGCGAGTAGACCAGTTCGCGCGGCAGCTGCACCGTCGTCGCCGGCAGGCCGGCGGCGACCTGCACCTGCATCAGCCCGCGCAGCCAACCGGCCGGCAGGTCGATCTTCTCCTCGCGGTAGTCGGGGTTGCCCGTCGTGCGCACGGTGAAGCCCGCCGGATCGACGAGGAAGCGCGTCTCGCGGTAGGTGCGCAGCTGCTGGAACTGTTCGTAGAGCGCCTGCGAGTAGTCGACGTTGGTGGTGCCGAGCTGCACGCCGGCGGCCGCCGCGAAGCCGTCGTCGCGCCGCACCGACAAGCAGCCGTAGGCCGACTCGTCGACCGAGAAGCCTTCGAACAGGCAGACGTCGTCGGCGACCGTGACGAGCGGATCGCACGGCGTCAGCATGCGCCACAGCTCGGGGTCCTCGCGCTGCAGCAGGCGCGAGTACTGGTCGCGCAACTGCCAGTAGCGCTTCGTCGCCCGGCCGAACTCGCGCCGCAGCTCCGGCGTGATGCCGGCGTCGGCGTCGCTCTGCTGCTGCGCCGCGGTGCGCGCCTCGCGGCGGATGCGTTGCTCGTGCGACTGCTGGCCGGCCCGCCACAGCCGCCACGCCGTGCGGTCGGGCTTGGCGACGCGCAGGTCGCAGACCACGACGTCGTGCAGGGCCGAGATCGCCTCGCGGAAGCGCAGCGGTTGTCGCAGCGCGCCGTCGAACGCGACCGGTTCGCGGCGCAGGTTCGGGGCGAACGACAGCTGGGCGGCATCGCCGCGCGTCGACAGGCCGGAGCGGCCCAGGTAGGCGAGGTCGAGGTTCACGCCGTGGCTCCCGCGGAGACGAACCGCAGTTCGGGGAACGCCGCCTGCACCGCCGGCTGCAGCGACGGCACCCGATCGACCGCCTGCACCAGCGCCGCGAGGCCGACGCGCGCCTCGGCCGCGCGCACCGAGCGCACCGCGACCGCGAACACCGGCAGCAGGGCCACCACGTCGTCCGGGGCCGCGGCCGCCGCGCGCGCCAGCTGGTGCAGCGCCTGCACCTTGGCGCGGCCGCCGCGGTGCACGTTCAGCAGCACGCTGGTCCACAGCGGCTGCAGGTCGCGCGCATGCAGCGGTGGCGCGCCGCTGCGTGCATCGAGTTCGCGCACGAGGCGGATCTTCACGTCGTCGAACGGCGACTCGAGCAGCCGCGACCACAAGCCGGCGTCGGCGCGCGCCCGCGCATGGCCGCCGAGCCAGGCGAACGCCGCCGCGCGCGTCGCCGGCAGCGCCGCGTCGAAGAACGGCATCACGCGCGCCAGCGTGTAGTGCGCGTCGTCGCCGAGCACGCCGAGGGTCCAGGTGGTCGCCGTCGTGGCGAGGCTGCCGCAGCGGGTGCTGGCGAGCTGCGCCAGTGCGTCGGCGTCGACCGCGTTCGCCGTGTGCGCCTGCACCAGTTCGATGCCGAGCTCGGCCACCGGCGTGGCGTCGCGGCAGGCGAGCTGCAGGCGCTCCGCGAGCGACAGTGTCTGCAGCGCCGCCGGATGCTGCCGCGCCGCGGCGACGATCGTCGGCAACGCCAGCGCGCTGCGGATCGACAACAGGCGGATCCAGCCGGCACCGTCGATGCTGCCGCTGCGGCTCGACTGCGCCAGCGTCGCCGCGGCGAACGCCTGCACTTCGTCGTCGTCGTGATCGAACAGAGGCAGCAACCGGTCGGCGGTCACGTGGCGCAGCCGTTCGGCGTGCTGCTCGCGCAGCATCGTCATCGTCCACGTGCGCACCAGCCGGGCCTGCGCGCGGGCCAGCAGGTCGAGCAGGGCGATGGCGGCGGCGTCGCTGCGCCACGCTTCGGGATGCAGCGGGGCCGGCGTCAGTTCGGCCAGCGACCGGCCTTCGGCGAGGTTCGCGTGGGCGACGCCGAACTGCAGCGCCGGGTGGCCGTGGAACGCCAGCTGCAGCAGGCACCACGAGTCGAGGATCGCGAGGCCCGAAGCGAGGTCGTCGTCGCGGTAGTGCGCGAGCGCGGCCGCGGCGGCGGTGGCGTAGGCCGCGGCATCGCGGAAGCCGGTCTGGCGCAGCACGCGCAGCGCGCGGCGGCGCAGGTAGCAGCGGGTGCGCAGCGAGAACAGGCCGCCGTCGCCGCTGGTCTTCGGGGCGCGCGCGGGCCTGCCGCCGCCACCGCCCGCAGCGCTGGCAGCCGGCGGCGTGCCCCGGCGACCGCTGCGGGCGAGGCCGATCTCCTCGACGTGGTCCACCGAGCGCGAGGCGCGATCCCAGACCGCGCGCCGCCGCAGGTTGCGCCGGACCAGGCAGTCGAAGCGGTGCAGGAACGCGCCGACCATCGCCAGGTCGCCGCGGCGCTCGGCCGCCTTGTAGAGGCGCTTCACCACCACGTTGTGGCCGGGCGTGGTCCACGGCGCCGCCAGGTAGCGCCACTGCATCGCCATCGCCCACGGCCGCGGGTCGACCTTCCAGCGTTCGACCAGGCCCTGCAGCTTCAGCGGTTCGTCGACCAGCAGCAGCTCGTCGACGAAGCGGTCGTCGCCGCTCGCGAAGTACTCGTCGAGCAACAGGTGCGAGCCGCGGCGCTTCGGGGTGGGTGGCATGTTCCCGCGGCGCGGACGGTAGCGGGCCTGCCGGCCTTGGCAACGGGTCGACCGGGCGTTCGCGGCGGACCGCGACCAGGGGCCGGGGCGACGCCGGCTGCGGCAGGGGGCGCGCCGGCTTCGTCTCGCTTCCTCCGAGACTCTGTCGCGCTATCCTGCTCGCCCCCATGACCGACTCCAAGAAGGTGCTGGCGACGTTCCAGGTGAACGGCGATCCGCACGAAGTGGCGTTCGCGCCGCACAAGACCCTGCTGGAGGTCCTCCGCGAGGAGATGAGCCTCACCGGCACCAAGCACGGCTGCGAACTCGGCGAGTGCGGCACCTGCACGGTGCAGATCGACGGCACGCCGGTGCTCAGTTGCCTCGTGCTCGCGGTCGACGCGATCGGCAAGGACGTGCGCACCGTCGAGGGCATGGCGCAGGGCAGCGAGCTGACGCCGCTGCAGCACTGCATGGCCGACCTCGGCGCCGCGCAGTGCGGCTACTGCACGCCGGGCGTGCTGATGGCGGCGGACGCGCTGCTGCGCGACAACCCGAAGCCGTCGCGCGAGCAGATCAAGGAGGCGCTGGCGGGCAACCTGTGCCGCTGCACCGGCTACCTGAAGATCTTCGAGGCGGTGGAACTGGCGGCGGCGCGCATGCGCGGCGAGAAGGCCGAGCCGAGCAAGGAGTCGATCTATGGTTCTTGACGATCCGGCCGTTCGTCCTGCCGTGGCCAAGAGCGACTCGCCTTGGCAGCACGACAAGAAGAAGGAGGACATGCAGTTCATCGGCAAGACCACCCGCAAGGTCGACGCGCGGGCCAAGGTCAGCGGCCTGCAGCGCTTCGCCGACGACCTGTCGATGCCGCGCATGCTGCACATGAAGCTGCTGCGCAGCACGGTCGCACACGCCGAGATCGTGTCGATCGACGTCAGCAAGGCCGCGGCGCTGCCGGGCGTGAAGGGCATCCTCACCGGCAAGGACCTGCCGATCCCGTTCGGCATCCTGCCGGTCAGCCAGGACGAGCACGCCCTGTGCCCCGACCGCGTGCGCTTCGTCGGCGACCCGGTCGTCGCCATCGCCGCGACCGAGGAGGAGATCGCCTGGGAGGCATGCCGCCTGGTCGACATCCAGTACCGCGAACTGCAGACGATCGGCGGCGTGCACGAAGCCGCCGCGACCAACGAGCCGCGGCTGCACGACTACGGCGTGCGCGGCAACATCCATCGCCTGGAGAACCTCGAGTTCGGCGACCTCGCCGACGGCTTCGCGCGCGCCGAGCACGTGCGCGAGGACACGTTCTTCTTCGAGGGCAACACGCACCTGCCGATGGAGCAGCACGCGTCGCTCGCGCACTTCGACAAGGACGGCAAGCTGACGATCTGGTCGTCGACGCAGACACCGCACTACCTGCACCGCGCCTTGGCGCGCGTGCTGCACCCGCTGCCGGCGCACCACATCCGCGTCGTCGCGACGCCGAACGGCGGCGGCTTCGGCGGCAAGAGCGACCCGTTCAACCACGAGGTCGCCGCCGCGAAGATGGCGATGCTGACCGGCCGGCCGATCAAGATCGCGCTGACCCGCGAAGAGGTCTTCCACTGCCATCGCGGCCGCCACCCGGTGCTGATGCGTAGCAAGGTCGGCGTGACGAAGCAGGGCCGCATCCTGTCGCTCGACTTCCAGGCCTACCTCGACGGTGGCGCCTACGGCAGCTATGGCACCGCGAGCACGTTCTACACGGGGGCGCTGCAGACGGTGACCTACCCGGTCGAGAACTACCACTTCCGCGGCGCGCGCTTCTTCACCTGCAAGGCGCCCTGCGGGCCCAAGCGCGGCCACGGCACCGTGCAGCCGCGCTTCGCCATCGAAGTGCAGCTCGACAAGATCGCCTGCGACCTCGGCCTCGATCCGGCCGAACTGCGCCTGCAGAACCTGGCGCCGCGCGAATCGCTGACCGCGAACTTCCTGCGCATCGGGTCGATGGGCCTCGGCACCTGCATCCAGAAGGTCGTCGACGGCTCGCGCTGGAAGGAGCGCCGCGGCAAGAAGGAAGTGACCAAGGACGGTCGCATCCGCGGCCTCGGCCTCGCCTGCAGCAGCTACCTGTCGGGTGCCGGCCTGCCGATCTACTGGAACGGCCTGCCGCACTCGGGCGTGCAGCTGAAGTTCGACCGCAGCGGCCTCGTCACCGCGTTCTGCGGCAGCACCGACATCGGCCAGGGCAGCGACAGCGTGCTCGGCTGGATCATCGGCGAGGTGCTCGGCATCGACCCGCTCGGCATCAAGGTCGTCACCGGCGACACCGACCTGACGCCGGTCGACCTCGGCAGCTACAGCTCGCGCGTCACGCTGATGACCGGCAACGCCGCGATGCAGGCCGCCGAGCGCGCGCGCGAACTGCTGGCCAAGGGCGTCGCCGAGAAGCTCGGCGTGCCCGCCGGCCGCCTCGTCTTCGCCGACTCGCGGGTGTTCGACAGCGAGGATCCGAAGAAGGGCATGACCTTCCAGGAGGCCGTGGTCTGCACCGAGGCGCGCTTCGGCACGATCGGCACCGTCGGCAGCTACACGCCGCCGGCGTCGGCCGCGAAGTTCCGCGGCGGTGGCGTCGGTCCGAGCCCGAGCTACAGCTACTCGGCGACCGTCGTCGAGGTCGAGGTCGATCCGGACACCGGCATCTACCGCGTCGCGCACGTGTGGATGGCGCACGACATCGGCCGCGCCTTGAACGCCACCGTCGCGATGGGGCAGATCGAAGGCTCCGTCTACATGGGCCTCGGCGAGGCGATGATGGAGGAGTCGGCCTACCGCGATCGCACCTACAAGGGCAACCGCGTGTTCCTGCACAAGATCCCCTCGATGCTCGAGTACAAGAGCCCGAGCGCGCTCGAGATGCCGACCGTCACCACCTACGTGGTCGAGGACCACGACAAGAACGGTCCGTTCGGCGCCAAGGAGGTCGGCCAGGGCCCGCTGCTGCCGATCATGCCGGCGGTCGCCAACGCCGTGTTCGACGCCGTCGGCGTGCGCGTCGACGAGAACCCGATCTCGTTCGAGAAAGTGTTCGCCGCGCTGCAGGCGAAGAAGGAAGGCAAGGAGGGTCGCTTCGGCCCGAGCAACGGGCCGGACGGCGTGCCCGCGGTCGACTTCGGCGACTCGCTGAAGATCAAGACGCCGTGGCAGGGTGGTGACGGCACCGCCTGGAACGAACCCAAGCGTGAGAAGAAGGCCGCCAAGTAGGCGCGAGGACGACGACCATGCTGCGACTCCCCACGTTCACCTACCACCGGCCGAAGACCGCGCACGACGCGGTCGCCATCGCCGTCGAGCACGGCAAGGCGGCGATGTACGTCGCCGGCGGCACCGACCTCTACCCGAACATGAAGCGCCGGCACCAGACGCCGACGCAGGTCATCTCGCTGCAGGACGTGCCCGGCTTGCACGGCGTCGACGTGCTCGCCGACGGCCGCGTCGCCATCGGCGCGATGGTCAAGCTGTCCACGCTCGAGCGGCACCCGCACCTGCTCGCGCACTTCCCGGCGTTCGCCCACGCCGTGCGCGAGATCAGCACGCCACTCTTGCGCAACATGGGCACGATCGGCGGCAACCTGCTGCTCGACACGCGCTGCACCTACTACGACCAGACGCACGAGTGGCGCGAGTCGATCGACTTCTGCATGAAGAAGGACGGCGCCATCTGCTGGGTCGCGCCCGGTTCGCCGCGCTGCTGGGCCGTGCAGAGCTCCGACACCGTGCCGGTCGTCTGCGCGCTCGAGGCCGAGGTCGAACTCGCCGGCAAGGACGGCACCCGCACGATCAAGGCGGGCGATCTCTACCGCGACGACGGCATCCAGTACCTGACCAAGAAGCCCGAGGAACTGCTGACGCGCCTGATCCTGCCGGCCCCCAAGGGCTGGAAGGCGAGCTACCTGAAGCTGCGCCGTCGCGACACCTACGACTTCCCGGTGCTCGGCGTCGGTGCGTGCCTGTGGTTCGACGCCGCGGGCGTCGTCACCAAGGCCAACATCCGCCTCGGCGGTGCCGGCTCGTTCGCGATCCCGGCGACCGAGAGCGAGAAGCTGCTGGTCGGCAACAAGCTGACCGACGAAGCGATCGCGGCGGCGGGCTCGGCCGCGCTGAAGCCGGCGCGCACGATGGACAACACCGACCTCGACGTCTACTGGCGCAGGAAGGTGGCGCCGGTCTACGTCGCGCGGGCACTCGCCGCCTGCAAGTGAGCGGGGAGTGGGCGGGGCCCGCAACTGGCTGAGCCGACTCGTGGAGATGGTGCGGATGCGTTCCCGAGCGAAGCGTTCCAGCGCGGCGTTGGTCGATCGATACGAGATCGCGGCGTTCTTCGCGCAAGCCGACGACACGCTGCTGCTGGGGGCGATCGGCGAAGCGATCGGGTCTGTCGTGACGGCTGGCGGTCTCGACGCCCTGTCGCCGGCTGCGTGTGCGCTCGCCCGATCCAACCGCGCCGAGTACCTCGTCGGCAACGGCGGCTTCCGCTACTTCTTCGAGCCGCAGGAGCACGAAGCCGAGGCCACGGCGGAGGCCTTGCAGGCGATCGGCGCGGACGAAGCCGTGGCGGCGCTGCGGTGCGCCTTGTCGGTGTTCCCGGGCGGCCGGCCGCACGACGACTGGCAGCAGCGCATGGACTTCCTCGCGGCGATGAGCCAGGAAGCTCGCAAGCAGTTCGAGGCCGGCGCCCACACGTTCTACGAGCTGTCCCTTTTGCAGGCGCGCTTCGCCCGGGCCCACCAGGCAGAACTGGCGACGCTGCCGTCGGTCGTCGATCACCTGCCGCCGCAGCCGTTGCCGGCGCCGACCTCGCCGTCGCTTAGCGTGGCGCGCTGGCTCTGCAGCCACGGCGTCGGCGTCGAGTTCGATCCGCTCAGCCCGTGGACGTCGCGCTGGTCGCTGCGCAACGGGACGGCCTGGAAGCCGGCTTGGCGATCGCTGGCCGGCATCCACTTCGTCGAGCGCAGCCGCGATCCCGTCGCCCTCACTGGGGCCCTGTCGGGACTTCGCGCAGCGGCTGGCGTCTTGCGTGCGGTGATCGACAGCGAAGTCAGCGCGGTCCATGGCGCTCAGCTGCTGTCGTCGCTGGCCCGCTTGCCGAAACTGCGGGAGCTCGAGATGCATGTCGACACGCTGTCGCCGGAGATCGTGCAGGCACTGCAGGAGCTTCGCCACCTGTGCCATCTGCGGATCGTCGCGCAAGGCGTCAGCGTCGGCATCGCGAAGCAGCTCGTCGCCGGGATGCGGCCGCGCCACGCCGAGCTGACGTGCCCGAAAGCGACAGCGTCCGTGCGTGCGCTCGTCGCCGATGCTGGCTGGTTGGTCGGCCCCTGATTCGCCGTCTGCGACCGCCACGCACCAGCCTGGGCCCTCGTGTGGCCGTTCCCGCCGCGATCCGTCAGACTGCGAAGATGCTCCCCGACGCCGAAGCACTCGATCCAGCGGCGGATCCGTGGCCGGCCGTGCTCGCCTTGCTGGACTTCGTGCAGCAGGCGACGCCGACGACGCCCGCGGACTGGCCAGAGCTCGTGCGCTTGCTCGACGGCGTCGCCCTCGCGCGGCACGCGTGCCCGACGGCGAGCTGGGACTATGACGACGAACAGCACGGACCGCTGCCCGCAGGGTCGTACGACGAGTGGCGGCGCGTGATCGGGCCGCGCTTCCCCGACTTCGGCTTCTACTGGGATGTGCTCGATCCGTTCGACCCCGCGCGGGCGGAGAACGTAGGCCTCGGCGATGCGATCGACGACCTCGCCGACATCGCGCGCGACCTCGAGCAGGCGGTGCTGGTGCGCGATCGCCTCGGCGAGCGCGACGGCCGGCTCGCGCTCGGCGACGCGTTCGACGTCCACGTCGGCGACCACCTGCGCAGCCTCCAACGCTACCTGCACCTGCGCACCGCCGGTCGGGTGTGGCAGCGCGACGCGACGAGCCGAGCGGGCGAGCGCGCTGTCGATCCGCGGCCCGCGATCGACGCGTTCCTCGCGTTCGTGCTGGCACCGGAGCCGCTGCCGCGGGCGCAGTGGGCCCAGTTCGCGCGGCTGCTGGACGAACTGGTGATCGCGCGGCACGCCGTGGCCGGGATCGCTGCCGCGGGCCGTGCCGCGACGAGGGCTCCGTCCGTCGATCCCGAGCGCCGCGAGGTGCTGCGCCGCCGCGTCGCCGCAAGCGATCGCTACCTGCAGACAGCGCCGTTGCACCCTGCGGACGAGCCGGAGGGCACGACGGAACCAGTGGTCGAGTTGCGCGATGCGATCGCCGACTTCGACCAGATCACAGCGACTCTCGTCGCCTTCACCGCCGCGTCGCCGCCGGTCGACGCGCATGCGGCAGCGGTCGCGTTCGCTTCGGCCTTCGACCCGCTGCTGCACGGCCGCGTGCGCGACTTGCAGCGCTACGTCTACGCGGTGATGCGCCGCTGAGGTCGGCGAACGGGCGGGCGCGCGCGAGCTCCCTCGGCTCGCCGTGGACTGGATCCGGCAGGAATCGCCCCGGCCAGCCACCGTGCGCTTCGTCTTCTCCCGCGGGGGTGGGCGGACGACCGCTCCATCCGGCTCGGGGCTCAGGTCGACGGCTCGCTGCGGTCGATGCTGCCGCATGGATCGGGGTTTCGCGGCGGCTCTCCTGAGCCTCGTTTCGTTGTGCCTTGTCGGTTGCGGACCAAGTGTCGGCGGCCTGTTGGCGGCTCGGGGCGGCGACGGCTCGGAGACCACCGTCGTCAATCCGACGCTGGCCGTCACCGGGCCGCCGGAGTTCCACTCGGCGACGACCGCGTCGTTCACGTTGGCGACGACGCCTCCCGGGCAGCCGGTGGAAGCCTCGCTCGATGGCGGCGGCTTCGGCCGCGTCAGCAGCCCGTGGCAACCGAGCGGGCTGGCCGAAGGCCAACACACCGCGCGTTTGCGCGTCGTCGGCGCGCCGGGCAGCGAACAGGTGGTGACGTGGACGGTCGACGTGACGGCGCCCGCGGCGCCGACGGCCGTCACCGTGACCGCCGAGGCCGCCGGCACCCTCACCGTGCGCTGGACCAACGGCAGTGACGCCGGCAGCGGCGTCGCCAGCCACGCGATCGACTACGGCACCACGTCCGGCAGCCGCAACCTGCAGTCGCTGGTGGCGGCC
>ERZ1066117.349-NODE-349-length-39855-cov-37.717588_pt1 | contig 39855 bp, 26 predicted proteins | sample MGYA00382764_ERZ1066117 | MGnify/ENA primary metagenome ERZ1066117 (study PRJEB33369, sample SAMEA5778347) | biofilm metagenome | biome: Industrial cooling water; feature: Water cooling tower basin; material: Biofilm | place: United Arab Emirates | collected...
CGTCCATCGAACTACGTGATCACTGCGCCATCCCTCAGCGCGGCGCTTCTCACCCCTTCGGTGGCTCATGGGTGAAGGCGGCAACTTTCCTCCTCGAGGTCGTCGACACCCCCGACGCCATCGCGCGTGTGCTCCACGGCGCCGCCGCCGCGCCCGCCACCTCCAGGACAACTCCTCCTGCTCCACTGCGAGCTCGCGGTATGCGCAGGTGCGAAGGCGCAAAAGCGCGCATTCTCGCTGAGCAGGACAAACGCCGTATGTACCCAGTTTTGGCGAAATAGAGCGCTGAGCGCTTACTCCCGTGGTAATGCGGTGGCCTTTCGTCGCTGTGAGCGCAGCGAGCGCGGCGCGCGCAGCGGCACCTTCGGAAGCGAGGCATGATGACGGGGACCAAGCGCATCAAAGACCTTACTGATTACACGTCCGTGCTACCGTACGCTAGCGAGCTGTTCGGAGTGTACCAGCCGCTCATCGGCTGGCGGTCGAAACGGCGGCAGATTCGCATCAGGAGCGCCGGCGTCATCCAGCAGGATTCCCAGCTCGCTGCTTTGCGGCGCCGGTTCTGGGGTGACGCCAGCGTCAATTTTAACGCCGATTCTTTTCCGCAGTCGGCGCGGATCGGGGTCGGGCGAGCGCAGGCGCTGGTCGTGCGACCGAGCCTGGGCAGCGTGCTGCTGGACGTCCTCGCCGCGCGGCTGCAGGAGTACCGCGAGATACCGAGGGAGCAGGACTGGGCTGAGCTCATCAACGAACCGAACCTCGTCGACCTGCTCAACCGCGACGTGTTCGAGTCGTACCGCCGCGGCTACCTCAGCCAGTTCCGACAGCAGGCGGCCCACGATCGGGGCGCCGGGCTCGACCCGCTACAGACGCAGATGACAGCAAGCTTGCGCGACGAGTCCGCCGTCGCGGGAATGCTGCTCGAGCTCGTCAACCGGGAAATGTTCGAACAGCTACACAGCGTCTTTTACGCGCCCAGGGCCGACCTGCAAACCATCGAGCAGGCACTGAGCACTCTCGTTGCCAGGCCGGAAGACCCCTACCTCGCATTCGATCCCAAGCGAGACGTTAATAATGTCACCATGTCCCCCATAGGCATCGTGCATCTGTTCCGGCAGTATTTCTTCGAACTGGACACATTTCTGGGCAGCCCTGTCGGACACGTCTGGCTGAGCCCGGGGTCCACCATCGAGCTTATCGAGGTGAGCACTCGCAAAACAGTAGTCGAGAAGACCATCGAGACCGCGCTGGAAACTACCTCCAAATCCGAGAGGAGGACGACCGATCAAGATGAGCTCAGCGATGCGGTGAAGCAGCAGAACCGGGACGATATGAAGCTGGGATTCTCGGCGACGGTGAACCAGAGTTGGTGTACCGGCAACGCGACCGCCACCGGCAGCATCAACCTGGACAAGACCCAGGAGAACGCCCGTGAGGAGAGCCACAAGCGACTGCGCCAGCAGAGCGAGAAGCTGTCCACGGAGATCCGTCAGAGCTTCAGATCTACATTTAGGACCTTGACGGAGACGGTGGACACATCGAGCAAGCGATACGTGCTCAACAACGCGACGGACGACCTCATCAACTACGAGATGCGGCGCAAGATGCGGCAAGTCGGCGTCCAGATCCAGGACGTCGGCACCTACCTGTGCTGGGAGACCTTCATTGACGACCCCGGACGCGACCTGGCGATGCCCCACCTCATCCACATCGCCCAGCCGGCCGACCTCGTCCTCGTGCCGAACCCGAAGCTGTTGCAACCGTCCCCCGAGACCGTCTTCATCACGTTCAGCGGCGAGGCGACGTGGTACTTCCCAAACAATGACCGACAGTACAGAGAGGACCACCCAGAGACGCGCGGCCAGTTCTTCCCACTGGCAACCTTCGACATCCCCGGCATCCCCCAGGATTACGAGTTGGTATATGACAACAACAACCCGTTTATCCCTGTCGAGAAGCAGGTCATCGCGGCGCAGGACGACGCCTCATGGAGCCAAGGCGCAAATTGGGCTTTCCTCGGCATGATCACTCCGGATGCCAAGCGGGTCATGGTGGGAGTCATTACTAAGCCGAAGCCGGGCGGTCAGGGCGGTCTGGCCTGGAACCAGCGCATCGTGTTCAAGGTCAGCGGCGCGCTCACCTGCCGGCTCTCGGCGGCCAAGAAGTCCGAGATAGACAACGCTAACGCTGCGCTCTTGTCGGCCAAGCTCGCCGCCGATGCAGAGAATCAACGCAGGATGCAGGAGGCGTACGTCGCCGCAGTCCGCAACCGGGTCACGCTCGCCAGCAAGATTCAGCAGCGAAACTTTGATGATCTGCGCGAGGAGGAGCGGACCATCGTGTACCGCCACCTCATCGCGTCGCTCATGATCCAAGCTCAATACGAGAACCTACCTGACAACCCATCTGGCTACCAGTCCCGCCACGTGCTGTCCGAACTCATCAACTCGATCTTCGACATCGAGAAGATGCTGTACTTCGTAGCCCCCGAGTGGTGGAAACCGCGCAGGCAGGCTCGGCTGCTGCTCGGAGGTACGGCAGTCCAGGACTCGGTCAACGGCTCCGTGGTCCGTTGGGCCGAGGACCAAGAGCACGGTAAGTACTTCATCACCGATGAGTCGAAGCCAGCTCCTCTGGGGAGCAGCCTCGGGTGGTTGCTGCAGTTGGATGGCGATAATCTGCGTAACGCGTTTCTCAACGCGCCGTGGGTCAAGGCGGTCATTCCTATTCGGCCCGGCAAGGAGCGGGCAGCGATCCAGTGGCTTAAGAACGTCAATGTCGAGGGGGCCGACGGGCTCGACGCGGACTACATCGCCTCCGCGCAGGAGCTCGCCAACATCCGGTCCACGCTGCTGGCACACGATCCTTCAGACCCTGTCTCCGGCCGCGCGAATGTCACTCTCGACGACGCCGTGAGGTGCCTCTGCATGACCGTCGCCGAGAAACACGCGGCAGCGAACGTCGTCGGTCGATATCCGGAAGAGGAGATCAACGATGACAACCGGGTCTCCGCAACACCCGTGGAGCGCGTCTTCGAGCACGGATTCTACCCACTGCAGGGGGGCTTCAAAGCGAAGGCAGAAGGGAGCTTCGAGATCTGCAGCCAGTGGGTCGAGGTGCTCCCCACCGATCAGGTGGTCCCGGTGCAGGTGAAGTACGACCCGAAGACCGGCCGGCAGTTGTAGGAGCAGTGGAGCGATGGGAATAGCGCCGATCGTTCCTCCCCGCCCTGGGCCCATTCCTGCGGTGGCGCCGGTGGCGATGCCCTCCACGGGGCCAAAGCCAGTCGTGCGGCCGATCGAGCCGCTTGGGCCAAGCAGGCAATGGTTCCCGCAGCCCTATCGCCTCCCGCACGAACGGAGCAAACACGGGCCACCAAGCCCGGTGGGAGGCAATCGAGTGGTCCCGTACATTCAGATCATGGAGTACTATGCAGAGCTCGGTCGAGCCATCCGAGGTACACGTGAGAACTTGGCGGACTTGGTGTACATCGCCGGCTGGGAGCTAGACCTCGACACCTTCGTCGACCCACCCGGCACGGACCCCAGGCAGACGCTGCGCGAACTGCTCTCGATGGCGGCTGGTCGAGGTGTCGAAGTTCGAGTCCTTCTGACCGACCAGCCGAACGGGCCACCCAACCGGGAGGTAGCGAGCGCGATCGGCAAGATGAGCGGGGGAGGTGTCGTCGATCCGTTCCACAAGCTCGTCGGCTCGCAACACCAGAAACTCGTGATCATCCGCAATGCTGAGGGGGTCGTTGCTTTCTGCGGCGGGTGTGACATCGCCAACGTCCGGCTGGGCCGGGAGGGGGTGCGTGGCCCCGACAGACCGGCGGATGGACCGCTTGCATCCGCGCCCTGGCACGACGTACAGGTTCGCGTCGAAGGGCCGGCGGTCACCGATCTCTGGAATACCTTTGTGCAGCGATTTAACGAGGTGGCGGCCAATCGCTTCCCCGGCACCGGGATCCGCGGAATCCCTGTCTACGGCGCGGAAGCGGTGCGCGAGGCTCAGCCGGCCGGCGACAGTAGGGCCGCCGGCAATCTGAACGTCCAAGTTGTGCGAACCTACCCTAACTACCGTAAGAATCACTTCGGAGACACGCTCATCTTGCCGCCATACCAGGTCGGCTACAAGTTCGCGCCGGACGGTGAGCTCGGCATCTACAATCTCTTGACCCACGCCATCTCGCTGACCACGAGTACCATCTATCTCGAGGATCAGTATTTGGTCGGGTCGGTCGCCATGGGCGGCCACCCTCCTATCACCGAGGCGCTGCGGAAAACCATCGAGAAGACCTCATTTCAGCGGATGGTGATCGTCGTCGCCGGAACCGGAACCATCCAAGATGAGCTATTTCAGGCAGGCAGCCGTCGTGCAGAGTTCATCCAGCAACTCGGCCCGCAGGCAGCGCATAAAGTGGCCGTGTACGTCTATACGGGAGACCGCAACAGCCCGTACTGGTTCCATTCCAAGACATGGATTTTTGATGATCGCTTCGCGCTCATCGGTTCGGCGAACTGCAACCGACGCGGGTACTCCCACGACAGCGAGCTCGGGGTGGGTGTGGCAGGACCCGGCGATGCCCGCGAGGGGGGGTTCGCTCATCGGCTCCGGATGGGCTTGTGGCTGAAGCACCTGAACGCCAGACCGGAAGGAACCGGGCGGGCGGGCGCTCGTCCGCTGGCCGACGGTGACGTGCGCGACTTCGTCGCCGCCAGCAGCTTGTGGGAACAGGCCCCGTTGCTCGTCAGAGTCGACTTTACGCGCGCCCCCGAGCCCGACCAATCCGTGGACGAGAAATTCGCTGCTCAATACCCGAGGATTGCCAGGATCTACCGCAGGTTTCGAGGTCGTGACTTTGATTGGTCGTTGATCGACCCCGACGGAGCCTGAAGGTGGGTCTGTCGCAGGACGTAGACGCCCGACTTCGCGCAGGTCTGCGAGAAGCTGGCGCGGGCGGTGATTCAGGACCTGCGGCACGACGCGAAGCGGCGGCACGACCTCGCCTCGGTCACGCCGCTGCACGCCGGCGTCATGGTGGCCGTGCAGCGATTCCGCAGCGACCTCGGCCTCTACGTCCACCTGCACTGCCTGGTCACCGATGGCGTCTTCGAGGACCTCGGCGAGGGCGTGCGCTTCCTGCCCGCCGACCCGCCGACGCCGGCGCGCATGACCGCCGTGCTCGTGCAGGTGCACGAGGCGGTACTCGCCGCGCACGCGGACGACGACCTCGACATGGACCCGACGCTCCGCGCCTGCGTGCAGCGCGCGCTCGCCGGCCCGCACCTCGCGCCCGCGGCCGAGCCGGTCGCCCCGCCGCCGCGGACGCTGTCGGCCTTTGGCATGCACCTGCACGCCGCCACGACCGTCCAGTTCTTCGCCGCGCTGCTCGACGCACGGACGAGCGGACATCGCGCCGTCGCCCTCCAGGCGATGGCCGGGCTGGGTGGGACCGAGACCGTGCTCCGCGATTACGATTCGACCTTCAGCTGGGGATCACGGAGCGGCGCTACGGCCCCGATCACCGCGAGATCACGCCGTCCGTCGGTCGCTGGTCGTCAGCCGACGTTGACGTCGAACCCGCAGCACTCTTCGGCCATCCGCTCGAGCTCGCGCACGAAGTCGGGGTGCTGGCAGACACCGTTGGCCGGGCACTCGGCCGTCTGCTCCCCGCCCTCGAGGCAGACGCAGGTCTCGCCCTCGCAAGACACGCCCTGGGCGTTATCGCCTCCGCAGTACTCCTCGAGCATGCAGGAGTCCTCCGTGTCGATGTAGACACCGGCGGGGCATGTGCGACAGTCTCGCTCGACATCGTCGAAGGTCGCTTTGCACGCGCCGAGGTTGTCCGGCTGGAGGCCGGCCTTGAGCGTCTCGCACGCGAGCCCGGCGACGCATTGGCCGAACTCGACGCTGGAGACCAGGCAGTCCGGATCCTCGTTATCGACCCTGCGGACGCACGCGTCCTTGCAGGCCTTTGGGTCCTGGAACAGCGGTGGGGTCTCGATGCACGCGAAGATCCGCTTGCACGCGGAGGAGCACGCCTTGACGAGCTCCCACGGAGGCCCGCCGGTCGTGTATTCTTCGGTCGTCGAGCCCGCGTCGGTCGCCCCGCCCTCTCCCGTGGAGAGGCCGCCGGAGTCGATGTGCGTCCCGCCCGACGCCGAGGCGTCGCTGGCGGCCGTCGAGCCGTCGCCGGTGGTCGTGCCGGTGGTCGTCGAGGTGTCGGCGCCTTCTGTGCCGCCGTCGGCGCCGAGCTCGACCGGGGTGGGGCGACAGGCCGCCAGCAGCGACAGGAGCGCGGCCAAGTCCGTCGTTCGCCGCCGCCGATGCTCCGACGCTGCCGCCGCGCCGCCGCGCGCGAGCTGCAGATTGACGCTTTCAAGGAGGTGTAATGTCTCGTGCATGGTGCTCACCCTGGACAGCCCGTCCCGGCGAGCGCCTTCACGCCGCGCGACCGGGAGTTGTAGCCACTGAGCCTGGTGCCGATGGCATCTATCGCTTCGGTATTCGCTCAATACAGGTAGACGGCGCCGGCGCCGGGAGCCGAGCGATCGGTCTCGTCGCCGCCGATGCCGACGGCGGCGCTCGCGTCGTCGCTGCCGCCGGCGGCGAGTGTGTGGCCGTCGGCCGACAGCGCGACGCTCTTCCCGAAATACGTGTTGGTGCTGCTCGAAGTGTCTTCGGGGTTGGTGTTGGACGCCTTGACGTATGACCGCTGCAGCCAGGAGCGGTCGATGCGCTCGAGGACGTAGACGGCGCCGGAGAACCACCAGATCTCGGTATCGGTGTGATCGCCGTTGATTCCGACGGCGACGCTGGCCTCTAGCGCGGCGCCGACGGCGAGCATCTCGCCGTTGGCCGAGAGCGCCAGGCTGGCGCCGAAGCCGTCGCTCGGCGCGGAGAAGTTCGAGCGGACGGCGGCCTGCGACAACCAGGCTTCGCCGATGCGGGCGAACACGTGGACGACGCCGGTGCCCTCGTCGACCCCGGGCGCACCGACGGCGAGGGTCCTGCCGTCGCCCGACAGCGCGATCGCGCGACCGAACTGATCGTTGTCGTCGCCGTCGAGGCCGATGAAGTAATCCATCTGCGACCAGACTCCGGACTCGCGGGCGAACACGTACACCGACCCCGTACCGCCGAAATACCAGGGTGGAGCGCTGACGGCGAGAGTGTCGCCGTCGGTCGACAGCGCGACGCTCCCGCCGAAGTAGGCCGCCGGCGTGGTGTCGGAGGCCTTGACGTAGGCCTGCTGCGTCCATGTCTCGTGGGTGCGTACGAACACGTAGACTGCTCCGGCGGCGCCGAACGACTCGTCGGTCTGGTCGCCGTCAATGCCGGTGGCCGAGCTGGCCTCGAACGGAGCGCCGATGGCGAGTGTGCCGCCGTCACCGGACAGGGCGACGCTGTTTCCGAAGTAATCGTGGGAGCTGGTGTTGGATGCCTTGATATAGGCGCGCTGCGACCAGACGCCGACGGATCGCTCGAACACATAGACAGCGCCGGCGCCTTCGCACGAGTCGTCGGTCTGGTCGCCGTCCACGCCGGTCGCGGCGCTCGCCTCCCACGGCGCGCCGACGGCCAGGACGTCGCCATCGGCCGAAAGCGCGAGGGAGAAGCCGAACTCGTCGCCCACGTCGATCATGCTGCCGTCGCCCCCGCCGGGATTGGAGGCCTTGATATAGCCCTGCTGCGCCCACGCACCGTCAGTGTACGCGAACACGTAGACGGCGCCGGCGCCGGGCTGAGAGTCGTCGGCCTGGTCGCCGTCGACGCCGGCGGAGCCGCTCGCCTCCCACGGCGCGCCGACGGCGAGCGTGCCGCCGTCGGCCGACAGGGCGACGGTGTAGCCGAAGTGGTCGTCGGCGTCGGTGTTGGAGGCTTTGAAGAAGCCGATCGCATCGACCATCGACTCGATGACCTCGACCGGCGCGGAGTCGACGCAGCCGTGCGCGTTGCACGCGCGCACGACGTAGCGAGCGCCCCACCGCAGGTGCAGCGGCATCGTCAGCGAGAGCTTCGTGTCAGCCAGTTCGTCGCGCAGCAGCGAATACTCAGGGGCACCCGGGAGGCGCTCGAGGAATTGATAGTACTCCACGCGAGGCGCGTGCGTCCAGTTGAAGTCGAATTGCTTGACCTGTGAGAAGGTGAGGCCAAGCTCGGGCGCGGCTGGCAGGAAGGGGTCCTCAACGGCCGTCGTCGCGTCCGACTCCAAGTCCGTGGTGGTCGTGGTCGACGTGGCGTCCGGCGGCGCTGTGGTCCCGCCGGCGCCGCCGGTACCCTCGGTGTCCGGCGAGCACGCGGCGAGGGCGGCAGCGATCGAGCATAGCGGCAATGGCATGTGGTAGCGCATGAGTCACCTCGGGGAGCGACGACCTTTCCGATGATGATGCGGCCGGTGCCGCGCGGGCGGTCGTCGTCGTCATCGCGCGGCGGGGGCAGCGGGGCCGGAACGTACGGGGCGACGTCGGCGCCCGTCGGTTGCACCCCCCGAATGGCCTCGCGATCGAAGCTCTGGACCGCCCCTGCCGGCATAGTCAGCGTTACTGTGGTGTCGTCGAAGCCGGCGAACTCGCCGACACGGATGCCGGCGTCGGCGAGCAGCACCCGCATCTCTCGCCCATCACGGTCTTCCACGCCGAATCCGCGAGGTCGTCGCGCGCGACGCCCTCCGGCGCCGATTCGCCCTGTGGCGCCGCTGACTGCGGCCACCGCGCCGGCTGTCCGCGAAGTTTCAGTGAGCCACATACGACGCCTCGCTCGGCGGGAACCTAGCACCATGCATACGACGAGCAAATCCACCGTCGCGTCTGCTCGCTGCGACGACGCCGGGCCGTGCGATTAGAGGGGAGCCGTTGCTGCTCCGTCGGGCAGCGTCGCTCGACGTCGCCATGAAGCAGCCGGAGCGCGGGCCCAATACGGCCGCCCGGCGGAGCGCTTTCACGGCGGTGCGTGTGCGAGTCGATCTAGAAACGCCAGATCCAAGGCGTCTGGCGTACGGATGAAGCTGCTTGTGCGAGATCGCGCATGCGCTTTTCCTGAGTCATGAATGCAGCAATCTCGACCGATCTTCGGATCGGCATTGTTGAAGCCCGTGCGAAGGAAAGGCAGACGTCCGAAAAGCTCGCTGAGCGATTCGGGATCGCGCGGGCGACCGTCACTCATATGCTGAGCCTGGCGCGACCGACCGGCTCGGTGGAGCCAGCGCCGCACGGGGGAGGGACATCTCGGTGGGTCACGGATGCCGAGCAGGCGGTCCTCGACGAGCTGGTACGGACCCGGCCGGACGCGACACAGGACGAGCTGTGCTTGGCGCTCGCCGCCAAGACGTCGCCGCCGCTGATCAGTGCCACTGCCGCACGTGCTATGCTCTCGGCGCTCTCGTCGACCGAGGTCTGCCGGGCCGACGAGGCCGTTGCGCGGGCGACCCCGAGCGCCCGCAGGATATCGGTACCTCGCTGCCTCCCTGCCCGACAGGGCCTGGCCGTCGTCGTCATGATGGGGGGATCGGGTTGGCTGTAGGCGCTGCCCGAGCACTGTGGGCGAGAACGCCCGTCGAGCGGAGCCTGGATCTCTCCTCGCGCGGTTTTTGCGCCGATGAAGCACCCGACTCGTCAAGATCCGGTACTGTCGTCGTGCCGTGCACGACTGTGGAGCGCTTCAGCGCCAGAGCGCGACAACTGCTGTCCGGTCCCTGGGACGACCGGGGCAGGCCGGGCGTCGCTCCGTGCCCGCTCCAGTACCTGGGCGAGCGGCCGCGTCGGCACGCGTTGGCCCGCGTACTCGAGAGCGGGCGCGCAACCCGGCGATCCCCCGCCTGGAAGCCCGAACACGGAGGGCTGAGCGCGGTTTGGGGGATCGCCGGGGGTTGTTGATGCAGAACAACGACGTCCTGGTCCGCAAGTTCGCGTCCGACGGCGCGACCCTGTGGACCAAGACGTTCAGCGGCGCGGCGCTCGGCAACGACTTCGCCGGCGGCGCGGCCCTCGGCCCGACCGGCGACCTCGTCGTCGGCGGCGCGACGACCGTCACCGACGCGGGCACCGAGACCTGGCTACGCAAGTTCTCGCCGGCCGGCGCGGTGCTGTGGACGCGGACCTACGGCGGCGCCGCCAAGGGCAACGACGCGACCCAGGCGATCGCGGTCACCGACGACGGCTACATCTACGCCGCCGGCCACGAGTCGGTCGCCGGCGAGGGATCGAACCTGTGGGTCGGGAAGTTCGACGCCGACGGGAACCAGCTGTGGTCGCGCCTGTACAACGGCGCCGCCGCCAAGAACGACTTCCTGCACGCCGCCGTGGCGATGGACGACGGCGGCGTGGTCGTCTGCGGCTACGAGACCGCCGACGGGATCCCGTGGCGGAGCTTCGTGCGCCGCTACGACGCCGACGGCCTGACCGTCTGGACCGAGGTCGAGGCCGGGCCCGAGGCCGCCGGCGCGCTGTGCTACGGCCTCGATGTCGCGGCCGACGGCGATGTCCTGTTCGCCGGCGCCGCGATCCAGGCCGGCCAGCGCGAGCCGTGGCTGCGCCGCCTCGCGCCCGACGGCGCGCCGCGCTGGTCGACGATCGTCACCGGCGCCGGCACCGGCGCCAGCCACGCCCGCTGCCTGCGCCGCGCCCCCGACGGCACGCTCGTCGCCGCCGGCACCCTCGACGAGGGCCTCGACGGCCGCGACATCTGGATCGCCCGCTTGAGCCCATAAGACATGTCCCAGCAAACATGTCCGTTCGCGCATCACGCGAACCCGCGCCGATCTCCCGACGACCCGCAAGCCCGACACGCAGCGAGCTTCCTCCGGCAAGTCGCCCTGCGCGTCGCCCTGGGCCGTGCCCTTCATCCGCCGAGCGCCGCCGCCCGCTGCTCGGCCAGCTCCCACATGCGGATGTAGCCCTCGGCCGAGCGGAACAGCGGCTCGAGGTCCGCCTCGTCGACCGCGTCGCGGCGCGCGTCCTCGAGCAGCTCCGGCAACAGCCCGATGTGGACCAGCCCCTCGGTGTTGAAGTCGAGCGTGCGCTCGCCGACGACCGGCTGCGTGAACGTCACGTCGCCGGCGTAGGACGCGAAGGGGTACGTCACCGGATCGGTCTGCGGCGTCGGGCACACCCCCTCGCCGAAGCGCGGCCCGCGGGCGCCGGCGAACCCGTTGAGGTCGAAGCCGAAGCCCTCGGCCGGGTAGCCGCCGTTGTCGGCGATGAACTGGATCTTGTCCTTGAAGCCCTGGACCGTCGACCCGGGCGTGTCGGTGCGGCACGTCTCGAAGCCGGTCGTCGATACCCCGCCGAGCTGGTAGAGCAGGCCGCCGTTGTTGCGGCCGTGGCTGCCGATCGGCGGGTAGTCGGCCGCCTGCAGCAGCTCGTAGGCGCGCACGTACGACCACTGCGGGAAGTGGTCGACCTCGATGATCATCCCGCGGGCCATCATCTGCGCGATCAGGTGCTCGCCGAGCGGGGTCAGCGTCGCGTTCTGGCAGTAGGGGCCGACCAGCGGGGGCTCGAGGATCTGCGACAGGTACATCGAGGTCGTGTTCAGCGGGGCGCCGGGGAAGCCGCTGTTGTCGACCGCGGCCGGGGAGTCGTAGACGTCGCGCGGCATGTTGAGGCCGCCGAAGTTGACGTCGCCGCGGTCGAACCCGCCGACCTGCGGGACCGGGCACTCGAGGGTGAAGTTCGACCAGTGGCCGCTGTTGGCGAAGTTGCCGAGCTCGATGAAGGCGCGGTCGCCGTCGCCCGGGGAGAACTTGTTGTCGTACTTGTGGACCGGGAAGATCGCGCGGACGCCGAGGTCGTAGTAGTAATCGAGCCGGGCCTCGATGTACGCCTCGTCGCAGGCCGGCGCGCCGGCGTTCGGGGTCAGCCTGCAGTCGAACAGGTTCGACGTCTCGATGCCGAGGAGCACCGCCATTTTGCCGGCGCCGATCACCTCGCGGGCCTCGGCCGGCGTGTGGACGACGCGGAACCACCCGAGCCCGGGCCCGCCCGACTGCGCGTCGATGTAGCGCTCCATCGCGTAGGTCTCGTCGATGATCCGGTCGACCGCGGTCATGTCGTCGCAGCCGTAGCGGCTCTTCTGGATCCCCTCGCCGATCATGAAGTCGCAGATGATCGAGTTGGTCGTCGCGTGCTGGACGACCAGGCGCAGGCCGGCCATGTGGGCCCGCTGCAGCCACAGGTAATATTGCGTCTGGTGGGTCGAGCGGCGCGGGCCGTTCGGCCATTCGGTGAATTGGGGGTAGCCGGCGGTCGCGTGGTTGTCCTCGCTCAGCTCGCCGGCGAACAGCGCGGGGAGGATGCTGCCGAGGTCCCCGCCGTCGGCCCCGGAGGCGTCGAAGACGTAGCCGAAGAAGTCCTTGCGGCCCATCTCGCCGTGGGCGATCGAGCAGTCGGGCAGCGCGTGCTCGACCCCGAGGCGGTGGAACGGGCCGCCGTGGAACAGGCCGCCGCCGCCGAACGCGTAGTTCGAGAGGATGTGCGAGTGGGTGTCGACGATGCCGTAGAGATCGCCGTCGTCGAACTTCGTGCGGGTGATCTGGCCCGACGCGTCGAGCGTCAGCTCGGGGTGCGGCTTGCAGCCTTCGGCCGGCTCGAAGGTGACCGGCAGACCCTCGGCCGCGAGCGCGTCGGCGGCGAGCAGCAGGTCGTTCCGCCGGTTGCGCAGCTGGTACTGCGCCCAGTCGACCGTCGAGGTCTCGAGCGTCCACTCGGCGCCCGAGACGTAGGTGTCGTCGACGAGCGTGACGTCGGACTCGAGCGCGGTCTTGCGCAGCAGCGGGCCGTCGTCCGCGACCAGGTAGCCGCCGTCCTGGTCGTAGAGCAGGTAGGTGCCGAGGTCGGCGGCCTTCATGAAGAAGCGCGCCGCGCCGGCCTTGTCGGCCGCGAACGCGAAGCCCGTCGCGCTCGCGCCGAGGTACTGGTCGCCGCTGCGCAGCGAGAAGCAGCCGCCCGCGAACCCGTACACGTCGAGCGCGGGCGGCTCGCCGGTGCCGCCGGTCGGCTCGACGTCGGTCGTCGACCCGCTGCCGCCGCCGTCGGTCGTCTCGCTGGCGCCGGCGTCGTCCTGGGCGCCGGGGGAGCAGGCGGCGAGCGGGAGCAGGACCAGCGAGGGCAGGACGAGCGGGGGCAGGACGAGCGAGGGCAGGACGAGCGAGGGCAGGACGAACGAGGGCAGGACGAACGAGGGCAGGACGAGCGAGGGCAGGGCGCGACGCATAGCGGGCGATTTTATCCCGGCGGCGCGCCCGATGTCGAGCGGCTCCCGCGACAGCCCGGGGCGCGCGTGAGACCCTCGGGCGTGGACCTGCAGCGACTGGTCGCCGAGAAGCTGGCCGCGCACGAGGGCGAGTCTCTCCCGTTCGCGCAGTACCCACAATGGCCGCAGCGCGATCCGGGCTTCGAGGCGTACCGCGACGCGGTCGTCGCCGAGATGAGCCGGCGGATCGGGGCCAAGCTGCAGCGGCTGCGGACCCCGCCGGACCAGCCCCGCGGCGGCTTCCGCGAGGACGAGCGCGCGTACCACCCCTGATCCGCCGAGACGGCGGTGAACGATAGATATGGCGAACAGGACATGTCCTTCGAGGCAGCGGCGATCGCGGCCGGCGATCCGGGGCCGCGCGGGTTCGAGGCGCGGCGGATCCTCCGCAGGCTCGGGCGCGGGACGCTCGCGCAGCGCAGGATCGGGCGCGGCGGGGCGTCGGTCGGCGGTCAGCGCGGGCGCGGAGACGAGGAGCGGCGGACGCGGAACCAGTCGCGGTTCTGCTCCATCCGCGCCTGCTGCTCGGGCGGGGCGCGGAACGAGCAGGTCGACAGCTCGTCGCTGTCCGCCGGGGCGCCCCAGCGCAGCTCGGGGCAATCGTTGGGGTTGTACGCCTTCTCGAGCGCCTCGCTGCGGGCCGCGAGGTCGGCGAGCGACAGCTCCCATTCGCTGCCGTCGCTGCGGCGATAGGTGAATCGGAGCTCGCGGAGGGCCGCGTCGAGGTCGCGGTCGATCGATTCGGCGGCGGCGGCGGGGTCGCCCTGGACGGCGAACGAGGCGGGTCGCTCGCGCACGCGCTCGGGGAGCGCGCGGACGACGTCGAGGGCGCCGAGCAGCCGAAGATCGGCGCCGGGCGTCGCGTAGCGGTCCCACGCGCCGGCGGCGTCGAACAGGGCCAGGCCGCGCGGCATCTCGATCGGTCGCCGCAGCCGCCCGGCGTACGCGGCCCCGCGCTCGACCGCGGCGACGCGCTCGCGGACGAGCTCGAGCAGCGCGGCCGCGGCCTCGCGCTGGACGAGCGCCGGATCCCACGGCGGCGGCGCGAGCAGGGTCGAGACGGCGTCGTGGAAGGCGCGGGCGTCGAGGTCGGCGTGGCCGGTCCACAGATCGGCGTGGTCCGGCGATTCGGCGATCGCGGCGTCGTCGAGGGCGAACACGCGGGCGTCGCGGCGCTCGACCGGGCGGAAGCGCTTGAAGCCGGTGCCGCCGAGCACCGGATCGGGGTGCCACACGACCGAGCCCTCCCAGAAGCGCCGACGGGCGAGCGCGCCGTCGGAGCGGCCGCCGATCACGTGCAGGGCGCCGGGCGAGCCGTCCGCGGGGGCGGCGAGGTCGACGACGACGAGGACCTGCCCGCGCGGGTCGACGTACAGGGTGCCGGGTCGCAGCGCGCGGCGATCGATCGCCACCGGATAGAGGTCGCTGCCCGGATCGCCGTGGGCGGTCCTCGCATTGCCGGCGCTGACGCTGGTGGGCAGGGTCCGCCGGAAGAATCGTCGCACTCGCTCGAGCTCGTCGCCGCGCCGGCGGTTCGCGGTCAGGTTCGAGCGCGGCTCGTCGCAGCCCCGCTCAAGGCCCGATCGCGGATCGGGGCAGGCGCGGAACACGAACGGCAGCCGCCGCTTCCACGCCCAGTAGGCGCGCAGGAAGTACGGCAGCTCGTCGCCGTCGGGCCGCAGGCGCACGCCGGCGCGGCGGTCCTCGCCGAGCCCGAGGGCGCCGTGGAGGAGGTTGTGCGCGGGGTCGCGGGTCAGGAGGTCGAGCCGGGCGACGCCCGCCTCGGCGCCCTCCTGCGCGGCGAACAGCTCGCGCAGCCAGGCGGCGTAGAGGGCCTCCTCGCCGGGGGTCCAGGCGCGCTCGACCGGCCACACGGCGGCCGGGCCGAGCCGCGCGGGCCTGCGCCGCGCGGGCCCGACGCGGAGCTCGTGGCACACGCGCGTGGCCCCGGCGGTGATCGCAATCCGGTACTCGCCCGCGTCCGGCGGCGTCCACGTGGCGAGCGCGCTCGCGGGCAGCCCGGGGCGCGCCTGGACGTCGACGCCTTCGAGCGCGACGCCGTCCTCGCCCAGGATCTGCAGCGCGATCGGCCCCTCGTCCGCGAAGGTCGCCGCGAGGACGCGCAGCGGCCTGCCGGCGCCCGGCGAGGTCGCTGCGACGGCGACGCCGATCGCGGGATCGTCGACCTGGCCTTCGGGGCAGCCGACTTGCGCGGGCTCCGGCGGCGTGGGCTCGGGCGGGGCAGGATCCGCGGGTGTCGGCGGAGGATCGGGATCGCGCGGGGGCTCGGGCGTCGGCGTGGGCTCGGGCGCGGGCTCGGGCGCCCGCGGGACGTCGCGCTTCGCGTCGCGCTCGGCGTCGACGCGGTCCTGCCGGCCGGCGCCGTTGCGATCGCGCGCGGCGAACAGGACGAGCGCGACGGCGGCGATCGCGAGCAGGGCGCCGCCGATCAGCCGGCGGCCCGATCGGCGATCTTCCGGCCGCGGCCGCGGGACGGCGAGCGCCGGGGCGGCGGGGGCAGGGCGGGGCGCCGGCGCGGCCGGCCTCGGCGCGGCCGACTCCAGGCCCGGCGGGATCAGCACGGGGAGCGGCCGCTGCGCGGCGGGGCGCGGGTGCGGCTCGCCGGCCTCGGGATCTGTCTCTCGGGATAGGTCCCGAGGAGCAGCAGGCTTGACGGCGCTCGCGTCGTCGCGGAGGGCTCGCGGGCCGAGGACGATCGACGAGCCGCTCGCGGACGCGGCGGGCCCGTCGGTCGGCGGTGACGCGGAGCGCGAGGCGTCGACGATCTCGCCCGACGAGGAGCGGGCGAACGCCGCCCGTTCCTCGGTCGACAGCCTCCGCCGGCGCTTCTTCGGCGGCGCGTCCGTCTCCGGCGGCAGCGCGAGCGCGGAGACCGGGGGCTCGGCGGGGAGCTCGAGCACGGGCGCGGAGGCAGGAGCGAGCTCGGACGGGCGGGCCTCGACGTTCGGCGCGGCGGGCTCGGGCCGCGTGCGCTCGTGGGGCTGCGAGCGCTCGGGGGGGCGCGGGCTCGCGTGCGCCTGCGAGGTCCTCGGCGGCTGCGGCTGGACCGTCCGCGGCGCGTCGGGATCCGCGTTCGACGTCGCCGCACGCGCCGAGCCGATCGGCGCCGGGAACTTCGGGGGCTCGAGCCGCGGCACGAAGCCCGGCAACGTCGCGCGCTTCGGCATCGGCAGCGTGACGAGCTTGTGCGGCGCGCTCGGCCTCGCGGTGCGCTCCGACGCGGCGCTGGTCGGCGCGCCGGCGGAGGGACCAGGACGCGGGCGTCGCGGGGCGGCGGCGACCTCGGGTCGCGTGACCGCGTTCGGCGAGCCGTGCGGGAGGTCGGTGCGCGGCGCGTCCTCGGAGGTCGCCGGGGCCGTAGCGACGGTCGGCTGCGCGGGTCGGGGATCCGCGTCGATCGCGGCCGGCTCGGGGAGCGGGGGCGACGGCTCGGCGGGCGCGTCGGCGGCGGACGGCGTGGGGCGCTCGAGAGGCGTCGCGCGCGGGATCTCCGGTGCGTCGGTGCGAGCGGTCGGTCCGCTCGAGGATGCCACGGCGATCGACGCGGCGAGCGCGGCAAGTGCGACGGACGAGGTCGCGTCGTCGGTCGCCGTCGCTGCGGGCGGCGGGGACGCCGGGGCGGCCTCGGCGGTGCTCGCGTCGCTCGCGGCCGGCGCCTCGGCGGGCTGCGACTCGAGGAGCGGCGCAGAGGTCGTCGGTGCGGTCGTCGATGTCGCGAGGGTCGTCGTGTCGTCCGTCGCGGGGAGCGGTGGTGATGCGGCGTCGTCGATCGTCGCGTCGGGGGTCGACGGGTCCGCGGGTGACGCGACGTCGGCGGTCGTCGCGTCGTGGGTCGACGGGTCCGCGGGTGACGCGACGTCGTCGGCGGTCGCCGTGTCGGGGGTCGACGGGTCCGCGGGTGACGCGACGTCGGCGGTCGCCGCGTCGTGGGTCGACGGGTCCGCGGGTGACGCGGCGTCGTCGGGGGTCGTGGTGTCGGTCGGCGTCGGCACGGCGGCGTCGGCCGACGTGTGCTCGTGCGTCGGTGGGGCTTCGGAGGCTGGCTCGGCGACGGGCGTCGTCGCATCGCCCGGCGAGGCCGCGTCCGCGGGCGGGGTCGCGGGCTCGTCCGTCGTCACCGCCTCGGACGAGGGTGCGATCGCTGTCGCCTCGGTCGGATCGGCGAGCGTCGCCAGCGTCAGCAGCTCCGGCGCAGACTCGACGTGCGACAGGTCGAAGGCGGGCGCGGGATCGAGGAGCGGCGCGTCGATCACGGTGCTCGCCGCCGGGGCGACGCGGAGGTCTCGCAGGGGCCGGTCGACCGGATCGTCGGCGCCGGCCGGCGGGATGTCGAGGTCGTCGGCGTCGGGCGGGATCTCGATGATCATCGAGTCCCACAGGCGAATGCCGGCCGCCTTGCCGAGGCGCAGGACCTCGCGGCGGATCCACGCGGTGGCGCGCTCGATCTCCTCGAAGCTCGCGAACTCGCGGCTGTGGACCAGCTGGCGGCCGTTCAGCGCGCTGATCGTGAACGACACGCCGTCGGGCGCGAGGCGGTAGCTGGTCGGGTCGGTGGCGGCCCGCAGCAGCGAGCGGATGCCGTTGTCGCGCGCCTTCGCCGAGGCGTAGCCGTGGCTGGCGACCAGCGCCTCGCCGCGCTCGTCGTTGAGGCGGAAGAAGTGCTGGCCGTTGTCGCCGCGGTAGCCCTCGAACCCGGCGAACGGGCCCTCGCGCCGGGCGCTCGCGGCGAGGTCGGCGGGCGTCAGCGCGGTCAGCCAGGCGATCGCGGCGCCGACCTCGGCCTCGGCGTCGAACCACCGGCTGCGGGCGAGCTCGCGGCCGTACTTGGTGTGGACGACGAAGTAGTGCCGGCCCTCGGCCTCGCGCCGGTCGTACCGCCGCGGATCGGGGACTGCGGCGACGAGCGCCTCGACGTGCTCGTCGCGGGCGAAGCGGGTCGGGAACCCCGGCGAGTACAGGAGGACCTCGCCGCGCTCGTCGTTGATCCGGACGCTGAACAGGCCGGAGCCCGCCGGCTGGAGCAGCTCGAGCCCCGGCGTCCGCGACTGCGAGCGCGGCTCGAGGTCATAGCCGACGGCCGTCGGGCTGGACTGCGGCGGCTCCTCGACGCGGAAGCGCTCGACGGTGGCGACCCAGTGCTGCAGGTCGGCGAGCTGCGTGTCGACCTCGGCGGGCGAGCCGAGGCGCGCCCCGATCGCCAGCACCGCGCCGCCCTGCCCGCGGATCGAGCAGTAGTAGTGATCGCCGTCGACCTCGAGCGAGGCCTCGACGCCCTCGCGTAGGCAGGCGATCACGACCCGGATCGCCCGCAGCGCGGCCGCCCGATCGGTGAACGGGACGCTCGAGAGGACGACCCGCCCGTCGGCGAGGACCACCTGGAATATGAATGCGTCGCGCGACGGCTGGACGACCCGGAAATACATGGAGCTCACGACGCGCGAAAGCGTGCTACTGTCGCCAATCCTAACACGGCCGGCCGCCTCGGCGATCCTCCAGGTCACTGTCGGGGAGAGCGCGCGCGATCGCCAGGCCACGGCCGCGCGCGGCGAATGGTGTGCGTCCGCGCGACGCGAGGCGGCCGCGATCGCGCGACCGCCGGACCGCGCGTGATCGGGCGCCCTGTCCCCGCGGCGCCGGTCGCCGCCGCGCCCGCGCGCGGCCGCGATCCGTCGCTGCGGAGACCGCGGGGGCGGGCGACGTCGATCGGCGGACGTGCGCGGGCGTGTGTGCGCCCGGCGAGATCCTGGTACGGTCGCGCCGCAGGAGCGGACATGTCGACACCCGAGGACGAGACCCAGGACGAGCGCGCGGCGGACGACGTCCCGCCGGTGACGCGCGAGCAATACCTCGAGTGGCGATCGCCACGCCTCGGGGCGAGCAATCCGCAGCGGCTGGACAATCCGGTGTGGGAATGGCTGGTGCGCTCCGGGATGAACGCCTATCAGGCCAATAAGGCGATGGACGGGCCGCCGGCGCTGGCCGCCGGTCCGGGCTGGTGCTTCGAGCGGTTCGGCCGCAGCACGACGGCGCTGCCCGACGGCCGGATCGTCCACGTCGCCGGGGAGCACGAGGATCACTACGATCCGGACTTTTTCATCTACAACGACGTCATCGTCCAGCGCCCCGACGGAGCGATCGAGATCTACGGCTACCCGCGCGAGGCGTTCCCGCCGACCGACTTCCACTCGGCGACCCTCGTCGGCGACCGGATCGTGATCGTCGGCAACCTCGGCTATCCGCGGGAGCGCCGGCCCGGATCGACGCAGGTGCTGGTCCTCGAGCTGGCGACGTTCGCCGTCGCGGCGGTGGCGACGATCGGGACGCCGCCGGGGTGGATCCACGATCACGCGGCGGTGCTGGCGGACGACGGGCGCTCGATCGTGGTCACCGGCGGCAAGCTCGACCGCGGCGGCGACGAGCCGCTGGTCGAGAACATCGACGAGTGGCGGCTGCACCTCGCGGACTGGCGGTGGGAGCGGCTGACGGAGCGCCGCTGGCCGCGCCGCGCGGTGCGGCGGGTCGACGGCCGGGGCAATCACCTGTGGCAATTGCAGCAGGCGCTGTGGTTCCGCAGCGTCGGCTGGGAGAAGGACTTGCAGGCGGAGATCGAGCGCCTGGTCGAGGCGACCGGGCGCGCGCCGGACCTCGAGCTGGCGTCCCGGCTGTACAGCCCCGCGATCGCGCACACGGCGAGCGGCGACGACGATTCGCACGACACGATCCGGATCACGGTCGACGGGGTGATCGTCCGCTATGTCCACACGATGGGCGCGGTCCAGATGACCGTCGAGGGCGAGCTGCCGGCGGCGACCGTCGACGCGCTGGCCGAGGACCTGCGCGCCAAGCTGAGCGCGCTGGAGAACGCGCCGTGCGAGGCGCGGACGCTGTGAGCGCGCGGCGGGCCGGGCGTCAGCCGGGGATCACGCACGGGCACGAGTCGCCGCCGCCGCCCTCCGGCGCGTACTCGTAGCAGCCGACCTTGTTCTGCACGAGGCCCTCGCAGATCCACGCGTGGCCGTTGCCGCAGACGGTCAGCACGGCGTCCGGGATCGCCGGCGTGTCGCCGCCGACCAGCGGCGGCATCGCGCCGCCGATCGTGCTCGCCGGGACGATCAGGCCGCCGCCGGGGGTCAGGATCGCGGCCTTGAGATCGAAGGTGCTGAGGACCAGGAAGTTCTCGCTGCCGGCGATCAGCGAGATCCCGTCGACGTTGGTCAGGCCGAAGCCGTCGACCTTGTAGCGGGCGACCTCGGTCGTCAGGTCGCGGGTGATCGCGACGACCTCGTCGGTGTTCGTGCTCGTCAGCCACAGGTGGCCGTCGAGGCCGACCGCGAGGCCGGAGCAGACCGAGAGGCCGAACTTGGCGTCGAGCTTGGTGATCGAGATCGGGGCGAGCGTGACCGGGTCGACCTCGGCGAAGTTGCACGCCTGGTCGACGAGCAGCGCGGTCTTGTTGACCTGGTCGTAGGTGGCGCCGTCGAGCAGGTTCGAGACCTCGACCGGGGCCTCGACGTCGCCGAGGACGGTGCCGTCGAGCGCGACGCGCTTGCCGGCGCCGTGGTAGGCGAGGAAGACCATCTCCTGCGCCTCGATGTTGTAATACGAGGCCTGGATGTCGCCGAGGCCGATGTCGACGGTCTTGACGTAATTGAACTTCAGGGTGTCGGGCACCGCGTTCGGGTCGCAGACGAAGTCGGTGTCCGAGGTGCTCGCCGTGGTCGAGGCGGGCCCGGTGCTGCCGGTCGTCGCGTCGGCGGTCGCGGTCGTGTCGGGCGCGCCCGTCGTGCCGGTCGCGCTGGCGCTGACGCCGGTGGTCGGCTCGGTGGTCGGGACGGCGGTCGTCGGGGGATCGGTGGTCGCGGCGCCGGACGGATCGGTGGTGCTCGCGGCGGTGGTCGGCTCGGCGGTCGTCGTCGCGGTCGCGCGGCCGGTGTCGTCCGTCGCCGGGTTGCAGCCGAGGAGGAGGGACAGGCCGGCCGTCAGCGCGGCGGAGCGCGAGGTGCAGTGCAACGTCATGGCGGGAGTAGAACCCGAGCGGCGGCGGAACGCGACGGCGCGGAATTGCTCCGCGCGCGGGCGCTCACTCGATCACGAACACGTGCGCGCGCTGGTCGGGGATGTCGGCGACGAAGCCCGCGACGCTCAGCTCGGCCGCGGAGGTCGTGGCGACCGGCTCGTCGACCGCGCCGGCCTCGCCGAGCACCTTGCGGACGACGACGTCGCCGCGGAGGCCGATCGCGGCGACGAGCTCCTGCGGCAGCCGGATCTTGCCGCTCGCGGCGCTGCCGGGCGTGAAGTTGGCGACGACCACCATCGCCCGCCCGGAGCCCGGCTCGAACCGGGCGAACGAGTAGAAGCCCTCGGGGCAGTCGGCGAACGTCGCCGAGTTGTTGAAGTACTCGAGGCCCCAGTAGCCGCTGCCGCGCGCGCTCGGGTCCTGGCCGAGCGCGAGCAGGTCGGCGTAGAAGCTGCGCAGCGCGGCCTGATCGGGGGCGAGCGCGCCGCCGTCGTAGGCGCCGCCGTTGACCCACTTCGACAGCTCGGGCAGCGACCAGTAGTCGAAGATCGAGGTCCGCCCGTCCTCCTGCCCGAAGCCCTCGACGCCGCCGCCGGGCTCGCCGACCTCCTGGCCGTTGTAGAACAGGATCGGCCCGCCGTTGTACAGGTAGGCCAGCGGGGCGAGCTGGTAGCCGGCGTCCTTCGAGCCGAAGCCCGAGGCGTCGGCGCCGCCCTGGACGATCGGGGACGCGATCCGCCGCTCGTCGTGGTTCTCGAGGTACATCAAATAGCGGCCGCGCAGGTCGTCGCCGAGCTGGTTCATGAACGCGGCGTACTGCGCCTGCGAGAGCTGGCCCTGGTAGATCTTCTTCAATTCGTCGTAGGCGGCGTCGAAGTAGACCGAGTCGAAGCCGGCGCCCAGCAGGCCGTTCAGGTCCTCGTAGGCCTCGGCGACGAAGAACACGCCGGGGTCGCGCTCGCGCGCCCGCGCGATCAGCCACGCCCACGCCTCGTGCGGGACGAAGTGGGCGAAGTCGCAGCGGAACCCGTCGACGCCGCGCGCCTGCCAGTAAGCGACGATCTCGTCGACCTTGGTCCAGGTGTCGGGGATCGGGTCGTAGTCGCCGCTCTGGGTGGTGAAGTCGTAGCCCCAATTGAGCTTGATCGTCTCGTACCAGTCGGTCGCCGCGGGCGCGGCCGAGGTCTGGCGGTTGCCCGTGACCTTGGCGGCCTTGCCGGGGCTGCCGTCCTCGGCGGCGAAGCTGCCGTCGAAGGCGTAGCCGGGCGGGGCGTAGTGCGCGGGCTTGCTCAGCGTCAGCTTCTGGCCGGTCAGGTAGAAATAATTGTTGTCGGGGCTGAAGAAGACGTCCTGATCGTCGCCGGCGCCGAAGTCGAGGTCGGGCCGGACGACGGAGCCGTAGCTGCGCGCGACGTGGTTGGGCACGAGGTCGATCAGGACGCGCAGGCCGGCGCCGTGCAGGCGATCGACGAGGGCGTCGAACTCGTCGAGGCGCGCGGCCGGGTCGACGGCGTAGTCGGGGCAGACGTCGTAGTAGTCGCGGATCGCGTAGAACGAGCCGGCCCGGCCCTTGACGATGTCGGGGTCGTCGGCGGGCATGCCGAGGTCGCTGTAGTCGGTCTTGGTGGCCTGGCGCAGGACGCCGGTCAGCCAGACGTGGGTGATCCCGAGGTCGACGAGCCCGGCGATCGCGGCGTCGTCGATGTCGGCGAACTTGCCGACGCCGTTCTCGTCGAGCGAGCCGTCGGTCTTGCGGGTCTGGTTGGTGTTGCCGAAGTGGCGGACGACGAGCTGATAGATCACCGGACGCGCGCCGGCCGGCGGCGGATCGTCGGGGCCGGGGTCGGTGGTGCCGGCGCTCGTGGGATCGGGGCCGGTGCTCGTGGGATCCGTGCCGGTGGTGCCGGTGCCGGTCGGGTCGGTCGGGGACTCGGTGCCGGTGCCGGACGCGGGGAACGATTCGGCGCTCCCGCCGGTGGTGTCACCGCCGGTCGAGGGGCCGTCGGCAGGGACGCCGGTGGAACACGCGAGCGGGAGCAGGGCGAGCCAGGTGCCGAGGACGAGGGGCCGACGCATACTGCCGCCAATGTACCAAGCGAGCGCTCCCGTGGATCGGGCGTGAAGCTGACGCGGGACAGAGAGCACGATCGATGTGCTCGCTCGGCGACGGGGACCCTCCCGCGAGGCGGCCGGGCGCGTCGGCGTGAGAGGGGCGTGTTCGCGCGGACGGTCGCGGCGGGCCGCTCGTGCGGTTGCGGGCCGGACGGGGGCCGACCATAGACGATCGCATGATCGCTCGAACCGCGTCGCCCGCCGTCGCGCTGCCGCTGGTGGCGCTGGTGTTGATCCTCGTGGCGCTCGTCGTCAGCTACCTCCGGGCCCGCTCGAGCGACCAGGGGCACTACGACGACTCGCCGGCGGCCGAGGTCGGCGCCGGCGTCGCTCCGTGAGCCGCGCCGCGTCCGCGCCGGCGTCGCGTCGCGGCGCCGAGGGCGGCGCGCCGGCGGACCCGTGCTATTTCGACGAGGCCCCCCAGGAGCGACGCCCGTTGATCGACTACTACGATCCGCACCCGACGGCCGCGCTCGCGCGGCCGCTCGCGCTCGTCGGCTGCTACGGCGCCGGCGCCCCTCAGGTCGCCTACGCGCTGTGCGCCCGCAGCGGCCTGCCGTTCGTCGATCTCGACCGGATGATCGAGCACGCCGCGGGGAGCTCGCTCGGCGCCCTGTTCGTTCGGTCAGGTGCCGAGCGCTACCACGAGCTCGCGCGGGCCGCCCTCGACCAGGGGCTGCGGCGGCGCCCGCACCCGGTCGTCGCGCTCGGCCCCGAGGCGCTGCGCGACCGCACGATCCGGCGCCGGGTCGCCGCCGAGGCGACGCTGGTGTACCTGCGCGGCGAGCCGGACGAGCTGGCCCGCCGCGCGCGCGCCCAGCTGGCCGAGCAGCCGACCCGCTTCTTCCCGTTCCTCGCCGACGCCGCCGCCGCGACCATTGAGCGGCTCGGCGCGCTGCTCGACGAGCGGCGCGAGGGCTACGAGGAGGCGACGATCGTGCTCGAGCTGGCCGGCGCGCACCCGCACACGCTCGCCGAGGCGCTGGTGACCCGCCTCGGGCTGTAGCGCGACGGGGTCGCAGGGGCCGGGCGGGCTTCGGTGTGGCCGCGACTTCGGAGCGCGACCGGCCGGCGCGGCGGGTCGCGGCGCGAGCGGCTCACGCGCGCAGGATCGCTCGCGCGAGCGCGCGGCCGCTGTCCCACGCGGCCTCGGCGCGACCGGCGATGCAGCCGTCGCCCGCGACGCCGAGCCGCGCCGACGGATCCCACAGGCACGGCGAGCCGAGCGGCGTCTCGACGAGCGCGTAGCGCCAGCGGTGCGCCTCGCGGTGGATCGGCGCGGGGAGGGGACCGGCGAGCTCCGCGAGCGCGGCGAGCAGCTCGTCGATCACGCGCGCCGGCGGATCCTCGAGGTGCTCGCGCGTCCACGCCGGGGTCGCCTGCACGACCCAGCACTCGGCCAGGCCGTCGCGCCCGGGCTTCGAGCTGTCGCGCGCGGCCCAGCCGATCGGGCTCGCCGCGGGGCGGAGCGTGTCGCCGAGGGCGAGCCGCCCGGGGAACGCCGCCATCACCGTCCAGCACGGGGCGAAGCGGACCGCCTCGAGCGCCGCGGCGAAGCCCGGGGCGTGGGGAGCGAGGAGCGGGATCGCCTGCGGCGCCGGCACGGCGACGACCGCGGCGGTGAACGGTCCGTCCTCGGCGAGCTCGTGCTCGGGCACCGCCGCGCCGGGGCGCACGCGGGCGGCGTCGGCGTGGCGGACGCGCCACTCGCCCGGTACGCCGGCGAGCGCGAGCGCGTGTCGACCTGTCGTGAGGGACAGGCCCTCGGCGAGCCTGCGCGCGAGCGCCGACATGCCCGGCACGCCGACGACGCGGCCCTCGTCGGGCCACGCGCGGGCCCCGAGCTCCGCGAGCGTCGCCGCCAGCTCGGCGCCCTCGGCCCGCACGTACTGGGCCCCGTGATCGAACTGCAGGCGCGCGCCCGCGGCCTCGGCCCTGCGGGTCGCCAGGCGACCGCCGGCGGCGCGGCCCTTGTCGAACAGGCGCACGGCCAGACCCGCCGCCTGCAGGTCCCGGGCGCACGCGAGGCCCGCGAGGCCCGCACCGATCACGACGACGCTCGAGGTCGACACGCCCCGGGTATGCCCGGAACCCCGGCGCGCGCAAGCGTTCCTGGAGCGCGGACGCGGAGAGCCGCGCCGCCGGGCCCCGGGCGGCGGAGGTCGAGGCGCCGCGCCGGCCGGGGCCCGGCGTCGTCGCGGCTGGCGTATCCTCGCGGGACTCGACCATGTCCTCGACGCGAGCGAGCCCCGGCAAGAAACGGACGAAGAAATCGACGCGCTCGACGGGCGCGAAGGAGCAGCCCGCGATGGCGCGGGCGAAGAAGACGACGCGCTCGACGGGCGCGAAGGAGCAGCCCGCGGCGACGCGGGCGAAGAAGACGACGCGCTCGACGGGCGCGAAGGAGCAGCCCGCGGCGACGCGGACGAGGTCCCGGTCGGCGAGTGTCCCCGCGGGTGACGCGGCCGCGCGGGTCGCCGCGGCGGTCGAGCGGATCGTCGACTGGCTGCGGCGGCGGGCCCCGGCGGCGATCGCCGGGCTGCGTCCGCCCGCGAGCGACCTCGGGCCCGTCGAGGCCGCGCTCGGTCGACCCTTGCCCGCCGACCTCGCCGCGCTGTGGCGGCTGCACGACGGTGGGCTCCCGATCTTCGAGTACGCCGGCCTCGGCTGCGCGGAGGCGCTGCGTCGCCGCGCCGGCCTCGAGCAACTCCGGGCGGCGGGCGCCTTCGCGGGGCACGAGGTGTTCGAGCAGGCCGCGCCGCGGATCCAGCCGACCAAGTGGCACCCCGCCTGGATCCCGCTCGCCGAGGACGGCTGCGGCAACCTGTACTGCGTGGATCTCGAGCCAGGTCCCGCGGGACATGTCGGCCAGGTCATCCGCTGGGAGACCCGCGGCGGGCCGTTCGCCGCGGGCAGCGTCTCGCTCGCGGAGCTGCTGGGGCGCTACGCCCGGGCGCTCGCCGGCGGCCGCTTCACCTACGACCCCGACTCGGGCACCTTCGACGGCCCGTACCTCGATCTGCTCGCGCCGCGCTGACGCCCGGGGCGGTCCAGGGCGGCCCGGAGCGCCGTTCCAGGGCTGATCGACCGGTGCGCGGAGGAGCGCGGCTCGAACTTGCGCGCGGCTGCGGGGTCTGCCACCCTCCGCACATGACGGTCGGCCTCGCTCCGGGAACGCTCCTCGGCGACCGCTACCGGATCGTGCGGCTCGTCGCGGAGGGCGGCATGGGGGCGGTCTACGAGGCCGAGCAGCTCGCCCTCGGCCGTCGCGTCGCGCTCAAGACCCTGCTACCGGAGTTCCAGGACGATCCGCGGCTCGTGCAGCGGTTCGTGCGCGAAGCGCGGGCGACCTGCACGATCGCCCATCGCAACGTCGTCGCCGTCCTCGACATCGATCAGACCCCCGACGGGATCATCTTCTTCGTGATGGAGTACCTCGCGGGCGCCGACCTCTCCGAGGTGCTCGAGCGCGAGGGCCGGCTCGCCTGGCCGCGCGCGCGCGAGCTCGCCGCGCAGGTGTGCGACGCGCTCGAGGCGGCGCACGAGCGGGGCATCGTCCACCGCGACCTCAAGCCCTCGAATTGCTTCCTCGTCGGCGACGACGCCGGCGGCGGCCCGCTGGTCAAGCTGCTCGACTTCGGCGTCGCCAAGGTGCTCGAGTCGAGCGCGCGCGGCTCGTCAGGCGGGTCCGCGCGCACCGTCGGTCGCGACCTTCGCTGGCTCAAGACGTCGACCGGCGAGGTGTTCGGGACGCTGGCGTACATGGCCCCGGAGCACCTCAACGGCGACCCACACGACCACCGCGTCGACGTGTGGGCCCTCGGCGTGATCCTCTACGAGATGTTGACCGGCGCGACCCCGTTCTCGCCCGACGCGCCCGGCACGTTCGTCCAGCAGGTCCTGTACGACACGCCCGAGCCGCCGAGTCAGCGCGCCCCCGACGCCCGGATCCCGCCCGACCTCGACTACGTCGTCCTGCGCGCGCTCGAGAAGCGCCCCGAGGACCGGTTCGCCAGCATGCGCGAGTTCGCCGAGGCCCTCGCCGGCGTGCGAAGGCAGGCCGCGCCGGCGATCGCCGCCCGGCCGCTGCTGTTCGTCCCGCCGGAGTCGAGCGCCGCGCCCGTCCGCCGCGCCGCGCCGCTCGGAGCCGCGGCCGGCCCCCGCGGCGTCCCCGTCGCTCGCGCCCCGGGCCCGGCGCGAATCGGCGTGCTCGCCGGCCTCGCGCTGCTCGGCGCGCTCGTGGTCGTCCTCGTCCTCCGCGGCTCGCTCGCCGCCTCGCCGACCGTCGCCGAGCCCGCGGCCGCCGCGAGTTCGGTGCCTGTCCCTGCGGACAGCCCGGTCATCCCGGGCGGAGCGCCTGTCCCTGCGGACAGCCCGGTCGGCCCCGGCGGAGCGCCTGTCCCTGCGGACAGCCAGAGCGCTCCGGGCGCGATGCCTGTCCCTGCGGACAGCCGCAGCGCCCCCGGCCCATCACCTGTCCTCGCAGACAGCAGCGCGGCCTCGGGCGACGCGCCCGTCGCCGCCGCCGGCGGGGCCGTCTCGTCGCCTGCGCCCGCGGACAGCGGCGCTGCGAGGCCCGCGACGGGGGATGCGGAGGCGCCCGCGCCGGGTCCGTCGGACGCGCCCGCGAAGCCGCGCGCCCGCGCGTCCGCGAAGTCGACGCCGGGGGGCCGTCCGCCGCCGCCGCCACCGCCGCCGCCGATGAACCTGACCGCCGCCGATCGCCAGCAGCTGTTCGGCGGCTACCGCGAGTCGATCAGCCGCCAGTGCAAGCGCCCGCACGGCCTCGACAGCGCGCTCGTCGTCCTGCAGATCACGATCGAGCAGGCCCGGATCGTCCGCGCCGCGCTCGACGGCAGGCAGGACCGCGCGCGCCAGACGGCCGCCCGCTGCATCGAGAAGTACCTGCGCGCCCAGGTGAAGGTCCCGTCGCGCTTCTCGGGCCGCGCGACCTTCTCGTACGCGTTCTGACCCCGCGTGCCCCGGAGCGGCGCCCGCGCGGCACGTACCTGCTCCGAAGGACAGCCCGGCGGCCGGGCGCGTCACGAGCGGCCGCGGCGCTCGCTCGCCAGGACCTCGGCGAGCGCCGTGACGTCGACCGGCTTCGTCAGGTGGCGATCGAAGCCCGCCTCCCAGCTGCGCTGCAGGTCGGTGTCGGTGCCCCAGCCGGTCAGCGCCACCAGCAGCGCGCCCGCCGTCGCCGGCTCCGCGCGCAGCCGGGCGGCCACCTCGTAGCCGCTCATCCCGGGCAGCCCGATGTCGAGGAACACGATCTCCGGCGCCTCGCGCAGCGCGGCCGGCAGCGCCTCGGGGCCGCTGTACACCGTGGTCGCGCGGTGCCCGAGCAGGTCGAGCAGCATCGACAGCGTCTCGGCCGCGTCGACGTTGTCGTCGACCACCAGCACCCGGCGCGAGCGCGTCGGCGGCGTCGGAGCGGCCGGTCGCGGCGCGCTCGACTCGGCCTCGGCGAGCGGCAGGCGGACGCGGAACGTGCTGCCGCGGCCGGGCCCGGGGCTGTCGGCCGCGACGCTGCCGCCGTGCATCTCGACCAGCCGCTTCACCAGCGCGAGGCCGACGCCGAGCCCGCCCTGCGAGCGGTCGAGGCTCGCGCGGATCTGCGTGAACATGCCCCAGATCGTCGGCAGCACGTCGGCCGCGATCCCGACCCCGTCGTCGGTCACCTCGACCTCGACGACCGGGCCGTCGCGGCGGGCGACGAGGCGGATCCGGCCGCCCGGATCGGTGTACTTGGCGGCGTTATTCAGCAGGTTGACGAGCACCTGCGTCAGCCGGGTCCGGTCGCCGTCGAGCCGCAGCGGCGCCGGGGGCAGCGCGACGTCGAGCGCGTGGCCCCGCGCGTCGACGAGCTGCCGGCAGGTCTCGACGGCCGCCGCGACCAGCTCCTGCACAAGGACCCGCTCGGGCTGCAGGGTGATCTTGCCGCTGATCACCCGCGACACGTCGAGCAGGTCGTCGACGAGGCGGACCAGGTGCGCGAGCTGCCGATCGAGCATCGGTCGCGCCCGCGCGGCGAGCTCCGACGACGGGGCGCGCCTGAGCACCTCCATGCCGTTCTGGATCGACGCGAGCGGGTTGCGCAGCTCGTGGGCGAGCGTCGCCAGGAACTCGTCCTTGCGGCGATCGGCGTCCTTGAGCGCCTGCTCGGCGAGCTTGAGGTCGTGGATGTCGGTCGCGGTGCCGTACCACGTGACCTCGCCCTCCGGACCGCGGACCGCCGTGCCGCGGCTGAGGTGCCAGCGATAGGTCCCGTCGAGCAGGCGGATCCGGTGCTCGGCCTGGTACGGGCCGAGGCTCGCCGCCGCGGCGCGCCAGGTCTCCTGCGTCGCCGCGAGGTCGTCGGGGTGGAGGATCGGCTGCCAATCCCAGGTGCCGTCGGGCCGGCGCACGACGCCGTCGAAGCTCTCGACGCGACGGTTGTAGTACGTGACCGCGCCGGCGGCGTCGGCGACCCACACGACCTGCGGCATCGCGTCGGCGAGCTCGCGGAAGCGCCGCTCGCTGGCCGCGAGCGCGGCCTCGGCGAGCTTGCGCTGGGTGATGTCGGCGGTGAAGCCGACCGCGCGGGCGATCCGACCGGACGCGTCGCGCTCGACGACGCCGTGCTCCCACACGTGGACCCACCGGCCGTCGGCGTGGCGGACCCGGTACTCGCTGGCGTAGCGATCGACCTCCGCGACGTGGGGGAGCCCCGCGAGCCGCACGAGGTCCTCCGGGTGGATGCGCTCGATCCACCACGCGTGCGTCGGCGCGGCGTCCTCGGGCGCGATCCCGATCAGCGCCCGCAGCCCCTCGGAGCGGTGGACCTCGTGCGTCCGCGTGTCCCACTCCCACACGACGCCGGTGACCGTGCGCATCGCCAGGCGGAACCGGGCGTCGCGCTCGTGGGTGCGCCGGCTCGCCTGATAGCGCGCGAGCGCGTCGTCGATCGCGCGCGCCAGCGCCTCCGTGGTCCAGCGATGGCGTTCGAGGTACTCCTCGGCCCCGGCCGCGAGGGCGGCGCGTCCCCGCTCGAGGCTGCTCGTGAGGACGACCACGGGGCAGGGCGGCGCCCCGCTGCGACCGGCCAGCGCAGCGAGCGCGTCCGCGATGTCGCGCGCCGAATCGCCTTCCGCCAGCAGGACGCAATCCTCCGATCCGCCGGGGTCGCGCCGATCCGCGAGCCCGATGCGATCGGTCGTGGCCTCCTGGATCTCGAAGCGCCGCGCAGGGTCGAGGTGCAGCAGTCGCTGGACCTCGGCGCGGTCCGCCGGATTGTCCGCGAACAGGAGGATCCGGGTGGTCGTCGTGGCCACGTGCCGCGCTTTATACCCGAGCCCACGCTTCCATCGAGCCACGACCAGCGCGTCGGTCGCCATGGGCGGACGGGTCCACGAGGCCGCGACCGGCGAGTCGGGGCCGAGGTCGTCGCTCGGACCCCCCAGGTGAGGCCGCCCGCTCGTCCGCGCGCGGCCGGGCGAAGATCGGGGATGTGCAGGGAGGGACTCGAACCCTCACGCCCTCGCGGGCCTGGCGTTCTGAGCGCCAGTTGTCTACCAATTCCAGCACCTGCACGAAGAGACAGGACAAGAGTCCGCGGGGCAGGGATCGAACCTGCCTGCGCCGAAGCGCCGTCGGTTTACAGCCGACTGCCTCACCATTGAGGCGTCCCGCGGGAGAACATCAAGGTCCAGTGGGGCCTTTAATCAAGAATGCGCAGGGAGGGACTCGAACCCTCACGCCCGACGGGCCTGGCGCTCTCGACGCCAGTTGTCTACCAATTCCAGCACCTGCGCGGATCTGTTCGCTACATCGATTCGACGGTGATCGGGACGGCGGGATTCGAACCCGCGACCTCGTGCCCCCCAGACACGCGCTCTGACCAGGCTGAGCTACGTCCCGTGATCGTGGTGAAGGATGATGAAGAGGGTGATCGGGGCGGCGGGATTCGAACCCGCGACCTCCTGCTCCCGAAGCAGGCGCTCTGACCAGGCTGAGCTACGCCCCGTGATGATTGGCGGACGGACGAGATCCGAGGGTGCGCGATCGTCGGGGCGGCGGGATTCGAACCCGCGGCCTCCTGCTCCCAAGGCAGGCGCTCTGACCAGGCTGAGCTACGCCCCGAAAGAGACCCCCCGGATCGTCCGATCGATCCATGCGTGTCCGTGCATTGGCGCGTTCGTGCCAATGCGCGGCCGAGCCGGTGCCCTCCTTCGGGCGCACCGGTCCGCGTCGCCTGGCGCTGTCACAGTCGCCTCCGGACAGCGCGTCGCGCCGGCCTCGCTCCCCGGACTTCTCAGGGGAGGAGGCCGCCCGCGACGCGCGACGGAGGACGCTCGTGGGCGCCTGCGTTGCGCGCAGGGAACAGCGGTTTCGGATGCTTCCCGCGCCCGCTGCGGCGCGTTCCTACGCCCCCGACCGGGGCGTGCTGAGCCCGGGCAGCGGCGGTCGATAGGACGGAGCCAGCGGCGCGGGGAGCAGCGGGAGCGCGACCACGAGGCGTGGCTGGCTCACGTGCTTCGACCCGTCGATGTGCTGCTGCTGCGTCATGATGACCGTACCCCTTGGCGAGGTCAGTGTGTACTCGAGATTGGCGTCCCCGTCAAGCGGGGTATGACGATAATTGTGATTACCCGAAACGCCGGGTCGCTGGAGCGCGTCGACGAGCCGCACGATCGCATGCACCCGCCGGACGGGCTCGGGCGCGATCGCTCCGGCTCCGGCCCACGCTGCTGCGGACCCGCGGGGGCGCCGGGGCGGCGCACGGCGGCGACGGGAGCGGCTCGAACGACCCACGATTGGAGCGGCCGACGGACTCGCTCCGTCCTTTTCGGGCCGTTCGACCGCGAGGATCGCAATGGTGTCAGCGCCCGCGCCCGCCCGTTCCGGACCGACGCGCACGCGCGCACATCGCGAGGCCGCCCGACCTCGGCGAGCTGGAGCGGCGGCTCGCGGCGGGGGAAGGCCGGGCGCCCGGGGCTCGGGCGATGGTCGCGCCGATCGGCGGCCGGGCCCGCTACCATGACGCCCGTGCAAGGTACCGAGCCGACGATCGGAGGCGAGGCGCCGCAGGGCGGGCCCTCGCTCGCCCCGCGACGGATGGGCCGCTATGTGCTGCTCGAGGAGCTCGGGCGCGGAGGCATGGGCGCCGTGTACGCGGCCTACGATCCGGAGCTCGATCGCAAGGTCGCGATCAAGCTGCTCGCCGACGGCCTCGGGGACGAGCACCGGCGGGCCCGGCTGTTGCGCGAGGCCCAGGCGCTGGCCCGCCTGGCCCACCCGAACGTCGTCGCGGTCCACGACGTCGGGGTGCTCGACGGGCAGGTGTACGTGGCCATGGAGTACATCCAGGGCCAGTCGCTGCGGCGTTGGCTGGCGACCCGCCGGCGCTGGCCGGAGATCGTCGACCTGTTCGTGCAGGCAGGTCGAGGCCTCGCCGCGGCGCACGCGGTCGGGCTGGTCCACCGCGACATCAAGCCCGAGAACGTGATGGTCAGCGCCGACGGGCGCGTGCGCGTGCTCGACTTCGGGCTCGCGGCGCTGGCCGCCGAGGCCGAGCCGGCGGCGCCGCCCCGACCGCGGCCCGCCGACGACGAGCGGCCGATCGCCGAGGCGGCGACCGAGCTGTCGACGGAGCCGCGCGACCTGCCTGTCCTCGGAGCCAGCCTGCTGTCGAGCCGGTTGACCGTCGAGGGCGCGCGCATGGGCACGCTCGCGTACATGTCCCCCGAGCAATTCGCGGCGCGCGAGCTCGGCCCGGCGTCGGACCAGTTCAGCTTCGCCGTGGCGCTCTACGAGGCGCTCTACGGCCAGCGCCCGTTCGCCGGCGAGACCACCTCGGAGTACGCGGCGGCGGTGTGCGACGGCGTGGTCCGCCCGCCGCCGCGCGGCGGCGACGTCCCGCGCTGGCTTTTCCGCCTGCTGGGGCGCGCGCTCGCGGTCGACCCGCGGGCCCGCTTCCCCGACATGCCGGCGCTGATCGGCGAGCTCGCGCGCGACCGCGGGCGGGCGCGCCGGCGCCTGCTCGCGTTCGGCGGGACGGCGCTGGTCGCCGGGGCGGTCGCGGCCGCCGTCGTCGCCGCGCAGCCGCCGGCGGAGGCGCGCTGCTCGGGCGCGGCGAGTCAGCTCGCGGGCGCGTGGGACGAGGCGCGGCGCGACGCGGTCGAGCGGGCGTTCGCGGCGACCGGCCTGAGCTACGCCCGCGACTCGGCCGCGAGGGTCGCAGCGCAGCTCGACGACCTGACCGCGCGGTGGGCCGAGGCCCACGCCGAGACCTGCCGGTCCAACCTCTGCGGCGAGCTGTCCGACGCGCTGCTCGACCGGCAGATGACCTGTCTCAAGGGACAACTGCGAGGGATCGTCGCGCACGTCGAGGTGCTCGCCCGCGCCGACGCGGCCGCGGTCGAGCGCGCGATCGAGGCGGTCGACGCCCTCCCGCCGCCGTCCGACTGCACCGACCCGGACCGGCTGCTGCCGGAGCGGCTCGTGCCGGTCGATCCGCGGGACGCGGCCGCCGTCGCCGCGCAGCGCGAGCGCCTGGCGGAGGGCGAGGCGGAGCTCGCCGCCGGCCACTACGACGTCGCGGGCGAGCGGTTCGACGCCGTCGTCGCGGCCGCGGCGGAGCTCGGCGACGCGGCCCTGCGCGCCGAGGCGCTGTACCTCGCCGGCCTCGTCCACGACGCGCGCGGCGAGCACATCGAGGCGCGGGCCCGCTGGCTCGACGGCTACTGGGCGGCCCTCGCGGTCGAGCACCGCGAGTACGAGCTGTCGCTGGCGCTCGTGCTGCTCGCCCTGGCGAGCGACGAGAACGTCGACCCCAGGGAGGGCGCGCTGTGGCGCGGCACGGCCAGCGCGCTGATCCGGGTGCGCGGCGCGGAGCGGACCGAGGAGCAGGTGCAGCTGCTGCAGGCGCGGGCCATGCTCGCGTCGATCGAGCAGGAGCGCGACGAGGCCGAGCGGCTCGCGCTCGCCGCGGTGGCGCTGTCGACCGAGCTGTTCGGACCCGAGGCGCTGCGCACCGGGCACGCGCGCGGGACGGCCGGGCGGATCCTCCGCGCCAACGGCAAGCCCGACGCGGCGCTGCGCGAGTACACCGCCGCGCGCGACATCATGCTCGCCCGGTTCGGGCCCGATCACCCGAGCGTCGCGCCGGCCATGAACAACCTCGCCGCGGTGCTCGACGACCTCGGCCGCCTCGGCGAGGCCGAGGCCGCGTACCTCGAGGCGCGGCGCGTGATCGAGGCCTCGATCGGCCCGGACGCGCCGGCGCTCGGCTACATCGACAACAACCTGTCGGATCTCTACACCGCGCAGGGCCGGTTCCCCGAGGCCGTCGCCGCGGCCGAGCGGGCCCTCGCCCGGTTCGAGCGCGAATTCGGGCCCGAACACCCGCGCACCGCGCTGACCCTGAGCAACCTCGGCGTCGCGCTGCTGCTCGACCGGCGCGCGGCCGAGGCCGCGCCGTACTTCCTCCGCAGCCAGGCGGTCTACGAGAAGGCCCTCGGCGCCGACCACTACGACGTCGGGTTCGCGCTCCACGGGCTGGCCGCCGCGTACCTCGCGACCGGACGGCCGGAGCTCGCCGAGCCGCTGTTCCGCCGGTCGCTCGCGCTGACGGAGGCGGCGCGAGGGCCCGAGCACGTCGAGAACGCGCCCGAACTCCTCGGCCTCGGGCAGACGCTGCTCGCCCGCGGCCGCCCGCGCGAGGCCCTCGCGCCGCTCGAGCGGGCGCTCGATCTGTGGCGCCGGGATCCGCGCTCTGGCGAGCGCGTGGGCGAGGCCCGGTTCTTCCACGCGCGGGCGCAGTGGGAGGCCGGCCTCGATCGCGCGCAGGCCCGCCGCGCGGCCGAGCGCGCGCTCGGCGAGCTGGAGGGCGTGCCGAGGGTCCTCACCAGGCCGCAGGATGTCGCGGCGTGGCTCGCCGAGCACCCGGAGCCGCGCGAGCGGCGTGCGGCGGGCCCTCTCTGACCGGGCTCGTGGCGCCGCTCGGGCAGGTGCACGCGAGCCTCGGGCCGTTGCGCATGCATCGACCCGCCGCGCGGATCCGGGCGCGGATCGTCACCGGGTGCGTGCGGCGTGTGACGGCTGGACGTCGATCTCGGCGCGTCGATCGCGACAGTGATGCAGCGGCATGTGCCCGCCGTGCCCGCCGTGCCCACCGGCGCCGTCTGTCTCACTTCTTCGGCGGCTGCGGGCGAGCACGCGAGTGATACACTCGCCGCGAAGACCGCCGGCAGCCGCGTCGTTCCACGGCCCCCCCGCGCGCCTCGCCGTGCCGGCACGTGTGTCCGCGGGGCCCGGGCGCCGCGCCGCCGCGCCTCTCTCATGACCCACGCACCCCCTCTCGACCAGACGCTCGCGGATGAGGTCCCCGCGGAGGGCGCTCGGCAGGGGGCGCTGACGATCGCCCACTTCGTGGTGCTGCGAAAGCTCGGCGAGGGCGCCATGGGGATCGTCTACGCCGCCTACGACACGCGCCTCGATCGCCGCGTCGCGCTCAAGCTGGTCCGCCGCGACCGGCCCGAGCGGGGAGACAGCCACGGCCGCGTGCTGCGCGAGGCGCAGGGGCTCGCCCGGCTGTCGCACCCGAACGTGGTCCAGATCTACGAGGTCGGCGAGGTCGGCGATCGGCTGTTCCTGGCGATGGAGTACCTCGACGGGCAGACCCTGCGCGCGTGGCTGCGCGAGCGGCCGCGCAGCTGGTCCGCGGTGCTGGCGACGTTCGTCGCGGCCGGCCGCGGCCTGGCCGCCGCGCACGCGGCCCGGCTGGTCCACCGCGACTTCAAGCCGGAATCGGGCTCGATGTCGCAAGTGCCGGAGAACACAAGGGTTTCTCGCCTACGTCGTGGTTGCGTTCCTAGTCTGTACCAAGCCAGGGGGCCGGTCAAGCGGATCCCTCATGCGCGCAACGCGCGAGAGACGCCGGGTCGCCACCCGCCGAGGCCGAGCGGCGGGTTTCGGCGGGAGCGCCGGCGGGGATGCCGCCGGTGCTCGGTTATGCGCTTTAGCTTGGCGCCGTCGAACCGCTAGTGGCTACGGGCAAACCGGGTCGACATCCCAGACGCACTCGAGGAACGGCGGTTTGTAGTAGCCGCTGCACTCCAACTGGCATGAATCGAGGCAGATCCACCCTCCACTGTATCCACATGCGGAATCGCACTCCTCACCGGCCTCGACAATGCCGTTTCCGCACTCCGGAGGCGGGGGAGGCGGGGGAGGCGGGGGAGGCGGGGGAGGCGGGGGAGGCGGGGGAGGCAGTGGACCGGTACAGGACGCGACGCCCGAGCCGGTCGAGGCGGGACAGTACGGCCCGCAGGTTGGTCGAGAGGCCGACCTCGGCGACGGTCCCCTTGGGGGGTCCTTCGGTCCCGCGGAAGATCGTCCGTCGCACGTGGATCACCCCGTACCGATCTGTGCTCCACGGGCAGGTGCGCGGCCAGCGAACACTGGGGGAAAGAGAAAAATCACAGACTCGCGCCGATAAGTCCATCCTCAACGGATCCGGGGCCCTCGCCAGAGATAAGCTAATATTGCGATCGATCTCTACCCAGCAATACGACGGCATATCCAGCAGTAAGACCTGCCAGCGTGAAGCCGAGGCACGCCACGAGGTCACGCTTCTGCGAACGCTTCTGCTGAGCAATCTCTTCGTCCATCGCTCGCAGTTGTGCTTCGAATTCCGCCCGCAGGTTCTTGAGCTCTTCCCGAACTGACATCCGCATCTACCTTCCTGCGCCCGAATCGGCTAGCCGAACTAGAACCTGATCCAGTGTGCGCGAAAAATCTGGACCAACACGGGACAGTGAGTGACCAGCCTTAAGCTGTCGCCCCTGTACCTCGTACCCAGCATCTCGGAACCTGTCGGCGGTTGTCCGCACGAACTCCCACGAAACCGTCTTGTCCTCGACACCCGAGACGTATCGGAGCAAGACCTTGCGAGACGGCCGTGGGACGGCAAACCCCGGCGGCAGCGCGCCCGAGGCAATTGCGGCGCCGTCGATGACGCCGCGCGCCGCAAGGTACCAGGCCAGGTGCCCCCCCTGCGAGAAGCCCGCCACCACGACCGAGGAAGCGCCGCGCTGGGCCTGCATGCTGCGAACGAGGAGCGCCAGCCTCGCGCCGGTCGCCTCGAGCTCGCGCAAGAACTCCGGCTCGGGCGTCTTCAGGATCCTCGACTTGAGCCACTGAAAGCCCTTGCCGGCCGGCAGAAACCCGCGGACGTAGATCTTGTGAGCGTCGACGGACGCGAGGTATGGGACGAGCTGCCCCTCGTTGTTGTTCGCTCCGTGGAGCACGACGACGAGCGGGCCGGGCCGCCTCCAGGGCTCCTCGCGGACGACGACGCCAGCGGGCAGGACCAACGGAGCGAGCGGCGTGTCCGCCGGCCTCGCCGCGGGCCCCCGCAGCGCGGCCTTCGCCACGGCCCCACCGACGACGGCGGCGCCCGCGGCGACGAGGATGCCGCGCATCATTTCGGCTCGCCCTTCGAGCGCCGGCCGAGCAAGAACGCCGTGACGGCTGCCGCCGGCAAGGCGCTGGCGAGCACCGTGACGACCTTGCGCAGCTTGAGCGTCTCGCGCCCGTACTGCTCGCTGAGCTCCAGGTAGCGCCCCGGCCAGTCGACCGGCGGATCCGTGCTCAGAGGTTTCTTCGGGGTCTGATCCTTCACCGCCATGTCATCCCTTCCTCTCCTGCGTCTCGGCGACGGCCAGCGCGCCGGACGGCTTCTCCTGCTCCTGTAGCGTGTCCTCGCGCGACTTGCGGCGCGGCCACAGCGACATCCCCGCGAGGCCGACGAGGATCCCCGCCGCGAGCCCGCGCTGAACGGGCGTGATCCGCCCGAGCGCGACGACGTTGCTGTCGCTGAGGCCCACCCACTTCGCCCGCGGGTGGAGCTGGGCGTAGAACGTCCAGGGCTGGACCGTGACGACGTAGATATTCGCGACGTCCCCGGCGATCCGAAGGACCTCGTTGAGCGCGGCCTGGGCGTCGTCGACGTACTCGAGCACGCAGGCGACGAACACGACCGCGGAGTCGTCGGCGAAGCGCTGCCGCCGGTCGGACAGCTCGGCCGCGCGCGCCTGGACGATCTCGACCGGCTCGAAGATCCCCTGCTCCCAGGACTCGATCGCCCGGTCGAGCGGGCCGCTCTTGTCCGGCCGGAACACGACCAGCGGGCGCCCGAGGGCCTGCGCCCTGGTCTCCGCCTGCCGCATCAACTCTCGGCGCCGCTCCGAGCGCTCCCAGATCGATCCCAGCTCGTGAAGCGCGATCGCCCCGAGCATCCCGCGTGCAAGAATTCGAGGATCCATGGTTTCACTTCCAGGTGGGAACAAACGACTTCATCGCTTCATGCACGACCTTGAAGCCCGGCCACCGCGAAGCGTTCGGCGGCGGCAGGTCGGTGATCTTGAGGCCGAGCTCGGCGAGGTCCTCCTCCATGCGCCCCCGGACGGCCGCGAAGAGCTTTCCGGCGGGCTCGTCCTTGAGCGTCGCCGGGCTGGCCCATCCGAGGCGCACGCGAAAATTGTCCTCCGAGGTCGGCGTTCCGCTGGCGAACACGGTCGGGTAGTTGGCGACGACGCGCTGATAATACTTCGCCGCGCACACCGCCGCGACCACGGGATCCTCGATCGCCGTCCAGTCCATGTCGAGGAAGGGCATGTAGCCCTCGTCCATCCCCGTCCACGCGACGTAGGGCGCCAGCGCCCCGAACAGCCCGCCCGAGCCGGCCTGCGCGAGACTGTCGGCGAACTTCGGCTTGGGGTTGCCGCGCTTGACGCCGTTGGTGATCGCCCGCGCGGACGCATCGACCTCGACCTTGCTTTTATTTCGCGCCTTGCGTTGCCAGTCCGCCTCGCGGTTGGTCACGACCGACAGGAAGAGGCGCACGGGCATCCGCGTCACCTCCTCGAGCTTCGCCAGGAGCGGCCGGTACTGAAGCCCGCGCTCCGTGGTCCCCCAGAAGTCGGCGGGCGGGACGACGCCGGGATTGCCGCTCGGGGCCTGTCCCTGCTCGGCCGGCGCCGGCGTCGTCTGTCCGCCGGCCGGCTCGCCGCCACCCGCAGGCGGCGCATCGGAAGGCCCGCCGGGGAGCTTGCCCTGCTGCTTCAGCGCGGAGTATCCGAGGTAGCCGACGCCAGCGAGCGCGCCGATCGTCCCCACCGTCGCCGCGACCGGTACCCACGAGCGCGCGATCGGCTGCGCCAGCGGGACCGCGAGGTCCTTGACGGCGGCCCCGTTCGACTTGTCGGCTTGTTCCTTCCCATTCGCCATCGCTACCTGCCCCCTCTCCGGAAGTAATGCCAGGCGACGCCCCCGACGAGCGTCAGCGCGAACGCCCAGCGCACCGCTTTGCCCAAGTTCTCAAGTGGATCGCTCATTTCCGTCCTTGCGGGTGGCGAGCACAACGCCGACCGTGACCGCCGCGACGCCGACCGCCGCGATCGCCAGCG
>ERZ1066117.351-NODE-351-length-39513-cov-38.324522_pt1 | contig 39513 bp, 26 predicted proteins | sample MGYA00382764_ERZ1066117 | MGnify/ENA primary metagenome ERZ1066117 (study PRJEB33369, sample SAMEA5778347) | biofilm metagenome | biome: Industrial cooling water; feature: Water cooling tower basin; material: Biofilm | place: United Arab Emirates | collected...
CGCTGGGACGAGGCGGCGCGCCGGGCCGAGGACGCCGCCGAGCTCGCCGCGCGCGCCTCCGCCGAGCCGCTGCGCGCCGAGGCGCGCGCCGTGCTCGGCCGCGCCACCCTCGAGCGGGGCGCCGCCGCGCAGGGTGCGGAGACCCTGGCCGCCGCGCTCGACCTCGCCGACGCCGTGCAACACCTCGAGCTCGCCGGCGAGCTCGCGCTCGAGCTCGCCGAGGTCCCGCCGCAGACGGACATCGAGCACGCGCTCGCGCTGACCTACGCCCGGCGGGCCGCCGCCGCCGCCGAGGGCCTGCACGATCGCTCGCTGGCCGCCCGGGCCGCGCTCGCCCGCGCCGCGCTGCTGCGCCGCCAGGGCCGGCACGACGAGGCCGAGACGCAGCTGCGCGCCGTCGGCAACCGGCTCGACGGGCTGCCGACGCTCGCCGCCCGCGTCGAGCTCGAGCTCGCGCGGATCCTGATCGCCGCCCGCCGCCCCGACGAGGCCGGGCTGCCGCTCGCGCGCGTCGTCGAGGCGCTGCGCGAGCTGCCGAACCATCCGCTGCGGACCGACGCCGAGGCGGAGCTGTCCGCGCGCAAGCGCGCCGCCGGGCGCCGCGGACCATGAGCGAGGGGACATGCCCTGCAGGGCATGTCCCCTCCGTCCTGTCCTCGGCGTCAGGCGCCCGGCGTCACGGGCAGCGCGGCGCGGTGAACCAGCCCTCGACCGAGGACGGCTCGGACGGCAGCGGCCCCTCGACGTGGCAGAGCCGGCCGACGATCTTCTCGTCGTCGATCTCGACCAGCTCGAACGACGCCGAGAAGGTGCCGCCGCCGAACGAGCACTCGCCGCCGCCGTCGGGCGCGCCGGTCTCCATCACGTGGCCGATCACGTTCGGGCCGGTGAGGTGGTGCAGGCCCGGGGTCTGGAACTCGGGAGGGATCGCGATCGAGATCGCCCACTCCGGGCCGCACTGCAGCGGCGCGTTCGGGTCGGCGCACGCGAGCGCCTGGCTCGACAGCTTGATGTGCAGCGTCGACGGGCTCGGCTGGTCGCCGCCGCTCGAGCCCGAGGAGCCGCCGGTGGTGTCCGGGAGCGGCGGGAGCTGCGAGTGGAGGATCGCCAGCGCGCTGCCCGGGATCTGCGCGCCCTCGTCGTCGCACGGCTTGGGCTCGATCGGCTCCGGCGGCGGGCCCTCGGTCGTCGTCGAGGTCTCGGACGTGCCGACCGACGTGCCGACGCCGGTGGTCGCGCTGGTCGAGCTGGTGGTCGACGGCTCGCCGCTGGTCGCCGAGGTGCCGACGCCGGTGGTCGAGGTCGCCGAGCCGCCGGAGACCTCGCCGCCGGTCGCGCCCTCGGTCCCGCCCTCGGTCCCGCCCTCGGTCCCGCTCGCCGAGCCGCCGTCGCTGTCGGTGTCGCCCGGGGAGACCTTGATGTCGCACGCAGTCGCCGCGAGCGCGACGACCAAACCAAGAAGAGAGTAAGTTCGCATGCCTGCGGAGTAGCACGCGCGCCGGCCGACGGGAGCCCGCTCGCTGCCCCGCGGACGTGCGCGCGGTCCATGATCGCCGCGGCGCGGCGTCGGTGTCGCGCCCGGGCGCCGACGTCACGGTCCGAGGTCGATCCGCAGCGTGCCGCCGGCCGCGAGCTCGCCGTGGCGCACGCGCGGGCGCTCCAGCGGCGCGCCGTCCCAGGTCGCCGCCGCCTTCACGAGCGCGTCGTCGCCGGTCACCGGCGCGACGACCCGCAGGTCGCCGCCGGGCAGGTGCAGCGTCGCCTCGCTGAACAGCGGGCTCCCGAGCAGGTACACGTCGGTCCCGGCGAGCGGGAACACGCCGAGCGACGCGAACACCAGCCACGCGCTCAGCGTCCCGGCGTCGTCGTTGCCGGGCAGGCCCGCGGGCGTGTCGTCGTAGCGTTCGCGGACGATCCACCGCGACCAGCGGGCGCTGCCGGCGTGGTCGTCGAGCGCGCTGAAGATGAACGACGCGTGGATGTCGGGCTCGTTGCCGTGCCAGTAGTACTGCTGCGGCATCAGGCCGACGACCTCGCCCTCGGAGTCGCGGAAGAACTGCTCGAGCCGGGCGAGCGTCGCCTCGCGGCCGCCCATCACCGCCGCGAGGTCGTCGAGGTCGTGCGGCGCGTACCACGTGTACTGCAGCGCGTTGCCCTCGGCGTAGAAGTCCTGCCACACCAGCGGGTCGATGTCCGCGGGGAACGTCCCGTCCTGCGCGCGGCCGATCAGGAGCTGCTGCGCCGGGTCCCACAGGTTCTTCCAGTGGTCCGCGCGCGCCGCGAACATCGCCGCGTCCTCGGCGAGCCCGAGCCGCTCGGCGAGCGCGGCCAGGGCGAAGTCGTTGTACGCCGACTCGAGCGTCCACGACGCCGAGCTGCCGCCGGCCTCGAGCGGGACCCAGCCGAGCGCCATGTACGGCTCGACCCCCGTGCGCCCGGCGTACGGCGAGCCCGGGGGCACCGGCGCGGTCGCGGTCTCGCGCATCGCCGCGTACGCCGCGTCGAGCCCGATCGCCGCCGGGTCGAAGCCCTTGACCACGCTGTCGGCGTACACGACGGTCGCGCTCTCGCCGACCATCCCGCCGGTGTAACCGGTGCCGAGCGGCCAGCGCGGCATGTAGCCGCCGTCGACCGCCATCTTCGTCAGCGAGCGCAGCATGTCCGCCTGGACCTCGGGGTACAGCAGCGTCAGCAGCGGGTGCTGGGTGCGGAACGTGTCCCACAGCGAGAAGTCGGTGTAGTACGGGTGGTCGGTCTGGTGGACCGCGCCGTCGAGCCCGCGGTAGCTGCCGTCGGCGTCGCTCGCCAGCGTCGGCATCATCAGCGCGTGGTAGAGCGCGGTGTAGAACAGCTTGAAGTCGCGCGGGCGCTCGCCGCGGAGGTGGACGCGCGCGAGCTGCTGCTCCCAGGCCGCCTCGGCGGCCGCGCGCGCGCCGTCGAAGTCGAGGTCCTTCGCCTCGGCGTCGAGGTTGCTCGCCGCGTGCGCCTCGTCGACGAACGACAGCCCGACCGCGACGACGACCGGCTCGCCGGGCTCGAAGCGGAGGTACGCGCCGACCTTCGCGCCCTCCTGCTCGCCGTCCTTCGTGATCGCCCCGTCGGACCACGTCCCGGACTCGACGAACGGCCGCGAGAAGCGGGCCGCGTAGTACATCTTGACCCCGCCGGAGCGGTTCGAGTACCCGCCCTCGACGTGGTGGTAGCCGCGGATCTCGCCGGCGACCGGGTCGATCGCCACCCGCCCGCCGACGACGTCGACGTCGGTCAGCGCGTGCGCCATGTCGAACAGGACCACCGGCTCCGCCTGTCCCTCGGGGAAGGTGAAGCGGTGCAGGCCGACGCGCGCGGTCGCGGTCAGCTCGACGCCGATCCCGTCGACGAGGTCGACCCTGTAGTAGCCCGGGCTCGCCGCCTCGCTCGCCTTGTCGAGCCCCCGCCGGTAGCCGCCGACCTCGAGCTTGTCGGGCGAGAACCCGAGCGTCGGCATCAGCCGGACCGCCCCGTAGTCGACGATCCCCGTGCCGTGCATCCGCGTCTGGCTGAACCCCTGGACCTCGGTGTCCTCGTACGAGTAGCCGGAGCAGTGCGAAAACGGCAGCGCCAGCCCGCCGAGCAGCGTCGTGTCCGGCCCCGGCCGCGCGAGCCCGAACGGCACCTGCGGCCCCGGGAACGCGCTGCCGATCCCGTAGCCGACCCCGCCGGTGCCGATGAACGGGTCGACGTGCCGGACCAGCGGCTCGGGCGCGGGCATGCCCGGAAGTTCAGGTTCTTCCGGACCTGTCGTCGGGGCCAGGGTCGTCCCCTCGCCCCCGCTCGACGTCGCGCCCGCGCCGCCCTCGGTCGCCGTCGCTCCGGCCGACGGGTCGCCGCAGGCGGCGAGCAGGAGCGCGAGGGACGGCAGACGCAGACGCGAGCGCGGGGTCATCGTCGCCATCCTAGCGCGAAGCCGCTCCCCGCGCCGAGGGGTCCTCCCCCTATCTGGACGGAGGGGACCGTCCTAGGATGCCGCGGTGCGGTGGTGGTGGGTGGGCGTGTGGCTGGCGTCGGCCGGCTGTGTGCGGGCGAACCCGGTCTTCGGCCTCGAGCTCGGGGGCGGCGACGGGTCGGGGTCGACCGCCCTCGAGACGACCGGCGACACGACCGACGACACGACGGCCGCGCCCGGGACCGGCGCCGCCTCGGCGACCGCGACGTCGACGCCCGTCGGGACCACCGCGGAGACCGGCGCCGACACGACGGGCGCCGACACGACCGGCGCCGACACGACGCCGCCCGGGACCTCGACCGAAGGCTCGAGCGACACGGAGCCGATCGATCTCTGCGGCAACGGCGTGCTCGATCCGGGCGAGGCGTGCGACCCGGCGATCGAGCCCGCCGACCCGAAGGACGCGTGCCTGCCGACCTGCGAGGAGATCCCGGAGAAGAGGATCGTCGTCGTCGGCCCGGTGCTCGGCAACTTCGCCGCCCTGTTCTCGCTCGCCGACCTCGACGCGTTCTGCACCGACGAGGCCAACAACGACGTCCCGGGCGTGTTCAAGGCGATGCTCAGCGACGGCGCGACCCGCTGGGCCGCCAAGGCGGCGTATGACCCGACGGACAGCCAGGACTGGGTCCTCGCGCCGCACACCGCGTACCTCAACGCGGCCGGCGAGACCGTGTGGGTCACCGAGGACGTCCCGCTGCTCGGCGTGGTCGACGGCGCCGCCGCGCCGCTGCTCGCCCCGCTGACCGCGCTGCCGTTCCCGGTATGGACCGGCCTCGCCAACGACTGGACGACCGCCGACACCTGCAAGCAGTGGAAGGTCGGCGAGGGCAGCGGCACCGTCGGGCGCACCGACCTGGTGCTCGGCTTCCTCGACGACGACAGCGTGTTCGCGTGCAACCTGCCGCTCGCGGTCGTGTGCGTCCAGCAGTGAGCCTACGGCGGCGCCGGCCCGCGGCGGCCGGTCATCCGCCAGCGCAGCAGCGACTCGACGAGCAGCAGCAGCGCGGCGAGCAGCACGAGCGGGCGCCAGCGCGGGTGGCGGGCCGCCGAGAGCACCTGGTCGCCGTCGAGCGTCGGCGCGGCGATCGCCCGCGGCGTCGTGTCGCTCTCGGCCGGGTCGACCTGGACCGCGAAGCGCAGCGGCGGCTCGTCGTCGCCGCGGCGGACGACGTAGTGGCCCGGCGTGAACGTGTCCTTGAAGACAGCCAGACCCTGGCCGTCGGGCACCGCCGCGACCTCGGCCCCCGACGGGGTCGTCACCGTCGCCGGGCGGTCGTCGGGCAGCACCCGCGGCTCGCCGACCTTGAGCACCGCCCCGGCCGCGCCCTGCCGGCTCGCGTCGAGGTAGGCGACCAGCCGCTCGACCAGCGGCACGAAGCCTGGCCGAAGGGGCAGGTCCGACCAGTCGCGGTCGACCGAGGTCGTCAGCAGCGCGACGCGCCCGCGCCCGTACCCGCGGGTCAACAGCGCCGGCGCGCCGCTGGTGAAGCTGAGCGCGACGTCGATCGCGCGCGCCGGGTCGGGCTCGAGCAGGAACAGCCGCCGCGTCCGCGCGCCGAGCAGCCCGAGGTCGTCGGTCAGCCCGCGCAGCGCCGGGTGGGCGAGGTTGGCCGGCGCGAGCCCCTCGGTGCGGTTCTCGGTCCGGCCCGGGGCGGTCCCGACGACCAGCGCCTCGCGCAGGCGCAGCGGCAACAGCTCGCCGAAGCGGTCGTTGTAGGCGGCCGCCTCGACGCGCTCGCCGACGGTGATCATCAGCCCGAGCCCCTCCTCGACCCGCCTGGCCAGCGCGGCGGCGAGGTCGGGCGCAGGCGCGCGGACGTTGGCGAGCACGACGACGTCGACCCCCGCGAGCGGCCGCGGCTCGCGCAGGCGGGCCTCGAGCTGGTCGGGCGCGAGCCCGTGGACGCGCAGGCGCCGGTCGCCGGCGGCCGTCAGCGCGGTCGCCAGGAAGAACACCTCGTCGTGGGCCCGCATCTCGCTCGGGTCGCCGTTGACGAGCACGAGGTCGAGCTCGTCCTCGCCGGCGAGCCAGAAGTGCCGGACCTCGTCGCCCGGCAGCGGGTCGTCGGCCGGCTCGACGATCGCCAGCGACGCCGCCGCCGCGCCGGCGGCCGTCAGCGTGTGCGTGAACTCGACCGCCGCCTCGCCGCCCTGCGGCACCATCGCGTCGGCCCGCCCGACCTCCTCGTCGCCGATCCGCAGCGCGACGGTGACGCGCCGCAGGTCCTCGCCGACGACCTCCGGCGCCGGGACCGGCGCGTGGCGGCGGACGATCCCGGACACCCGGACCGCCCGCGGGTCGAGGTCGCGCGCCGGCTCCCACCCGGCTGCGTCGAGGGACAGGTGCTCGGGGACAGGCGGCGGCGCGTCGAGCGTCCCGCCGGCAGGGACCGGCAGCACCGGCACGCCCGGCCCGGCGAGCGGCGGCAGCCCGGCGAGCCCGCACGCCGTGCGGTCGCCGATCGCGTAGACGACCCGCTTGCGCCCGGAGTCGCCGGCGCGCAGCAGCGCCGCCGCGACCGGCAGCGCGCCCTCGAGCGTCCACGCGCCGGCCCGCGGGGCGCCGCCGGCGAGCAGCTCGGCGAGCGCGTCGCGGACCCGCCCCGGGTCGGCCGACAGCTCGACCCGCGGCCCCGCCGGATCGCTGGTGACCAGCCCGACCCGGCTGCCCGGCGGCAGCGCCTCGAGCACCGCCGCGGCCGCGTCGGCGGCCGCGTCGATCGCCCGCGTGCGACCTGTCTTCAAGGCCATGCTCAGCGAGGCGTCGACCAGGATCACCGCGTCGTGCGGCTCGCCGAGCACCGCGACCTGGGCCGCGCCGAGGCTGACCGGCCGCGCGAGCGCGACCGCCAGCAGCGCCAGCGCGGCGAGCCGGACCGCCAGCAGCAGCCGGTCGCGCAGCCGCCGGCGCAGCGTCACGACCTCGTCGCCCGGCCGGAGGAACCGCAGCGCCGCGAACGCGACCGGCCGCGGCTCCTCGCGCCCGCGCAGGTGCGCGAGCACCGGCACCGCGAGCCCGAGCAGCCCGAGCAGCAGCAGCGGCGCGAGCAGGCTCACGCCGGACCTCCGCTGCGACGACCTGTCCGTTTGAACATGCCCGACACGCCAGCTCGACCCGGCTCGCCCGCGCGCGGCCCGACGGACGATGCCCGCCCGGACACGCCCGCGACGAACTGTCCTTCAGGACATCCCCTGGGCCCGCTCATCCCGCGGCCTCCGCGACCGGCTCGCCGGCGAGCGCGCGCAGGAGCCCGAGGAACGCCGCCGGCAGCGGCGTGTCGGTGACGACGCGGTGGCACACGATCCCGCGCCCGGCGCAGCCGGCGGCGAACGCGGCCAGGTAGGCCGCGATCCGCCGGCGGTAGGCCGCGCGCAGCCCGGCCCCCTGGCCCTCGATCGCCGGCCGCTCGCCGCGCAGGTCCTCGAAGCGCAGCAGGTCGCGGCCGGTCCACGGGAACTCGAGCTCGTCGCGGTGCAGCACCTGCACCAGCACGACCGCGTGCCCGCGCCCGGCCAGCGCCGCGAGCTCGTCGAGCAGCCCCTCCTCGGCCGCCGGCAGACCTGCCCCCTCGGGCATGTCCTGCGCGCCCTGTCCTTCGGAGCATGGGTCGAGGAAGTCCGACACCGCGACGACGAGGCTGCGCCGCGGCAGCTGCGGGGCGACCGCCTCGACCAGCCGCGGCCACGGGCAGGCCCCCGCGGGCGCCTGCGTCAGCGCCTCGGCGAGCGCGAGCAGCCGCCGCGCCCCGCCCTGCGGCCGCAGGTGCTGCAGCGCGAGCGCCCCGCCCGACCCGCGCGCGAGGCCGAGCCGGTCGCCCTGGCGCGCGCCGAGGCTCGCCAGCCCGGCGACCAGCGCCGCGGCGTAGCCGGCCTTGCGCTGCGGACCTGTCCCGTAGGCCATCCCGCCCGAGCCGTCGAGCAGGACGACTGCCGACAGCACGTCCTCGGCGTCGTGCTGGCGCAGCACCAGCCGGTCGCTGCGCGCCGCGGCGCGCCAGTCGAGCCGGCGCAGGTCGTCGCCGGGGACGTAGGGCCGGTGCCCGCGGAACATGTCCCCGAGGCCAGCCCGCGCGGCCAGGTGCCGCCCCGGCCGCCCGCCCCACACCGCCTTGCCGAGCCGCAGCGACCGCCCGCGCAGCAGCTCGCGCAGCTCCGGCGGCAGCACGGCGGCGAGGGCGGTGTCGGGGTCGGAGCCGGAGGACATGACCGAAAGCTCAGGCCCGCACCGCCGCGAGCACCTGCGCGACCAGCTCGTCGGCCGCGACGCCGCGGCTCTCGGCGACGAAGCTGCGGACGATCCGGTGCGCCAGCACCGGCCCGGCGAGCGCCCGGACGTCGTCGACGGTCGCCGCCGGCCGCCCGTCGAGCGCCGCGCGGGCCTGCGCCGCGGCGACCAATTGCTGCCCGGCGCGCGGCCCGGCGCCCCACTGGATCAGCTCGCGCAGCCCCTTCGGGCAGCTCCCCTCGCCCGGCCGCGACGCCCGCAGCAGCGCGACCGCGTGGGCGACGACCGAGGCGGGCACGGGGATCCGGCGGACGAGCGCCTGGTGGGCCAGGAGCTCCGCCGGCGCGAGGATCGGCCGCACCTCGGGCACGTGCTCGGCCCCGAGCGCGACGATCTGCCGCTCGTCGGCCTCGTCCGGGTAGCGGACGACGATCTGCAGCATGAACCGGTCGAGCTGCGCCTCGGGCAGCGGGTACGTGCCCTCCTGCTCGATCGGGTTCTGCGTGGCGAACACGTGGAACGGCAGCGGCAGCGGGTGCGTCCGCCCGCCGGCGCTGACCCGCGCCTCCTGCATCGCCTGCAGCAGCGCGGCCTGGGTCTTCGGCGGGGTGCGGTTGATCTCGTCGGCGAGCAGCAGGTTGCAGAACACCGGCCCCGGCACGAAGCGGAAGTTGCGGCGCCCGGTCGACGGGTCCTCCTCGAGCACCTCCGAGCCGGTGATGTCGGCCGGCATCAGGTCGGGCGTGAACTGCACCCGCGAGAACTGCAGCTCGAGCGCCTGCGCGAGGCTGCTGACGAGCAGCGTCTTGGCGAGCCCCGGCACCCCGACGAACAGCCCGTGCCCGCCGGCGAACAGGCACACGAGCAGCAGGTCGATCACCCCCTGCTGGCCGACGATCCGCCGGTGGAGCTGCTCGACGAGCCGCTCCCGGCAGCTGGCGAGCGCCTGCAGGGCGGCGCGGTCGTCGGGGGCGGCGGTCGAAAAAGCAGCGGACTCGGGCACGGGGTCGCGGAGTATAGCGCGTCACTGCGGCGCGACCCGCCGCGTCCGCGACCCGGCGAACGACCCGCGCGCGCTGCGGACTCCGTCGCCCGGCGGATCCATTCCTTCAGTCGCACCCGGCCGCGACATTCGTCGACCCGCCGGCGCTGGATCGGCCCGAGCTCGATGCCGCGGGTCGCTCCTGAGCCAGGCCTCGTCGTCGGCGGAGATTCGCGTGCGGGCCTCCAGGACGGCGCGCGCGGCGGGGGCGAGGAACGCCGCCACCAGGTCGGTGTAGAGGAGCCTGCGCTCGCTTTCAAGCACGGCGGCGAGCGCGGCGCGCCCATGCACGAGGATCCAGCGGCCGTCGCTCATGTCGATCGGCCGGCTCGGGCGGGTCGTCAGCACGAGCAGGCGCACCGGGCACTGTAGCCGCCGGCGCAGCGACGCGAGGCACACCGGCCAGGTCGGTCGCCGCCCGGGCGATTCGCAGCCCCTCGCGGTGAGCCAGCGCACTCGACCGCGCACCTGCCGATCGACATGGCAGAAAGACCAGCCGGTCGGCTACAACCCCGGATGCAGCGGCGGCCGCAGCGATTTTTCCGCCCCTGCGAGGGAGAAACGGCGATGGCGAGCTTCAACGAGATCCTGGGCCAGGTGAAGCGCTCGATCCGCGAGGTATCGGTCGAGGACACCAAGGCCCGCGTCCTCGACGTCCGCGGCGACGCGCGCCCCGTGCTGATCGACATCCGCGAGCGCGACGAGTACGAGCAGGGCTACATCCCGCGGGCCGACTGGATCCCGCGCGGCTTCCTCGAGCTCAAGGTCGAGGACCTGGTGCCCGAGCGCGACCGCGAGGTCATCCTCTACTGCGCCGGCGGCACGCGCTCGGCGCTGGCCGCCCGCTCGCTCGGCGAGCTCGGCTACACCCGCGTCAGCTCGATGGCCGGGGGCTTCCGCGCGTGGAAGAACGCCGGCTACGCGTTCGAGCGCCCGCGCAGCCTGACGCCCGAGCAGATCAAGCGCTACAGCCGGCACATCATGCTGCCGGAGGTCGGCGAGGTCGGCCAGGGCAAGCTGCTCGACGCCAAGGTGCTGTGCCTCGGCGCCGGCGGCCTCGGCTCGCCGTCCGCCTTCTATCTCGCGGCGGCCGGCGTCGGCACGCTCGGCATGGTCGACGACGACCTCGTCGACGAGTCCAACCTGCAGCGCCAGATCCTCCACAACATGGACCGCCTCGGCCAGCCGAAGGTCGAGAGCGCCCGCCAGACGCTGCAGGCCCTCAACCCCGACGTCAAGGTCGTCGCCCACCAGACGCGCCTGTCCTCGGAGAACGTGCTCGACATCATCGCCGGCTACGACGTCATCGTCGACGGCGCCGACAACTTCCCGACCCGCTACCTGTTGAACGACGCCGCGCTCAAGCTGAAGAAGCCGGTGATCCACGCGTCGATCTTCCGCTTCGAGGGCCAGATCACGACGTTCCTCCCGACCGAGGGCCCGTGCTACCGCTGCCTCTACCCCGACCCGCCGCCGCCGGGGATGGCCCCGAGCTGCCAGGAGGCCGGCGTGCTCGGCGTCCTGCCGGGCATCATCGGCACGCTGCAGGCCAACGAGGCGCTCAAGCTGATCCTCGGCGCCGGCACCTCCCTGTCGGGCCGCCTGCTGGTGTTCGACGCGCTCGGCACCAAGTTCCGCACGCTCAAGCTGCGCAAGGACCCCGAGTGCCGGGTCTGCAGCAAGAAGCCCGAGGACATCGAGCTGATCGACTACGAGGCGTTCTGCTCGATCGGCTGAGCCCCGTCTCCTGACGTGCGCCCCGTTCGCGGCGCCCGCGCGACCACGCCGGGCGCCGCGAGCCGTCTCGGCTCACCGCTCGAGCCGAACCCGCTCCGCCAGCTCGACGTGCTCCGCGTACGGCGGCCCGCTCTCGACCGGCTCGGGCGCCCGCAACGCCTCGGGCGCCGCGAACAGATCCCCGACCAGCCCGACCCGCGCCGGCGCCTCCGCGATCCCGAGCGCCCGGCGACGGTGCCCCGGCGCATACTTCTGCTTCATCGCCACCACCCGGCGGAGCGCCGCCTCGACCTTCGCGTCGGGCAGCCGCTCGACCAGCCGCAGCGCCTCGTCGCGCAGGTCCGCCTTGCTGCACACCAGCAGCGCGTCGCAGCCGGCCGCGAGCGCCCCGTGGACCCGCTGCTCCGGCGTGAAGTGATCGCTGACCGCCCGCATCTCGAGGTCGTCGGTGAACACCACCCCGTCGTAGCCGAGCTCGCCGCGCAGCAGGTGCATCACCGGCGGCGACAGCGTCGCCGGCCGCTTGCGGTCGAGCGCCTCGAACACCACGTGCGCCGTCATGATGCTCGCCACCCCCGCGCGGGCCGCCGCCGCGAACGGCGCGAGCTCCACCTCGCGCAGGCGGTCGACCTCGTGCAGCAGCCGCGGCAGCTCGAAGTGGCTGTCGGAGCGCGTATCGCCGTGCCCCGGGAAGTGCTTCGCGCACGCCGCCACCCCCGCCGCCTGCATCGCCTCGACGAACGCCGCCGCGTGGCGGCTGACCCGCTCCGGCCGGCCGTCGAAGCTGCGGTCGCCGATCACCGGATTGTCGGGGTTGGTGTCGACATCGACGACCGGTGCGAAGTCGAGGCCGATCCCGAGGTCGGACAGCTCACGGGCGATCGCCCGGGCGACCGCCGCCGTGGTCGATGGTTCGTCACGCCGGCCGAGCGCCCGCATCGGCGGCCAGACCGTCCAGGGCGCCTTCAAGCGCTGAACGCGCCCTCCCTCCTGATCGATCGCCACCAGCAGCGGCACCTCCGGCGGCGCCGCGGCGTGCAGCGCCCGGATCAGGTCCCGAACCTGCTCCGGCCCCGAGATATTCCGCGAAAACAGGATCACCCCGCCGATCCGGCCCTGGCCGACCAGGCGCTCCAGGTCCTTCGGCAGCGCCGTGCCCTCGAAACCGACGAAAAGCAGCTGACCGGGTTGCCACCACGACGTCATCGCCGCGAGGGTACGGGGCTGGACGCGCCGTCGCAACGATTCCCTCCTGCCTCGGACCTCGGACCCGCAACGCCGCCACGATCGGTCGCCTTCGGCCCGCGCATGGTTGACGCGTAGGGTCGTGATTGTTAGCGTCCGGCGCCTCGCCGATGCCGACTTCTCCGCCCCCGCGGTTTCTCCGCCGTCCCTGGCTCATCCCGGCCCTCGGCCTCGTCGCAACGTTCGTCCTTCCGGGCACCGCCGCTGCGCAGGGCCCCGGCATGGGCGGCATGGGCATGGGCGGCATGGGCCCGATGGGCGGCGGCGGCATGCCCGGCCAGGGCGGCCCCGGCCAGGACAAGAAGAAAGAGGGCCCCGCCGAGGCCGCGCCGAAGGACAAGAAGGCGCTGCAGCCGATCGAGCCGGTGCCGGCCCAGCCGCGCGGGCTGCGGCAGCTCCAGCTGTTCGAGCTGCACGGCAACATGCGCATGCGCGGCGACTACTTCCACCGGCTCGACCTCGGCCTCGGCAAGAGCGCCAACGTCCCGGTCGGCACCGGCTACGCCGACGACGCCAACGCGGCCAACCCGAACTTCGTCCCGCCTGCGCAGGTCGGCGAGGTCCCCGACGGCACCTACGGCGACGACAGCGGCGTCCCCAACGACGCCAACTGCGTCGGCACCCTGACCGCCCAGGGCCTCAACCCCGGCAAGGTCGGCCGCCGCTGCAACCGCCGCAACGGGTTCGCCTCGGCCAACATGCGCCTGCGCCTCGAGCCGACGATCCACGTCACCGACACCGTCAAGGTCCACGCCCAGCTCGACGCGCTCGACAACCTCGTCCTCGGCAGCACCCCCGACTCGCTGCTCGCCGACAACCCGTACGCCCCGATCGACCTGTTCACGCGCACCCAGCTACCGCCGTCGGACGGCCGCAACGCCGGCCGCGACAGCATCGTCGTCAAGCGCGCCTACGGCCACATCCGCTTCGGCTGGGGCCTCGACATCAAGTTCGGCCGCATGCCGCACCACTGGGGCATGGGCATCGTCGCCAACGACGGCAACGGCTACTACCGCGGCGAGCACTCGGACATCGTCCGCATGCTCGACATGGACTACGGCGACTCGGTCGACTCGCTGCGCCTCGGCTTCGACTTCGGCAAGGACCGCCGCAGCGCCCACACCCTCGAGTTCTCGTGGGACTGGGCCTCGAGCGGCCCGACGACCAACCAGATCTTCGGCCCCTACTTCGGCCCCGAGCAGATCGACCACGCCCGCGGCCAGCCGATCAGCGTCGAGAAGTTCGACAACGTCTACCAGTGGCGCCTGTCGATCCTCCGCCGCGACGACCCGGGGATGCTCCAGCGCAAGCTCTCGCTCGGCCGCCCCGTCGTCAACTACGGCGCGATCGTGTGGGCCCGCTACCAGGCCGTCGACCGCGTCACCGGCGTCCCCGGCATCGGCGACGCCCGCGACCCCGCGTCCAACGACTTCGACCCCAACTACTACTACGAGCGCCACCAGCTGCAGGACTACGCCAACCAGCTGTTCCGCCGCCGCGCCCTCGTGTTCACCCCCGACGTCTGGCTGCGCGTCAACTGGAAGACCCTGCGCGTCGAGTTCGAGGCCGCCGGCGTGCTCGGCCGCTTCGACGAGGTCGGCGACTACGCCCAGCTCGGCTACACCCAGCTCGACGACTACGCCAAGCTCAAGCGCGGCGACCGCGAGGACCTGCAGAAGATCGGCGACGGCGCGACCGACCGCCGCTGGATGACCCAGTTCGGCTACGCCCTCGAGATCAAGTACGGCCTGTTCAAGGACCGCTTCCACATCGGCCTCGACCACGGCTTCGCCTCCGGCGACAACGACCCCCGCGGCCGCTACGCGACCCCGTTCAACCTCAACCCCGACGACCGCACCTGGAGCAAGTTCCGCTTCAACCCGGCCTACTTCCAGGATCTGCTGCTGTTCCGCGAGATGCTCGGCACCGCCTCCAACGCGACCTTCTTCAAGCCCTGGCTCGCCTTCTACTTCTTCGACTACAACTTCTCCGGCCGCCTCGACATCGAGTACGCGTTCGCGCCGCAGCGGACCAACACCTGGGGCAACAAGGCCAACTACGGCCTCGAGATCGACGCGGCCTTCCGCTACCACGACCGCCAGGAGCCGATCTTCTTCCAGCTCCAGTACGGCGTGATGTTCCCGTTCGGCGCGTTCAGCCGCGGCTTCGAGTACAATAACGAGTCCGGCGGCTACCTGGTCCCCAACAACGGCGACCCGAAGGCCGCCCAGACCGTCCAGGCCCAGCTCGGCATCCGCTTCTGACGCCCCCGCGCCCTCCGCGGCCCGAACGCGGCGCCTGGCCCGGCGCCCGGGCCTCGCGCATACTGCCTGTCCCATGAGCAAGGTCAAGAAGACCCAGGCGCGCTGGGTGTGCCAGGCCTGTGGCGCCGCCACGAGCGGCTGGTTCGGCAAGTGCCCGACCTGCGACGCCTGGAACACCATCGAGGAGGAGGCCCCCGCGCCGCCGCCCGGCGAGCGCCCCGCCGGCCCGGCCAAGGTCGTCGCCTCCACCGACGCGCAGACGATCGTCGACGAGCAGCCGCGGCGCCCGTGCGGCATGGGCGAGGTCGACCGCGTCCTCGGCGGCGGCCTCGTCCCTGGCAGCGTCGTCCTGCTCGGCGGCCCCCCCGGCATCGGCAAGTCGACCCTCCTCCTCCAGGCCTCGGTCGGCCTCGCCCGCCGCAACGGCGTCGTCCTCTACGCCAGCGGCGAGGAGTCGGTCGCCCAGGTCGCCGCCCGCTGCGGCCGCCTCGGCGCCTCGCACAAGAACCTCCTCCTGATGGCCGAGACCCGCCTCGAGGAGATCCTCGGCGCCGCCCAGGAGCGCGCCAGGAACCTCGGCGCGCTGATCGTCGACTCCGTCCAGACCATCCACAGCGGCACCCAGGACGGCCTGCCCGGCAACCTGACGCAGATCCGCGCCGTCACCTCCGCGCTGGTCGGCTTCGCCAAGACCCACGGCGTCCCGGTCGTCGTCGTCGGCCACGTCACCAAGGAGGGCCAGCTCGCCGGCCCGCGCCTGCTCGAGCACCTCGTCGACGCCGTCCTCTCGTTCGAGGGCGACGAGGAGCGGGCGATCCGGATGCTCCGCGCCACCAAGAACCGGTTCGGCAGCACCCAGGAGCTCGGCGTCTTCGAGATGCGGGGCGACGGCCTGCGCGAGATCGCCAACCCCTCCGAGGCCTTCCTCACCGACCGCGACCACCCCGCGATCGGCTCCTGCGTCACCGCCAGCCTCGAGGGCTCCCGCCCGCTCCTGCTCGAGGTCCAGGCCCTGCTCGCCGCCGCCTTCGGCAACCCGCGCCGCACCTGCGTCGGCGTCGACCCCGTCCGCCTGGCGATGCTGCTCGCCGTGCTCGACCGCCACGCCGGCCTGTTCGTCCTCGACCAGGACGTCTTCGTCAACGTCGTCGGCGGCATGCGCCTCGGCGAGCCCGCCAGCGACCTCGCCGTCCTGCTCGCCGTCGCCTCCTCCCACCGCCGCCAGCCGCTGCCCCCCGGCCTGCTCGCGTTCGGCGAGGTCGGCCTGACCGGCGAGCTCCGCCCCGCCCCGCGCACCGAGGCCCGCCTGTCCGAGGCCGCCCGCCTCGGCATGAAGCGCGTGCTCCTCCCGACGGGTCCCAGGCTCACCTCACGGACCTCCGGTCCTGAGAGACACGCCCCTTCGGCCAGCAAGCTCAAGGACCAGCTCGGCGGCGTCGAGGTCCGCCTCGCCCGCACCGTCGCCGAGGCGCTCGAGCTCGCCTTCGCCTAGGCGGCGCGCCGGCTCACTCGCACACCTTGCGGGTGATGATCAGCTTCGGTCGCAGCTCGACGACGTTGGACTCCGACGCCTCGACCCCGATGACGCCGAACGGGACATCGCCGCGGGGCACGAGCAGCACGCCGGGACCGATCGAAGGCTCCGACGGATCGCGGTCGCCGAGCAGGGCCTCTCGCCGCGGGTCGATGTCCCCGAGCGGCTGCATGAGCAACGTGGTGTGCATGTTTTGCTGCGGGACGACCACGAACTGCCCGATCGGCCCCGTGTTCTGGTCGTTGTCCAGCCAGGCCGTTCCGGCCGCCGGACCGTCGAGGGCGCCCTGCAAGGCGCCCCACGGCGTACACTCTGGCGACGAGCGGCTGCAGTCGAACGTCGCCCCGCCGTCCGCATCCTCCCCGGCCTCGCCGTAGCCGCTCCCCTCGAGCCACACCGTCTCCGGGCCGCCGTCGAGGAACGGGTACACGTCGAACTCCACCACGCCTCCGGGCGGCATCGCCTTGAAGTAGAACGACAGCTCGATCGTGACCTCGACGATGTCGATGTCGGCCAACTCCTCCGCCGAGATCAGCGCCGACGGCTCGAAGCGGAGCGCCATGTACGAGCGCACCGACATCGGGTCCACGCCGTAGCCGAGCAAGAACTTCGGCTCAGCGCCCCAGTTTCTCTTTGTGCATACCGCGTCTTCGGGCTCGAGCGTGCAGCCCGTGGGCCCCGCCGGCGGCTCGTAGTACACGAAGGCGTCGTACGTGAGGTTGATCGGGCCTTCGTTCACGTACACGAGGTCTTCGGTCCCGTCGCACACCGGTTCGGTCGTCGACTCCGACCCCGAGCTCGTCACCGGCTCGCTGCCCGACCCGGTCACCACCTCGGTCGTCGTCGGCGGCGGCGGCTCGGACGTGCCCGTGGTCGGCGTCGCGCTCGTCTCCGACCCGGCCGAGCTCACCCCTGTGTCGACCTGCGACCCCCCCTCGCTGACCCCGCCGGCCGTGTCGAGGAACAGCGGATTCGGCTTGGTGCAGGCCGCGAGCGCCCCTGCGAGCAGCACTGTGAACGAGGCCCGGTGCATCGACCACCCACCTTAACACAAACCGTGCGGCGCCACATGCTCACCTTCGCGGATGCGCGCGCGCGGGCCGCCTGGCGACCGGGCGCGGTCTGCCGGCGCACACCCGACGACCGGCGGCACGCTGGCGTTTCGCCTCGTGGTCGACTACACGTCCGGCCATGACCGCCGCGCCCGACTTGACCGCGATCTACGAGCGCTCCAACGACGCCGTGACGCAGGAGTTCGACACCATCCTCCCCGTGCTCGAGGGCGCCGTGCCGGACGACCTGCGCGGCGTCCTCCTGCGCAACGGCCCCGGCCGGCTCGAGCTCTACGGCCAGCGCTACGGCCACCTCTTCGACGGCGACGGCCACATCAACCGCTTCGCCTTCACCGACCGTGGGATCTCGTACCGCAACCGCTACGTCCGCACCCGCGAGTTCCTCGCCGAGGAGTCCGCGCGCAAGATCCTCTTCCGCAACTTCGGCACCAACATCCCCGGCGGCCTGCGCAAGAACCTGCTGCGGACCCGCTTCAAGAACGCCGCCAACACCAGCGTCGTCTTCCACGCCGGCCGGCTGCTCGCGCTGTGGGAGGGCGGCCTGCCGCACCGCCTCGACCCGACCACCCTCGACACCCTCGCCCGCGACGACCTCGCCGGCACCCTCAAGAACCCCGGCAACCTGATCGAGCGCCTCGTCGCCCCCGAGCTGCCGTTCAGCGCCCACCCGCGGCGCTGCCCGACCACCGGCGCGCTCTACAACTTCGGCCTCGCCGCGACCGGCGCCCGCTCGCGGCTCGCCCTCTACCGCGCCGACCGGGGCGGCGCCTGGGCGGCCCCCGAGTTCATCGACCTCGACGGCGGCTACTTCATCCACGACTTCGTGCTGACCGCGCGCCACCGGATCTTCTTCCTCACCCCGGCCGCGTTCGACCTGCCGAGGACCCTGCTCGGCCTCGCCTCGCCGATCGAGACCTTCCACGGCCTGCCGGGCCCGACGCGGATCCTGATCGTCGACCGCGACAGCACCCGCCACCGCATCGTCGAGGCACGCTCCTGCTTCATCTTCCACTTCCCCAACGGCTACGAGGACGACGACGGCACCCTCGTCGTCGACGGCTTCCGCATGGCCAGCTTCCCGACCGCCCGCGGCGTCGACATGTCCGGCCAGACGACCACCTTCCCCAAGCCCTTCCTCACGCGCTACCGGATCTCCCCGACCGGCGCCGTCGAGGAGACCGAGCTCACCCGCCACGCCGGCGAGCTCGGCGGCATCAACCCGGCCCACACCGCCCGCCGCTACCGCTTCGCCTACATGATCGCCTCGCCGATCGGCTTCCCGCTGCCGTTCCACACCGGCCTCGCCAAGGTCGACACCGACGCCCGCACCACCGCCTACCGCGAGTTCGGCCCCGACCTCACCGGCGAGCCGGTGTTCGTCGCCCGCCCCGGCGCGACCGACGAGGACGACGGCTGGCTCCTCTCGCTCCACTACGTCGACGAGGCCCGCGTCTGCGACCTCCTCGTCCTCGACGCCCGCGACCTCGGCACCGTCTGCCGCGCCCGCCTGCCGCACTCGACCCCGCTCGGCTTCCACGGCACCTTCGTCCCCGCCGACCAGCTGCTCGCCTGACCCCCGGGACCTGCCCCCCCGGACAGGTCATCCCTCGCACGCCCGACCTCGGCGCCCGCCACCCGCGCCTCGCGAACATCTCCCCGGAGGCGACCCCCGAGCTCGCGCGCGCGTTCGCGGCGCTCGCCGAGGTCCTGCGCGCCGAGGGCCACGGCTGGCCCGGCGACCCGGCGCTCGCCTGGCTCGACGACACCCAGGTCTGCCGCCTCGTCGCCGACCGCCTCGGCCTGGCCGCCCCGCAGGGCTACTTCATCATCGACGACTACCGCGAGGCCCTCGCGCGCGCCGCCTGGGGCGAGGGCCCCGCCGCCCGCCGCGCCGAGCTGTTCATCCGCGTCTGCCTCGACGAGGGCCTCGACATCTACTTCTCGTGACCTGTCCTCGCGAGCCTGCCCTGACGGACGATCGCCCCGGGCCTGTCCTCACGGACCCGCGCGGGTGCTCACTTCCCGGCGACCTTGGCGGGCGCCGCGGCCTTGCCCTTGCCGTCGGCCTCCGGCGGCGGGGTTCCCTTCGCCCCCTTGCCCTTGCCGTCGGTCTCGGGCTCGGCGCTGGCGACGACCTTGATCGGCCCCTTCGCGGGCGCCGCCTCGGGCTCGCCGGTGGGCGCGGGCGCCGGGGCGACGGCCATGCCGCCGCCCGGGTTGATCCCGCTCGCCTTGAGGATCTCCGCCTCGATCTTGTTGAAGACGTCGGGGTTGTCCTTGAGGAACTTCTTGGCGTTCTCGCGGCCCTGGCCGATCCGCTCGCCGCGGTAGCTGAGCCACGCGCCGGACTTCTCGATCACCTTGGCCTCGACGCCCATGTCGATCACCGCGCCCTCGCGGCTGACGCCCTCGCCGTAGGTGATGTCGAACTCGACCTCGCGGAACGGCGGCGCGAGCTTGTTCTTGACGACCTTGACGCGGGTGCGGTTGCCGACGACCTGCTCGCCCTCCTTGATCGCGCCGATCCGGCGGATGTCGAGGCGGATCGACGAGTAGAACTTGAGCGCGTTGCCGCCGGTCGTCGTCTCCGGGCTGCCGAACATGACGCCGATCTTCATGCGCAGCTGGTTGATGAAGATCACCATCGAGCGGCTGCGGGCGACCGACGCGGTCAGCTTGCGCAGCGCCTGGCTCATCAGGCGCGCCTGCAGGCCGACGTGGCTGTCGCCCATCTCGCCCTCGAGCTCGGCCTTCGGCGTCAGCGCCGCGACCGAGTCGACGACGATCACGTCGATCGCGCCCGAGCGGACGAGCGTCTCGCAGATCTCGAGCGCCTGCTCGCCGAAGTCCGGCTGCGACACCAGCAGCTCGTCGGTCTTGACGCCGATCTTGCGCGCGTAGGTGACGTCGAGCGCGTGCTCGGCGTCGATGAAGGCGCACACGCCGCCGCGGCGCTGGGCCTCGGCGATCACGTGCAGGGTCATCGTCGTCTTGCCCGACGACTCCGGCCCGTAGATCTCGACGATACGGCCGCGCGGCAGCCCGCCGATCCCGAGGGCGATGTCCAGCGGGACCGCGCCGGTCGGGATCACGCTGATATCGCCCTGCGGCAGCTTGCCGTCCTTGAGCCGCATGATCGAGCCCTTGCCGAACTGCTTCTCGATGGTCTGCAGGGCCAGCTCGATCGCGGAGTCGCGCTGGTTGGTGGGGGTGGGGGTCGGGGTGGTGGCCATGGGGTTTTGTGGATCCTCGATGCGCGGTGTAGCGCCCGCGCGTGATCTATAGGAGAACAAGTGCTCAGTATCAAGCCCTACTCGGCTTGAAACCGGTCCAATTCTTCGACCTGCGCCAGACCCCGCTCGACCAGCCGGTCCCAGATCAGCTTCAGGGCCCACGTCGCCGCCGCGTGCTGGATCAAGGCCCGGTCGCCCCACAGCTTCAGCCGCTTGTACGTGCACCCGAAGGCGTCGGCGACCGCGACGTCGACGGTGCCGACCGGCTTCTCCGCGCTGCCGCCCCCCGGCCCGGCGACCCCGGTGATCCCGACCGCGACGTCCGCCGCGAGCACCCGCCGGGCCCCCTCGGCCATCGCCCGCGCGACCGGCTCGGACACCGCCCCGTGCGCCCGGATCGCCTCGTCCGGGACCCCGAGCACCCCGACCTTGACCGCGTTGTCGTAGGCGACCACCCCGCCGCGGACGACCGCCGACGACCCCGCGTGGGCCGTCAACCGCGCCGCGACCTGTCCGCCGGTGCAGGACTCGGCGGTCGCCAGCCACAGCCCCGCCCGCTTGCACGCCGTCAGCACCCGCGCCTCGATCTCGGCCTCGCCGATCCCGTACAGCGCCGGGGCCAGCGCCGCCGCCAGCGGCCCGTCGAAGCTGCGCAGCTCCGCCTCGCTCGCCCGGGCCCCGCCCGCGCCGGCGAGCCCCTCGAGGATCAGCAGCACCTGCGGCGTCGCCGCGCGGTAGTGCACGTACAGCGCCGCGAGCCCCGGCGAGCGCGCCCGGGCGGCCGCCGCGATCGCCTCGACGTCGCCGGCGATCGCCGACTCGCCCTTGCCGATCAGCCGGTACACCCGGCGCGGGATCTCGGGCAGCGCGAAGCGGGCGCGCACCCGCGGCTCGACCTGCTCGAGCATCATCGCCTTCATCTCGCGCGGCACCCCGGGCATGCAGGCGACCAGGCAGCCGCCCGGCTGGACGACCGCGAACCCGGGCGCGGTGCCGTTCGGGTTCGGCAGCACCTCCGCGCCGGCCGGAAAGTCGGCCTGCTTGCGGTTGATCGCCGGCATCTCCCGCCCGCGCGCGGCGAACATCGCCGCGATCGTCGCCTCCGACGCGGCGTCGCGGACCAGCCCGACGCCGCACGCGCGGGCGACCGCCTCCGCGGTCAGGTCGTCGGACGTGGGGCCGAGCCCGCCGGACACCAGCAAGAGATCGACCGCCGCGGCCTCGCGCACGGCCGCGACGATCTCGTCGATCCGGTCGCGGACCGAAAGCGCCCGGACGACCTCGACCCCGAGCCGGCGGCAGCGCTCGCCGAGGAACGCCAAATTGGAGTTGATCGTGTCCCCGGACAGCAATTCGTCGCCGACAGTGAGGATCTGCGCGGTGGCCATGGCCCCCCCACCCTAACACCGATAGGGGGCGAGGACGGGCGCCAAAGCGCCCCCCGCGCGGCCGACCGACCGCGCCCCCGCGGCCGCCCCTTTTGTCCCCGCGCCCGGCCCTCCGCCCTTCCAAGCCCCCCCACACGTCCGCTAGGATAAACCCGCCGTGCGACTCCGTTACGCAGCCAAGACCGATGTGGGCATGAAGCGCGCCCACAACGAAGATTACTTCTCGCTGATCGAGGACGAGAAGGTCTTCCTGGTCGCGGACGGGATGGGAGGCCACGCCTGCGGCGAGGTCGCCAGCAAGCTGTCCGGCGACGTGATCAGCGAGTTCTACCAGCACAGCAAGGACATGGACGCGACGTGGCCGTACCGCTACGACCCGAACCTGTCCTACCCGGAGAACCGGATGGTCGCGGCGATCCGCCTCGCCAACGCCCGGATCTACGACGCCGCGCAAAAGAACCCGAACCTGCGCGGCATGGGCACCACGATCGTCGGCTGCATGTTCGTCGGCGACACGCTCTACGTCTCGCACGTCGGCGACAGCCGCTGCTACCGGATCAACGCGACCGAGATCAAGCAGCTGACCCGCGACCACTCGCTGCTCGAGGACTACAAGGACGCCCGCCCGGACATGTCCGAAGAGGAAGCCCGCAACTTCCCGCACAAGAACGTGATCACCCGCGCCCTCGGGATGCGCGACACCGTCCAGGTCGACATCACCAAGCACCCGGTCCAAGACGGCGACCAGTTCGTCCTCTGCTCCGACGGCCTGTCCGGCATGGTCGACGACAAGACGATCTACAAGATCGTCCGCGAGGCGAGCACCCTCGAGAACGCCGTCGCCGAGCTGATCGAGCAGGCCAACCGCGCCGGCGGCACCGACAACATCACGGCCATGCTCATCCAGTGCAACCTGTGAGCTCCGTCGCCTGATCCCCGCCCCCGCGTGACGCCGCTACCTCCGCCGTGACCGACTCGCCCACCAACCGCCGCGCCGAGCCCCGCCTGCCGGTCCACCTCGAGGTCGACTGCACCTCGAGCGACACCTTCCTCTACGCGTACATCACCGACATCTCGTCGATGGGCATCTTCATCCGCACCGACACCCCGCTGCCGGTCGGCACCACCCTCGAGCTCGCGTTCACCCCGTCCGCCCTCAAGGACAGGGACGGCCAGCCGCTCGAGCCCTCGCCCCAGCGCCTCGAGCTGACCGGCGAGGTCATGTGGAACACCTCGGGGCAGGTCGCCCCCGACAAGCCCGGCATGGGCGTCCGCTTCCACCACACCGCCCCGAAGACCCGCGCCCGCCTGCTCGAGATCGTCCGCGCGATCGCCTACCTCGACGTCTCGACCGACGTCCTGCCGTAAACCTTGCGCGCCGCGGCCTGCGGGCCACATGTCCGCGCGGACAGCCGGACGGCCGCGCTTGTGTCATAACCGTCTCGTGGTCCCCGACACCACGCCGGCCGACGACGCGGACCCGCGCGCGATCGGCCGCTTCACCGTGATGGGCCGCCTCGGCGTCGGCGCGATGGGCGTCGTGTTCGCCGCCTACGACCCGCAGCTCGACCGCAAGGTCGCCGTCAAGCTGCTCAAGCCCGACGACGACGACCCGGACGGCCGCTGGCAGCACCGCCTCCTGCGCGAGGCCCAGGCGCTCGCCAAGCTGTCGCACCCCAACGTCGTCCAGATCCACGAGGTCGGCTTCCACGGCGACCAGGTGTTCGTCGCCATGGAGTTCGTCACCGGCGTGACCGTCCGGACCTGGCTCTCGGAGCAGCCCCGCCCGTGGCGCGAGGTCGTCGCCGTGTTCGCCCAGGCCGGCCGCGGCCTCGCGGCCGCCCACGCCGCCGGCCTCGTCCACCGCGACATCAAGCCCGACAACTTCCTCGTCGGCGCCGACGGCCGCGTCCGCGTCGTCGACTTCGGCCTCGTCCGCTTCGACGACGACGACGCCGACGCCGCCGCCCGCACCGCCGAGCTGCTCCAGCGCGCCGCGCTCGCCAGCCCGACCCGCACCGCCCCCGGCATGCTCGTCGGCACGCCCGCGTACATGTCCCCCGAGCAGTACCGCGGCCGCCCCGCCGACGCGCAGTCGGACCAGTTCAGCTTCTGCGTCGCCCTGTTCGAGGCGCTCTACGGCGAGCGCCCGTTCGCCGGCGCGACCGCCCAGGAGGTATCGCGCAGCGTGCTCAGCGGCCAGATCGCCGCCCGCCCCGACCGCCACGTGCCCGCCTGGCTCGGCCGCGCCGTGCTGCGCGGCCTCCACGGCGACCCGAAGGCCCGCTGGCCCGACATGAACGCGCTCGTCGGCGAGCTCGCGCGCGACCACGACCGCGCCCGCCGGGCGCTCGCCTGGCTCGGCGCCGGCCTCGTCGCCGCCGCCGCGGTCCTCGTCGCCGGCCTCGGGATCAACTCCTGCCGGGCCGACCGCGCCCGCGAGCGGGCCGAGCAGCTCGCCAGCCAGCGCCTCGCCGCCGCCGAGGCGACGATCGACCCGCTGCTCGAAGGCGGCCGCAAGGCCGAGGCCGCCGCGGTGTTCGACGCCTTCACCGCCGTCCCCGAGCACCGGGGCACCCGCGCGCTGACCCGCGCCTGGCGCGGCTGGGGCGAGCGCCTGCGCCGCGCCGGCGACCTCGACGTCGCCCGCGCCGCGATCGCCCAGGCCTACGCCAGCGCCGGCGACCCGGCGAGCGAGCGCGAGATCCTCGGCGAGCTCGCGCGCCTGTTCGACGAGCAATGGTCCTACGACCAGCTCGCCGCCGTGTGCGCCGTCCTCGAGCGCGAGCCCGACGCCGCCGCCGCCGAGTCGGCCGCCCGCTGCGCCGCCGCGGCGTTCGCCCGCCGCGACCTCGCCGGCGCCGAGCCCGGCCTGCGCGCCTCGCCTGACCTCGCGGACATGTCCCCGATCGCCGCCGCGTGGGCCGGCGCGACCGCGACCGACCGCCTCGCCGACGCCGCCGGCCTCGTCGACGTCGACGGCGACGGCGTCCGCGAGCTCTACCTCTACACGACCACCCCGCCCCCCGGCCGCCTCGACGTCGTCCGCGCCGACGCCTCGCTGACCCCGCTGCACCGCTACCCGCTGGCCAGCCGCCTCGCCGACCGCCCCGGCGTCGACCCTCTGTCCTATCGGCCAGGCGAGCCGGCGCTGCTGTTCACGTGGAGCCAGACGCACCGCCGCGTGTCGCTGTCGACGGCCGCGCCCGACCGCCTCGTCGAGCAGTTCACCCTGCCCGCCGACGAGCCGCTCGCCGCCGCCGCCGCGGACCTCGACCGCGACGGCGCGCCCGAGATCTACCTCGGCACCGGCCCCTACGGCCGCCAGCTGCTCGCGCTCCGCCGCCTGGCCAACGGGACATGGCACCCGAGCCAGCCGCACCCGGACACCGACGCGACCAACTCCGACATCAACGCGATCGTCGCCGCCGACCTCGACGACGACGGCCAGGACGAGCTCGCCGTTGCCGCCGGCGCGTGGCGGGCCTTCGACGTCCGCGTGCTCCGCCCCGCCGCGGGCGACGGCGACGGCGCCCCGCCGCTGGAGCTCGTCGCCCGCCGCAAGCTCGGCGACGTGTCCGCCCTCGCGGTCCTGCGCGCCGCCAGCGGCGAGCGCCTGCTCGTCGCCGCCAAGACCGACGCCTACCCGAGCAAGGTCGCGTTCTCGCCCCAGCACCCCGCCGGCCCGCCCGCCGGCCTCTACTTCCTGCGCCTGCGCGGCGGCGCCCTCGACATCGCCCGCTTCCTGCCCGCCCCGCGCCGCAGCGGCGACCCGCGCCCGGTCGACCTCGCCGAACTGCTCGTCGGCGACATCGACGGCGACGGCCTCGACGACCTCGTCGCCCGCGCGGGCGAGCCGCGCCCGGCGCCGCCGCTCACCCTCGTCTACCGCCAGCGCCGCGACGGCACGTTCGCCAGCGCCCGGATCGCCGGCCTCGTCCCGCTCGCCCTCGCCGACCTCGACGGCGACCCCGCGCGCGAGCTGCTCGCCCGCGCCGCCGGCCCCGGCGAGGCCACGCTGTGGATCCTCGGCGCCGGCGACTCGCCGCTGCCGCCGCTTCCGAGCGCCCACGCGACCGTCGTCGAGCCGCCGCCGGGCCTGACCGACCCGCTGGCGCTCCGCGCGTGGCGCCGCGCCGAACAGCTCGCCGCGCTCGGCCTGTCCTCCGAGGCAGCCCGCGCCCACGACGACCTCGCCGCCCTGCTCGTCGACTCTCCCGCCCGCGCCGCCGCCCGCCTCCGCGCCGCCGAGCTCCACGAGGCCGCCGCCGACTACCTCACCGCCGCCGAGCGCTTCGAAGCGGTCGCCGACACCGCCGGCACCGCCGCGCTGCAGGGCGCCGCCCGCTGCTACGAGCAGTCGGGCCGGTTCGCCGACGCCCTGCGGGTCACCCGCGTGCTCGCCGTGCAGAGCGACCTCCCGCGCGCCGAGGCCGAGCGCCTGCGCGCGCGCCTGCTCCAGCTCGCCGCGATCGTCGAGGACGTCGAGGTCACCCCGCTGCGCTTCGACCAGCCGCTGCGCGCCCCGTGGCGGATCGACGACCCGACCAGCGTCCGCCAGGACCTCGCCAGCCGCCGCCTGCAGATCGACGCGTTCGCCGGCGAGCAGCCGATCGCCCGCCTCCCCTTCGAGTGGTCGACCGGCCCGCTCGGCGTCCGCATCGACCTCTCGGTCCAGCGCGCCGAGTGGGGCTCCGGCCTGCTCGTCGGCCTGCGCCCGCTCGCCGACCCCGGCCTCCTCTACGCCGTCGGCCTCGAGGTCCTCGGCGGCGGCGGCCTCTACGAGCGCCGCCACCTCTGCCACCTGCCCGGCGGCGGGCGCGACCCCGACGTCCTGGCCGTCGAGCCAGGTGACGACCCGGCCCGCCCCGGCGCCGCCTCGCTCTCGCTCGAGCTGCTGCCCGAGCTCGGCCTCGCGCTCTGCACCGCCGAGCTCGCCGGCGTCCGCCACCAGCGGCGGCTCCCGCTGCCGGTCGACGCCCTCCCGCCGCCGGGCCGCTACGAGCTCGTCGTGCTGCCGAGCAGCTTCACCGAGCCGAGCAGCCTGTGGCTCAGCGCGCAGATCGACGCGATCACCGTCCGCGGGGCCCTCCGCACCGACGACCCGGGCGACGAGGACCCGCGCGCCCTCGCGGCCCGCCTGCTCGCCCACGGCGAGGCCGAGTCGGCGCTCGCCGCCCTCGACCGGCTCGAGGCGCCCGATCCGCTGCTCCCGATCTGGCGCGCGCTCGCCCTGTCCGAGCTCGGCCGCTGGCCCGAGGCGAGCGAGGCCCTGCGCCCGGCCGCCGGCGGCGAGGCCCTCGCCGAGCCGGCCCGCCAGACCCTGCGGAGGCTGCTGCGCACGCGACCGCAGTCGATCGCCCCGCTCGTCCGCTCGGCCTTCGGCCCCGGCTACTTCCGCCTGTTCTGGGAGTCGCTCGAGCGCACCGTCCAGCACCACGGCGACCCCCTCGTCGAGCGCACCCTGACGACCGCCCTGTCCGACCTCGCCGACTTCTCGCCCGACCCCGCGGCGACCGAAGACCATGTCCTCAAGGTCAGGCTCCTGTTCGAGCGCGGCCGCGCCTGGGCGACCCTCGGCCAGGTCCAGCGCGCCCGCGCCGACCTCGCCGCCGCCGCCGCCCTCGCCGGCCTGCTCCCCCCGCCCCGCCCCGTCGCCCACGACATCGACTACGAGCGCGCCGCCCTCGAGGCGACCGAGCGCGACCGCCCCGCCGCCCTCGAGTTCGCCCGCCGCGCCCTCCGCAGCGCCGCCGCCCGCGAGCTCGCCGCCGACCGCATGCGCTTCGACCCCCGCTTCGCCGCCCTCGCCGACGACCCCGCGTGGCAGGCGCTGCTCGAACCCTGACCCTCGGGTCATGCCCCTGCGGACATGCCCTCGCGGTCATGCCCCGAAGCTCAGCCCCGCGGCCGCAGCCGGACCCGCAGCGGCTCCGACGGCCGCAGCGTCCCCGAGCTCGGGTCGAACCCGAGCAGCCACCCCGGCGCGAGCTCGACCGCGAACCGCTGCACGAACGCCGCCAGGGCCATGATCATCTCCTGCAGCGCGAAGTTCATGCCGATGCACACCCGGTTGCCGCCGCCGAACGGCATGTACGCGATCGGGTGGCGCGCCTGCACCTGCTCGGGCAAGAACCGGTCCGGGTCGAAGCGCTCCGGGTCGGACCAGAACTCGGGGTGCCGATGGGTCGCGTACGCGAACATCAGCACGGTCGCGCCGGCGGGGATCCGGTAGCCGTCGACCTCGTCCTCGGCGACCGCCTGCCGCGGGTTGACCCACACCGGCGGGAACATCCGCAGCGCCTCCTCGATCACCCGCCGCGTCGCCGGCAGCGCCGGCAGGTCCTGGGCCGTCGGCGCCCGCCCGCCGAGCGCCGCCGTCGCCTCGGCGTGCAGCATCTCCTGCGCCTCGCGGTGCTGCGTCAGCAGGTACAGCGCCCACCCGAGCGAGATCGCCGTCGTCTCGTGCCCCGCGACGAACACCGTCACCATCTCGTCGCGCAGCTGCTGCACGCTCATCCCGCGCCCGGTCTCCTCGTCGCTCGCCTGCAGCAGCACGTCGAGCAGATCGCCGCGCGCCCCGACCTCGCCGGCCTTTCTGCGCCGCTCGATCATCCCGAGCAAGAACCTGTCGATCTCGACCACCGCCCGCGAAAACCGCAGGTTCGCCGGCGTCGGCACCCGCGGCGGCACCTGCACCATCTTCGTCCCGCGCGAGCCGGTCCAGTGCATCGCCTCGGTGATCGCCTCGCTCAGCCCCGCCGCCTCGCCGCCCGCGCCGACGCTGAACATGGTCCGGCAGATCACGTCCATCGTGAACCGCATCAGCTCGAACGACAGGTCGATCGCGCCGCCCGCCGCCCGCTCCGCCAGCCGCCCGAGCGCCTCCGCGATCGACGCCTCCATCGCCTGCCCGTACGCCCGCACCGCCGCGACCGTGAAGTGCGGCTGCATCATCCGCCGCTGCGTCTGCCACAGCTCGCCGTCGGCCGTGAACAGCCCGTCGCCCGTGAAGTGACGCAGCTGATCGACCCCGGCCCCCTTGATGTAGTTGGCCCGGTGCTTCACCAGCACGTGCCGCGCGTGCTCCGGGTGGACCAGCATCACGATCTCGTGGCGGCCGAACACGAACCGGATCACGTCGCCGTGCCGGCGCCAGTTGTCGAGCAGCGCGACGTGCAGCGACCGCCGCCCGAGGTCGGGCAGCGTGCCGACCAGCGGGTACGCGCGCGGGCCGGGGGGCGTCTTGAGCGGGCCGGTCATGTCCCGAAGGCCAGCCGCCACTCTACCAGACTAGCGCGCCCGCGACCACGCCTGTGCGCCGCCGACGATCGTCGCCGTCACCGCGGCCGTCCGCAACTGCGCCGGCGCCATCTCGCGCAGGTCTCCGGCGAAGCACGTCAGATCCGCGCTCATCCCCGGCGCGAGCGTCCCGTGCCGGTCCTCGCGGTGGGCCGCGAACGCGGCCCCGCGGGTGAACGCCGCGAGCGCCTCCGCGAGCGTCAACCGCTGATCCGGCAGCCACCCGCCCGGCGGCTGCCCCTCGGGGTCCTGGCGCGTGATCGCCGAGTACAGCCCGAACGTCGGGTCCGCCTCCTCGACCGGGAAGTCCGAGCCGAACGCCAGCGGCACCCCGGCCTGCAAGAAGCGACGCCACGCGTACGCGCCCGCGAGCCGGTCCGCCCCGAGCCGCGCCGGCACCCACGCCATGTCGCTCGTCGCGTGCGTCGGCTGCATGCTGGCGACCGCCCCGAGCGCCTTGAAGCGGGGGATGTCCGCCAGGTCGACGATCTGCGCGTGCTCGACCCGCAGCCGGGGGTCGCGCGCCGGCCCCTGCGGGCTCGCCGCTTCGAGCGCGCCCAGCAGCCGGCGGATCGCCGCGTCCCCGATCGCGTGCGCCGCGACCTGCACCCCGCGCCCGAGCGCCCGCGCGACCAGCTCCTCGAGCCGACCCGGCGGGTGCTGCAGCATCCCCGTGTGCCCCGGCCGGTCGGCGTACGGCTCGAGCAGCGCCGCCCCGCGGCTGCCGAGCGCCCCGTCGACGTACAGCTTGACCCCGACCAGCTGGTAGCGCCCGTCCGCGCCTGCCCGATCGGGCATGTCCGGAAAGCCCTGGCCCGAGGCGAACCAGTCCTCGTCCGCGTAGCCGACGACGCGGATCTTGAGCAGCCCCTCGGCGTCGAGCGCCCGCAGCGCGGCGTCGGCCTCGCGCCCGACCCCCATCTCGTGCACGCCGACCAGCCCGCGCGCGAGCACGTGCTCCTGCGCGAGCAGCAGCGACCGCCGCAGCTCGCTCGCCGGCAACGGCGGCACCGGGACGAGCCCCATCGCCGCGTCGACGAGCACCCCCGTCGGCTCGCGCCCCTGCGGCCCGTCGCGCAGCAGGATCTCCCCGCCCGTCGGCACCGGCGTCGCCGCCGTCACCTGGCCCGCGCGCAGCGCTGCCAGGTTGGCCCACCCCGCGTGCCCGTCGACCCGCCGCAGCCACACCGGCCGGTCCGGGAACGCCGCCGTCAGCGCGTCGTGCGTCGGCATCGCCGCGCCCGGCCACAGGTTCTGGTCCCACCCGCGCCCGACGATCCAGCCCTCCGCCGGCGCCCCGCGCCGCAGCCGGTCGACCACCTCCTCGACGCTCCGCGCCCCGCGCAGGTCGACCTGCGCGAGCGACACCCCGAGCCCCCCGAGGTGCGCGTGCGCGTCGGTCAGCCCCGGCACCGCGCAGCCGCCGGCGAGGTCGATGACCTGGTCCACGGGACAGGTCCGTGCGAGCGCCTCCGCCTCGGCCCCGAGCGCGACCACCTGCCCACCCGCGGCCGCCAGCGCGCCCGTCTCGGGCGCCGCCGGGTCGCCGGTCAGGATCGTCCCGCCGCGGACGACGAGCAGGCCCTGCCCCGGAGGACATGTCCCCCGGGCCTGGCCGCCACGCCGGCCGCACGCCGCCAGCGCCGCGGCGGCCGCGAGCCACGCCCGCCTGCTCACCCCGCGCGCGCGCACGTCGCCCCTCCAGGGTGTGCTCCACCTCGGTTGCGTCGCTCACAGGCCGCGCAATAACCCCGGCCATGACGACCCTCAGAGAAGCCCTCGAGTCCGGGCTGCAGGAGCTCCGGACCATGCGCGACCAGATCCGCCTGCAGCTCCACCTCGCCGGCCAGGAGGCGCGCGACCAGTGGGAGCAGCACCTGGAGCCGCGGATCGAGCACATCGAGCTCCAGCTGCGCAACGCCACCGACACGACCATGGACACGCTCCGCGACGCGATCGACCGCGCCCGGACGTCCTTCAAGGAGTACCGGGCCCAGCTGACCAGCTCCGGCGACGACGACGAGCCCGACTTCCAGCGCGTCCCGCCGGACCCGCGCAGCCGCTGACCGCCGGTCGATCTGTCTGTTCGTGCAGGTCACAGGTGCGGCTCGCCGTGCAGATCGTCGAGCCCGTACAGCGCGACCTCGAGGCCGAGCGCGAGCGGCTCCCAACGCGCGCCGAGGTTGTGCGTCGCCAGCGCGACGCCGAAGTCGCCGACCGCGTGCCCGTGCCCGTCGGCCGACAGGTGCAGCGCCCGCAGCGCGAGCGCCTCGTCGAGGTGCTCCTCGGCCACGGCCCCCGCGCCGCCGAGCCGCAGCACTACCCCCGCCGCGCCGACCGCGACCACCTCCGCCGCGTCGCGCGAGATCCGGACCGCGTGCAGGTCGCGGACCGTCGGCGCCGCGACGCTCGACCAGCTCGCCCCCTCGTCGTCCGAGCGCAGCACCAGCCCGCCCGCGCCGACCGCGACCACGTGCCGCCCGTCCGGCGTCGCCGCGATGCCCGCGAGCGGTCCCTCCGAATTCGTGAACACCGGCGCGAGCGCCTCGCCGTCGAGCCGCCAGACCTCGCCGGCCGCGCTCGCCAGCCACGCGCGCGCGCCGGCGGCCGTCGTCGTCACCGCGGTCCACTCGCCCTCGCCGCCCGGCACGACCGAGAACCCGCGGCCCTCGTCGTCCGAGCGCAGCACGATGTCCGCACCGACCGCGTACGCGGCTGTCCCTCCGGACAGGGCGACCGCCCGCAGCGCCGCGCGCGTGCCGACGTCGACCCGCGCCCACGACCGCCCGCCGTCCTCGGTCCGGACCACCAGCCCGTCGTCGCCGACCGCGACCGCCGTGTCCGCGCCCTTGCACGCGATCGCCCGCAGGTCGCCCTCGGCCTCGAGCGGATAGAACGACACCGCGCCGACCGGATCGATCCGGACCATCGTCGCGTCTTCGCCGACCGCCCACCCGCCGCCGCTGCTGTTCGTCGTCGACGTCGCGTCCTTGTCGTCGTCGTCCTGGGCGCAGCCGACGAGCAGGGGGATCGAGAGCGCCAACGTCGAGAGCAGCGGGCCACGCGTCATGGGACCGACGCTACCGCCGGCCCGTCGCCGCGACAAGCGGAAACGCTCACTGACACACGGGCCCGGGCCCGTCGGCGATCGTCACGCAGCGCTTGCCGCCCGGGCACTTGCCGCCCTCGCCGCACGGGATCCCGCAGCTGCGGAACATCGGCCCGCGCGGACCGGCGACCCCGAAGTACTCGATGCACTTCTCGCCGTCGGCGCAGGTCTGGTCGCCGCAGCGAACGCCCGCCGGGTTGACCACCGGCGTCTCGAGCGCCACCGTCTCGAGCTTCGCGCTGCCGTCGCTCCACCACAGGCACTGGCCGGTCAGGCAGCCGCAGCTCGCGCTCGCCGGGATCTGCACCGCCAGCGCGTCGCAGGTGCCCATGACGTCCTTCGTCGCCGAGCAGACCTCGCTCGAGCAGCCGCCCTTGAAGCAGTCGGAGTCCGCGTTGCAGGCGTTGGCGAGGGCTGTCCCCTCGAACCTGTTGTAGAGGTCATGGTCCTTGTGGATCAGCGGCACCCGCCCCGGCGTCGCGTCGAGCCCGCCGGTCGGCGCCTCGGACTCCGAGCTCTTGCAGGCGACGAGCGACCAGGGGACGAGCAGCAGAACGGACACGGCGAGGGCGCGCAGCATATCGCCGCGGAAGCTAGCACAATCGCGGCCGGCCGACGAAGCGCCCGGGCGCCGACCCCTCGCGTCGCACTCCTTTAAGTAAGGAGGCCCGTCTAGAGCGGCTCGCAGAAGCGCGCGAGGATCGTCTTGGTCCCGATCGACGCGAACCGAAGGTGCAGCTTGAGGTTGGGCCCGGCGCCGTCCCACCCGAGCAGCTGCCCCTCGCCGTACTGGCGGTGGCGCACCGCCATGCCGACGAACAGCGCCGGCCCGTCGCTCTCGGCGGCGACCGGCCGGCGGCGAGGGGCCGGCGCCGCGTGGCCCTCGTCGTACACGATGTCGCTGTTCCACGACGGCCGCGGCGGCGCCGGCGGCGGCGCCTCGCGCCGGATCGGCGCCCCCGGCACCCGCCCGCGCACCGCGTCCGGCGGCAGCTCGCGGATGAACCGCGACGGCGACCCGACGAACTCCTGGTTGTACAGCCGCCGCCGCCGCGCCCACGTGATCACCAGCTGCCGCTTCGCCCGCGTCACCGCGACGTAGGCCAGCCGCCGCTCCTCCTCGAGCTGCGACCGCTCGGCCGGCCTGAGCCCGCGCCCCTCCGCCCGCGCCTCCTCCTCGCACTGGATCACGCGCGAGTGCGGGAACACCTTCTCCTCCATCCCGGTCAGGATCACCTTCTCGAACTCGAGCCCCTTCGCGCTGTGGATCGTCATCAGCCGCACGGCCTTCGCGTCGCCCCCGCGGCCGCTGCCGTCGGCGCCGGCGATCAGGCTGACCCCCTCGAGGTAGTCGGCGAGCGTCTGGTCGGGGTGCTCCTCGGAGAACTCGGTCAGCGCCTGCACGAACTCGGCGAGGTTCTCGAGCCGCGCCTGGGCCTCCTCCGAGTCCTCGCTCTCGAGCGCCGCGCGGTAACCTGTCTCTTCGAGCACCTCCTCGACGAGCGCCCCGAGCGGCAGCCCCTCGCGCAGCCTCGCCGCCAGCCGGGCGATCATCGCCACGAACCCCGCGAGCCGCTTCGCCGCCGCCCCGCTGACCCCCGCGCCCTCGGGCTCGCGCGCGACCTGCAGCAGCGGGATCCCCTTCTCGCCCGCGAGCGCCGTCAGCCGCCCCACCGTCGTGTCGCCGATCCCGCGCGCCGGCTCGTTGACCACCCGCGCGAAGTCGAGGTCGCTCGCCGGGTTGAGCAGGAGCCGCATGTACGCGAGGACATCCTTGATCTCCTTGCGCTCGAAGAACCCGAGCCCGCCGTAGATCGCGTAGCGCAGCCCGCGGTCCGCCAGCGCCTGCTCGATCACCCGGCTCTGCGCGTGCGTGCGATAGAAGACCGCGATCTCCTCCGGCGGGACGTCCTCGTTGAGCGCGTCGTAAATTTGATCGACGACCTGCGCCGCCTCGTCGCGCTCGTCCTGGCACTCCTTGACAAAGACCTTCTCGCCGTCGCCGAGGTCGCTCCACAGCGTCTTGCCGAGCCGGCCCTCGTTGCGGCGGATGATCGCGTCGGCGCAGCGCAGGATGTGCCCGGTGCTGCGGTAGTTCTGCTCGAGGCGGATCAGCTCGCAGCCGGGGTTGCGGTCGGGGAAGCCGAGGATCTGCGTCACGTCGGCGCCGCGCCAGCCGTAGATCGCCTGGTCGTCGTCGCCGACCACGCACAGCTCGGCCCGCCCGGCGAGCAGCTCGACCAGCCGCGCCTGCACCGGGTTGGTGTCCTGGTACTCGTCGACGACGACGTGCAGAAACCGCCGGCGCAGCCCGACGACCGGGTCGACGTCCATCAGCTGCGCCCCCGGCCGCGGCTGCTGCGAACCTGCCTGTTCGAGCAGCTTGACCGCGAGCACCAGCAGGTCGCCGAAGTCGGCCGCGTCGGCGGCCCGCAGCAGCTCCTCGTAGCGCCGGGCGAGCTGGCCGACGATCTTGAGCATGAACCCCTCGAGCCCGATCTGCGGCAGGTCGTCGATCGTCAGCCCGCGGTTCTTGAGCTGGTCGAGGTAGCCGAGCACCGCCCGCGGCGTCAGCCGCTCCTCGTCGCGGTTCAGCTCCTTGAACACGCGCTTCATCAGCCGCATCTGGTCGTCGGTGTCGTAGATCGCGAAGTTGCGCGACAGCCCGACCGGCTCGCCGTTTCTGCGCAGGATCCGGGCGCAGATCGAGTGGAACGTGCCGACCCACAGCTGCGACACGTCGGGGTGCGCGGCGCCGCACAGCGCCTCGATCCGCGCGCGCATCTCCGCCGCGGCCTTGTTGGTGAAGGTGACGGCGAGGATCCGCCACGCCGGGACGCCCTCGTCGAGCAGCGCCGCGACGCGGTGGGTGATCACGCGCGTCTTGCCGGTGCCGGCGCCGGCGAGGACCAGGAGTGGAGCGCCGCGGTGCTCGACCGCCGCCTGCTGGACCGGGTTCAGCTTCACGCCCGGCCTATACCACGTCGGAACGGGCCGGCGCGAACGCGAACTCGACCCCGCGCACGGCGAGCTCGACCCGCAGCTCGCGCCGCCGCGTCTCCGCCTCGCCGCCGCCGGGCTCCTCCGTGATCCGCGCCGGCCGCACCTGCTGCAGCACCACCGTGAACCCGACCGACGCGAGCCCGAGCGTCAGGCTCGCCGCGCGCCCGTTGCTCCGCCCGCCCTCGCACGCCTGCAACCACCGGACGAACCCGTGCGCCCGGCTCTCCGCCAGCACCACCGCGAGCGGACCGACCTCGACCGCGCCGACCCGCCGCGTCTCGACGCCCTCGCCGCCGGGCACCCGCTCGATCCGCTGACGGATGCACAGCCCCTCGATCCGCCGCACCTGGCTGCACTCCTCCTCGAGCCCGTCGATGTGCAGCGCCGGGTCGGTCGCCGGCATCGGCCGCCGCCCGTCGATCGCCTCGCCGCCGATGTACCCGCCCGCGTAGCTGCGCCGCGACACCTGCGGGCTGAACTTGAGGCCCAGCTTGACGCTGTCCCGCTGGACATACTCGTAGAACGGCAGCGACAGCTCGGTGACGACGCCGCCGCGGAACGACAGCCGGCTCATCTCCGAGTAGCCGTCGTCGGCGAGGATCACCTCGCCGTCCTCGCCGCGCGGCGTGCCGGCGAGCGAGCCGGCGATCCACTCGTAGAACCCGCGCGGCATGCCCGGCCAGCAGCGCAGCGCCAGCTCCTCGTAGCGCCCACCGCGGCCGCCCTCGCCGAGCTCGCCGACGGTCAACGCGCCCGCGACGTCGGTCAGCCACCCGCAGTGCTGCCCGCGCAGGTCGAGCGCGTACTTGTTCGACGTCGGCCCACGTTTGCTCGGCGTCGTCTTCAACCCGAGGTCCCCCGCAACGCTGCACCTTATCACGGCCCGCCGCCGGGCCGCCGGGCCTGCGACGCGGGGCCTGCAGGCGACGCGGGCCCCCCTCGTCGCGACGGACACTCGTCCGCCGCGCGTCCGCCTCGCCGCTTCAGGCGCCGCCGCCGAGCCACGGGAACGAGTTGCTCGCGCTCGCCGGGAACTGGTTGCTGCCGCTGGCACTCGCCCGCGAGCCGCTCGAATTCGTCTGCGACGGGTCGGCGGCGTGGGCGGGGATCCGCACCGTGAAGGTCGAGCCCTTGCCCGGCGTGCTCTCGACGGTGATGTCTCCGCCCATCAGCCGGACCAGCCGCCGGCTGATCGCCAGCCCGAGCCCGGTCCCCTCGTACTTGCGCGACGCCTCGAGCTCGCCGCGGCTGAACGGCTGGAACAGCTCGCGGATCACCTCGGGCGACATCCCGATCCCCGAGTCGCTGATCTTGAACACGACCCACTCGTCGATCGCGTCGTCCTGGCGCCCCTGCTCGCGCGCGACCGCCAGGCGGACCAGCCCGCCCTCGGTGAACTTGCACGCGTTGTGCAGCAGGTTGACCAGCGCCTGGTTGAGCCGCGTGCGGTCGACCGTCACCTTGCCGAGCCCGCCCGGCGGCCGCACGACCTCGAGCCGGTCGCGCCGCGCCTCCGCCTGCGGCCGGATCATCAGCGCGACGTCGTCGACCAGCTCGTCGAGCGCGAACGTCTCCCAGAACATGTCGATCCGCCCGGCCTCGATCTTCGACAGGTCGAGCACGTCGTTGATGATGTTGAGCAGGTACTTGCCGGCGCCGCGGATCTTCTCGAGGTCGACGCTCGCCTCGCGGACCCCCTTGTCCTCGAGCTCCTCGCGCAAGAGCTCCGCGTAGCCGATGATCGCGTTCAGCGGCGTCCGCAGCTCGTGGCTCATGTTGGCGAGGAAGAAGCTCTTGGCCTGGTTGGCCTTGATCGCCTCGTCGCGCGCGCGGTTGAGCTGGTCGTTGACCCGCTGCAGCTCGGTGTTCGAGATGATCAGCCGCGTCTCGGCCCGGAAGCTGGCGACGAAGAACAGCAGCGTCGGCCCGAGCGTCAGCGTGAACGTCGCCAGGATCGCAAGCAGGTAGACCCACCGCTGCGCCTCCGGGGATGCCCCCATGTACGGCGCGAACCCGTAGTCCGACAGCTCGAGCGCGAAGAAGCTGACGACCGTGAACGCGATGCACGCCGCGATCTGCGCCCGCTCGCGCGCCTCGAAGCACACGAGCGGGAAGCTGATGATCGGGAACATGATGTACTGCAGGCCCGCCGGCTCGCCGAGCATCGACGAGAACACGCAGATCGCGACCACGCAGCAGAAGCACAGCCCGATCCGCGAGACGTTGAACCACCCGAACCGGTTGGTCAGCATGCACGCGAGGTAGGCCAGCCAGAACGGCAACGTCAGCGCCCCCTCGAACCACAGCCCCAGCGAGAAGAACAGGGTCGTGTGCGCGAGGATGACCGCGAGGCACACCATGAAGACCTGGTTGGTCAACATCACCCGCGCGGCCAGGGCCGGCGACCCGGTGTAGGAGACCCCCCAGAGCATCGCGGCCCGGAGTCTGTCGCGCAGGGCGCTCATCGGTCGTGGCGCCCAGTGTTCGTCAGCTTGCCCCCCTCGATCAAGCCGAACTGGAGAAAGGCGCGCGCGCGAGCTACGCGGCCACCCCATAGCTCCGCATGCTCAGACGGGCGCGGTAACGCATCGTCTCGTGCATCCAGACCAAATTCCCGCGCACGAACGACCGCAGATCGGCGACGTAGCCCTGGACCTCCGGCCCGCCGAGCCCGGCGAAGTCGGCCAGGCCGTCCGCGAGCGCCTCGAAGGCGTCCTCCTCGGCGGCCTGCATCGCCGCCGCCTGCGCCTGCGCCTCGTCCATTGTCAGCCGGTGGTCGGCCTGCAGCACGAGCACCAGGTTGTGAGGGTTCTGCTCGACGAGCTCCTTCTCGAGCGACCCGGTGTCGTTCGCCCAGCAGATCGCGTTGTTCGCCAGCAGCTCGAGCTGCTGCACGATCGCGTGCTGCCGGACCTGCGCGAGCGCGGCGTGCCGGCTGAGCTCGATCAGGTCGAACACCACCCCGGCCGCGCCGGTCAGCGGGCGCATCTTCAGGTAGATCGGCAGCGGCGGCGTCAGCTTGCGGACCAGGTTGCGCAGCTCCCACACGTTGCTCTGGAAGTAGCGCTCGACGTCCCCGACGAGCCGCGGGAACAGGTCGCCCTCGGCCCACGCCGCTGTCCGCCCGGCGAGGTCGGCGAGCATGTGTACGAGCGGCTCGTCGCCGTCCTGCGGCGCCGACCCGCGGAGCACCACGAGCATCCGCGCCTGGACCTCCTGCAGGCGCGCGAGCGGGTCGACCGAGCCGCTCGCCGCGACGTCGTCGCACAGCGCGTCGTCGTAGAAGAACAGCCAGGTGATCCAGTCGCACACCAGGCGCAGCTCGGCGAGCGCGGCGCGCGGCAGGCCCCGCGCCGCCAGCCGTGCGAACTTCGCCGCCTGCAGCTTGCGCAGCCGCCCGGGGCTGAGCGCGACCGCCGGGTAGAACCGCAGCACCCACGCGATCCCCTCGCGGTCGACGATGTCCGCGTAGCGGTTGATCGGCGCCAGTTGCGGATCGAAGATCGTCGGTTGGAGCAGCGAGGACATCGGGACGCACGACGCGGCGCCGACCCGCCCCCGCACCCGACCTCCGCCCGACCCTGGCTCGCGACCGTGAGGCTGTCATGGCACGAAACGCGGCGCGGCTTCAACCTCGCCATCGGGCGATGTTATGGTCCGGACGCTTGTCCGCCTCGCCTGCCACCAAGGCCCTCGCATGGCTCGCCGCGTGCGCGACGTTCGCCGCCGCGGCGGCCCTGCGGGGAACCGAGGCCCAGATCGGGGGACTCGTCCCTGCCGAGCACCGGCCGCTCGCGGAGACCTACCTCCTCGTTCGCCTCCCGGGCGGGACCGCAGACGACGCCCTGGCGGCCGCCCTCCTCGTCCTCGGCGACGCGGCGGATCGCTGCCCCCTCGCGCCCCCGCCCGCCGAGGCCCGGCGCTGGCTCGACGCGCACGTCCTCTCGCTCCTGCCCCGCGAGCAGCACCCCGCCCTCGCCGCCCGCCTCGCCCCAGAGGCCCTCCGCGCCGCGATCGCGGCCGCCCACGCCCGCCTGTCGAGCCCCTTCGCCGGCCTCGTCGGCGACGACCTCCGCCGCGACCCGCTCGGCCTGCGCGACCTCGGCCGGCCCGCCCTCGCCGCCCGCCTCGGCTTCCTCGCCCCCGACGCCGCCCCCGACATCACGCCGCGCGGCGACCTGCTGGCCCTCGACGGCCGCGCCGCCCTCCTGTGCTTTCGGACCGGTCCCTCGGCGCAGGACCTCGAGGCCAGGGCGCGGGCGCGCCTCGCCGGCCGGCCGCACGCCGACATCGCCCCGGCGCCCGACCGCGCGGCCGACTCCGCCGTCGCGCCCGCGGACCCCGGCGTCGCCCCGCCCGGAGCCGCCCCCGAC
>ERZ1066117.352-NODE-352-length-39472-cov-17.967882_pt1 | contig 39472 bp, 30 predicted proteins | sample MGYA00382764_ERZ1066117 | MGnify/ENA primary metagenome ERZ1066117 (study PRJEB33369, sample SAMEA5778347) | biofilm metagenome | biome: Industrial cooling water; feature: Water cooling tower basin; material: Biofilm | place: United Arab Emirates | collected...
CATTGGATTAACTGTATTCTCTAATACATTCTACACCCCTGACTCAGGAGAGCCGAAACGAACTCCAGAAATTTGGAACTGGCTTAAATGAGAATAAACAAAAAGGGAACCATTGGAATTCCCAGTCCCACATTCAGCCAGTAGGTCACCAGGGTTAAGACCACACTGCCGAGAATGGAAAGACCAACTGAGAGGATGAGATTGGGAAGCAAGTGGCCGAGGGCTTCGAGGAGTGGATGGCTAGGCTGGAAAACGTGGCCATTCTGGCGGGGAAATGTCAAATAGGAAAACATGAGTTCCTCGAATTCTAAACTACAGGAAATACTATCTGTATGGCTGCTCAGGTTAGTTTCACCTGAATTCATAATTACCCGATAATGAGGAATTGACAAGTCAGGGAATGAATTTTATGTTAAAGCACATTATAAATATCGCTCGGATTGCGATCGGTTCAATCTGTGTTCTCCTGGGTGTGGTTGGCTTAGTTCTCCCCCTGCTGGTTGGCATCCCTTGTCTGGCGCTCGCAGTAGCCTGCTTCAGGAGTTTAGAAAAGTAGGTAGTAACGCTAAGCTGGCCAATGGCCCGATCACCCGATCTCTGAGCTAAAAGCAAAGGCAGGAATTGAATGACTAGAATTATTACTTTTTTAGGGCAGGTGGGGAACGGTAATCGTGTCCTGGCCGTAGCTGCAGCGAAATGGTTTGCCCAACGGGGACAGCGGGTGTTACTGGTCACCCATCCCCCTGATCCTGGGATGGCAAGCTTACTCCAGACTTCCCTGCAAACTGAGCCTCAAGTCCTGACAGAGAATTTATCAGTCGTCCGGTTACAATCGACAACGCTACTGGAACAGGGGTGGGGACAGTTGAAACCCCTGCTGAATCAGTATTTACCCAGTGAGATGTTGGAAGGTATCTATCCCGGAGAACTCATTATCTTACCTGGGTTTGACAGCCTGCTCGCCTTTAATGCCCTCCGGGACTATTTTGTCAAGAATGAGTACGATGTCATTCTCTACGATGGTCAGAGTGATCTGGGCACGTTGCGGTTACTGGGGCTGCCCGAAGCTTTGGACTGGTATTTTCGGCGATTTCGCCAGGCTATGGAGAACCTGGATATTGCCAAGATTGCCGCTTCCCTGGGGGGACCGATCGCCAGCGCCCTGCTCTCAGCCAATATCGATAGTGATAAAGTCCAACAGGGATTGGAACAGGTAAAAACCTGGATTGCTCAGGGGGTAACGGTGGTGAGTGATGCCCGTCAATTAACCGCCTATCTGGTCACTGGTGCTGATGCGGCGGCGATCGCCCAATCCCGCTGGCTCTGGGGGAGTGCCCAACAGGTTAATTTAGGCGTGAGCGGGGTGCTGGTCTATCCACAGGGCGACGTTGGGCTGGACAACCTGCAGCAGAATTTTGCCCCTTTAGGTGTGCATGGAATTCCGCCCCTGCAGGACCTGAACTGGCAACCTTTACTGGAGGCCCTCCCCGACCTGGATGCGATCCCGGCGGTTCCTCCCCCCCTGCAGTTCGATCGGGAGCAGCGTCAGATTCTGGTTTTTTTGCCGGGTTTTCAACGCCATCAAGTCAAACTAACCCAGTACGGTTCTGATCTGACGGTTGAAGCGGGAGATCAACGCCGAAATATTTCCTTGCCAGAAGATTTGAAAGGGCAGCAAGTCAAGGCAGGCAAATTTGAGGAACCCTATTTGATTATTGCCTTCTAGTGTGACTACAGTCCTCATCCTGACCGGATTTGATCCCTAGGGATGCAGGAAAAAGGCCACTCCCAGAACGGCGTAGGTAATCAGCAGTAAAACCCCTTCCAGCCAGTTGGAACGACCATCGGTACTGATGGAGTTTGTAATCACTATAGCCATAGTAACAGCCACTAATTCAAAGGGATTAAAATCCAGATTCATCGGTTGACCCAGCAGCCAACCCGCCAGCACCAGCACCGGAGCCACAAACAGGGCAATTTGGAGGCTGGAGCCGATCGCCACCGCCACCGCCACTTCCATTTTGTTTTTTACGGCAAAAGTAATGCAGGTAATATATTCAACGAAACCACCAAAAATAGGAATCAGGATCACGCCGGTAAACAGATCCGTCAGTCCCACGCTAGCAATGGCCTTTTCTAAACTGTCAACCAGGATTTCTGAAACAAAGACCAGGACGAGGGTGCTGATCAAAAGGATACCGATTTGCAATTTGAGGTTAACCCCATGTCCCTCGTCTTCTCCCATAACATCGGCCTCTGATTCTTCTAGCAGGTAGAGATGACGATGGGTTTTCATTGAAAACAGCAACATCAAACCATAAAATGCCAGCAGCAGAATAGCGGCTGCGTAGGAAAATTGATCAATTCGGGCTTGATCCATTTTGGGAGAGGTCAGCTGAATCGCCGTCGGAGTTAGTAAGACAATGATCGCCAGGGTGAGGGAAGAAGAGTTGATCCGGGCTACGGCGGGCTGAAATGTTTGCTCTTTAAATCGAAAGCCGCCCAGGGTAATGGCTAACCCCATGGCCAGCAGCAGGTTAGCAATGATCGAACCGGTTAAACTGGCTTTGACAACCTCCACCAATCCCGATCGCAGGGCAACAATGGCAACGATCATTTCCGTGGCATTGCCGAAGGTCGCATTCATTAACCCCCCCAGGGTTGGCCCAATCACCGTGGCAATTTCTTCGGTGGAATTGGCGATCCAGGCGGCTAGAGGAATAATGGCAAAACCCGACAAGACAAAGGTGATCAAGGGGTTAAGCTTGAGCCAGTCAGCGGCGATCGTCAGGGGAATAAAGGCCAGCATCCCCAACAGAATTTTTTCTTTCATGTTCGTAATTAATGTTGATGATCCGACGCAGGTTGATTCTACTGCCAAAATTAATCTGACTCAATGGGGAAAGGTTGCAGCGTCAGGTTTCTTAATGTATCCAATTATGCCAACATTAATCTCAATAAAATGACGGTTCTTGGGCCAGTCTTGCGTCTGGTTTTAATGGTGGCCGTAAATGGCAGTTGATAGCCTTTCAAGTAGATAGAATTAACACCTAAAACGACTCAGAATGACTATATCAGTCTGAAAACTCAAAATATAGCAGTCCTAAATAGGTTGAGAAGGAGGGAGTGTGGGGTTCCCCCACAAAAGGGGTTCCACCCCTTTACCCCGTTTGGATCTCAAATAGGATTGCTATATAGCAATTCTCTTTGCAATTAAGGCGGGTTAAAGGAGCGGACCCCTTGTTTCTCAACCCATGGGTTGCCATCGTCTCAAAGCGGCGGGTTCAGGGAGCAAAACTCCAGGCTGAAACCTCAGGGATGCAAATAGAACGCCGTTCCCAACATTCCATAGGTCATCAGCAGTAACACTCCTTCTAGCCAGTTGGCTCGGCCATCTGTACTGACTGAATTTGTCATCACAACGGCAATACTGACTGCAACCACAGAAAAGGTATTGAAATTAAGATTCATGGGTTGATTCAGAATCCAGCCGATCACGACTAACAGGGGAGCAACAAAAAGGGCAATCTGTAAACTCGACCCCATCGCAATGGAAACCGCCAGATCCACTTTGTTTTTTAGGGCGCAGATACCACAGGTAATATATTCAACTGCGGCTCCAAAGACCGGGATGACGATCACACCGATAAAGAGAGCATTGAGATGAAAGGCAGGCATGGCTTCCTGCAAACTACTGACCAGGACTTCAGAAACGAAGAGCAGGACGATGGTGGAGGCAAGTAATAGTCCTGCATTTAACCAGAGATTGTATCGCTGTCCCAGGGCTTCACTGCCATAGTTTTCTGGGTCGGCATCCTCGCTCTGCTCATAAAGGTAACGATGGGTTTTCATGGAGAACAGCAGCATCAACCCATAGAACGTCAGCAGCATGATGGCAGCAACATAGGAAAATCGATTATGCAGAACCTCAACTTCCAGCACTCTTGAGGTCAGCTGCAAAGCTCCCGGAATTAGCAGAAACATTACCGCCAGGTTGAGCGAACCCGCATTGATCCGAGCCAGATTGGAGCGGGCCATGTTGGGAGGTAAACACTCTTGTTGTCCCCGCCAACCCGCCACCAGAAAGGTGACCCCCAGTCCGACCAGCAGGTTGGCAATAATGGAACCAATCAAACTGGCTTTGACCACATCCACCAGCCCATCTTTGAGAGCAACAATTGAAATCACCAGTTCCGTCGCATTCCCAAAAGTGGCATTGAGCAATCCACCCAAGGCAGGGCCAATTTCTGTCGCGATCGCTTCCGTAAAGTTGGCTATCCAGGCGGCCAGAGGGATGATGGCTAGACCTGAGATAATAAAGACATAGAGGGGATCAGCTCCCAGCCAATGCAGAGCAAGGGCAAGGGGAACCAGTAACAGCATCCGCAGGAGAAAGGCATCCTTGCGGGACATGATTGCCTCTGAACGGTTCCGACTTAAAGGTTCCAGGGGCGCCATAATTTATTTTTGAATACAGGTTCAGGGATACACAGGCGGTAGAGTTCTGAGGAAGAATATCCCCAGAACCCTGAGTGATTTTATTTCTCGGCTCCTACCAAAACTGGTTTAGCCGCTTCACGCCCAGATTGAGCTGAAGAGGATTTACCGTTCATTTGCTCCAGTTGTACATCTGGAATCGAGGATTTACCGTTCGTCGGGTGATCAGTCTTGCCATTCACCAGGTGAGTCGTCACCATATGTTCGTGCAGCCGCTTGTCTTCTTCAGCCAGTTCAGCAGCGGTGAGAGTATGTCCCAGGGGAACGACTCCTCCCGGACCCATGAGGGGACGCAGACCATTCAGTTCAGCCAGGATCGCCGAACCATTGTTAATCACCACCGCCAGAATTGGGTCGAGGGCGAAGAAGATCCCGGACAGCAGTGCTCCCATGTTAGGCACCGCAACAACCATAGTGTTCTGCCAGATAATATCCATGGACTGTTTCGCCACTTTGATCGCTAGCAGCAAGCCGCGCAGGTCGTCTTCCATCAGCACAATGTCAGCGGTTTCTCGGGCAATGTCGGTGGCACCGGCAAAGGAAACTGAGACATCAGCGTAGGCCAGGGCTGCGGAGTCATTAATCCCATCACCACAGAAGGCCACAGTTCTGCCGCTGTCATGCAGGTTTTTCACCACTTCGACTTTGCGTTCGGGGAAGGCTTCCGCATAGACATTGTTCGGGTCAATGCCGAGATTATTAGCAATGGATTTGGCAACACGAGTGACATCTCCGGTCAACATGTGCACCTTAATGCCCATTTGCTTCAGTTCAGCGATCACATCTTTACTCTCTGGACGAGGCGGATCACTATAGCGGACTACCCCCAGAAGCTGGCCGTCACCGGCAATGAAGACAAGGGATTGCCCACCGGATTTGGCATCGGGATAGCGGAGATCATATTCTTCCAAGCTGACATTTTCCTGAGCCATAAAGCGGGGACTACCGACGATAATCTGCATCCCATCGATTTTGGCCATGGCCCCCAGACCGACTTTATATTCCCAATCCTGGCACTCTTTCAGCGCTACCCCTTTATCTCTGGCATGGTGGACGATCGCTTCGGCAATGGGGTGGGTGAGACCCTGCTCGGCGGTGGCGGCCAGGGCGAGTAATTCATCTTTACTGAATCGATCGTCCATCACATCAATGTCGTTCACACCGGCGTGGCCGATCGTCAGGGTGCCGGTCTTATCGCAAACGATCGTGTCAATCGTGGCTAAAATTTCGATCGCCCGACCACTGCGGATCAAGACTCCATTGCGGGCAGAGTAGGTCAGAGCAGACAGAATTGTAGTGGGAACCGAGACCCGAATCCCGGTGCCAAAATCCAGGGTCAACAAAGCGATCGCCCGGTTCAGGTCTGCGGACATGATCCCTACCCCTGTCCCAATCAAGAGGGTTGGAATCACAAACTGGTTGGCTACCGTTGCGGCATAGTTTTCTACGCGTGTATCGTGAACGGGAGCGGCCTGCATCAGGTTAACAATCACCCCAGCTCGAGTATTGTTGCCCACCCGTTCTGCCAGAATGGTCATCTGCCCATCCACCAGTAAGGTGGAAGCAAACACTTCCTCACCCTGCTGCTTGGTAACGGGAACGGATTCCCCGGTCAGTTTGCATTGATCGACAATGCCCATACCTTCCAGGACTAAACCATCAACCGGGATCTGGTCACCGGGGTAGACAACTACGTGATCGCCGGGAACCACATCCTGAGTTGGAATTTCCACCACCTGCCCATCTCGGATCACAAAGGCTGTTTTGCTTAAGCAGTCCAGGAGATCAAGAGACGCTCTTTCACTGCCCCGTGCCGTTAGATCCCGGATTGCTTCACCCCCTTCCACCAGACCGAGCATAAAGGCTGGTGCGAAGTAGTGTCCCTGAGCCGTGTGCAGAGTTAAAGCCAGACCATCCAGGAAGTCGATCGTTAACTGTCGGTCTTGTTGGAACGCTTCCCAGGCCCGCTGATACACCGGAATAGCTCCCATAATCACGGTGGCCGCAATCAGCAGACCGGGAATGGGTAGCCCTGCCATCGCTCCTAAACTCAGGACTAAACCGGCTACAGGGAAGAATAACCGCTCAACAAAATCAACTTCATGGCTTTCTTTTTTCTCTGTCTCTTCACTGGCAGGTGCCCAATCGACCGGGAGTTCTGCCTGGGAAGCATTCTGGATCGCCTGGAAAAGCTGGTTCTGAATCGTGGCGATCGCGATGCCGGGGTGATAGTCCACCACGAGGGAACGAGCCGGGGCATTAATCCGAACCGCCTTGACAAAATCCAGGCTTTCGATCTGATATTGCAGTTTGTTGGCATAGTCCTGGTTGGCCGCCAGACGAGGAATGCGGATGCGAAATCGGCCCGTTACCCAGTGCACAACCTGGTAGTGGATATTCTCTGGGCTAATTTCAGTTACTGTTGTACCTAAGCTAGTGAGAGTCGTGGATGCGGCCATAGGGTCTCCTGAGTTGGGCGAAATCAGTGTATCTAGGGATACCAATTGTTAACAAATGACACAAGGCCAATTCATAAACACAAGATAAGCTATATAAGCAAAATTTAGGTGTAAACCTGGGGTGGTTATACACTCTGGATAAGGGATAAATTTACCTAATGTTGGTAACAAAAGCGAATACTGTCAGGTTTACAGCATAATGTCAATCCATTGCAGATCTGAGGGACTCGGCATTTCTAGAGTCTGCCCACGAAAGGCAGAAAGATTAAACCCCCGCTGACAAGGAACAAACATCAACACTGGCTGGAAAGAACATCCCTGCACCTGACCTGGGAAAAGGATAGGTAAGAGGATGACCTGAGCTTCATTGAGTTGACTGAGTGTTCACGCACAGGCTTATAGAAACCTGGTTTATAACTACTAAAGTTCAATCTTATGGTTGAAAGGAACTCATCCATGATTGAGCTTTTCCAAAGTCTACAGCAAATAGCATAGAAAGAGGTAGAAATTTTTATCCAATTCAGTCCAGTCCACCCTGTCCAGGGTCTGGAATGCTTTTCTGGAAATCCATCAATTCTTCCAACCCTAATAATTTATGTATAGCCAAAAATTTTCTTGCTGACTATATATTTCACCAAAAGATGATTTTATTATTGCTTTTCGCTAGCAATAGGTATACCCATGGCTCAAATGCTGTATTCATCTAATTTTTTTCAACGAACTCTGGTCATAAAGGCCCTGTAAGTTATTTGTACTAAATGGTCAAGTCATTCTCATCTAGGCCCAGGAGCAGGCTACCCGAAAGCCCATGCCACTGCCCCCATGATTTACGTGATCCCAGTGGCGTTGGGCGGAACGACAGAGGTTGGGCAGGCAGTACCAGGCCCCTCCTCTCAAGACACGGTAGTTTCCATCTGACTGCAACCAGGCTTGACCATCGCCGGGGACACCCTGATAGTCTGGCTGCCAGTGATCGGCACACCATTCCCAGACATTGCCATGCAGGTCAAAGAGACCAAAAGGATTGGCGATCGCAAAGGTTTCGATCGGTGTAGTCCGCTGACGGTACACCCCTGGGGGGCCCTGTCCATAGGTGTAATTGCCATCGTAATTGGCCAGCTCTGGGTTAAGGGTTTCACCCCAATGGAAAGGAGTCGTTGTACCGCCCCGACAGGCATATTCCCATTCAGCTTCACTGGGGAGACGATAGGGGCGGCCGGTGGACTGGCCCAGTCGGTCGCAAAACTCGATCGCATCCTGCCAGGAAATTTGCTCTACAGGGAGATTGTCTCCGGCAAAATAGGAGGGGTTGGGGTTGAGAGAGCGATGGACGCGGGGAAGACTGGCTACTCTTCGCCATTGCGCTTGAGTAATCGGAAATCTGCCGATCAAAAAGGGGGATAGAGCAACCGGATGCAGGGGGCCTTCTGCCGTTTCCCGTTCCGCTTCTGTGCCAGGGGAGCCCATCAGAAACTGTCCAGCGGGAATGGCCACCATGTCCAGCCCCAGGTTGTTGCTGAGCGGTTCCCGATACCCCCAGGTGGTCTGGCTGATAGACTCCTGCGGTTGGCCCTGAGAGTTGAGGCTGATTACTTGAAAGTGATAATACTGGCGCTGCTGAGGAGGGAAATTAGCCACCAGGGCTGCGGTCCTAGCAGAGAGAGGGGGGATGGCTTCGAGTAACAGAGCATGAACCGATCGAGCTTGTAAATCCCGTTCTTGGTGCTGGAGTTGCTGGAGTTGCTGGAGTTGTACCTGGTAGTGCTGGTTGGCCAGCCAAAGTTTTTGAGCCCAACGAATCTGACTTTGCTGCCTGGGGTTGAAGTCGGGTAGTAGCTCTACCATTAAGGGATAGGGTCTGAGATCCCAATCACAGGTCTGACAGCGCTCTATCGCTCCTTCCGCATAGCTGGTCTGGCACACCGGGCATTGGGGCATAGCTAAGTTCCTTGGGGATGAGTAGCAGCCTGGCAGGGCAACTGAAGTGAGGACCACCGGATCGTCATCGTATCACTTCCATTGGTGTCACCTGAACGTTGCGAACGCTCTCCCCCCAGGAGTGGAGTTCCTCTTCCGGTGCAAACAGAGGACGAAAACTATTTAGCTCTGCTAGCAAAATTGAACCATTACTGATGATCACCCCCAGGACCGGATCGAGGGCAAAGAAGATGCCAGCAAGAACCACACTGAGGTTGGGAACGGTGACGATCGCCGTGTTCTGGTAAATAATTTCCATGGAGCGGCGGGCAATGCTGATCGCCTGGGTCATTAAGTCTAAATCAGCTTCCAGTAAGACAATATCAGCGGTTTCTCGGGCGATGTCGTTACCCTCGGCAAAGGAAATCGCCACATCAGCATGGGCCAGGGCCGCAGCATCGTTAATCCCCTCCCCAATAAAGGCCACCGTTTTCTGCTGGGCCTGCAGTTCCTGAATAACTTCCACCTTGCGCCTGGGCAAAACTTCAGCAAAGGTATGGTTAGGGGCAATACCCACCTGATCCGCCACCGCTGCAGCGACGGGTTGGCGATCGCCCGTTAATATGTAGGTGCTAATCCCCTGACGGTGCAGATCGGCAATCAAGGCGGGAATGCCTGGCCGCAGGGGATCGGTATAGAGGATCACCCCCAGCAGTTGACCGTTACGGGCGATGTAAACCAGGGAATAGAGATTGGTCTGCAGGTCTGAATGATCTTGATAGATGGCATCCATGTTTACCTGTTCCTGCTGCATGAGGCGACTGCTGCCCACCAACACCCGCTGCCCGTCAATTTGAGCGATAATTCCCATGCCGATCCGGTAATCCCAGCGTTCACAGGGGAGGGGTTGCACACCCTCAGTGGCGGCATAGCGTAGAACGGCCCCAGACACCGGGTGGCTGTTTCCCTGTTCTGCAGAGGCGGCCAGGATCAAAACTTCACGCACAGAAATTTCGGGGGTCATCGTGCGAATTGCCACGACTGCTGCATTACCCTCAGTTAAGGTGCCAGTTTTGTCAAAGATAACCGTGTCCACCCGTGCTAACATTTCCAGAGCCCGCCCACTGCGGATATAAATGCCATGCCGGGTCGCATAGGTGAGAGCAGAGAGCACGGTGGTGGGAACGGCGAGACGGATACCCTGACTGAAATCAAGATGCAGGGGAGCCAGGGCGCGGGAGACATCCCCAGTCAGAGCAAAAATACCCCCACTTAAACACAGGGCTGGAACAACCACGGCGTTAGAGATGCTGGCGGAATAATCTTCAATCCGGGTGTCATGCACAGGGGCTTGTTGCAGCAGTTGGGCTACCAGTCCGGCTCGAGTTTGAGCCCCCACCCGTTTGGCCAGAATATAGAGCCTGCCTTCTAGCAACAGGGTGGAAGCGTGGACGACCTGGCCTTCCGATCGAGTCACCAGCGCCGATTCTCCCGTCAACTGATGTTCATCTACCAGGGCCGAACCCCGCAGCACTCGACCACTGACGGGAATGAGTTCACCCGCATAGACAATCACCCGATCGCCCACCTGGACTTCCTGCAGGGGAATGTGCTCTTCTTTGCCATCCCGTTCAATCCGGGCGTAGCGACCGATATGGCTGAGGACATCCAGAACCTGTTGCTGATTCGTTCGGGCCGTGGTGTCCCGCAGTGCTTCCCCCGACTCCATCATGCTGATCATCAGGGCCGGAGCGACGAAATCTCCCTGAACGGTGTAGAGGCTGAGCCAGAGGGCATCCAGCAGATCGGCATCCAGGCGGCCTTGCTTGAGGGAGAGGTCAATCAGGCGAGTAAAAAAGGGCATGGCGGCGATCGCCACTAAACTGCCAACCACAACAGGGGGAATAGGAAACATAAACTGACGTACCAGCAGAGCCACCGTCAGACTGGCGATCGGCAGACCTACCCGTTCTAACCAGCTAATTTCGGGACGGAATTGTACTGTAGGTACAACCAGACCTGGAGGAAGTTCGCCCCTATGGGCCTGCTGAATCAGGGTAAATAAATCCTGTTGTAACTGCTGAGGAGAAATCAGATCGGTTCGGTAGTCAATCACCACAGCCCCGATGAACAGATTGATCCGTACCTGAATCTGCCAGTTCCTTGTTTCCAGCAACCAGGTTAAGCGACTGGCATAATCCGGGTTGTTGATCAGACAGGGAATCCGTAATCGCCATCGCCCCTCGGTAACATGGACAATTTCGTACTCAAGGCTATGGGGGAAAAGCTGAGAGAGATCGGCCCGACCCAACTGCTGGATAATTAATTGGAGTTGTTGCTTTAAAAATGTGGGTTTAACAAGATCAACATCATAGTGAACCACAAGGGAAGCCGATAGAGCATTGATCCGTCCGGCAGTTACTCCAGGTACAGATATGACCAGATGTTGCAACTGGCTAGCATAGACCGGATCTTTTTTCAAGCGGGGAATTGTCAGCCTGACCCGTCCCTGGATCTGATGGACAACTTGATAAATGTTTTGTTCAGAGCAAGAATCTAAATTCGATTGAACGCTCGCCAGATTCAACATTTAGGAGTTACCCTCTACTATTTTTGGAATTCGATAATAAAGCTGCAAATAATCCTGGTAACTACCATCCAGAGCATGATTGTCTTTGTCATCATGGAGGGCAGATTGAATGGAATTGAAAGTCATTATTTTAGGGTGTATTCAATAATTTAATGCCAGTCAATAAATGCCAATCAAGCACCAGATAGATTTTTGCTGGCAGGACTGAAGGGCTTGGATTGATTGTAAATATTTATCACCCCAATTAAACTAATCAATCTGATAACGCATTTTGCTGATTTTCAGTTTGAGGATCAATCAATTGAGGGTGATGATCTTGCAAATAATTATTACTTAAATACGAAAACGGGGACAAGGCCAATGACGCATTCAATTGATTAATTGTTCTGTTCGGTCCTGTATCTTTACCAAATCGATCGCTGGGATGAACTGAGCTAACTTTACGGCTAATCAGCTCCTCCTGTGTTTTATCCCGAAGGTTATTTTTCGCCGTCTGCCAGAGGGAGGATACTGGGCTGGACCAGCCTGCAGAGGCAAACCCACTGATAAGAAATGCTTTATGATCAGAGAGGCCAAGGATATGAAGATTCTTTAAGCCCTATGCAGTTCACGTTCACGCCCGACCAGGATACTCCTGGGATTTCAGATTTAACCCGGTTGGCTTACCAGGGATTTCAATGGGGTAAAAATTACTTTGGGATTGCCCATAAAACACTCAGTACCCGGATTTTAAGTACTTTTCTCCCCGCACCAGAGCAAAAAACCCAACCCCTTTCGCCCGAACTATTGCAGTGGTTAAAAACTGCCTTTGACCAGCTCATCGAAACGGACTGGCAGGATGCTCAGCGGGGTATTTACCCTGTCAGCCTGCTGTTTGATCATCCCTGGCTGGATTTTGTCCGCTATTACCCCGTGATCTGGTTGGATCTGCCCCAAATGTGGCAGCGATCGCGGCAAAAGCAATATCAGGATATGCCCGTGGAGATTGATCCGCAGCATTATCCCCGTTATTATCTGCAAAACTTTCACCATCAAACCGATGGCTATTTAAGCGACCATTCCGCTAATCTCTATGATCTGCAGGTCGAAATTCTGTTTGGCGGTACCGCTGATGCCATGCGCCGTCGCATTCTGGCTCCCCTGCAGCAGGAATTGCAATCCACGCCGGTGGGCCGTCAACCCCTGCGGATTCTCGATGTTGCCTGTGGGACGGGGCGTACCCTGAAAAATTTACGGGCAGCTTTTTCCCAGGCGGCGCTCTATGGTGTTGATCTGTCTACGGCTTATCTGCGTAAAGCGAATCAACTGCTGTCAGAACAACCGGGGGAACTACCGCAATTGTTGCAAGCGAATGGGGAAGATTTACCCTACCTGGATAACTACTTTCAGGGGGTGACCAGCGTGTTTTTATTCCATGAATTGCCACCCCAGGCCCGCCAGCGGGTGATTGAACAATGTTTCCGTGTCCTCCAACCCGGTGGAGTATTTGTGATCTGTGATTCGATCCAGGCACTGGATTCCCCCGAACTGCAGCCGATGATGGAGAATTTTGCCACCCTGTTCCACGAACCCTACTATCGCCATTACATTCAAGATGATCTCGGCTATCGCCTCCAACAGGTGGGATTCCACCCGATCACAACCCAACGTCATTTTATGAGCAAATACTGGGTGGCCCGTAAGCCGCTCTAATCTGGTTGCCAATGACGACAATGCTGCAGAAACCGTTGGGGTAGGAGGGGACGATCGCCCCAGTGCAGATGTAAGTAGGAAGCATGTAGCTGCTTGATCCGCCATCCTTCTGGCGTAGGGGTCATGGTTTTACTACTTACTTGATTCAGGGGGGATTGATAAGGACGGAGATCGTAGAGGGGGGACAGTGGGGGTTGGCGGAGACGGGAGTGGTGAAATTCGTGCCCAGTTACGCAGGCTCCAGCGGGTAACAGGGAACTCTCCTGCAGAGCGATCGCCTGACGGTAACCCAGGGTGAGGCGCGCAGACATTTCTACGGTTGCAGGCAAAAAACCTACCATGGGAAAAACTTCTCCTGCCAGGGTTTGCAGATGGCTACAGAGGTACATTAACCCTCCACATTCGGCGTAGGTGGGTATGCCAGCTTGCAGGGCCTTGAACACAGTTGCACGGGCGGATTGATTGGCTGCGAGTTCGGCGGCAAACACTTCTGGAAAACCTCCGCCAAAGTACAATCCCCGCACGTCGGATGGTAATTGCGGATCGGCTAAAGGACTCCAGTCCACTAACTCTGCCCCCCCCTGGCTGAGGCAGTCTAGATTCTCTGGGTAATAGAAGTTAAAAGCGCGATCGCGGGCAATGGCTATGGGAACTCGTGGCGGGGGGGGATTGACAGCGGGGCGGGGCGGGCTGACCTCAACACTAGTCGATCGGGTTTCGAGCAGGGGCAGAAGTTGATTCCAGGCAAAACCCTGTTCACCCAGGTGGGCCAGCTGATCGAACAGTTGTGGTAGTTGGGTTAACTCCTCCACGGGAACCAGCCCCAGGTGGCGATCGGGAATTTGAATCTGAGTATCTCGCCGCAGTAAACCCAGGATCGGTAAACCCAGGGGTTCCAGAGCTGCAGTTAAAATTTCGGCATGGCGATCGCTACCCACCCGATTCAACACCACTCCAGCAAAGGGCAAGCGAGGATCAAAATTGCGATACCCCTGCACCAGGGCGGCGATCGAGCCGGACAGTCGGGCCGCATCCACCACCAGCAGAATCGGTAAGTTCAGTAAGCGGGCCAGATGGGCGGTACTGCCTTCCTCTCCACTGCCAACCCCATCGAATAAACCCATCACCCCTTCGACTAAGGCATAGGAAACCGGCTGGGTATGGTTGAGAAAAGACCGCTGGACATAGGCGGGGGAGGTCAGCACTGGGTCCAGGTTGTAACAGGGCCGTCCGGTGATGCGGCGGTGAAACATTGGATCAATATAGTCTGGCCCCACCTTGAAGGACTGCACTGCCATTCCCCGTCGAGCCAGGGCCGCCAGCAAGGCCAGGGTGATCGTTGTTTTGCCAACCCCACTCCGCTCGCCAGCAACAATCAGAGCCATGGTGAATCGAGTAAAGGGAACAGGGATTAAATATCCAGATCCGCCAGATTCAGCCGCGGCCCATAGGTTTCAATAAATTCCCGTCGGGGAGCCACTCGATCGCCCATGAGAATATTGAAAATCCGATCGGCTTCCGCTGCATCCTCGATCGTCACCTGCTTAAGGGTGCGGGTTTCCGGGTTCATGGTGGTATCCCAGAGTTGCTGTGGCATCATTTCCCCTAACCCTTTGAACCGCTGAATTTCGTAACGGGCATTTTCGCCTAAACCGGCAATGATCTGATCCCGCTCCCGATCGTTATAACAGTAATAGTGGTTGCGACCCCGCTCAATTTTGTACAGGGGAGGGCAGGCAACGTAAATGTATCCCTGATCCACCAGTTGGCGTTGATAGCGATAGAAGAAGGTCAGCAATAGGGTGCGAATGTGCGCTCCATCTACGTCAGCGTCGGTCATGGCAATGATCTTGTGATAGCGCAGGTTAGAGGCATCAAATTCCTCTCCCTTGATCCCCAACCCCAGGGCCGTGATCAGGGATTGAATCTCATTGTTTTTGTAAATCTTGGCATCGTCCGTCTTTTCGATGTTGAGGATTTTTCCCCGTAACGGCAGGATGGCCTGAAACCGGCGATCGCGCCCTTGCTTAGCACTGTTATGGACAAAGACACCACTGGCTAGAGCAAAGTTGTGGGTATGGGGAACTTCGAGGTCATAGACATCTATCCGCTCCTGAAGATGTTCCACAGAAACCACGCGATGGTTGTAGTTGTTAACCGCTTCAAGGGCTGCTGAGGGGGAACCATTGAAGTAGCGATCGCAAAAGGTTTCAAACTTTAACAGGGATTTGTCTTTTGTCTGAATCCTGTAAAGTCGATAAGCCTCCAGATCCAGGATTCCTTGCTCAACTTCGATCTGTTTAAGAGCCTGCAGGGTTTTGTTGTAATAGGTTTGATGCAGAGCAACCCGACGCTTAGCCCGAAATTCCTCTGTCCATTGCTCTTTAGTTTTCTCCCGTCGCCATGCCCGCAAATCTTGATCCTGCCACTGCTGCTGAGCCTGTTCGGAGTACGTTTTACGCAATTCTGGACGGTTCGCAAAGTAGGTTCGCACCCGCTCTGCTTGAGATAAGCGATGGTCTACATTCTTCCAGTAGTCCTGTTGGGCAAGATTCAGTTGTTGCCGATTTTGTTCACGATAATCCGCATTGGTTTGATAGAAGTCCTGCCATTTTTGCCCCATGTAAGCTTTGTACTCTGGGTTTTGCCATTGCGATCTGGCCTGCTGAGAGAGAATCTGACGGGTGACCGGCTGTTTCATCCGATCGCTCATTTTTGCCCGGAAAGCTTTGCTCTGGTGAATCTTACGGCATTTCTCGACAACATCAGGGCGATGGAGAGTTTTGCCAATGTGGAGACGATGTAACTCAAGATGCTGGTCTGCCGGTAAGCGCTGAATGTTCGTGGGATTGTTGTTGAATTTATTAAAGTCAAGGTGATGACAGTGATCCCCCACTGTTTCTGTATAGACTCCCTGCCAGCGGTTATACCAGTCGGCTAATAAGTGGGTAAACAACCACCTGTCTGATCGAGGACTCCAGACCATTTCGTAGCCCTCGATCGTGATGCCCGGTTCCTGGGTACTGGAAAACTTACGGTAAAGTGGCATCAGCGAGTCTGTGGGGGTAAGCTCAGCCGCAGCTTTATAGGTACCATCCCTCAGCATGAAGCGGTGATCAGGGGTGCAAACTAGTTCCTCACCATTATCCAGAGTGACCCGGACAACTTCCGCCGCCGCCTTGGTCAGGCGAGGGTTAACAATTTGTTCCAGTCCAACTGAACCATCCTGGCGAATGGTATAGCAAAAATGTTGCTTACCTTCAGCTTGCTCAGCAATAATTTGGGTGAAGCTAAGACTGCGTCCGTCGGCGAGAGCGACCAGGGTATCTCCGGCAAAACAACCACCCGCAGAATCACCTTCCACGATGAAAATTTCGGCTTCACGGGGGTCACGGGAGCTACAATCCGCCAGCTTTCCAGGGAGAGTGGAGGACTCCAGCACGGACTTGCGTCGCACCAGTTCACGGGCCCGCCGGGCGGCTTCTGCGGCATTAAAAGCCTGAATTGCTTTCTCTAGAATGGAATCCACAACAGCGGGACGAAAATCCAGATACTCAGTTAAAACTTCTCCCACCAGAGAATCAACAATTCCTCGCACTTCCGTATTGCCCAGTTTGGTTTTGGTCTGTCCTTCAAACTCTGGCTCCGGCACTTTAACTGAAATAACGGCAGTCATCCCTTCGCGGACGTTCTCTCCCGCCAGGTTGGGATCGCCTTCTTTCAACTTATTGCGTTTGCGGGCAAAGTTGTTGAGGGTACGGGTGAGGACGGCCTTCAAGCCCTCCAGGTGGGTGCCACCATCGATCGTGCGGATATTATTGGCAAACCCAAGCAGGTTATCGGTATAGGCATCCGTACACCATTGCAGGGCCACCTCCACCTGGACATCATTCCGTTCACCCTGCACATAAATAATTTCCTGGTGCAGGGGTTCTTTATCCACGTTCATATAGCTGACGTATTCCTTGATCCCCCCTTCATAGAAGTAGGTTTCCAGCAGGGGTTCGTCCCGTTTGAGCAAGTCCAGGCGACCGTCACGAAACTCAATTTTGACCCCGGCATTCAGGTAGGCCAGTTCCCGCAGGCGACCGGATAGGGTTTTGTAGTCAAATTCGATCGTTTCTGAAAAAATTTCGGCATCGGGCATAAACTGGATCGCCGTGCCAGTCCGATTTTCGCCACTGGGTTGTGCTTTCAGATCCGTAGCGGGTAAACCGCGTTCAAACCGCTGGGTAAACACCTTGCCATCCCGCCAAACCTTAGCTTCTAACCAGCTTGAGAGCGCATTAACAACTGACACCCCAACCCCGTGCAAGCCCCCGGAGACTTTGTAACCCCCTCCACCAAACTTACCGCCAGCGTGCAGCACCGTCAGTACCGTTTCCAGCGCCGACTTACCCGTTTTGGAAACAATATCTGTGGGAATCCCACGACCATCATCCGTTACCGTCACTGAGCCATCGGGATTCAATTCAACCAAAATGTTTTTGCAATAGCCGGCCAACGCTTCATCGACAGAGTTATCCACTACCTCGTAAACTAAATGATGGAGACCACGGGGGCCGGTGCTGCCGATGTACATACCGGGACGCTTACGTACAGGCTCCAGACCTTCAAGCACCTGGATCTGGTCTGCACTATAGTTTGTTGTCATAGGGTAAATAGCTCCTGTAAGCGTTCTCAGCCAAGCTTCAGCCAAATGAGGTCAAATTCATTCAAAATTCTAGCACAAAAGGTTCTTGAGCGATTTTAGGCATCTTTCAGACCGTCTTCTTGACAAGGATGGATCTGTATAAAACTACCTGATCTGCGCCCCCATAACTTCTTCTCAATCCCATCCATTATACAATTCATTTGTACTAACTTGTTGGCGGTTGCTGCCCTGAGGGACTCCTGACCCTGTTCAAATCGCTCGGCAACGATCGACTAGGATGAGAAGGAGCGATTTTACCCGATGAACTGGCTACTCATTTCTCCTGCGGTTTCTAGAGCGGCTGCCTAGCTTATGTCCTCGTTTCCAGTCAACCCTGCGATCGCTGCAACCCAGCTAACTGAGTTCATCGCTAGTCCGTCAGAGCCCATTGAACTGGATCATCCTTTTGTAGATCTTCCCCGTGATCTCTGCAGTGATGTCCCCCCGTGGAAACCGGCCTACATTTATGGCAAATTAAAATCCTGCTGGATTGTCTCAACGGTTGGTGGCAGGAGCGTACGGACTTCTATGCCACGGGTTGAGCAAGCCCGTCAACGAGCTGAAAAACTGGCCGCAAAGCTACGCGAATTAGGAGTTGATCCAAACTGTCTCTAACGGTTTCATTCTTGGAATTATTTTTAAACCTAGAATCCCGACCTGGACTGATTGTGATCTGTGGGCCAACAGCAACGGGAAAGTCAGGTTTGGCGATCGCCCTGGCGGAGTACCTCAACACTGTTATTTTGAGTGCTGACTCCCGTCAGGTTTACAAAGAATTTGATATTGGTACAGCTAAACCCACCGTCCAGGAACGTCAACAAGTTGCCCATTATCTAATTGATATTTGTGAACCGACGGACAACTTTACCCTGGCCCAGTATCAGGAACAGGCCAACCAGCTCATTCAACACTTTCATCAGCAGGGCAAAACCCCTCTGCTTGTCGGTGGAACAGGTCTTTATATTCAAGCGGTGACTGAAGGATTAATCATTCCCCGGGTTGCACCTCAAGTTGAATTGCGATCGCAACTGGCCCAACTCCCCCAGACCCAGCTTTATGCATACCTTCAGCAGGTCGATCCGGTTTCCGCTCAACGCATTCATACCAATGATCAGGTGAGAACCCTAAGGGCTTTAGAGGTTTACTATGTGACTGGCATTCCCCTCTCCCAACAGCAGGGCCGCAATCCCCCTTCCTATCCGATCTGGAAAATTGGGCTGGAGTCTGGACAGTTGACCCACCGCATTCAGCAGCGTACTCTCCAAATGCTGGAGCAGGGATGGCTAGCAGAAGTTGAATTTTTGCTCAAACAATACGGTGATGATCTGCCGTTACTCAAAACCCTGGGTTATGCGGAAATGAAACAGCATATTGCAGGGGAGATCTCTCTGGAGGAAGCTATCCAGTTAACGGTTTTGCATACTCGCCAATTTGCTAAACGCCAGCGCACCTGGTTTCGGGCCGATGCTAAAATTACCTGGCTCAATGCGGATGACGTTGAACTTCTTAACAAAATTAAGCCTGGGTGATCAGATCGGCAGCCATACCTGAGTTAATGATGACAGAGTTTGCAGCTTAACCTTCTAACTACTCTGTTATGGACTGAGGGGACAGGGAGTGATAGTGGCTTAAAATTATTTTGAGACTGGTTTTAGAAAGCGCTATGCAACCTTTTAGGTTCTAATACCTTAATACTACAGGACAGAGTATGGGTCTAAGCAAATATAATTAGAGTTGAATTGGAAAAACTCCATCACATAACCCTTACCGTACAGAAAAATGATACCTGAATACATAATCTTTACATGAGACCGATCAGGGAAAATTCACATTTCTTTGTATATTGAAAGTTTTTATCTTTAATATTGACTAAAAGCTATGATTTGACTGGCAATACCTGACCTTTTCTGACTTGCATTTGTGGAAAATCCTTGATACAACTAATTAAACCCATAGGATTGTACACATAGATTAATAAAATTAGCACAAAAAGTAGATTTTTTAGGCTAACTGATGGCAGATGAGTTGGTTGAGAGAGTTGAATGTTTAGCTAAATCTGAGGAGAAGTTCAATGGAAGAGCCTGGATCTGCAAACCGATGCCTGCCCATGGGCCATTATTTAGTAGAAGCAGGATTGCTCTCCATAGCTCAGGTGGAGATGATTCTGCGTGATCAAGAATATACGGAGCTGCGGTTTGGGGAAATTGCTGCGCTGCGAGGATGGGTGAAACAGGAAACAGTTGAGTTCCTGATGAAAAGAGTGATCTTGCCAGAAAGAGAAGTTTGGCAAAAATGCGCTACGGTTACTACCCTCCCTGCTCAAACCTCAACCCAACTCACTGCCAGCCCCTCGGGAAGTAAAGCTACGGCTGCAGGAAATCAAGTTAGCCAGCCAGGGAATAAAACAACTATATCGAACGTAAAAAAAATGTCCTATCAGAAAGTTCAGGATGATGAAATTGCCTGGTTCGGTTGAATCAAGGGCAGTTGTGACAACAACTGGGTGACGTTAAGTGGCGATCAGTGGGGTTAGGGAGGAGAGCATGAACGACAGTAAATTAAATGAGCTAGGTTTGGCTGACCTGAAAAAGCTCTACTATGCAGGCTTTATCAGCCTGGAGACCATTGTCTATGCACTACCCCTACGTACCCTGTTTACCGAGTTTCCTGGGATAGATGGTGAGCGAGTCTCAACCTGTTTACAAAATCTCCGCAATGCCGGTTTGCTTTCAACGGAACTCTATTCTCCTGGTCTGTTATTTCAGTCAGCGATCGAACCCCTGTCCAAGACTTAACCCAGAGTGTTAAACCAAGGGTCTCTTTCCCCCAAGCATTCCACATAGCGATCGACCCCCTGGATCGGGTCTGAGTATTCCTGGACGGATTAACAATAGACGGCATCAATGGGCTGCCAGCCCTCCTGTTCATTCCTTAAGAAATCAGGACTGCAGGTAGATATCTGTACCAGGAATGACGTTCCCATCCATTAGCTTGTTTAAGCTGATTAAGAATTTACTTGATTCACCAACACATCAAGCCTTGCCAGAACCCGATCGACCTTACTGGCAGAAATCGTATAGGTGAAAAAATTATGTCAGCCATTGCCTCAAGCACGACCCAAGCCTGCCCAGTGCAATCTTATAACGAATGGGACCCTTTAGAAGAAGTGATTGTTGGCCGCCTAGACAGTGCTCTGATTCCTCCCTATCACGTTACGGTTACCTATAGTATTCCAAGTACGACAGCAAAATTCTATCGCCCCTTTGCTGGCCGTCGCTATCCCGGTTTTCTGATGGAAAAAGCCCAAAAGGAACTTGCTGAATTAATCCATATTCTGCAAGGCGAAGGGGTAGTGGTTCGACAACCTGATTCGATCGATTTTTCGATCCAGAATCGCACCCCGGCATGGAAATCGAAAGGTTTTTGTACCGCCTGCCCCAGAGATGGCTTTCTTGTCATTGGTAATGAAATTATTGAAACGCCAATGGCCTGGCGATCGCGATTTTTTGAAATGTATGCGTACCGTTCTCTATTTAAGGAATATTTCCGTCAGGGAGCTAAGTGGACCTCTGCCCCAAAACCGCAATTACCCGATGCGCTCTACAATCCAGACTTCAGTCCACCCGCAGCAACTGAACCGATGCGCTATGTCATCAATGAATTTGAACCCGTATTTGATGCTGCCGATTTTGCTCGTTGTGGGCGCGATCTTTTTGTTACCCGTAGTAATGTCACTAATCAGTTTGGTATTGATTGGTTAGCCAGACATCTGGGGGATCAATATCGCATTCATCCGATCGAAACCCGCTGTCGCACCCCAATGCATATTGACTCCACGTTTATGCCCCTTGCACCGGGCAAAATTCTGATCAATCCTGAGTATATCGACATTGAAAAACTCCCCAAATTTCTCAAATCCTGGGATTTACTGGTGGCACCCGAACCCAATCCTGTGTCTGGAGGAGCACTTTCGATGTGTAGTAAGTGGCTGAGTTTAAATGTGCTCATGCTGGATGAACGGCGGGTGATTGTTGAGAAATCTCAAACCTCGACGATCAGTGCAATGAAGGACTGGGGATTTGAGCCGATCGCCTGCTCATTCCTCAACTATCGACCGTTTGGCGGTTCATTCCACTGTGCAACCCTGGATATTCGCCGTCGAGGGCAGTTGCAATCCTATTTCTAGAGCCGCTAATGAGGTAACTTCACCGTGAACAGTGTGCCAACTCCAACCTGGCTATTGACAAGGATTTCTCCCCCGTGTATTTCAACACATTTTTTAACCACTGCTAATCCCAGACCAGAACCCATCTTCTCCTTTGCTTGGCTACCCCGACTGAAGGGGTCATAGAGGGTGGGTAACTCGTCGGCAGGAATACCTATGCCCTGATCACGGATCTGGAATATGGTCATCCCCGATTCAATAACTAAGGTGAAGAAAACGGTACTTTCTGGGGGTGAGTATTTAAATGCGTTAGAGAGCAGGTTACTGAGGATAGCATAGAGTAGTTTTTCATCTAACCTGGCATAGGTGATATTTCCCTGCTTGGTAAATTGAATGGGGTGCTTCGGCTGCCCTGAGAACTGCATATCTTCGATCAGATTGAGGCAGAACATCTGTAATTCAATTGTTTGGGGATGGAATTCCAATTTGCCAGCATCTGCTCTGGACAACATGAGAATATCGTTGAGTAATTGTTTCATCTCCTGAGCAGCGGCCTGTATGCGGCTCAAATGCTTTGGCAGTGAGGGCTCCAGCGTTGATTTAAGCCTGGATTCCAACAGTTGGGCTGAGCCAATGACTAAACTCAGGGGAGTGCGGAACTCATGGGAGACCATAGAAAAGAACTGAAGTTTTAGTTGACTGAGTTCCTTTTCCTGCACTAATTTCTGTTGCTTTACCTCTGCTTCCTGGCGTTTAACCATTTGCTTGAACAGCACAGTATAAACTCCCAACAGAACTGCAAAGGTGATAAATGTGCCCAGAAACTCAAGGATAATTCTGAATTCTAGATCCACCTGTGATTGAGAGACTTCGGCTTGAAGGAACTTCTCTTCTTCAGCGTACAAATTTGCAATCTGGTTGCGAATTTTATCTCGATTTCGATTGATCTTAATGAACAGTGGATCTACAGTAGTGAATTTAGCTGGTGCCTGCTTATAGCGATCGATCGACTGTTGAAACAGGTTCAACCTTTCAACAACCAGGACCTCTAAGGCATCCAACCGTTGCTGTTGGAGGGGTAAGTTAACCAACGATCGGCGGAGACTCGCAATTTCTCTAGTTAGCCCGATCACTGCCCTGTCGTATCGCTCCAGTTCTTCTGGGTCGTTAAACAGAATGTATCCACGCCGCCCGGACTCAGCATCAATCAAGGTTGCAGAGATACCCGTCAAGCTATTAAGAATGTAATGAGTTTGCCTGATCCGTTGAGCACTGGCCGAGAGCTGCCTTGCATTCTGGTAGGAAATAATACTAACGGCGCTGAGCAAGCAGAGGGCCAATCCTAAGCTACCCGCTGTCCATTTGCTATGGAGAGGCCATTTCATCCTTCAGTCCAGCCAGTTCAGTTCCAGGTCTAAAGTAACTCCCTCAAGGAGGTTGCGTCCCGTGTCTGTAAACCTGTGGGTCTTCTTCATAGAATGCCTTAGTTTGGACAGGGTAGGCTAGAACTGAAGTCCAACCCTCTTGCATCCCTTCACCCAACCTTGCATGCGAATTCTGGTCGTAGAAGATGATGCCAAAATTGCCGATCTGCTGGCGGACACCCTGAGAAATGCCCAGCACACGGTCGATATAGCTCAGGATGGTGAAATAGCATGGGACTGGATCAAAACCCTCGACTATGATTTGATTTTGCTGGATGTGACATTACCAAAACTGGATGGGCTGAAGTTATGTCGCCAGGTAAGGGATTTCAATTCAACCCTGCCAATTTTGATGCTGACGGCTCGGGATACTACGGCGGACAAAATTATTGGTCTTGATGCCGGAGCGGATGACTACATGGTTAAACCCTTTGACCTGGATGAATTAATGGCCAGAATTCGAGCTTTACATCGCCGCGCCACCTCATCCACTCAAACTCAATATTTGACCTGGGGGTCCCTACGCCTGAATGCTGATACCTACGAAGTGGTGTATGCGGAGCAACCCCTGACTCTCACTCCCAAAGAGTACGCTCTGCTGGAATTACTGGTTGTCAATGGGCGACGGGTATTAAGCCGACCCTGGATTATTGAACGTCTGTGGAACCTGGAGGACGCTCCAACAGAGGAAGCCGTTAAGACCCATATTCGCACATTACGACAGAAGTTACGCCTGGCCGGTGCGGAGGATGATTTGATTGAAACCGTTCATGGTCTGGGTTACCGACTGAAGCAGTTGGAAGATAGCTAAGCCTATCCCCCCGAAATCCCTCCGAAATCCTCCCCGTTTTCTAACCTTTGCTCGTTAAAGTCAAGGATGACCCAGATATTGTTGGGCAGTCTACTGCCTACATTGTCTTGAACATCCTTCACACTTCCATCGTCTACTCTGTCCCTGCACTTGATCGGATTAGGGTAGACGTTTCTTTAAGCTTGCTGGCTATTTTCCCTTGGAGTTGTGTTAGCTCACCCCCTTTTCGTTCCTAGCTTGAAAATATATGGTCACTCAAACTCAATCCGCGTTGCCTCCTCCTGTTTATCACGAGCTGGTTTCCACTGAACTTGAGCAATTACTGGGGACGGATCTGGTGCGGGGGCTGCCAGTGGTGGACATCCTCGTTCGCCGCAGTAAGTACGGAGTCAACGAACTGACTGTCAAACCAGGAAAACCGCCCTGGCTGCGCTTTTTACTGCAATTTCATCAGCCCCTACTTTACATTCTGCTGCTGGCGGGCTTGATCAAAGCTCTGCTGGGTGCCTGGGCCAATGCAGCGGTGATCTGGGGGGTCACCATTATTAATGCGGTGATCGGCTTTGTGCAGGAAACCAAGGCTGAGGGAGCGATCGCTGCCCTGGCCAAAGCCGTAACAACTGAGGCAACGGTGATTCGGGGTGGGCAAAAACTTCGTATTGCTTCAGCGGAACTCGTTCCCGGTGACCTGGTGCTGCTATCCTCAGGGGATAAGGTGCCAGCGGATCTACGGTTGTTGGATGTCCGTAACCTGACGATTGCCGAAGCTGCCCTGACGGGGGAATCGCTGCCTGTTCCCAAAAATGCTCACCCCCTGCCTGCTGCAACTCCCTTATCTGAACGCACCAACATGGCCTATGCCAGTAGTTTTGTTACTTCTGGTCAGGGGAAAGGGCTGGTGGTGGCGATCGGCAATGGGACGCAAGTTGGGCAGATCTCCCAATCCCTGGAAACCCACACTGGTCTGAGTACACCCCTAACCCGCAAGTTTGATAAATTCAGCCAAACCCTGCTCTATGTCATTCTTGCCGTAGCAACCCTGACCTTTGTGGTTGGGATTGGACGCGGGCAATCCTGGGTGGAGATGTTCGAGGCGGCGGTGGCCCTGGCGGTGAGTGCCATTCCAGAGGGACTGCCAGCAGTGGTGACGGTGACCCTGGCGATCGGCGTAAACCGAATGGCCCACCGTCATGCCATTATCCGTAAACTCCCCGCAGTGGAGACCCTGGGCAGCACTACTGTGATTTGCTCGGACAAAACCGGCACCCTAACCGAAAACCAGATGACCGTGCAGTCCATCCTTGCGGGTGGAAAGATCTATACGCTCAGTGGTGTGGGTTATGCGCCAGAGGGGGATATTTATCTGGACAACGAGGTGGTCGATGCCTGGTCGCTTCCCAGTTTGGAAGCCTGTCTGATGGCTGGGTTGCTCTGTAACGATTCCCATCTGGAGCAACGGGATGGGCAATGGCTGGTGGTTGGCGATCCCACCGAAGGGGCGCTGATCACAGCTGCCCGTAAAGCGGGTTTGTATCCCTTACAAATGAGCGAGTTAATCCCCCGGCTCGATTCCATTCCCTTTGAGTCGGATTATCAGTACATGGCTACCCTGAATCAAATCACCGCACCGGTTCAGCGGATGACGGGGTTCCATGCCCAGACCGACGATCGGCAGGCACAGGGCATCATTCTGGTCAAAGGCTCCGTGGAGGCGGTATTGCGGCGTTGTTCACGCATGCTGGATCATAGGGGTGAGCTTGTCCCGCTCTACCGTGGTCCGGTCAATGTCCAGGTGGAGCAGATGGCCGCCCAAGGATTACGGGTACTCTGTTTTGCCCAAAAGCCTGTCTCAGCTGAGCAGCACACTTTACAGCATCAGGATATCGACACCGGGTTGACATTTTTGGGTCTGCAGGGAATGATCGATCCCCCCCGACCAGAGGCGATCGCGGCGGTTCGGGCCTGCCAGTTGGCGGGAATTCAGGTAAAAATGATCACCGGCGATCATCTCGCCACTGCAACGGCGATCGCCCAGCAAATTGGCTTGCATCAACAGGGTCAGGTACAGGTGTTTTCAGGGCAACAGTTAGAGCAAATGCAGGATAGTGACCTGTCCCAGGCGGTGGAAGCTGGGGTGGTGTTTGCCAGAGTTGCCCCGGCTCAGAAGCTGCGGTTGGTAGAGGCTCTGCAGGCTAAAGGGGAAGTCGTGGCGATGACCGGCGATGGGGTCAACGATGCCCCGGCCCTTAAACAGGCAGATATTGGCATTGCGATGGGCAGATCGGGCACGGATGTAGCTAAAGAGGCGGCAGATATGCTGCTGACGGATGATAATTTTGCCTCGATCGAGGCGGCTGTTGAGGAGGGACGCACGGTTTATCAGAATTTGCGCAAAGCGATCGCCTTCATTCTGCCTGTCAATGGGGGCGAATCCATGACCATCTTGATTAGTGCGCTGCTAGCCAGAGAACTACCAATTCTATCGCTACAGGTGTTGTGGCTGAATATGGTCAATTCTGTCGCCATGACCGTTCCCCTCGCTTTTGAACCCAAGTCTGAGCGCACCATGGCCTCTCCCCCCCGCGATCCACGAGAACCGTTGCTAACCGGCTCCTTGTTTCAGCGGATTGCCGCCGTTTCAATCTTCAACTGGATCTTAATTTTTGGCATGTTTGAATGGGGACGGCAGATGACAGGCGACCTGGCAGTGGCCCGAACAATGGCCATTCAGGCTCTGGTGGCAGGGCGGATTGTCTATCTGTTAAGTGTGAGCCATCTGGGTGGGGCGATCGCTGGCATTATTCAAGGGCGAAAAGTTTTCATGAGTCATACTTACGCACTTGGGTTAGGAATTTTGGGGGCAATTGCTTTACAAGTATTATTCAGCCAATGGAGTGTAATGAATATACTGTTTAAAACAGCACCATTAAATTTCAATCAATGGCTGATTTGTTTACTGCCCATCCTACCGATGATGGGTCTGGTCCTGTTCGTCAACCGACTTGATCCAACCACATAGGAGCAATGTTACTTTGCTGAAGTTCCAGCACTGGATGGCCAGTGTTTTCCCGCTTCAGCCGCAACCCTCCCTGACGATTAATTTGCTCAAAAGTTTTGCCCGCCATCTCCGCCATTTTTCCCATCTAATTGATAGTTGGTTCTACATGAAGTGCCCATCCGCCTGGCTATTTATCTGCTAAGTTTGAGTGAAAAAATGGGACAGGCTGAAAGGGTTGAGATGGATCTGCCCAAAGGTCAACTTTCTGGCAATTTTTTCAGCTTTGAGGCTCCAGTTCAGGACATAATGTAGCGGAGATTTAATATGGCGGAGAAAAACCGATCCTGCAAAGCCAGACAAGACCAAGTTCTCCGCCCAACCAGACGATTTTTGCTGTCAGTTCTACCGCTGAGCTGAGGGGCCACAGGGACGATATTTAATGTGGTAAACCAGACCCCGATGGGCTAGATCAAAAGAGTCGAGCGTTGCCATTCCCGCCCCACGAGCAGTCATAGAGGTATTGACGCGCATATTAACGCTATCACCACAGGCAGACCAGACATTGGCAACGGTAGCTAAACTGTCCCGCACATTGTAATTCGTTTCACCCCGGAAGCTACGCGAAAAAACTGGACCCCGCTGACCGGCAAAAAAGTATTCTGCCCTGAGATTACCTGTAGTGGAAGGCGAAACGTAGCCCCGGTAATCGGCATCGTAGAGGGAAATTTGAAAGCCCTCTGGCAATTGAATGGGAATGCTCAGATTACAGCTTTTCCGGCTTTCCCTCAGGTCATTTCCCACGGCCACAAACTGGTCAAATAGAATGCTGAGTTCTTGACCATCTGGACTGACACTAACACTGGCGGATTGATTGGGGCAGCCGCTACCCCCATAGTTTGCTCCCATAATTTCAACTTTTGGACTGGCCAGGGCAGGAGTGACTGCAGCAACCGTTAAAGCAACAGCCGGAATCAATACGTTCAGAAATTTCACGCTCATTCTCCTTGAATAGATTCGCAGGTAAGGTTGTTCATGTTCTGGCAAGACCAAGGCTAGATATATCCAGTTTTTCCATAGCAAAATTTCACTCCTATCAGACCAGGTTCAGCTGATCAAGTGAGAAAAACTAAGCTATCAAGCTGGAGTACAATATCTGGCTCGAAGATGCTCTGGATTGTTAAATTAATCGTGGTTTAATTAATCCCAGCAACTCCGTTTCTTGCTCGTGATCTTGAAGAGTCAATCTGGCTCAAGAAAGTTCCAGAGTTACCAGAAAACCTGAATTTTACCTCAAACCTCAAACCTTAAAATAAAGCAGGCTGAGGATAGACAGCAGGATTAAACCGCAGCTTAACTGTCCATCTGGTGGAGTCGGCGTAGATTCAGCACATCGCTAATTTTTTTGATTTGAGCAAAGACCTGCTCCAGTTGCTCCGCATCACGAATATCAATGCACATATCGATAATGGCCGTCTGATCGGGAAAGGTTTCGACCTGGGCGTTGCGAACATTGATCCGATTGTCTGTCAGGCGCGTTAACACATCCTTAAGTACCCCCACCCGATCGATCACTTCCACCTGAATTTCGATCGGATAGGTCTGGGGCCGACCATTACTAGCAAGATTGAGGTTCCAACTGACCGGAATGAGCCGATCTCCCGCCACGGAGTCCACATTGACACAGCCCTGGCGATGGATTGAAATTCCCCGACTGCTCAGGGTCACCACCCCAATAATTTGCTCTCCAGGTACAGGGCTACAACAACCCGCCAGATGGTAGACCAGTCCTTCCACACCCAGAATAGGGGAATCACTGGGTTTGGTGGGGGGCAGGAGTCGGGGGGTGGGAGAGGAGGGCAGCAACAGGGGGGGGGCTTGCTGGGCCAGGGGTTGTTGAGCTTTAATAATTTCTCTTAAACGATTAACGACATGGTTGAGGGTGACCTCACCGTAACCCAGCCCCGCCAGTAAATCATCCACGGTCTGATAATTACAGCGCTCTGCCGTGGACTGCATGGGAGCGGATTTCAGCAGGGCATCAAAGCCACTTTTACCCAGTTCCTTCTCCAGCATGTCCCGGCCCCGCAGAATATTTTCTTCCCGATGGGAGCGTTTATACCACTGCCGGATGCGGTTGCGGGCTGTGGTGGTAATGGCAAAGTTGAGCCAGTCCAGACTGGGATGGGCATTTTTGTGGGTGAGAATTTCAACAATGTCACCATTGTGGAGCGGCGTATCGAGGGTGACCATGCGATCGTTCACCTTCACCCCGGCACAGTGATTGCCCACTTCGGTGTGGATACGGTAGGCAAAATCGACGGCCGTGGCCCCCTGGTGCAGGGTAATCACATCTCCCTGGGGTGTGAAGACATAGACATCATTGTCAAATAAGTTGTCCTTGAGGCTATCCAGGTATTCCTGAGCATCCTTGAGGTCATTTTGAGTATCCAGGAGTTGCCGCAGCCAGACAAACTTTTCATCCGCTGTCGTTAAATGCTGACCGAGAGAGTGTCCCACTTCCTTGTACTTCCAATGGGCCGCAATCCCATACTCCGCCACCCGGTGCATTTCCATGGTGCGAATTTGTACTTCCAGCGGTCGTCCCCCCTGATCGATCACCACGGTATGGAGGGATTGGTAACGGTTGGGTTTGGGTAGACCAATGTAATCTTTAAACCGATTGGGCACGGGTTTGAAACAATCATGGACGATCGCCAGCACCCGGTAGCACTCGTCTTTGGTTTCCACAATCACCCGAATGGCGGCAATATCGTAGATCTCGTGAAATTCCTTCTGCTGCCGTTCCATCTTCTGAAAAATGCTGTAGAGATGCTTCGGCCGTCCACTCAGATCACAGCGTTTCAGGTTAAGGGGTTGCAATTGTTCCCGCAAAATGGCGATCGCGTCTTCCAACTGGGCTTCCCGAATTCCCCTTTTTTCGGCGACCAAGTCCTGCATCCGCCGGTAAGCTTCCGGTTCCAGGTATTTGAAAGACAGATCTTCCAATTCCCACTTAAACCGCCAGATCCCCAACCGATTAGCCAGGGGGGCAAACACATCCCGCGTTTCCTGGGCAATCCGACGGCGTTTTTCCTCCGGCAGGTACTCCAGGGTTCGCATATTATGGAGGCGATCGGCGAGCTTAACAAAAATCACCCGAATGTCCTGGGCCATGGCCAGAAACATGCGGCGAAAGCTCTCAGCCTGTCTCTCTGTTTTAGAGAAATTAATTTTGGATAACTTGGTCACTCCTTCGACCAGTTGGCGCACTTCTGGGCCAAATTCTGTTTCGAGTTGCTCTGGGGTAACGGTTGTATCTTCGATCACATCATGGAGAAATCCCGCTGCCACCATTGCCGCACTGCCGCCCAGATCCCGCAGTAAACCTGCCACCGCCACCGGATGGGCAATATAGGGTTCTCCAGAGGCCCGCCGCTGCCCCTGATGCAGTTGATAGGCAAAGTTGAAGGCCCGACAGACTAGTTCCGCTGCGCTGGTATCCTCCTTACCCTCTGAATCTTGCAGCGAAATCATACACTCCTGCAGCCAGTCAGGGACGGCGATATCCTGGGGAGGGGAAGGGGTTTCTACATTCATGCTAGCGGCAGCGGGGAGACACTCTCGTAGAAGGGGGACATGGAGATGGGGGGAGGGACGTATAGGGGAAGGAAGTATACTTGTCCATCTATTCTATGAAATTTTCTAGTTAGCCCTGAGGACAGAGGGCAGGGTTTGGTATTGGAGATTACTTATGCTACCACCGCTATACTGTCAATGCTATACAGACTTCCAACAGTCTTTAGAAGTGTTCAAGACCTTGCTCCAGTCCGATCCAACCCCCCAGCAGTTGCAGACTGATTTCCTCACCTTACAACAGCAATTTCAGCGCCTGCTTCGCCCAACTGGGGAAGTTTTAGAACCAGCCAGACAAAATCGCTTACACGCGATCAATACAGAACTGCAAAAGCAACTGCGGCTACTGGAAACCGATTTGCTCTTTTTCCAAACGGCGAAACAGCCCCCCCGGATTCAGCAACGCCGCCAATTGATCAACGATCGGCTCCAACTCCTTTCTCGTTATTGTGATGCCCTACTCTCGCCACCGGAAGAAAAACTGTGAAAAGGCTCCCGCCTGTGGGCACGGTTTGATACTTCAACTGCCCCCCATGTAAGGTCACAATCCGGTAGGAGAGATAAAGCCCCAAGCCACTGCCCGATCGCTGATGGCTACCCTGGCGAAAACGTTGAAACAGGTAGGGCTGATCCTCCGGTGCAATGCCTGGCCCCGTATCCTGGATTTCTACGACCACCCCCTGGGGATCGACTAACTCCACCGGGTAAAACCGCACCCGTACCTCTCCCTGCTCCGTAAAGGTGATAGCATTGCCGACCAGGTTCATCAACACCCGCCGCATTTCCAAAGGATCGCCTTTGACCACCCATTGTTCCGGTTGAGGCTCGATTTTCAGGTTCAAGTCCAGTCCTTTCTGGCTGGCCAGGGGAGTGAGTTCCTGTACAACCTCTGCAATCAGTCGGGGCAAATTGACCGCAGTTAGATTGAGAATTTTATGCCCGGCCTCATGCCGGTAAACCTCCAGCAGCATGTTAACCATCTGCAACAGGTTTTGATTACTGCGCTGTAGAATTGCCGCTGCTTCTTGCATCGTTCCCAAATTTTCTTCTTGCATCAGGGTGAGCATGCGATCGGCCGCAATCAACGGGGTGCGTAAATCATGGGCAAGACGGGAAACAAAATCTTCCCGTTGTCGGGCAATTTCATCCCGTTCATCCACACTGCGTTTTAAGCGTAGGAGCGATCGCACCCGAGCCAACAATTCGTCATATTCTACGGGTTTACGAATAAAATCATCAGCCCCTAGATCCAGTCCTTCCGCCACCTTGGGACGATCGTGGGCCGTGATCAACAAAATCGGCATAAAAGGTAAGGACTTATTGAGACGAATGCGACGGGTCACCTCATAACCATTCATCCCCGGCATCATCACATCGAGTAATACCAGATCGGGAGGGGCATTTATCACCTGTTCGAGGGCAGCTTTACCGTGGGTGGCAGTGCTAACTTGGTAACCTTCCGACTCCAGGATCGTTTCGATCAAAAATAAGTTATCTGCAGAGTCATCGACGACCAGAATATGTTCAAGGCGGGCGGAAGGAAGTAGACCTGAGTATTCCATAGATCTAAAGCTACCCAAGTCCGAAGGAATTATGCTCTATCTTCAGGTAGATGCGGAGCGAAATGAAAATCAACTGATCTAGCTATGTAAAGGGCCGGACTGGCTAGCAGCCCAACTAGCAAGTTAAATAGATTAATCAAGGGTTAAACGGTTGAAGTATGTAACGGTTTATGAAGGAGCCAATTTTGAGGGAAATCAGAACCATTCAGCCCGATAACCCCCTACTTGCGCTCTGGCATCGATCCTGTCAATGACGGCATAGGCTAGATCCAGTTCATTGTTCTGCTTCAAATCGATCTTTCATGGATCGGCCTTCCCGGCTGCAAAGCCCACCAGCGTTCCAACAATGAGGATCATTGCGTCCTTGGCAACCTCTTTTGCGTCTGGAGATAAGTCTGGACCAGCGAGAACAGTGGCACAGTAAGCCAGAACCCCCAAGAGAAAAAATAATAACAAGGGCTTGAGCACCAGGGCGGTGATCGTCTTGCGCCAACGTTCATGCCTGGCATCATTTAGGCGAGACTGGCGATCGCTACTATTCTCTGGTTTGTCAACAACGATCCGACTCCGTTCCAGCAGGGCCTTAACGAACATCTCCTGCAGGTTATCTACCGGGATCGAGTTGGGTAGTTCGGCTTCTCCTACTTCGGGGGAAGGGCTGCTATCAATTTCCTCAGGATTCTCTGCCATAGTTTCGGGTTAACGCAAGCAACCTACGGATTCGACTCACTGCACAAGCAGGCCCTGACCATTGCTGCCTGAAGAACGATCGCACCGTAGTCTACCCCAGCATAGACAATATTGCCGATTACCAGATGGGGTTCGTATTCCTGCCGCTCCTTGAACGTGCAGTCCGCTAAATCCAGACCGGCTCTAGTGGCAAATCGTTGCAATCGCTGACGTTCCAGATCGCCGTAGGGCCACGCAGGCGATCGCCATGATCTTAAAAAACCCCAAACCATCAGGTCAGGGGCAGTTAATCGGGAGAATTATTCAAGCAATGAGTGCAATCAAGCCAGAAATTAGCTCACGGCAACCGCTGTCAGCAGGGTCAGCGTCACTAACACCAGAGCAGCAGCCCCTTGCAACCAATACACCCGTTGCTCATTAGGGGAGGGGTAGAGGGCCAGGTAGGGTTGGGGTTCAACCGCGTAATTATTCGACAAGCCTTCGCGATCGACCGTCGCACCTAACCCTAGAGACCGACCAAAAGTTTGACCTTCCCGCCGGATCCGAGCATTGACTTCGGTGGGAACCAGTTCTGTGCCATTACTGCGACCAGCAACCGGGGTAGCAACACTGCGGAGAGGCTGGGCACTGAGCAGTTCACGGGCAACAGCGTTGAAGTCAATGGCGGAATCAGCGGCGTAAGTCATGGTGGATGCTCCTATAAGGCTTTGTAAATCTTTGTAAACTCAATGTAACACTATGTTAAGAAAGTTGCAAGCGTTTTGATAAATATGGTACAAAGTCCTGCTTATGGCGCTGATTGGCTGGTCTTAATCCAGGGTTAGAGGGAGTGGGGCGGCAGGGCAATCATGACTTGAAGCAGCCCCTCTCCTGATGGGAAGGGAGCAGACGTGCGGGGTAAAATTAGAACACTAGTCCTATCAGTATGATTCTGATGACGAACCTCCTGATTGTTGAGTCACCCGGCAAGATCAACAAGCTCAGAGCTATCCTGGGTTCTGATTGGGAGGTCAAAGCTTCCGTTGGGCATATCCGGGAATTGGCGGATGACGGGCCAGACTCCCTCGGGTTTGATTTAGGTCACGATCGGATTGACTGCCACTATATTCCTCGCAATCCACGGGCTAAGCAGGCCATTGCCGCACTCAAGCAGGCTGCTCGACAGTCCCAGTCCGTATACTTGGCTTCTGACCCTGACCGAGAAGGAGAAACGATCGCCTGGCATATTGCTCAGGTACTGGGCTTAAAGCAACCGCAACGAATTGTTTTTCAAGAAATCACAGCAACCGCGGTCAAAACAGCGCTCTCCCGTCCCCGTCCCCTGGATCTGAATTTAGTTGCGGCGGGGCGCTGCCGGGACTGTCTGGACAAACTGGTGGGGTATAAGGGCAGCCCTCTGGTCTGGCGTTTGAATAATGGAGCAAAGAGTGTGGGGCGAGTGCAATCTGCCACCCTCCACTTGCTCTGCTTGCGAGAACAAGAAATCAGCTCCTTTGTCTCCCAGACCTATTGGTCTGTCTACGTCGATTATCAAGAGGGGTTTAGAGCTTACTATCACCGCTCCAACCAGCTACCGGACACCGAGGCTAGCCCAGAGGGGATGGATGATGCGGGTAGCCAGGACAGCAAAAAAGAATCCACGCGCGTGGTCAGTCGGGACGTCGCCGAACATCTCGTGGCAATGGCTCGCAGTCAGCCCCACCAGGTGCAGCAGGTGAGCGGACAAGTGACCAGCAAAAAGCCACCCCCTCCGTTTATCACTTCTTCCCTGCAGCAGGCGGCGGGGTCGCGCTTGAAGTTCAACCCTGAATACACAATGAGCCTGGCTCAGAAGCTTTATGAGGCCGGGTTAATTACCTATATGCGAACCGACTCTGTCCAGCTCAGCCCGGAATTCTGTGCTGCAGCCCGCAGGTGGTTACAAGAGCGTGATCCAGATAATGTGCCCCAACGAGTGGCCCGCCAGCACAGTGGTAAAGCAGCCCAGGAAGGCCACGAAGCGATTCGTCCCACCGATGTGTTCAAGCCCTCGGCAGAACTTCGGCTACAGCTGGAAGACGATCAATTTAAGCTGTATGTACTGATCTGGACGCGGGCCATGGCCTCTCAGTGCAAGAGTGCTCAAATTCGCAAAACCCGCATTCTGACTCAGTCCGGTGAGGTCCAGTGGCAGGCAACAGGACAGGTGATTGAGTTTCCGGGATACACCAAATACTGGAAGGATATCAGCGCTGATCTGGTTCTCCCAGAGGTGACGGAAGGACAAGCCTTGCACCTGGAGGCGGCCCAGCACGAAGAGAAACAGACCCAACCCCCACCTCGATATACAGAGCCGAAGTTAGTCCAGTTGATGGAGCGTAAGGGAATTGGGCGGCCCAGTACCTACGCCCCCACGATCGCCACGCTTAAGCAGCGCAACTATGTCCACCTGCTCAAAGACAAGCTTCAACCCACGGACTTAGGACTGCAAGTTGATGCCTTTCTTGCAACGGCATTGCCTGATCTGCTCGAAGCCGAATTTACAGCCACAATGGAGTCCTGCCTTGATGCGATCGCCCAGGGGCAGCAGGAGTGGCAACGCTACCTGATTGATTGGAACCGCAACTATTTTGAACCGGCCCTCCAGACGGCCCTGACTCAGCTACCGGAGCCTAAGGGCGATCCGCATCGCAAACCCCTGGCAAAATCCCGGATGACGTGCCCCAAGTGCAGGCAGTTGATGGCGAAAGTCCCTAGTAAAAAAGTCAGCAAAGGACACTTTCTCAAATGTGAGACCGGGTGCCAAACAGACGCAGGCAAAGCCATAGTGATGTTTTGGTCAGATCGAAGTAAGAAATGGCAACTGCCAGACCCCCAAACTGAACTTCAGCAAGGAAATAGCGATTCAACCCGCCAGCAAGATCTACGGACCAAGCAACTCCCAGTATTGACCGAACATCTCTGTCCCGTGTGCAACGCCTACTTAGAAGAATATCCCTATCAAAGGGAGGGGCAAGCCAAAAAGTTATTGCGTTGCTCCATTCCAGATCATCGTCAAAGCAAGTGTAAAGATGTCACCTATTTCTTGACTCGGCAGGGAGGATGGTGGAGTAAAAAATTTGGCCCACTCGAATAATTGGCTTTGCCCATCTCCTGCACCCTCACTGGCATCAGATCAAAACCCATGAATCTTGATCGCCCAACTGATTGAGGAGGAGCTTCCCTCTTAGAAAGATAAAATTGCGATCGAAGTGTAAACTCCAGAGGATGGCTGGAACCCTAATAAGTTTGACTTATGTTTCCGAACCCGTAATCCCCGCAGAAACACTTGTAGCTACTGCCCGCGGTCCGATCGCCTGGCTGGCTGAATGTGTAGGCTGAATGTGTAGGCTGAATGTGTGCCAAAATTTGAAACCGCAAGGCAGTTAGGATCTAAAAGCTGACGATGAGCTGTACATTAGCGGCGATTGCTTGCTTGTAGGGTCGGCTCTAGGAACCATCCGCGCTGAAAGTGGTCTAACCATCTGTAGTAACCCTAAATGGATTGAGAAAAAGAGAGTGTGGGGTTGCCCCACGAAAGGGGTTCCATTCTTTTACCGCGTTTATAACTCAAAGAGGATTGCTATATTTTTTTGAGTATTTCTGGAGTGATAAAATTATTTTATCTGGTTAAAAAATCAGCTCTTACATCTTCTGACTTTGTCTTAGTGGTTATGGAACGACAAAAATATTCTTTGCTGCTAGAATTGATTTCCGGGTTGGCTATCCTCAGCATTCCCCAGGCTGTAATGGCACAGATAGCAAATTCTTCCTGGCTGGATCGTCCCCCTGTCAACTGGAACCGCACCTCCCCATCCGATTTTCCCCAACTTCCCAAACCAGTTGCTGCGTCAAACCTGGAGCAGTGCCGGGCATCCCTCCGCCAACCCACCAGTGATGCAGACAGAGCTTTAATACAAAGGGGTTGGCATTTATTTGGCCCAGTGCAGAGCTTTGGCATAACCCAAATCTTGACCGCCACCTCCGGTTTTGATGGTATGTGCCGTCCCATGGGTTATCAGGCTTTTGTTTATGTTGAAGGACGCTATGCCGGAACTCTTTCCCCTGGACTGATGGACTCTCGTACAGATGGCGCACTGATTACGGCCCGTCTGATCAGCCCCACAGCCCTAAATAGCGAATTTGCTCGCTACAGTAATGCTGATCCCCTTTGCTGCCCATCCCAAACCAGTTTTGTCAGCTATCGTGTTAGATCCGATGAGATTCCTGACCTGGTGCCAACTGAGATTGTGACCAGCCCAAATTGCCCCAACTCGCAGCCCGACTCACCCCAGTCCAGCAATAGTCCCCCCGCTGGAAACACTCTGCCCTCCAGCAATAGTTCATCCTCCCTTGCGGGTCAACGCTGGAGCTTGATCGAAATCAATGGTCAACCAGTGAACACAAATCAGCCTTATATAGAGTTTGATAACCAGCAACAGGGGCGTTTTTCCGGTTCAAGTGGCTGTAATCTAATTTCCGGTGGGTTTGCCAGTTCGGATTCAACCCTGACGTTTGATGAGATCATCAGCACCAGGCGGGCTTGTGTTGACCCGAAAGGACAACAAATTGAGGCTGAATTTTTGCAGGCCCTCGAATCTGTCGCCCGGTTTGATCTCCAGGCTGAGACCCTGCGCTTATTCGTAGGCGATCGTCCTGTGCTTGTTTTCCGCAAATAGAAGGATCAGATTATCGCTTCAACCCAAATTAATATTACTATAGATTCCAGCGTTACTATGTCATGCCAGTAATGTCAGTTTCACGGCTGAAAATTTTATCTGCCGTCAAGGGGAAGCGGCGGACCAGTTTGATCTACTGCGTCGGGGCAAAGTGGCGATCGAAATTAGTACCTCTGGGGAAAAACCAGTTGAGAATGCTGTGAAAATGCCAGAATTGCGGATTATGGTATGGTTTGCCTCTGTGGGAATGCTGCTCACAGGGTGTGATTTAGGAAATCGCATTCTAGAACGCTTACCACAGCAACCTAGCCCTTCACCCCAAGTGCAACCCTCTCCAACTGCGGCTCAATCTGCAACAACCGCTGAAATGGAGAACCAGGTACGCGAAAGAATCAATGAAATTCGTCAACACCAGGGCTTAGTAGCACTTCGTAAGAATGAAAAGTTGGCGGAGGTGGCGCGGAACTACAGCCGTCGGATGGCAGAACAAAGGTTTTTTGCCCATGTTAGCCCTCAGGGGGATACGTTAAGCGATCGGGTCAAAGCTGCTCAGATCTTCTACTTTGTCATAGGCGAAAACTTGTTTACCAGCACAAATATTCTCCAGCCGGTTCCTGTTGCAGTCAAAAGTTGGATGAACAGTAAAGGCCATCGCGAGAATATACTTCGGTCTGAATTTCGAGAAACGGGGGTTGGGGTTTGGCGCATAGGCAATACCTACTACTTCACCCAGTTATTTATGCGCTCCCTCTAATACCAATTCTTTAAAGTCTAGCTACAGATAACGCCTCAAGGATGGAGGTTCTTCCTACAATGGAAGCAATCACCGTTTGGGTCATTTCTCGCAAGCGGTCTTGCATCAATTGGCGTAAGTCTTCTAAATTTTTAGGCAACGTCCATCGCAGTCCTCGCTTGAGGTATTGCCAGACTTGTTCAATGGGATTGGTCTCTGGGGCATAAGCCGGTTGAAACATCAAAATCACGTTGGGTGGAATCCGCAATCGCTTCGCCCGATGACACCCAGCTTGGTCGAGTTGCAAAATTAAAATACTGTCAGCGAACTGTTGAGCAACCAAATGAAGAAAGACTTGTAAACAGTCGATACAACAGGTGTATTCGCTCTTTATCTGAAGCACCCTTTTGGGCACAAAGCAACGGGTGCGTGTCACCTCCTCCATAGAAAAATGGGTTACAACTGGTGATTGAGATAAGCACAACGATGCGCTAAAACGGTTGGAACATGTTCCGGTTTCCATCGTGCCCCTGAAATTTGGAGCCGACGATCAATTTGCTTAACCGTTGATTCAACCGCTCCAGAGCCAATGGAACAAATTTCTTCAGCTTGTAAATAATCGTAGTTAACAATGCGATAGCGATGCTTGCGTAAATACTGACAAAAACAGTGAGCTTGATGGCGTTGACAGTCTTCAAACAAGACCAGGGTTTCATCTACTTTTCCCTGCCAGAGCAAGGAACGAGCCTGCGCCAATCGCTTCAGTGAGCCTCCAACCTTTTCCAGGTTTTCCATCAGGTCTGGACTTTGGACTAACTCGGTAGCTAGAAGAAAGAAGGCAGTCGGCACAAGGTACTAGAGTTGTTGGGAAATAATATTGGCATAAAGGCAGGCTTTTCCGATTCTCTCCA